>Ga0137362_10000490_pt1 | contig 20718 bp, 29 predicted proteins | sample MadtaG_2_FD_104801 | JGI IMG/M metagenome (GOLD analysis project Ga0137362, IMG submission 104801) | Vadose zone soil microbial communities from Angelo Coast Range Reserve, California, USA - Mad1_100_16 metaG | ecosystem: Environmental > Terrestrial > Soil > Vadose zone | place: USA: California... | reverse complement strand
GGGCCGGTGAGCATGACGGTCGACGGGCTGATGAGGTGAAAGAAGGGCCTTTCAAACAGGCGCTCCCATTCTATTCGACTGTTTTTCGTAAGAAAAAAAACTTACTTTCTCTACTGTATCCTATGATCGATGTTTAGAGAATAAACCGTTAGCCTAGCCTATCCCGGTCCAAGCACGGTCTCGGCTGCGACCATTTCGTGCATGCGCGCCCTTTTTCCCTACTTTTTTCACTGAACCCTAACTTACGGTCAATTTAATATCAAACCCGCCTTGAGGCCGACGTCTGAATCGGTGTGTCATCCAACACTCAGGTGCCTAAGCACTCTATTCGAAGTGTAGGTATTGACACTCTGTACCTCAATCGAGTCGCGGTGATGCCTCAGGCCTCGGGTCGTAAACTCCCCGTCGAACGGTGCTGTCGAACGGTGCTGCAGAGAAACTGGCACAAAAAACCTTCTGAGTTTTCATTATTATGAAAACTCAGAAGGTCTTTTAGACTACGAGTCAAGCTCATCCACACTAAACATACAGCGACCGATATGCCAAACAGTAACCGATGCGATTCCCCATCTGGAATCGGCCGACCTTTATTCCATACTTGGCGCTCGCGCGGTCGGATTTGGCAAAGAACGTGCAACAACAGTCATGGGGCTTGACTTTGTCGGTGCGTGAGAGAGTTCCCCTGTCAATCAATACAAAAATGACCTTATCGGACGGCTTGTTGGCCCTGGTTTCGCACGACTGCGTAATCTTGGGTCCTCCGTTCAGCCTTGGGTGGACATCACAGGATGTCCTATCCGAACGCTGACAGAGCTATGAGATGTGCAGTTTCTTGTACGCCCCGAAAGGGCCAACTGTCCCTTTTGGCCCACCCTTCATCACGCTCCCTTCTCGCACGGCTGACAGAACACTCCGCCGGCCTTCGTCTTGTGATGGTGGCGGAGCCAGACGTAGATTCGTATCCTCCTCGCCGCCAGGTGCACCGAGTAGTGTCCGTAACACGGCATTCTCGCGCTCTAGCCGTGCAAGCTCGCATTCACGCTCGAGGCCCAAGTCTGCCACATCCGGATCACCATCCTCCGTTTCTCCATTATATGCGCGGAGCGCGCTGCGCAAGAGTGCCGAGATACGCATGAGAGAAGTTGAGTAGGCTATCTGCACGCCCAGCTGCGCGGCTTGTGTTTCAGTCTCCCGTTCGAGGATGCGTGATTCGTAATCGCGAATGCGGGTTAGTTCTTGACATTGGACATCGTGCTAGTAAAAAAAGCAAAAGAATTAGTACACGCATGCTTTCCAAGAAGTAAGACGAGAAACGCACTGCGCGTTGTCGGAAAAGACCCATGACGGTCTCTAGTGTCGTTTCATACTCCTTTATCAACGCGTTTAACTGTTTGTTATCGTGTTGCAGAGCCAGATTTTCCGCAATCATGGTAGAGTTCATGCGCTCCAGTTCGGCGTCATACTCCTCTGGAGAAGTCAGTCCCACTATACGGAATTACATACACCGACACGCAAACCTTTCTTCATGTCCATATTATATCTAACATTGTCCTAATGAGCAAGAGCATCCGCGAATCATTCGTGTTTACACACCGCCGTAACACAAAGCCCGTTTGAGAGTGTATTGCTTGTGCCTACTTTTCCTCGTCACAAAGAGCAGGCGAGAGGAGTGGCAGTACAGACCTTGATCCCACTCGCCTGGGCATGTAACTGAGCAGTATAGGTCCGATGGCTATTCGTCTGCTCCATAAGTTCTGAGAGGACTGTAAACAGCCGCCCCACATCTGGCTCTCCGGGTGCGCCATCAACAATGACCATTTCGACCGAGAAATGAAAACACTGTTCGTTTGGTGTGTGTTGGAATGGTTTGAGATGGATTCGGGCGACACGTGCTGGCGGAGCGGGGTGAGCAAGAAACCCTAACCCAGGCACCAGGGTGCCTCGAAATGGCCTGCAATCGGTGCAAGAGAATATTTTCAAATCCGTACAACTTTCTGCTCTCCTGCTCAGAATGCGGGAAGAAGTGGCACCACCGTGCGCAATTGACCGACAAACTCGCTAGATCCATCTGATCATCCCACTATCCCCGGGTTACAGGGTGTCATATTCCGCCGTTGAGCGAACCAGAACTCATTGCTCTCATACGCGCCACGAATGAAAACGATGTGGACAATGGGCTGTCTTCGTGGATAGGGAGGTGTTGTAAAAGAAAACGAGTACGAGCAGAGGCATTGCCGGAGGTTGGTGTCCTTTGATCGCGCTCTACCTGGCATGTCCTCAATCCAAGTGTCCAAAGGCCCCCGTTGCCTCAGCTCCTTCTACACCTCTTGTCGAGACACCCCAGCCGCGATCGCTCTCCGTGTCCGCCGTCCCAGAAATCCCCGTGGATGCCGTTCATGGGGGTGTACCGCAAAAGGCAGCTCCCTTGCACGGTCGGGATTCTCATCCTCCGAAACCCGGTGACGGGCGTATCGACGGCAATGTTAGCTCCCATAATCCCGTAGGCAGTGGGGGATCCCAAATAACCTCAGTTCAGCCAACTGTACAGCATGCTGGTGTTCGTGGTAGCACCGCGCTAATCGTACCAGATACGGCCCCATCGCCGCACTCAACACCACTTCCCCCCGCCTCATCTGCGGGATCTGCTCCGTCATCGTTCAATAATCAACCAAGCTATTTTTCCCCTTATGCGCGTCCTCCACATCTTCGCGAAGGCTTTACGGTGCTTTGCTTCATTTTTGTTAACTTGCGTGCAGGTATTGATTATGGCTTTTTCTGACAGTCGCTCGCACGGGAATCATCAGGTCAACTAGCTGAGGCCACTCATGTTCAGGTATCTTCCCGGTTGTCCAAGCGCCCATCCTCCCTTGGAAGTGCCAGTCATGTGTCCACAAAGTCGCCTTCTATGGACATCGACCCGCCGACGCTGGACCTCCGTGCCCTCTCGCTCAACAGGGCCACTGGAGCAAGCAAGGCCCCTTCACGGCTATTACTTTACCGCACGACAGAATCTAGACTCGCTCCCCCTTCTCCGCCTCCGCCTATCCCTCCAGTAAAGTCGGAAAACGATGAAATGAAGGATCTGACCGGTCCACCCTGCGGACCTCAGCGCCGGCGACCTCTTTCCCCGCAGTTGCCGGCAGAGTCTGAGCCGCGTGTGCTGCCGGCGCTGGCCGCCAAGGACCCACATGTACTTGCGGTGTTGGAGCGACAGAAGCTGCGTGAAGCTTCGCGCCCGCGTCAAGGAACACGTAAGTCGCAACCCGTGCGCGGTGCAGGCAAGAAGCGCGCTGGGTTTGTCTTGGTTGGGGGTCTAACTGCCGGACGGGCAGACCAGAATTCTCGGTGGGTTACCTCACATAAGTAGATTGAGCAGGCCTTTTTCCACAATACTGTATCGAAAGCCGGGTCTTGTGAGTTCGCCGTACTATCTATGCGCGTACAATGCGAAATATGTAGGCCTACCCAGCACGAGGTGAACACGCATGAGTACGAGTAGAGGCGGACGCAATCCACGATTACTCAGTACCTTAAGCTATTTATCAACTATTTTCCCTCCAATCTGCGGCCCAGCTCTGGCTGACTATCTTGCTCAGTATTTCTTAGACCGAGATCCGCATCACCACCAGCACCCCGCTTGGAGAAGACGGAAGATGGCATTCAAATATAAGTGTGGATGAGGTGTCATACGCCAAAGGAGAAATGTTTATGTTTCATGGATGGTAGATCGGCAAGAGGTCGACCGGGAGTGTGTGTGCAGGGTGGTGAGTGAACCGTGTTTTTTCGATGTGGTGCTCTGGGCTGACTGTGATAATCAGAGACACGGACTGGTTCTAGGTACTCACTGGTATTTTTCACATAGATCAGGCTTGTCTCCGTATCGGCCTTCATCACTGTCCACCTCTCATCCTAAAGTAATCCTCTTGTCAGATTATGCCCACAAACGACGGCCTCATGTTCTTGAACCCCGCCTTCGAAAAAAGTGTGGTAATATCGGTGGCGGAAGTGATGTGCGGTGCAAAGGAGCTGCTGCTGCATAGCGAGCGTATTGTCTGTGTCAAGCAGACATATATGCGTTGATGCCCTTCCCCACAGAGATCGTCTGAATTTTGCAGGGTTGCGGCGGGACCCACGTGGTTGTCTGAGACTCTGAGTTGCAGAACTCCCCCAGGGAAAAGGTCGAAAATTTTTATATCTGGTCATACAGTACATACCAAGGGGTATTGTTCCCGTTCTTCACGAGAGCTTCGTTGGGGCTATGTCTAAGTTCGACCACGATGAAGCGATGCGATATCGATACTACCATTGAGGACATTGAGGTTCTCCACAACACCAAAATGGCTGACACCGGCACGCGTTGCGTCCCCTCTATATTTTTTTATTTTTTTAGAATCTGCATTTATTACACGCTGCATGTCCCCTCTTTCTACCATCATCATCGAATTGAAGAACTATTATAATCACAAAGTCACCTAATCGCCTTAGGCGAACACGTGTCCTCGGGGCTGTGCGCGTTCAAGTTTGTCCTATCCAATAATGCTTCTTCCCCGACCTGCATACCCCCCCATTTCTCCCTACAATCGCCATGTCTGTAAGCAATCAAACAGCCGGCCCTTCAACAGATAACTTCACCTCAATATTCAATGTTGCCACTGAGGAGTACCAGAAGCTGACGGGAAGACGTCTTGATATCCATCCCTTTGCTGCACAGCTCGACACCTGCCAAAATCCTGAGGCCATTTCGAATATTTTTCGAGTGCAAGCACAGGCTTTTAGTAAAATTCTCAATGGCGATGAGAGATTGATGGCGTGGTTGGATCCAACAATCCATATCCTGTCTACGTTTTCGGCGATGCTCGGAGAAGGGATCGGACTGGTAAGCAACCTCTAACGTTTGCGCACGACTCTTCTCGGACATCCAGTTCGCAGCCATTCTCGCCTGCGAAAACTATATTTACCGGGATCGGCGTTCTTCTTGGTGTATGTTTCCCCCCAGTCAATCCATCACGAATTCGCATGATAACCAATTTTAGGCTGTGAGGGATGTGACAGCGGAGCATGCTACACTCGACCACCTCTTCGAGCGCATTCACTTCTTCCTCCAACGTCTGAAGAGCTACACTGGCATCTCACTGATGAACGAATCGAGGGTGTTACTTGGAAAGATCATGGCGCAGATACTTTCCATCCTTGCATTGTCAACCAAGGCGATGACGGACAGGAAAATCAGTAAGTTAATCCAGTGGTCACGCTTTTTCTTGGCTGACTGTGGCCCAGAAAAGGTCCTGAAGAAGCTAGTAGGAAGAACAAACGTCGAAGATGCGCTCTTACGGTTAGATGTGCTTACGAAGGAGGAGAGTTTAATGGTGATGACGAGGAACCTGGAGATCACACATCGAATTGATGGCGTTGTCCGCGATGTCGATGGCAACGTCAAAGCAACCAAGGTGCTCACAGAAGACATCGATGACAATGTTAAAGCAGCCAAGGTACTCACTGAAGAGATTGACGATAATTCGAAGGCGATCAAGGTGCTCACAGAAGACATCAATGACAAGTTAGACGCAACCAAAGTGCGTATCCATGACGCCGATAGAAACATCACAGCGACAAAGGTGATTGTTGAAGACATCGATGAGAATGTGAAGGGGATTGAAGGAGTCGCGCGCAACGTTGACAATAGTACGTAACATTTTCTATCTGCCTTTATGCACATACTCACCCTTTATCCAATTTTGTCCCAATATAGTTACGCATGAGCTTAAACGTTTGTCACACTCTGACTCTCATTGTTGACCATCAAGGATGACACGCTCACAGGGAACCAGATGCAAGAGAAACTCCGATCATGGCTCTCTCCTCCTGATCCCTCAGTCAATCATAATACTGCATGCAAAACTCAATATGGCGGGACAGCAGCGTGGTTTATCCAGGGCGGCAAATTCCAGGATTGGAAGAAGAACGGATCGTTATTATGGGTCCGTGGAAATCGTATGCCTCCCTCGTGCATTCTGCCGTCCTGTCCATTAATCCATTATCGAATTTCGCAGCCGGTGCCGGGAAAAGCGTTTTGTGGTGCGCCGTTTCTCCCCTGTCTCTGATTCGAGAATTTATATTTTGATGACAAGCTCGGCTATTATTGAGGATATCAAGAACGTAAGAGAGGACAGGTCGACATTGATCGCATATTACTACTTTGACTATAAGGATGCCTCCAAGCGCGATGTCCGTGGCCTTTTGGTGTCACTCCTTTTTCAACTCGGTGATGACTCCGATCGTTGCCGGGATGTCCTTTACAATTTGTACACCTCGTGCCGTGGTGGTTCCGAACAACCCAGCGATACTGCCCTCGCAAGATGTCTTAAAAGTATGCTGGAGCTCCCAGGACAACTTCCCACCTTTCTTATCCTTGATGCTCTCGACGAGTGTCCGAATACAACCGGAACGCCGTCTCCCCGTGAAGAAGTGCTGGACTTCTTGGAGGATCTGGTTCAGTCGAACCATCCGAATCTGTTCATTTGCGTCACTAGTCGCCCTGAACAAGACATTCAGGCCGTCCTCAATCCCTTGACGTCTGCATCTCGCCATGTGTCTCTTCATGAAGAAGAGGGCCAAATGGAGGATATCAAAGGCTATGTCCGCTCATTTGTTCACAAGGACAGAGCAATGCGGAGATGGAGAGAAGAAGACAGGGAACTCGTGATTACAACTCTCTCAAAACGAGCCGGCGGAATGTAAGGCACCTCTGTTACAATATTGTCACTTTGTCACTATTGCTTATTGTTGCGACAGGTTCCGCTGGGTATTTTGCCAGCTAGACACCCTGCGTCGATGTATGCCTTCAAGTATTCGCAAGGCCCTAAATGAACTGCCGACCACTCTGGACGTGACGTACGAACGTGCGTTACAAGGGATTCTCAAAGAGAAGCGGCAACATGCGTATCACCTCTTCCAATGCTTGGTTGTCGCTATCCGACCGCTTCGTGTTGAAGAAATCGCCGAGTTATTTGCGATCGAGTTTGACCATGATTCGGCGCCAAATCTCAAGGAGGGCTGGCGACCTGAAAACCCAGAGGAAGCTGTGCTCTCCGCCTGTTCCACTTTAATCGCCGTCATCGAGAACAAGGGTTCGAAAATTGTCCAATTCTCTCATTTTTCCGTCAAGGAATACCTGATTTCTGATCGACTTCGAACCTCCGAGATTGGAAACATCCGCCACAATCACATCTCCTTCGTTGCTGCTCAAACCGTTCTCGCGCGAGCATGCCTTACGGTGCTGCTGCAGTTGGACGAAACCGTGGACAAGAAGCGCCTGGAGACGTTTCCTCTGGCGTCTTATGCTGCCCAACATTGGGTTGAGCACGCCAAGTATGAGGAAGTAGCGTCGCGAATTCAACATCCCATGCAACAGTTATTTAACCCAAGCAAACCATATCTTGCGGCATGGACCATGATACACGACATGGATGCATATATCCAACTACCCGTCTACCCTCTCGAGAGGGAATGGCTGACGCCGCGCAGGCCAACTGCGTTGTACTATGCAGCGCTATGTGGATTCAGTGGGCTGGCCAACTACCTCATCGTCAGGCACGCAGAAGATGTCAATGCCAACTGTGGTTATCACGGAACTCCTTTACATGCTGCTTCGTACAAGGGACACCTTGATGTTGCACGTGTATTACTTAGTCATGCGGCCGACGTGAATTCAACCAACAAAGGCAAGATGACTCCTCTGTGTTCAGCTTATTCTGGTAAACACCTGGGTGCCATGCGGCTGTTGCTAGAGCATGGAGCAGACGTGGACGTGTACGTGGAGCATGGGTACACCAGATATCTTCTATTGCATGACGCATCGCTCTTTGGACGAGCTGATGTTGTATATTTGTTACTACAGCACAACGTTGATGTGAATACCACAAATGAGGTAGGCAGTGTGGCATTGCATGCAACAGCAATGTCGGGACAAGCAGAGATCGCCCAGCTCCTCCTGGAACACGGCGCTGTCGTCAACGCACAAGACTGCCGTCATAACACACCTTTATACTATGCATCGCAATATGGCCGTCTCGCGGTTGTGCAGGTACTGCTTGGGTGTGGGGCGGACGTGCATATATGGGGAGAACAAAATTGGACCGCATTCCAGGTGGCTAAATTGGAAGGACGTGTCGATATTGCACAATTGTTGTTAGAGCATGGTGCTGAAAAGGAATAGGAAGGTGACGCGGTTGCCATTATAGGATCACGGTGTACTACGTATTCGATTCATTAAATGCAATTCCTATGTAGCGTCTATCTCATGGGGCTGATTCACTGCACTGGCAAACAAAAGTCGATGTATTGATGGTCTGACAATCGTCATCAAAAGTGCCCACTGAGGGATAGAACAGTCGAACCATTCACCTACAGTATTTTCCTGAAAATTCAACCCATCAAAACGTTTCACAGGCGGACCCAACGAGTTTCAAACTTGAATGACATCGTCTATTCGTCCTTATGTCACTGGGCCGACTTTCTCTCCTCTCTGGTCCTGCAGGACATTCCCTCGTGCAGCCCAAACTTGAACCAGTGTCTCATCCTCGGTAATTACAACTGAATGAGGAACTGTCTCATCAAGTTTGATGTGGATGCGTGCACCCAGGACTGAGGTACTGAGGCCTGAGGCAGCGTCATGACCCTGGTCCCAGTTCCGAGCAACACAAATTCGACAAGATGCTCTACGTCATTTCGTTACAGCAGGGCCTACACACGGCATAATTTATCAAGATGTTGCATCTGATGGAGGTCCCCTGGGGCGTCGATAGAGCATGTTCGTGCATGCACGCGCAAGCCCAAGGTGCGCCCAATTCGACTCGGACATTGCCGCGTGGTCGCCAACTCTCCGTAACGTACCAAACCGTTTTTGAAGACTACAGCGCCTCTAAGCTGATCGCCATGGGTCACTTGATGCGCCCAACAAGTACTCTCCTAAGTTCTTCTCATCATGCCAGTGGAGCCACCATTCAACGTTTATCGGGAGCAACTCTCGGCCCTATATAATGGGCTTTCGTTATGGCAACCAGACTCCTCTTCTGGACCAGACCGATCCGAGCTGCCGCAGAACCTCTCCCTGATGACCCCGATAACATGCAAGAAGATGAATTACAAGTGATTCCAGTTTCACGTGGTTATAAAGTAGGTTGTCTTGTGAGGTGATGAGAAAGAAGCATGACACCTTGATTTCAGGATGACGACCCGCTCATCGGCGTTTTGGATTATATCGCGGAGGTTTGTCTGCCCAGGCATGAATGTTCGCCCTACTTGAACTGAGCGGGCTCAATAGAAATGTTCCGAGACCGCCATAACTGAGGGTACGATAGCCATTACCCATGATAAAGACCTTCAGCTTATCAAGAATGTCGTACGTCCAATCCAAATGCAGGGCTTGTACACAAACTCAATCAGTGACGCACGCGAAGGATACCCTCACTGCAGATACAGTAGAGAGGAGTTTGCGTGAAGGTCAAATTCCTTTGCGTATCGAGAATGGCAGTTCGTGTCCCATACCACTATGATTGCCAGAGGGGCTGACCCCTATTTTCGATAGTCACGATGCTATCGTATCCACGCCGGCTGGTCGACGAGCACGAAAACTCTGACAAGAGGTAAAAATTGCACACTGCAAGTTTAGTACTACCACCTAGCTCTTTCTGACTGCATCTCTGGAATCTTAGGACCAGCCATGGTACCAGTACCACCAAGCTACCCCAGTCCGACCCCATGAGGCTGGATCACCTGTCGTCTTCCGGTCCTGGTCCTGCCAGTGCCTTCTTTCAGGTGAGGGCTACCCGGTGGTGCAGACACACCTATTTACATCTACCAACCAATACAGCCTGGCAGTGACAGGGCACAGTCTCATTTTTCTCAACTGGATCTGCAACATCTACTGGCAGCCCTCGTAAGTATCCGAATGGGATGTCAGTCACTGGGACGGCTCAAACCCATTGTTCAGAATAGTTTTCAACATCCAAACCCACTACCTCAGAGAAATCCTGGCGTTGATCCTGGCCACGTTTACGCCGATGGGTCCTCTGAGTCGCTACTCAACTCTCTTCAGCCGAATATGCATGTGCACAGCGAACGGGCAGACGATCCGGGCGCCAGCTTTCACGTTGCTAGCATGGTGCAGGCCATGACGAGTCCTCCTTATCTTTATCCGGAGGTATATGCTAGGCCAGGTGCACAAGGAATTCCTGGGCCCCTCTGGGAGTTATCTAATTCCACACTTGACTACGAAGGCGGCGACGACCTATGTGTAGTCATATATTTCAAGAAGAGTCGCACTGCCTGATTTTCTATTCACACATTGTGCGAGATACTACTACATGTAGTGTAATTAACTAACTAGAAACGACAGTAAGACTCGATTTATCTCAAAGACGCTACACATTCTCTCTTTTCCAACCACGGCTGAGTGGAACTTCTATTCACACTACCTGTCCCGTCTCCTTCCCTATTTGCGCCTCTCATAGCATGACAGGCCACAACAACATCATCGTAAGCGGGCCTGTGATCCCCTCTCGCTCCCATCCCCAACCCTGGATGAGCCTCGCTTGCTGTGACTCCCAAGGTGACTTCGTGCTCGGTGGACTTGTGAAGCCCCTATTGATATCAGCCTCATGGTCGGCCCTCATGGTCGGTTAGCGTCCAAGTGATCGCACGGAGCTTGTATATCGGAGACTTCACACCATATCCCGCCGATGATTCGATGATGGCCCGGACCATGTGCCAGTGATTCCTCACCTTCGCTGCTGTGTCCACTGGCACAGGCCGAGTACGGATGGGGATGGGGCTTCGAGCTTCGAGCTTCAAGCTTCAGGTTTTGCTCGTAGCAAGAATGAAAGATCTCTAGTAGTAGACAGGAAAATGGACAAAAAATGTAGTACGTCGCGGATGCAGTGCGACTGTTCAACGTTCAAGTTGCATAAAAAGGAACGATGATCGCAGCTCTCCGCGTTGTGACATCCTCCTTAGTCGTCGGACATGTGGCGGTCCTCCATGGCTGGATTTCATTTCATGATACGCTTATCACGAACCAGCCCCTGTCTACGGGCAGCCTAGGTGCTGTCATCACAAGTCGAGACCGGCCCGGAGCCGCCTGGGAAGCGCACGCAACTCATGATTGCGCCTCCCAGAACTGTCAGTGATAGCTGGCTCGCCGGCTACAGCATTTCATCTCTCGGGCACGGGAGTCACGCCACATCTGCCTATATATAATGGTTCGATTTGGACCCTAATAGAAGGCAGAAACAGCACTTTTTTTAACTGTAACATGTCCGAACCACACACAAACTCTGGTGAGTATTGAATGCCCTCAGCTGTTTCCCATATGTTTTGTGTTTGTTCATTAGGGCTGACCGTGTTTCTGTTCTTCAATAGCGTCATCGACGTCGCTTTTGGGCCAGTGGAAAAGACTAGGAAGCGAGCGTCCGAAAGGAGGGAAGATGGGTGGCGCGTCGTCCGAGTCGGGGTCTACTACGTATAGTACGGCTCAAAATCAGTCCCCATCCTCCAACTCGGCGAAGCGGGGACATACGCGCACTCAGTCGCACCAACATGCCTCGAAATACAGTCCACAGTGGACAGCTTATGGTGACTTGGAGCCTACTGGTTGTCCTCCCTGGTTCATTGGATAATAAGTAAGTTTTAGCATTCGTCCCTCATCTACCCGCGCGTCCCTAACCGTAACCAAGGACGACGATGACCTGAGTCGTGGCCTATTGAGTAATTATTCAGAGTTTCTATGTGCAATGTACAGTACGATGATGAACCCTGGAAGTTTCCTGCGGCTAGCTAGACGTTAATGAGAACTTTGGAGTTCCATTCTACAGAAGCTCTGATGTTGATGGGACGAGAAGAGCCTCGTACGATACTGAGACTGAATCTACCCGGTACTGGAGTATGGGCAGTTCATGGGAATTCTGGGCTGATTGATTCTCTCTCTCGATCAGAAGCAAGATGGACATGCCGTATTGTGTGATGAAGGAGCTTCTGCATCACGAAGGACATGAACTGAGCGGAGGTACTGACATCATACCCATGATCAATTGACTGAGGACATTATCAAATCTAACGGTTATGCAATTCAGAATAGGCGACCTCGTACGTAACTAACTAGTTGTTCATCGTAAGAACAGAGGCTAGGATTCGAATATGCCATTGAGGCGTGGTTAAGAATCGCGTGTACCGGAAGACAAAGGAAGGCATGTGGTACTATACAAACCTGTGAAGCGTGCGTGATAATAAATAGACATGGGAAGAATTATATTATACACAATGAATAACGGGTTCAGTCGTAAATTGGCAGCGGGAACATTCTGTCGGTGTTGAACAAAAAGTTGTTCGCGATGTCTTCGCTTTCCAAAAATCTAGTTGGATAGATGACTGACAGTTGGATGTGTTAGTAGGCGCCCGCGGAGTAGCTAAATATTGGAACTTCGAGGACTGACCTAAATGGCCACACAAATCATCCAGCAGCGCTTCCATCTCTTCCCTTTCTTGTTTCGTAAAAGGCGGTTCACCCCTAGCCTTCTTTCCCTTGTCTTGAGAGGCGGACCCGTTGACTTTCTCGGTGGGCATCGAGCCTCCTGTTTTCTCGGGTGCTGGAGGGGTAGTCGACTTTTCGGTGATAGATTTCTCGTGTTTGAAAATACCGCCTCGGGGGTGTCCATTTGTCAGATGCGCCGGTGTTTCTTCGTGGGTCTTTACTGATTGAAAGTTCGTCGATGCGTCCTCGCCCTGTGGCTCCTGCTGCGGTCCTTGCTCATCTAATGTACGTTCCACTCTCCATGGACAAGGCACTCGCCCGAGAGGCTCAGGCAAGAGATCATCTTCGAGCTAATAAACAACTTGTGTTCAACTATGAACAATCGGAACAGGAACGAGTCGCGTACTGGTTTGAGTATACGCTCGTGATATGCGACGAAGTCCTTGTAATGCTTCCATGTTGTGACGAGGTCATCTGGCACAACACGGAAAACACGGCGGAAGATCTCAGTCTGAAGTGGCATTTGTCGATTGGTTAAAGCTTTGATACCAAGAAATCTATAAACACCTACATTATGCATCGCACTGGCGACCCAAATATCCTCCCAGAACTCATCACAGAGGGGATCTTCGAAACTATCAGCATCAAACTCGGGCTTCTGAGTCGGGACTGTCCGCGGTGATTGGCCCAAATTAGCATTCGGATACTTTCGCATCAGGTGACGCGTTCGCTGCGCCTTTTGTTCGTGCACACCATTATCATTCTTCCCCATCCGCGTATGAGGGGGTGGGCCGTACGTCTTGGATGCCAAAGGCGCATCCGCGGACAAGTGTCCGTTCTCAACTTTTGTCGCAACCGGGGCAGCACTCACGACCGTCTTATGCTCCTCCCTTTCAACGTTTTCCTCGTTGATCATCCCGTTTGCAAGTCCAGTGGGTGGCTGGTGTTGTACTTTCACCTTCTCTTCGAGAGTGGGGACCAGAGCGTGGGGGAAATACAGCGGCTTTCCGCCGTCATGAGAGTAAGAACTCCCCTCTTGGAGAGCCGGGACCGGCATCGCCCTCTTAAGCCCGGTCTTGCTGAGACCTTGGGCGACAACTTTAGTCCCGACGTCCTCGGAGCATTGGATTACTGTGCAGTCCTAATCAGAACATAATAATCGAGATATAAGTTGTCAGATATCACCTTGTTGAACTACATCCCGCACCACGACCTTAACTCTCTCTGCATGGTGGAGCTTCTCGGTGAAGGATCCCTGCCCACACTTCTGTTCAGCATTAGGATCCCATATATGTGTCACATGCTCTCCCTCTGCGGTGTTATGTGTTCGTGCGTCCTCGTCATCAAGGGCATCGACATCGATGCCAATGTGCTCACGCATCAAGCGAACACGCAGAGAATGAGCAAATCGACCGACTTTGAAAGGCTTTCCGTCCATTTTTCTGAAAGTATGCGTTAGACATATGTGGTCTCCGTATCATAAGAAATAGTCAATACCCATCAATCATGTCGGTGTCACGAATCACGGCGGCTAGCTCTGAATCACGGTCCCCACGCTGGGATCGTTCGTTAATGTTGGCGCTGCCAATGATGGCGAGACGGTCATCCACAATGCAGACCTTCCCGTGGATATATACCTAGAGTCGACTCAATACTGGTCCTACTGTTGTTTACCACACACACGAACCAGTTCAGTGGTTAAAATATCGCCGCGAAGCTTTGCCCAGGTGCGCAGCGAGAAAATAGAGAAATAATCCTCAGGCTAGAAAGCAACAGAAGTCGGACAATCATTCTACGCAAATCAGTAGTGAGATACGAACATCAATGCCCTCTCTGAGCAGACGCGAGAAAATAGAGTTCGGGCCACGGCTGATCGAGCGGTTCTGGCACTCTAGGATGATTCGGACCTGAAGGTCAGCTCAATATACCGCCCTAGCAGCATAGATGTATTTAAGACTTGCCGCGCTGGCATCAGCATGATCTACGGGGAAGGGGAAGCCAGGGAGGAGTGGGATGACGAGGCAACACTTCCACTTTTTGCCTTCGCGATGAGCACGAATGATGCGATAGACAATCGCGTCACCAATCTTGTTCTCAATAATCACGTCCTCTATCGCCGTTCTAACTTATCCATTAGGGCCAAGCAACAAGCGTGAATAGGGGTGAAATGCTGCGTACGATGTTATGAAGAACTGGTTTTCGATATAAACGAAATGTTCGGAAAGTTGGATTGCTATGCGGTAGTCAGGCGTATTTGAACATATATGCGGAGCAGCGTACATGCCTTTGACGTAGGCGTTCTGGATAGACTGTTCCACTCTGTCCGATGTACCAAGAGACCAGGGACCTGCAGATCGACAAATTTGTAGTTCACAGGTTCCCGTCAAACCAAGCTGCGTGAGTTCCCCGGGCATGAATTCGGATGGCGGAATGAGAAAGGGCATTACGCGCGAATGATTCTTAGAGGCGCATTTAATATGATTAAAACCTGGCCTTCGACACATCACGTACTTTGATTCTCAGCAGGTGGTTCCACCTGATGGGGCTCGAACAATTGATGAATTTTATAACTAGTTGAGCTCACCTCTGAACAAAATGACGACCGAGATCTCGAGCTGGCTGGCCGACGATTTGGAGGCCGACGTCGTGCCTGCGTCAAGCAGGTTAGACCTGGACCTGCGCTCGTAGGTGACGCGAAAAACACTACCATGGCATGCGTGGAGTCCTTGTTCGGTCATGCATATCCTCCTCAGGCCTTGTGAGAGTATGGAAATCCGTGATTCGGGCGTTACTATAATCTTTCCCTACCATGTCGTCAGTGCCTTGTTCGTACTTGGAATATTGCGCTTCAGTATCACCTGGCCAAATTGGCTCCTCGCCTTCTTCAGGATTATCGACGAGGGCGTGTTGTGGGGTATCCCATCTGAACGTAATCAGCCACAACTAAATAATGAGCCAGGAGTAACACACCTCCCAAAGCAGAGGTCGAAGCCCCCCATGAACGCAATTGTCGAGTCAATAACGCACATCTTCTCATGCTGCGCGCCTCGTAAGCCGACCTGATCTCAAGCAAAATACTGCAACATACGTGTGCCCAATAGAACGTGCCAGTCTGAAAGTGCGATGGCGAACGCTGGACCATAATATTTGGGTGCAGCATTGTTAGCCGCTGTTTGGCATAGCTGCGCCAAGTCAGCATGATGAAATCTGTTGTAGGATGACACGGCCGTACTTGCTGTCTGTAGGTGTTGTACGGCTCGATACCTCTTGACTGTACATCCTCAGGCGGCATGTAGCAATGTGATGGGAATAATGGACGAACTAGAGAATGATAAATATCTTGACGCCATCTTTGGCCTTCTTCTCCAATAGGTTGTCGAGGCGATACTTAGGCATACCGGGCCTGCGCAAGTAGAGCTCTGCTCCATGTCAGTCCAACCACGAAAACAATGCGACTTGGTTGGTTAACACTAACCGGGCGAGAGCCACCAATCATGGATATAAATCGTATCTTTCGCGAGCAGGATCGCACGTGATAGATTCCAGAAGTAGTCTCGCTGCTAAGAATGAATCCAAACGCTCGCACCAACACGGACAAAGAACTCACACCGTCCACAAGCCATTGTGCCGAGACATTCATCCGGATTGGTGCAAAACTGTCGAAACGATTACTCTCAACAAAATGTGATGTCGCCGCGGCCTTCTCGAGACCTGCGATCCACTGTAACATCTGGCGCTATAGACCCTTTAGCGCCTCTTCCGGAGGATGGTGCTACCGCGGATGTCGCAGACACAAGCAACACACAGACCTCACTTCGAGCAAACAACTTGAGCCGCATCTGCGAATTCTCGACGTAGAACGTGTGTTTCGATACGTCGCGTGACGCACGCCGCGTCTTTTTCCTCTGAGCTGCTTCATCTTGATGACACGAAGCGACCGCTTCACCTTCGTTTAGTGGGTCCGCGTTCGTCGATGGATCGAGAAGCGGCGTTGGCGGAGACGAGTCGGGGTCTAGTGAGTCCGCGTCCGTGTCCGATTGGACATGTTGCTCCTGTTCGCAATCTGTTGCGCTGGATGGCCTTGCATGTGACGCGTCGCGGTGAGGATGCAACATATGCAACACGCGCGATCGTATCGAGCCGAGGAGCGACTTGCACTCCGCGTTAGCGCTGTCGACAGACCCGCGCACAGCCGAACCCGTCAAATCTGGCTTTGGTACAAGGCTATCGCGGATAGCATCACCGTGCAATAAGTTCAGCCCCTGGCGATAATACCGCGTTGGTCGCTTGATTTTAAAATTGGCGTCGAGCAGGAAGACGTCCCATACAACGAGTTCACCGGGCTCCTCAACTGCGATAAGGTACGATTCTCGAATCACACACCACTTCTGTTTCCTCTTCTGCAAACGGCTAGCCGATTTGCGACCGAAGCCGGCACCCTTGTTGCCAGAGTCGACAATCCGGAGGTAGCCTGCTTTATACTGCGCGCCACCGGACTGGGCGAGTTGGAGAGAGAGCGCGGAGATTTCCAAGAAGCCAGCGAGGCGATTTGACGTGGGGAGAAACATCTGTAAACAAATCAGGAAGGCAAGTAGATGCCCATGATAAGGTACCTACAACTGCACGAATAAGATCGATGAGGTAGTTCTCAAGCGCTTCGCGTTGTAGGCGAGCAAAATCGGCTCGACTGACATCGCTACCCCTCTCGCGACTCTCCTTCTTGAGGAATTTAAAGTAAGGAATACCTGTGATTCTCCTTAGACATTGTATATTGACGCACTCACGCATAGAAACCTACTTGTTAGAGGAAACTCTGGAAGTTTCTCGATATTACGGTTATATGCGTTCGAAACTGCACAATGCGCATGTAGCGACACGAAGTCACGCAGCTGACGATAGATGACCCAACGGATGGCACCGTTGGCATACTCGCATTCAATCCGGAATACCGAATGCGACTCATGAAGCGGATGGAGACTATCGCTGATGCGGATGCGTAGTCGATGCAGAAGTATGGGCACTCGCCTCCGGCCGCGCTCGTCGCGTTCGAACCAAAGGCGGAGAATGAGGACCGACAGTCCGCCGACGGTCAACTCGTCGGTAATGTTCACTCCGCCGGGTGCAACGGGAGACGGAGGTGGTTCTTTCGGGGTGGATGAAATTATGCGCGGGAGGAGAAAGCGAAGGCGACTCCAACCCATAGAAGGAGATTTGCTACCCTGGGTCTGGGTCTGTGAGTCCCGACGGTCGCATTCCCTGGCTCTATCCTGTGTGGACATAGACCCCATTCGGGCGAGCCCCGAACCGGAACCGGAACCCGAGGCAATAGGGGAACTGACTCCATGAGACGACGGACCTCCGCTTGAATGTACATCATTCTTGTCCGGTTCCTTTCCCCAGTCAACACCGGAAGGTTCCTCGCTGGGTGGGGTAGTGGGAGCATCGGGAAACCAACGGGATTTGAGGCCATCCCAGAGACCTGCGTCTTTCCGCTTCCCATGTCTGTCTGCAGCCTCACGCTCGCGGTCTTTTTGCTCCGGAGGATTGTCGAATGGACCGCGGAAGTGGGTTTCGCGCGGAGTAAGGTCATATACGGGTGAATCGTTAATCATGCCGCCATGTGTGAAAGCGCGTGGTGGTCTTGGTTGCTCCAAGATGGCATCGTTATGATGCTGGATGTAGCTGCGAGATGAGAGCGAAGTTGAAAGAGTGTGATTGTAAGAGAAGGACAGTGAGCGGGGAGGGCCAGTACGGGCAGCGGGAGACAAGGAAGGACTAGTATAGTAAGAGTGACGCGAATTGGGCAGAGACTTTGGTGTGTGGTTGGGTCCCACCGAGTCGGCATCAACTGGGTTCGTTAAGGGAAACTTGAGGGATCGCGGCCTTGGAGTGTTTGGGAGACCGGTGGGGTGACCGTCATCTTGAGGTTCGTTGTGAGTAGAATGATCCTCGGCCTGGGGGATGTCATCCACGATATCAACAAGAGAAGCCATAAAGGATGGGAGTAAACGCTTGAACCACGCGGGGGCGGCATACGGAACGGAACAGATTGCCTCGTGATCCTGACCTCAATGCTCAACGTTCAACCACCATCCCTCGTGGCTCCGATATTGAGATGCGTCCTTACAGAGATGCCCAAAGTCATTTGTGCTGTGCCCTTTTTGGGGAACATCACTTTCGTTCAAACCCCGTTTGGTTGCGTTCCCTTGTTCACGGCTGCCGCACTATGTCTAGAACCTTGCCCCACATAACATCCCTTCTAACCACGTCTATTGGCTCCTAGGTTTCGAATAGCACATTTTATACCAGGGTTCTTCCGTCAGCACGGTCTAGAGTGGTCCTGGACGTTCGAGGCTACTGGGCTACTTTTGAACATCGAACTCTCAAACGATGACACCTGCCGATCGAACCATGACATGACCACCCGTACTCACCCGAGTGTCAATATTCAAGTTCACTATGTGAGTTCGCTATGTGACATGCGACAGTCTCTCTCAGGTGAATTAATGTGATTACACATGGTCTAACTGCTAACAGCAACCTGATCATCAGCCACGCGCAGCCTTAACATGCTGCGGTGTTTCGCTGCAACCTAGATATGTCTTCATCACTTTAGTACTCTGCCCGAGAAGTCACTGGTGGCTGGCTAACCCGAAATAAACAACGCATCGCGCCCAGTACGCTCTTTCACATGAAACCTTACCTAGACTTCCAATGACACTGCGTCCACGTGAAAACCATTGTGGAATAAATGGTCGCGCTACATTTGATCGTTGCACAGATGAACACCCCAGGCCCGGGCCTTTCCTTTAAAGTATGACAATATGGCCACCTAGTAGAGCAATCGACACGGACCCACGCCAGGCCGTTCTACTCCACTAATACAACGCACACGCTCCAGGCCTGTGCTACATAGAACGGCACGAGAGGTTCAAGTTTCCTCAGATTTCGCGATTTTTGCAAGAACACGCTTCCCGGCGGGACCAGCCAGCCAACTGCAACCTTCACTGCTTTCTATGATGGGTTCTCGGGTTGTTCCTGTCACCGAGATCAAACAGACAAAATTCGTATAGAAGCCGACAGTGGTACGCCTGCCCAGGCCCAGGTGCACCAGATACGTACAGAGCGATAAAGAATATTATCCAAAGTTGTACGAGCGTAAGCAGACGCCCCGTGGACAATCACACACCAGGAGATGGTTGATGACCGACAGGGAGTTTACTTTTCAGTTATGGCATCACTGAAATTTTTTTCGAAAGGAAAAAGGGTTGTGTGGTTGCGTCTTTTAACTTTCCTAATCGTCTAGACCGCAGTACGTATGTCTCTTACTTGTCTCAGGGTCGAAGCTCGCGCCCATCTAACCCCGGGGTAGTTGTACTCCGCGCGCACATGATGACCCCTGTAGCCGATGACGTGCTCTGTTGCTTTAGGGAAGGCTGCTTTCAAGGACAGGCAACTCTCTTGAACACGTTGCAATGACTATGGCTCTCGTAAAGTACATCGGAGAGAAGTCCTCTCCATTCCCCGGCATAACCAAGCACCTGCAATTTTGCATCCCCATGGGGGAAACGAGCCGTATCATTACACACACCCATTGTAGACGTTTCGGACACGTCTACGCAGTCTTTTCACGGACAGACAATACGACAGGGCAACAGTGTGGCAGACACGACGGTGCGTCACGTGGTTTATCGAAAAATAGTTGTGAAATAGTTGTGATCGTGGGCAAACGGGATCTTGTTAGGTGACCAGGTAAACCGGGTAAAATAGAAGGTCGTAGTCCGCTACCCCTGAGTTCGGGATTGGCCCTGGGTTCTTGATCAGAGTATCCTTCAAGTCTGCACTTCACCCAGGCCGGAGCTACTAAGCACAACCCACCACTTTGCTATTGCTATTTGGAGAGGATCGGCCCCTCGTCCCGACTGTGAGCAGATGCAGTAAGCATGTGAAATCGCTACACCCCCTTCCTTCCTCCTCTGGCTTGCGATAGGTGAGCCGAAGCAATTCAGATTTAAAAAAAATTGATGCGCCTCGATCCGCGAGAAACGGAGAAGTAGCGGAAAGAGCTTATGACCGTAACGACGCCACAAAGGCGAATTCCCCCCATCGTAAGTGGCCTTCGTCGATGGCGAAGAAACAGCGGGTTCAATCACAGATGCAACAAATTCCGTGGGCATCGGCGCCATCGCAGG
>Ga0137362_10000488_pt1 | contig 20769 bp, 20 predicted proteins | sample MadtaG_2_FD_104801 | JGI IMG/M metagenome (GOLD analysis project Ga0137362, IMG submission 104801) | Vadose zone soil microbial communities from Angelo Coast Range Reserve, California, USA - Mad1_100_16 metaG | ecosystem: Environmental > Terrestrial > Soil > Vadose zone | place: USA: California... | reverse complement strand
CTTGTATGTCTATCTTGTCATCACCCGTCACTGTTCAACCCATACGGCTTTGACAGCGCGACGTTCGATGCTCATCGCTGCTGCGATCCAACCGGACTCTTTAGACATGGTTTTAACGCGACTTCTGGCAAGTGGGCTCTTCCATGTCTTAAGTTGAGAAGTGTTGACCCTAAAGTAGAGTGCGCGTTATCTGACTTTCGATCGCCGAATAACTGAGTGCTGGAGTCAGTTGGGCGCCGCTGTACGAACAGCACAGGTTAGACATAAGCATTGCTGTAAATATCCTCTACTCACAGTGGCGTTAAGGCCCTTGGTCTACATCGAGATGCATCAACGATGGTAAGAAGTAGTTTTGGTACCTCTTGCTGCTCTATTATCAACCTATGTTTAGGGATTAGAGCCCGCACAAGTGGAGTATCGCCGGCGAATTTGGTTTGTTCTCTCTCTTAGTCTCCAAGCAGAGCTAATTTGCGTAGGGCATATCTGTATCATGCTGATCGTTCGTATGCTCTCTTTCTTGGGAGACCAAATGCGATACAAGATGCTTACTCCTCGACTCATCCCCCTCTCAATGTCGAGGACGAAGTCAGTGTCTCTGAACTTCGCAACCCACCTCCGTTGACTACTCCAACTCGCATGACCTTTGCCATTCTGCGTCACAAACTCGCTGGGATTATTGGTCGCATCGTCCACCATTTCCAGCAAGTTCGGCAACATAGCCACTATTCTGACGTATTGGCTGTGGATGACGACATTCTCAAATTCCTCGACAATCTTCCCCCTCATTTTTCCATGAATTTTGACACGTCTTTGGATGACTCGCTTCCGTATCTCCCCGCTCACCGGTTTCTACTTCTGACAGAGGTCTTCTTTATCCGCATAAGCCTTCATCGACCATACTTGCTACGTCGCCTTGGCTCCGATCGTTACTCTCGCTCACGAAGAGCCTGCTTCCTCTCCGCTATCAAGGATTTCGAAATTAGGAGGGCGATGGCCTCGAAGATTTCCCAGGAAACTCTTGTCGCCCTGAATATTGCATATCGAGATTTCCAAAGTGCGATGATCAGTGGGATCTATTTGGTCTTATATCCACGAGGGAGTATGGTCGAGCGCATGCATACTATTTTAGATACTTTTATAAAAGACCACGAGGGAATCAGGGAAATGGACGAGACGACGCGCAGGGAGGTCAAAATTATCGAGTTCCTGAAGGCGAAATCGTCACAAGTAGAGGCTTCCATCAACGAAACACCTGCCTTCGAAGAGCCCTTGGAACCACTGGCCTCTGCTGACGCGCAGACCCTCCTACATATTCAAAGGCCGACATCTCGTAGCGCTGCCCTCGCTGCCCTCCCCATCAGTGGACCTATCTCTCCCAGGCCTGCTGACTCAACACCTTCCCTCGGCCATGTTCTCCCGTCTCCTACCATCCAGCGGCTGCAAGGCGAGTCCGGTATTGAATCATCCAATTCGGGTAGCCCCACAGCAGAGGATGAGTCCGCTGCCCAGAGTCTTCTTGATCAGTGGTACAATGCAGTAAGCATGTCAAGTGGGCCAGGTGGAGACGGCTCTTTGGACCTCGCTGGCCTCCCCTGGGGCGGTTTTGGGAGTACGGATCTGTCTGGGTGGTTCGGCACGATACAACCGATGGAGGGCTCAGCGGAACTTAGCGCCAACCAAAGCGTTGCCCCATTTTCTGATGGGTCCGATTGGAGTTACTGGGAGAACCTTGTGAAGGAGATTCGAGGAGGGCCAGTTGCATAGCCAGGCCTCGGTTTTCCCGCCGCTCGCTACGATAGTTGCCGGTCTTCATCACGTGAATTCATAGGGGCTTAGAAATAATTTCGTGTTCTTCATAGGAGAACTATGCGATCTTTACGGTTGTAATCGGTGTTGGGGACTTTTCATCTCTTCCCACACTTGCTTTCCCCTTCTGTGGTAAGTATTCTTTCTTATGTACCACAGAAACTTCCTTCAGCATTTGCAATGCGTATTTACTGCTCAGAATTAGGCCGCGTTTACCCTCCCGCCCTTTCGCTTTAGCGTTTCACGTCGTGCCGATTCGGATGAGATGTACGCCGGGGATTGGAATCTCCGTTCTTTCGTCGTCTTCCCGTTCTATTTATTCCATCGACATTGTTTGATGTGTCCGTCATATACTTCAATCAAAAATCTTCTCCCCAGATTTTCCTCTGGCTAATTCAAGTTCGTCCCAGCTTTTGAACGCGTGAAATGAGGCGTTATTCTTGTTCACGTGATGTTACTCATTCTCACGTGCTGTCACGCCCTTCAGGGTCAAACGGATTAAGAGCGATATGCTTAACGCCTTTCCCCCCTCGCGTGGTCTGCCTGCAGTCTCATCAACCCCTAGCTTCTCGCAATATCCATTGGCATCTTAACTCAAATTATGGATGTAGCACCCCATCTTGGGACCACTGCAGATCTCGAAATGCGGACGGCTCGAGTAGCAGACCCCGCTCTCGGTGCGCACTTAGGTTATGTTCCCTTCAACTGGCCGACTTCCTCAACGTTGGTTTTGTAGACTTAACGCGCAGACTCACAGCTGCTACTGAGCTACGTGACATGCTAGATAACGTTCGCGATGCAGAGGCTACTCGCGTGTATCTTCAAACAATTCCTGCGCTTCTGGAGCTTCTCCGCTCGAATGAGCCTGCATTCCAAAAGGACATTCCTGAGTACCAATTTCGACGTGTCATTGTCGAAATATTGCAGCGACTCGCCCCGACGGAGGGCGCCCGCTCTCTCGTCTCAGTAGTCTTTCCGGGTATGTTGCACCTTTTGCGTCACGACAACGAAGAGATTGGTGTCGCTTGTTGCAAAACCCTTAGTGAGATCATTCGTACCCATCGAACCCTTCCGGAGGAACTAGTTTCGCAATTTATGGCTGTTTTCCAAGAACTGGCCCAGAACATTCCCTCACTTGCTACGGAATATCTATCAGAGGGCTCTGCAGAACTCGAAATTAAGGTCGTCCTTCCTAGCATGCACAGCTTCAAGGTGCTCAAGGAAATGGGTATTGTTGTCTCAGCCTTCATGCGCGACCAGCGACAGTCCATTGTCACGCTCATTCAAAACAGCCTTCCCTTGCATTTCGAAGTGCTTGCAGTCGAGGCCCCTGCACAAAAGAAAGCAAGGGAAGATTATGAGGCTATGGGGGGGTTCTGGTCGGGAATGTCAGAGTCAATACGTAATGCTCAAGCATTTAGCGACCTCATTCTCGCCCAAGTCAAGGTAAGTTGTTCCTGATGCGCGGCAGGCGTCTTGCTACAACGAGATCTTCTTAGATGCTATCATACGTTGCTTATGTCCTTCGGGGTCTTGGTGACCAGCATGAAGCGCACGGGGACAGTCTCCTTCTGGCGTCGTTACGGTTGCTACAGGATATTCCGGCTCACGACATCTCTTCAAGACGGGTACGCATTTGAAGTCTCTACATCGCTGTCGTCTGACTGTGTAGATGTAGGAACTTCTAACTTGTTTCAGAATCCTTGTAGCTACACCGTACCGTGGTGCACTCCTTCCTCAAGTTGATAAACTTCTGGACGAGAATGTGCTACTTGGACCTAGCTTTGGCAGCCGAGAGGCCCTCCGGTAAGCCCTTCTGAGCCCAAGAATGCAATTCGTCCCTTTTAATGTTTCTTGTCAGTCCGACAGCGTATGCCGCCGCCGCCGATCTAGTCCACTACCTTCGTGGCGATCTATCGCCTCGGCAACTAGCGCACTTCATCCACGTATACTCACGTGTAATCCACAACCCCTGCCTATCGAGCAGCGTTCACACACTGGCAGGGAAGATGATGTTCAATCTTATCGAAACTGTGGTAGCCAAGGGTACCCCGGAGGATGCTGCTAAGGTCCTTGCTACTCTAATGGAAACGTGCGTGGACAGGCTCGAATCGCTCGCAGCCGTGCTAGATGAGGTTCAACAACGTTCGGAACGTCGTAAAAATGAGGAAACGGAATCTGGGAATTTCTTCATGGTCGAGAAGGCACGGCCTGTCGCCTCTGCTGTGTATGCCGTAGAAGACCCAGATAATGTTTTATCAGGTGAGTGCCCAAAATGTAGTTCCTCTACTATCCCCACTAATATAATGCTAGAGTTTCGGCTTTTATTCCGGACGTTTACACATGGTTTACGAGTTTGTCTCGGCGCTCTCAAGAAAATTGATGCACCAGTCCTCGACGGCTCGCTCATGCTTAGACTGTTCGAGACTTGTATCCGTTGTATGAGTCTGTATGATGCTGACCCACGAGAGGGATCCGAGCCCATGGAAATGCTTGTTGGCGCCCTTCTTGAGATCGACCCCCATATTTTCCAGGAAGTCTGGACTTTAAAGGTCGATTTTTTCTTCCAAACAGCGCAGAAGCGGCCCCATATTCTTCAGATATGTCAGGCTCTTTTTAGCCGCGAGTCCACCTCCGCAATTCTGGTCTCAGTCACTCTGCGACATCTCATACAGAACCTTCCACAACTCGGGGAGTACGACGACCCGACTGCAGTGATCACCATCCGGTTGTTCAAGATGGCGTTTGGAACTATCGCGATGTTTCCTCAGCACAATGAGCCCATTCTCGCATCTCATTTATCGCAGCTTATCACGGAATGCTTTCCCCTGGCTGCGAAGGCCACGAAACCAACCAATTATTATCACCTTCTAAGGGGTTTGTTCAGAGCTATTGGCGGTGGCGGCGGTCGCTTTGAGCTTTTGTATAAAGAGGTTCTTCCCCTTCTGCCGGAGATGCTGGAAAATCTTAACAAGCAACTTCTGGTCTCGGATGGGTACAGTCGAGATATGCTTGTCGAGCTCTGCTTGACAGTACCCTTACGCCTAACACATCTCCTACCTCACCTTTCGTACTTGATGAAGCCCTTGGTCTTAGCTCTTCGCGGAGGCCCCGAACTCGTGGCACAGGGACTCAGAACACTGGAATTATGCATTGACAACCTCACTCCAGATTTTCTCGACCCCACTCTCAATACAGTCCTACGGGAACTCATGGAGGCGTTACAAAGTCACTTGAAACCCCTCCCTGCTAATCATCATAATGCCCATACGACACTTCGGATACTAGGCAAACTCGGTGGTCGTAATCGCCGTCTCCTGGAAAAAGAGCCGGAACTAAAATTCCACCATGTATCGGATCCCGCACAAGTGTTCGTATCTTTTGGAGCGGGTACAAAGGGTCTCGACCTCGGTTCAGTTACGTCCGTAGCGGTAAAGGTTTTGAAGAGGCACACCTCTCCATATCGTCAGCAAGCTTTCGATTTTCTGCAAGGAACTGTCGCCACATTCCTGAATAATGTACGCGTGACCCCCTTTACCGTCGTTGTGTCTGACACCCGCTGCAGGGCTTACATGGGCGTGAACGAGAAGAAGTATTTGTGCGTTGTCTGGAGGGCATGTTCGACGCTATTCACCAGCCCGACGTCCAGGAGAAAGCCGAGGCCTTCATTCGTGAACTTGCGCGTCATGTCTTTCGAGCTGAAATTTGTAGGGCGGTCACCCTAGACAAGGCGATGCGGCGCTATGTGAGCCTCCTATTCGCCGCCTTTCTTGACGGACTTTGCCATGGACTTTCGCGGGAGAACCCCGCTGAGGCATCGCGAGCTGTCGACCTGGTTAATTCATTGATTCAAGACCCCATCATCCAAGGAGGCTCAGCTGACGCATCTGCCCAAGATTTATCGTTGCTCCAGCACGTCGCCGGACGATTCAATGCTCTCTGTCTCGACGAATCATGGGTTCGGAAGAAGGCTGGTTGTAGCGGGATCAAACTTATTTTGAACCTTCCCGAGTTTGGGCCCAAGTGGATCAATGACCGCGAGGTCGATCTCGTTCGGATGTTATTGCATGTCTTGAAGGATATGCCCCATGATTCACCACGAGATGTCGATGACATCTTGAACACCTTAACGCGCGTGCTCCGCCTCAGCAATATTAACACGTTGGCTCAGACCTCGGAGCCGAGTACGGCAAAGCTCGCTCATCTCCCGGGCATCTTCCTTACGGAGCTCTCGAGTTCCAATGCTATTGTCAGGAAGGCAGGCGAGACATGCATAGCACTCCTCTCCGAAATCACCGGGCAGACCATACACAGTCTTCTTATGCCTCATCGTGAACGTATGCTCCTGGGAATCTACACGAAGCCCCTTCGTGCACTCCCATTTCCGACACAAATCGGAATCATTGAGGCAATGAGATACTGCGTAAGCCTGGATCCTCCCCTTCCCGAGTTGAATGACGAACTGCTACGCCTGCTACACGAAGCTCTGGCTCTTGCCGATGCGGAGGATGCCGGTTTACTGAGTAGGGGAAGTGCTCGACAGAGCAGTCTGGATATCACGAAGTTGCGCGTAGCTGCGATCCGACTGTTAACTGCCTCGATGCCCATTACGGAGTTCTTCTCTAAGCAACCGCAAACTCGTCAGAGGTAGGACTATTCTACTCATTTCCTTGCTCATTCACTAACAATCAGCCAGGGTGACAGGTGTCTATTTCAAATCGCTCTACTCGCCTTCTCCAGAAGTCAAGGAGGTTGCTCATGAAGGCCTTCGAGTAGTGCTCACCCACCAGAACCGTTTGCCCAAGGAGCTCTTACAGACCGGATTGCGGCCCATTTTAATGAACCTTGCCGATCCAAAGCGTCTATCCGTCCTGGGCTTGGAAGGGCTGGCGCGCCTGCTCGAGCTCCTGACGAACTACTTCAAGGTGGAGATAGGCTACAAGTTACTTGATCATTTCCGCATAGTCGCCGATCCCCAGACATTTTCAAAGCTCCCTCCCACAGACACCGAGGGTATCACCAAGCTTGTCTGCCTTGCAAATATTTTTCACTTGCTACCGTCAGCGGCCAATGTATTTCTCGAGAATTTGGTGAGCGCAATCGTTCAGGCGGAAGCGCAAATGCAATACTCTGGTTCGAGTCCGTTCGCTCCTCCGTTGGCCAGGTATCTGGATCGGTATCCGGCTGAGGCTGTCGACTTCTTTTTGCGGCATTTCCATCTTCCTCGACATGTGGGCACATTGCGAAGCATCCTCCATTCTCGCCTGTCGTCAAGTCTGCAGCACGAGTTGGAATCGCGTACGCCAGCCATAATTCGGGACTATTTAAAGGGGACCAATCAAGCTTTGATCGCGTCGGCTCTGCAAGTTTTCTCGGACCTCGCTGAGATCAGTCCTTACTGGACGTCAGAATACCCATTCGTGGTTGATGCATTGCTCGACGTCTGGCGTGCCGAGTCACCCCCAGCAGAAGATGATGCATCTGCAATTTCCGCAGCCGTCAAGCGGCACTCGCTTGTTATCACCATTTTCGAGGGGATTCTGAGGCAGAAACCCCGAGTTGACATACTCTTTGACCTAATTACGGTTTATACGCGCAGCCTCCCGATGGACCTGATCCGTATGACACGTTTCCTTCTCAATTGTGTGGCCTTTAGCGACGATGTTTTCTATCAACGGAACGTCCTCTTCCGCTTCTTGACACGATTCTCGGATACTTCACAAAGTTGGTCCGATAAAACCCACTTTATACGCGTCATCATAACGCCCATGCTCTTATATCGAGCTCGGACTCCCTCGAAAAATGCTCTCCTGGACGAGGATCTTGTGTCACACGTCCATCGCCGTATCTGGATCCCAATGCTCAATGGCTCAACATTCTCGGGGGCCGATGATGCTTTCCACGTCGAGCTTTTGCACCTTACTGCGGTCCTTGTTGAACACTACCATTCCTCGTTGGAAGTGGCGCGGAAAGACATTATCAAGTGCGCCTGGCAATATATCAACAGCGAGGACATATACGTGAAACAGACTACTTTCCTGCTCGCTGCACGGTTTTTCAAGAATTTCCCAACGCCGCCCAAGTTCATACTCACAGTCTGGACGGGATTGCTCAAGCCTCCTCCTTCATACAACGAAGCAAGGTCACTTGTAAACCAGTCTCTAGATATCCTGGCACCATCCATTCCCCAAGAGGTCGGCTATCCTATGTGGGCCAAAACAACCCGACGCTTGCTCGAAGAGGAGAACAGTCAATCTATGATCATGACTGTTTATCAACTCATCGTTCGACAACCGGATCTTTTCTACCCCGTACGCGCTTTGTTCGTTCCTCATATTGTGAACTCGCTGGCCAAACTCGGCTTACACTCGTCGGTATCGAGTGAATCAAGATCTTTATCAATTGACATTACCCAGACTATCTACGACTGGGAACAACGAGCCACCAATGATAGAGGTTCTTCCGTCCCTTCAACTGGTAACGCTCAGATTTGGGTGACGCCATTGCCACTTCGCGAAAGCGTTGTTAGTTATCTCGTACGGCTCATCACGACGGCATTCGACGTACCATCGCGAACCGTCCTCGTACCTCGTGCTCTGGCCCTGTTACGTTCGATTGTCGGGCCGAATGGCTGGACGGAGGTTACAGTAAAATTGAATTTCTTCTCCCGTTTTCTGGAACAGGTACGATAAATTACTTGACTATCTCTTTCCCCGTGAACTTAGGCTTCCTTTAGGCTGCTTTAACCAGCGAGGGCACTCTTTCCCAAGCTTTATGTGCAGCAAATGTCCTTCAGGTGGTCGTCGCAGATAAGCCGGATGCATGGTTTACGGATGCCGAAAACGCTGCAACGTTGCAGAGACTTGTCCGTAAAGGAATGCTCACAGAGGATTCCGCTCTCCACGATGCCCTCCATCCCGTCTTTGATCGCCTTGTCCGCATGTTCCCCCTCCCAAAGGAAGAAGAGGATCAGCAGACAGAAATGTCCGGTTTCCACCACTTCATACACAAATCTATTGATGATGGACTGCAAAACGCGACGGCTCTACGCGGCACCCTCTTAATGTTACGGTCCATCGTTCAGGTTACCCCCGAGAGGATCGAGGCTTTCAGCGTACCACTCATGAAACTCCTCGGCAAATTGACCAAGGAACATATTCAGGTGCAAACTGCCACTCAAGGCTTCGAGAGCAGTGTACGCCTCTTGACGTCAATGCTGGAAATCTCGCATATCTCAGTGTCGCACCTCGGAGAGCAAAGGAAGGTCCTGCTGGCCACTCTTATCCAACTAATTGAGAAGTCAAAGAGCGCATCCCTTTGCCGGTGTGTGCTTGACATCGCACGAGACTGGGCTTTGCACCGCCAAGAATCCTATCCCACCATGAAGGAGAAGGCTAGCGTTTTGCAAAAGATGGCTACTTTCGAGACACGCGGAGAACCTCTGTTCAATGCTTATTTGGGACTCATTCTGGAAATTTACACGGAGCCCTCCCTTCGTCGCAGCGACCTCACAACTAAACTTGAACAGTCATTCCTTCTGGGATGCAGAGCCCGCGAACCACGCACAAGGGAGCGCTTCCTATCGCTTCTAGATGGAAGCGTCCCACGAGGCTTGTTCAGTCGATTGTGTTATATTCTGGGTGTGCAGAGTTGGGAAGCCTTGGCTGATACCAATTGGATCCATGTTGCTATTCATCTATTACTCAGCACAATCGATGGTGACATGGCTCTGGGACCAACGCAAATGTCGTCTACGTCGAATGTCACGCTGCAGCCCTTCTTGCCCCACCTCCGTGTTGCCGACATTGTCCAACCAATCCAACGACTAGTTTTCCTTGACCCCAACGTGGCGCACGAGACCTGGCTATCCCTGTTCCCGATCGCTTGGGCGTCGCTCTCTCGCCGTGAACAGACAGATACCACTCAGCACATGATATCACTTCTCAGCAAAGACTATCACGTCCGCCAGACGGAGCTGCGCCCTAACGTCGTCAACACCCTTCTCGCTGCATCAAATCTGTGTTCCCCCACCATGGTGCTCCCTCCTCACCTGATCAAATACCTTGCCAAGACATACTGTGCTTGGCATGCGGGAGCCGAGATCCTCCAGACTCTCAACAGTAATATCAAACCCGATCACGCTCTTCGTGACACAGTGTTCGACGCGTTAGTGGAGCTATACGCGGAGATGGCCGAAGATGATCTTTTCTACGGATTGTGGAGGAGACGTTGCCTGCATACAGAAACAAACGTCGGCCTAGCCTTTGAACAGAATGGCATGTGGGAGCACGCTTCCGTCATGTATGAGAATGCACAAGCAAAATCTCGCGCCGGTGCACTCGCATTCTCGGAACAAGAATATTGCTTATGGGAAGATCATTGGATTCTTGCCGCGGAAAAGCTGCAGCAATGGGATACGTTGTACGAGTTTGCCAGAAGCGAGGGCAATCAAGAGCTGATGCTCGAGAGCGCCTGGCGAACGAAGAATTGGCCCGAGAATTGTGACACGCTAGAGGAACAAGTCAACTCGCTCCCAGAGGCCGTAACCCCTCGACGAGGTGTCTTCGAAGCATTTCTCGCACTTCTCAAGGCACCCTCTACGGCAGAGAAGAATGTCGAGTTCACCAAGAACCTGGAGGATGCGATGCAGCTCACACTTAGGAAATGGGTGGCACTCCCTGCTAACCTGTCCCCGGCGCACATTCCGCTGTTACAGCATTTCCAACAATTCGTTGAGCTACAAGAGGCTGTTAAGATATTCGGTTCTCTGTCGACGACCAATAGTCAGAATTTAGAGAAGAAGTCTTCCGATCTGAAATTGGTGCTCCAAGCGTGGCGGGAAAGACTTCCGAACATTCATGACGATATCAGTATCTGGAGCGACCTCGTTGCTTGGAGGCAAAACGTCTTCCATGCCATCAACAAGACATACATACCCTTGATTGTTCCGAACGCCCAGAGCAATGGCACTGCCGGTAACACAAATACATACGGCTTTCGTGGTTACCATGAAACAGCCTGGATAATTAACCGCTTTGCCCATGTTGCTCGCAAGCACGATCTACTCGATGTCTGCTTTGCTCTTTTGAACAAGATCTATACACTTCCAAATATCGAGATATCGGAGGCTTTCCTCAAACTCCGCGAACAGGCCCGTTGTCACTACCAAAAGCCGAACGACCTCCAAGCTGGCCTGGAAGTCATTAACAACACGAACCTTATGTATTTCTCGACAGCGCAAAAGGCCGAATTCCATACCTTAAAGGGCGTATTCCACGCGCGGTTCAACCGCAACGAGGAAGCAACCGCAGCATTTGGTCAAGCCGTTCAACTGGACATGAGCCAAGCCAGATCCTGGGCTGAATGGGGGAAATATAACGATCGAATGTTCAAGGAAATGCCTATGGATATGTCTCACGCAGCGAATGCCGTTAGTTGCTACCTCCAGGCCATTGGTCTATACAAGAGCGGGAAAAGTCGTCCTCTCCTCACGCGGGTCTTATGGTTGCTCAGTGTCGATGACGTGAATCTTTCGATCTCTCGTGCGTTCGATACATACAAGGGCGAAGCCGCTTTCTGGTATTGGATCACGTTAATTCCTCAGCTCTGCTTATCCCTGGGCTATCGTGAGTTCAAACAGGCCCGGTATATTCTCCTCAACTTGGCGAAGCTTTATCCTCAGGTCTGTAAAAGCTTTGATATGTGAATCAATGATAACCGTAATGTTTCCAGGGTCTTTTCTTCCATCTTCGCACTACAAGGGAAGATCTGGTCTCCGCGAGGAGGCAGGCGCAGGCAGCCTCACGAGTGCAAAGTGGAACATCTTCAAATGAGCAAGATTCTGGTGGAAATCAGAACTCCACCAAGGCCGACCATGATCCTTCATCGCGAACAGGAGCCGATACCTCTACATCATCTAGCACTGATGGCTTGAAACCACCTGAGAATACCATCACATTCCCTGGTCAACGGTCTTGGGAATATGTCGAAGAGGTCGTCAACATGCTGAAGACGGCGTTTCCTCTATTAATTCTCAGCATGGAAACGACGGTCGACCAAATCAGCCACCGCTTTAAAGCAACCCAAGAGGAGGAGATTTATCGCCTTATTTGTATGCTCCTACAGGATGCAATGCAGGTAACGTCGGTTGAACGAGTATCGTCCTCAAATTTGAATAACGTTCTCTCTACAAGCACTATGCGCTTCGCGTCAATTCCATGGATGATGATGGCGCGCTTCCCCAAGGGACCAACACAAATCTTCACCGTATGGTCACTAACTTATCTGGTCAGGCTCGAGTGAGTGAATCTATCTCCCCGGAACGAGCACACTTATTGATAACATTTTAGAAAGAATACGAGGAAGAATTTCTCAAGAGCAAATTTACTTTGTCCGAGTATATTCGTCGGCTCCAGCGCTGGCGTGATAGATATGAGCGTAACTTGGATTCCCGGCCACGGCTACAACCATTAGACCTTCTCAGTCACTATCTCGCTGAATTCCAACACGGGAAGTTTGATGACATTGAAATACCAGGGCAATACACTGAGGCGAGCTAGGTTCCTTGCTTCATAATTTTCTATGATTAAGCCTCGCATAGGATAAGGACAGCAATCAGAACTTCGCTAAGATAGTCAAATTCGGTTCGAAATTCGAGAACTGCCGCTCCAACGGCTATTGTTGGAGACGTCTTACGGTCCATGGCTCCGACAATTCTGAAGTTTCTTTCTCTGTGCAGCTTCCGTCTGGCCGGCACATTCGCAGAGAGGAGAGGGTAATGGCTTGCTTCCGCATGTTCAATGGGTTCGTTTTTACCCCTTTCCTCATATGCCCTCTGACCGCGAATGCAGGGTGCTAAATCGGCACAAGGAGAGTCGGAAGCGCCACGTGAGCTTCCATATCCCTGCGTCGATATCTTGTAGTGCAAATCTCCGTCTACTGCAAAACGACTCGTCTTACATCTCTCTTGGGGACATCTTTGACAAGTTCTGTGAGGATACTCGAATGGCCAGAGAAGATCCCATCCTCATTCCTGGGGAGAAGGTCAAGGAGACACTACGAAAATTCAGAGAGACGCACTTCCGCATGGTAAGTTGTCTCGTTTGTTTGTGTTGACAGTTTTTGATGCAAGAGTCAGCCGAATAAGGTCGAGTACTTCTCTCTGAAAAAGGATATACTCGATGAAATTGTAGCGCATATGGTACCCGAGACAATCCTTACTAACGTCTGTAATATTTCGCCATCGCACGGAAAATATCTAACGTATGTGACAGTACATGACTCGTACGATGGACACGTCATCCGATCTTTGGCGAATGCGGAAACAATTTACCCTCCAACTTGCCGCGTCGTGTTTCATGACGCATGCATTTTTCCTCACCAGCAGGCTACCGAATAAATTCCACGTATCGCGAAGGACAGGGCTGATAGCCATGAGCGAACTGCTTCCCGGGATGGGCATCCCAGCCACTCATGTCAACGTGCCGAATCAGCTCCCAGTCTTTGCCTCGCACGACGTGGTGCCGTTCCGGTTTACGCCCAACTTGCAGCATTTTATCGGGGAGTGCTTTACTGAGGGCATTCTTGTATCGGCCATGATGGCAATGGGCCACGCACTCTCCGAGCCACAGGTGAGGCCCATCACGTAAGGGGATCATTCGTACTAACATTTCTCTATTCCTGTCTGCAGAGCGACGTCGGGGATCAGTTATGTCTCTTTGCTCGAGATGAGATGATTACCTGGCTGCAGGCGCGAAGTAGGATGTGGACAGTAGATCTACCTTTCCGTCAAAATGTGCAAGTGAACATCGACACTATCATGAAAAGGATAGAAACGATGGGGTGCAAGATCGAGCATGATCAGGTCTGTAACAAGGCTTCACACTTCGATGAGTCGCTTACTCTTCTAAAGGCCAAGAGCAACCCCAGCAACCCAGCACCCTCCTTACAATCTGTGATGGGTACCATCATCAACCTCGTTGGCTGCGCTGCAGATCCCATAAACCTCATGAAGATGACAGAGATCTATTCTCCCTGGTTTTGACGCCGCCATATTTTTCTCGTTTCACTATCTGTAGTCCCACAATACTTTGTAGATGTTATTTTTGTTCAATTGTACCATCATCATCAAATAACACAGCAGTACAACAAATAAGAATATGTGAATCAAATTGACACAACTCGGCCACGGTCACGCTAACGATGGCTACCTTTGATAATGCCTTCGGTCTGCCTGAAAGTGTTGATTTGCGCCTCGCTCTCCAACATCATCTGATTTGGATGAGAGCCGCGCACAAGGGAGCAAAAGGAACGAGACCCACCTCATCAGCCATGTTAAATATGTCTGAACCTGGTCTGTTATACATCAGAGAATTCGCGAACATGAGATACACGTCTCTCTGAAATTCATCTGAGCTTGTGATCTGGCCCTCACGAATGCGCGATTTGATCGTCTTGAGGTCCATTGGTCGTTTCACAATTTCGTAGTAATCAGGTGCCTCAGACGTTTTGATAGGGTTATGGAAGATGTTGCCATTACGGTGCTGGGAAATTTGCGAATGAACCATGGTGATGACCGTTTGGAATTTCTTGGACGTTTGCGAGTCGGCCGTAGCCGGGCGGCCTCGCTTGCGTGCGGGACCTATTAGAGCCTTGAGAAACAGTAGCAGGGAGTGTTAGAGAGAGACGTACCCGGTTCGTCTTCGTCGACGGGTTGCGAGTCTTCCCGATTTTTTTTTTTATCACGGGCTGAATCTGAGAATGCACTCGCAGCTTCTGACACCTTCCGCTTGTCTGGATGATAGTCAGCAAGGTACCAATATGATTTACAAGGCTTACGATCACGACGTGACAGTTCTGCAACTGGAGATGCCGCCTTAGGGCCAGTCTCTTGTTCTACGTCCATCTCATCATCCTGTTTAACTTGGATCTCCCCGGGCCGGCTTTCGTCCGGCTGTGGCTCTTCCTTTACCTCAAACGTCCCGGTTGCTTCTGCGGGATACGATTCAGCCGCGCTCGCTGAGAAAGTACCAAACCTACCCTCGGACTCCGTTTTGGGTGTGTCTGTCTTGAGTGTATTCGCAATCGAGGTTGTCGGGTCCTGTAAAGATGGCGGTAGTTCCACGGTGTGGACGACGGGAGGTCCGGATATATGGCGCATAGAGACATCATCTTTCCAGGGCATATCTGATCTGTCTTCCGTAGATGTTTCGCCTTCCACTGGATCATAGTTCAATACAGCGGCGTGCTCATCTGATTCAAGTTCGACCTCAGCCTCAGATCGTTCCACGACCTCGGCAGGCTCGACATCTTGATGTTCATGTACTTCAGCTACCTCTGGAGGCTCTGCAATGCTTGAATGCTCTGCCCCCGCGGATACGGCGCCGTCAGAGCCTTCGAAAGGTTGGGATGGAGACGGGGATTGTAAAACCTCTGGGCGCTCGTGAGTGGGAGAGGGTTCGCGCTCGCTGTCATCTTCTCCTGGGGTGATAATGTCAAGAGGATCCGGGGAATCGTGGGGTAACTGTGGCGATCCAGGAAGGTCGATCTGCTCATCTACATAGTCTGTGCCAACTGGACTTGGCACCGGGGACAGTTTTGGAGCAATAGACGGTTCCACATCATCTTCTTGAGCAGTTGGAGGGGTAGTGTCGCGTGGCAGAGTGTCAGGAACAGCGAGATCTTCGTCCAATTGTCTTTGTACCATCTCCTCTTCCGGAAAGGGCAAATCCGCCTAAGAAATTTGGTTAGGGTAAGGTGCGGCGCACAACATAGGCAAAAATAGCTACCTGTACCTGAGGGACAGATGAGCTCAAGTCTGACACACCCGTGAGGTCCGACCCGGACACCTCGATCACGCTGACCCTCTAGAAATCCGGACAACTGAGCTTCCGCGAGGTTGAGCTAATAGACAGGCATACCTCACTTTGCGGTGATGGTGTCGGTCTGTCGGGGGTAGTCTCATCAACCCCGAGGTCTTTCTCAATTTCAGCGTCCCATTTTCCTGCGCGGATGGCCTCTATTTCAGCAGCGACGGAACTGACGGCGAGAAGATAAGCGACGAGGTGTGTGACTCCATGATGACGAAAACGAACTTGAACCGGGCCTCCTCAGCAAGAATAAGTTGCTTCAGTTCGAGCACTCTAGTCTGATACATCCGCTGGGCTAACTTCAGGTTATTCGAATGGGCTACAAAGGATTAGGGAATATAGCAGATGGCCCTGTCTGGTAAAAAACTTGCCGTTACGAGGTTGCTTTTCAGGTTCGGCGCTAGAGAACGATCAACCTGGATCGGTACCTACAGGTAGATGATGGTTCACCTGTCCAGTCCAACTATCCTCAGAAGGTCATAGTAGATAATTTGGCAGGACTATACGGTGAATGTGGGGTTGAGAAGTAGAATATGACGGAGAGGAGGCCTAGATACCGAAGGAGAGAAGATCGTATTGTCACGTTTAACCTGAAGGATGAGGGGATGCTGAGAAAGGATGCTTGAGACGCTTGCCCAGGCATCTGAACCGAGCTCGTATACTGCCTGGGCCAAGATGAGCCGTTCGAGGTTGTTAAGCGTGTCTGCTTTGGCTTGGTCGACGGCAACGGCGACAGACATACTCTCAACCCATTACGTCATTCAACTCTCCCAATTCTTCGGCAACTTCCGCGTGGTTTCAGCCGCTAGTTACTTCCCACGCCAGCGCTCCGTCTTAGGGTTCCTTTTCAACCGTCATGTACCTCTCTGCTATCGCTCCCTTACTACTTTTGCCGTACGCCGCGGCTGCAGGTGTACATAAACTGAAGCTCAAGAAGCTCGATAATGGCCCCATTAATCCTCCCCTCGAGAGCTTGTATCTGGCGGAGAAGTATGGGTACCGGCCTCCCACCCAGATGCCTTTGCTTGGCAGCGGTGGTCAAGGTCGTCGTCTTGGGTCGCCCCCCGTCAGTGACGACCTTTACTGGACCCAGGAGATTGTAAATGGAGGACATAATGTTCCTCTTACAAGTTTGCTGCCCTCCTCTTTTTCTACGCTAGTAACTAATATATTTGCACCTGTTCAGACTACATGAATGCGCAGTACTATACCGAGATCTCTCTTGGTACTCCCCCCCAGAGCGTAAGTCCTTTTCTCGTTGAAATAAAGAAGAGGTTTTGATATGCGTTGGTATTTAGTTCAAGGTCATCCTAGACACCGGGTGAGATCAAATTCTCGACATTCCCTAGTCTCGCTCACCTTGGTATTTAGTTCGAGCAATCTTTGGGTTCCGAGCGTCCAGTGTACCTCCATCGCGTGTTTCCTCCATACGAAGTTTGATTCAAAGTCTTCTTCGACTCACAAGAAGAACGGAACGTCCTTCGAAATTAAATACGGATCTGGCTCTATGGAGGGATTCATCTCTCGCGATCATCTGAGGATCGGTGATTTGACCGTCAAAGATCAGCTGTTCGCGGAGGCCGTGAAAGAACCTGGCCTTGCTTTTGCTTTCGGCAAGTGAGTCCGCTTTATTGTCACGTCATATCGGTTTGTGGATTCAGTTACATTAGGTTCGACGGTATCCTCGGCCTCGGTTACGACACAATTTCCGTCAATCGTATTCCCCCACCTTTTTATGAGATGATCAATCAGAAGCTTATCAAAGAACCCGTCTTTGCTTTCCGTCTCGGTTCCTCTGAAGAGGACGGTGGTGAAGTCATTTTTGGTGGTGTCGACTCAGACGCATATACAGGTCATATTTCCTATGTTCCTGTTCGTCGCAGGGCCTATTGGGAGGTTGAACTTGAGAAGGTTGGATTTGGATATGAGGAGCTAGAGCTTGAGAATACTGGTGCCGCCATTGACACAGGTTCGCATCCCCTTTCGATCGGTCCTCACATTCTTGAATTCGTTTTAATCCGTTAATTATAGGCACCTCACTCATCGTCCTCCCTGTTGACATCGCCGAGATGCTTAATGCCCAAATTGGTGCTAAGAAGTCCTGGAATGGGCAGTATTTGGTTGATTGTAGCAAGGTTCCCGAACTGCCCGACCTTTCCTTCTACTTCAACGGCAAGGCGTACCCATTGAAAGGTTCTGATTACGTGCTCGAAGTGCAAGGCACTTGCATTTCCTCTTTCACGCCGATGAACCTTCCCGAGGGTCTATGGATTATTGGTGCGTCATCATTAGAAACGTGTAAGTCTGATAATAATCAACTGGATGGATACAGGGGATGTTTTCCTTCGCCGTTATTATACCATCTATGATCTCGGACGTAATGCTGTCGGTTTTGCGAAATCTGTGTAACCACTTTTAGTAGTCCTCGAAATTCTCTGAATTATGCGGCTGTCGACGCTATTATATATTGAAGCTGTCTTCCAGCTACCACCCACAGTCGGATGGGTCCAGTGAACGCACCAACAAGACAGTCATCCAGTGCATCTGCTTTGCTGTGGGATGCGACCAGAAGGGATGGTCTCCCGAAAGTCAAATTAATGAACACAGTGAACAAATCGACAGGGTACACCCCTTTCCGGAAAGTCTCTACGGTTGCTACCTCCCATTTATATGCTTGCCTCCCCGGAAGATCGCACCGAATGCTCTGGGCTACGAGTCATCGAGCAAATGAGACCCCTCGAACTTGAAGCGATGGATAACTTACTCACCTCCTAAATCGACCAGGCCCATCATGCTAACAAACGCCGACGGCTTGACTTCCCTTTCTCTGTCAACGAGCGCGTTGTACTTTCGACTAAACACCGCAGACGCGAATACAAGGCCAACGACTCACAGCGCGTGACCAAGTTCATGCCGCGATTCGACGGTCCGTACAGAATTGTCGCAGTCAACGAAGCACATTCCACTGTAAACCCTCGCCCAACTCTCCCCTCTCCTTCCCAGTCTTCCACTCATGGCCTTTCACGAAAACGACGGCAGCCTCTCCCCGGGCAGGGCCTTACACCCGCCCAATCCTGTCACCATTAACGATGCTATTATATATGACATGATAAAATGTGTGCCCTTTTTCCAGTAAAATTGGAACTTCTATCTAGTCAGGACAGCTTTAACTGGGAACTGGTTCAAATGAGTATGTCACTGATGCCAACACTATGGCTCTGATGCTGCACACTGATAGAGAAATAGAGAAAGAGAGGGAAGCTGAGAGAGTTAGAGTTGGCAGTGTGTACTGCTTGATTGCTTTGATCTACTTACACATACTGTATACACCATGTGGAGGCCACATGGACCTCATTTGCACATTTTCTCTTAGATTTACCACTGTGACTTTGCATTGCACAAGCCACCAAGCTACTGTATGTTTCCCCTTTCATTATTATACTGACCTTTGTCTCCCCTTTCTAGGTTTGAGTAGATCTATAGTATGTTCATACCCATACCCAATGCATGGGTATGGGTACTATCAGAATTACCTAGGGGTTACCTGTGCAGATCACTATATACAGTAGTAGTTCTAGACTTCTAGTAATGGTGGTGTAAAATATATATGCCCCCAAATATGAACTGACAATAAGGTTACCCCAAAATTTACACTAGCAAAGACTCCTCAATCTCTCTTATCTCCATCTCTTCTTCAGTTTTATTTGAATGTTGCAACCACAGAGATATCTGTGAAATGGGTTGCAAAGTTTTCTGAACCTTTTCTACAGTTTTTAACTCTGCAGCAGTAAACTGTACCATGGCTTTGCTAAGTCCTGCTTTAATGAGAAGAGCTGCATTTGCTTGAATATACCTTTGGATGTATTCTTGAATATGCAAAGCATACTCATCCAAAGTGTCAAGTACAATGTGACTTTGCTGCTGTTGCTTTATTGTGGTTAAAATATTATGGAGTTGAACCATTTCTTCTTGTAAAACTTGTAATTGTGACTTTTTCTGAAATATATCAGCCTGAAGCTGCTATCATTAGTTTAAGACAAAACAAGAGTTTGATATAACAATTATTACCTGTTGGATGGCATCTTTTCCCTTTTGTTTAGAACTAGATTGATTCCTTTGGTCTGTCTTCAACTGATCACTTTGGAGCAACACCTGAGCAAACTTCTCAGCTTGATTTTGGAGTGCCTGATGCCACACTTCTCCTTGTCTCTGAAGGGGGATAAAGGATGCTGAGACAAGATGGTTGTAGCTTATGTCCAGGTTTTTAACAATGGCAGCCACAATATGATCCCTCTTGTTCTGTGTCTGATGGTCAAAGAAGGTATTGTAGATCTGTTGGTCTTGACACTGCCAAATAGTTTCTGCTAGCAATTCTGATCTTTCTTCAAGCTGGTTAAGCATGCTGACAGATGTAGCTTCATTGGATCTACAATCTTAATGAGCTTTCATACATCTCCCTGAAAACGGACTCACTTCTCGATAGGTGAATTAGGTCTGCTCGCAGGTCGAACGTGGCTTATGCACGTCTCTGCTCTCGAAACCCAGTCTTTGAATCGTCCGAGTTGTTCACTATCCCGGCCTAGGGTTGCCAAAGCATGCTGGACATTCGAACGACAGAAGAAACCGGGCTGCGTAAGCTTTCCCGAACAGAAGTTGTGTTCTGCTTCCGTTGCGACCCGTGCGTCACTAAAGTTATGAACTTGGCATTGGAGGAGTTCCCTCGCTGCTCTTGTGGCCACAACTTGGCGAGTTTTGCACAACGCTGATAACTGCGAAAGCTCGGCATCGAGCTCCCGCATCTTCAAAGTCACGGCTATCACGAATCTGAGGATGAGTTCGGCTAAGAATGTCTTCTGTGCATCATGTGAAAGCGTCACGAACCCTAAATTGTCGGTGTCCGATAGTGTTGAAATGAAATGATTATCGTGATCAACATGCGATGGTCGCATTTTGATCGATTTGCTAGCTGAGGGCTGCGAAAATAGTGGATCAGCGGATATTTCCCTACATTCCTAACGGCAAAGCTCAACTGTAGATGGCTCAAGTGCGTCTCCACCACGTTCTTCGTTATGCGTCGTGTCAAGTTCACCCGGGG
>Ga0137362_10000487_pt1 | contig 20803 bp, 18 predicted proteins | sample MadtaG_2_FD_104801 | JGI IMG/M metagenome (GOLD analysis project Ga0137362, IMG submission 104801) | Vadose zone soil microbial communities from Angelo Coast Range Reserve, California, USA - Mad1_100_16 metaG | ecosystem: Environmental > Terrestrial > Soil > Vadose zone | place: USA: California... | reverse complement strand
CCTCCGGAGCAGGGATTGAGCAGCTGCAGACAGAAGGAGCTTTTCGGTGTGCGGAATCGTTGCAATTTATTCGCCCAATACCCCCATCGATGAAGGGGCCCTTGAAAGGGCTACAAAGAGCTTGAGTCATCGCGGGCCTGACGGTGTGCGCCATTGGATCGCCCCGGACCGTCGCGTGGCTCTGGGCCATGCGCGCCTCAGTATCATCGATCTCACGACCGGGGACCAACCGATCGCCAATGAAGACGAAAGTCTCCGGATCATCGTCAATGGGGAGTTCTACGCTTACGAGCCGATCCAAAAGGAACTCGAAGAGAGAGGACACCGGCTGCGGACTCGGTCCGACAGCGAGATCGCGCTCCACCTTTATGAGGAGCTTGGCGCCCACTGCCTGCACCGCTTGCGCGGGGAGTTCGCGATTGTTTTATGGGACAGTGTGAACAAGTCCCTCTTTGTCGCGCGCGACCGCTTTGGTATTAAGCCGCTCTTTTACGCGCATCACGATGGGAAGCTTTATTTCGCTTCGGAAGTAAAAGCTCTCTTTGCAGCGGGGATTCCAGCTCGCTGGAATGGTGAGTCCGTTTATCACTCCCTCGAATTCGGCGGACACCAATCGCGCACGCTCTTCGAAGGTGTTTTTCAAATTCCCCCCGGCCATTACATGGTCGCCACTGAAAAACGCGTCCAACTGAGCCGCTACTGGGATCTCGACTACCCAAAACTTGCGGATGCGACGCCCAACCGGACCGATGCTGAATACGCCGAGGAGTTTCGCTACGCCCTGGAAGAAGCGGTCCGCATCCGTCTGCGCGCCGATGTTCCGGTGGGCTGCTATCTCAGCGGTGGGATCGATTCGTGCGCCATTGTCGGTCTCGCGGCACGCCATCACCCCGAACCTATTCGTGCGTTCACCTTGAGGTTTGACCGGCCGGAATACGACGAAGGCGAAGTCGCGAGGGAAATGGCTGCCAAGGCAGGAGCCGAGTTCTATCCAATTCCCATCCAGCAGGACGACATCGCGGACAATTTCGCCGGCGCCATTGGTCAAGCTGAGACGCTCTGTGTAAACGCGCACGGCGTCGCCAAATACCTATTGAGCCGCGCCGTACGCAAGGCCGGCTATAAAGTGGTATTGACCGGTGAAGGATCTGACGAAATGTTGGGCGGCTACCTGCACTTCCGCCGCGACATGGCCATTCACGATGCCAATGGACGGAGGCCGGGAGTTTCGGCTGCTTCCCTGGATAAGCTCGAGAAGTTCACTCCCGCCTCGTCCGACTCACTGCCCACCAATGGAAACACTCCATCTCTGGATGGCATCAAGCGCCTTCTTGGTTTCGTCCCGGCGTGGATAGCCACTTCAGCGGCCCAATCGGCCCAGATGCACGCTGTGTTTGCCAACGACTTCCTCCAAACATTTAAGAGCCATGAGGGATTTCGCAGTTTTTTCAATGACACTGATGTACCAGGCCAACTCACCGGAAGACATCCGCTGAATCAGTCGCTCTATCTCTGGACGAAAACCAGGTTGCCGAACTACCTTTTGACGGTCCTCGGCGATCGCATGGAGATGGCGCATTCCATCGAGGGTCGTGTCCCGTTCCTCGACCATCATCTCGTAGAGCTCGTCCGCTCTCAACCAGTGACGCAGAAAATCCGAGGCGGGACACAGAAGTATGTCCTCAGAGAATCTGTCCGCGACGTAGTCACAGACACCGTATATCGCAGGCCGAAACACGCTTTTCTCAGCCCTCCCGCGGCGCTTAACCCGCAGGGCCGACTAAATGTTCTTATGCAAGACGTGCTTCGCGGCCCGGTTCTGGCATCCATTCCATTTTTCGATCAGAGGAAAGTTGTGAGCATCCTGGATAAGTTGCACGCCATGGATGAAGGTTCGGGAGTCGCCAGCGATCAGGTCTTGATGATCCTGCTTAGCGCCTGTGTTCTCCAGGATCGTTTTCGCCTCTCAGCTTAGCGACAGGGATTGCCCGTCGAGATTCAGTCCCGCCCCAGCGATAGGTTTCTCTTCTGCTTCGGCTTGCCTTTGGGCGCGATGTAATCTTTCGTTGCCTCTCCAAAAATCTGTAACTTAATGAAAATAAATAGCTTAAGCGTAGTAGTACCGGATCTGTGCCTTTCAGCAGTTTGGAAACCTAAGGACAAATGGTGGAAACCATTTTCAGCCTCCAGCTTGAAATTGCTTCCTCGTGGGCCCCGCAGTTTAACTCTCTTCCGTCCGCTGTATATAAGTCTTTATATTTCAATCAGTTAAACAATGAATCTGTTTGCGTGTCAAAGAGCGGGACCGCACGTTGTGGCAGCATGATTGCCTGACTGAGAATGGAGATGGGTGTCCAGCTGCGAACGGTCGTTTTGCTGGACCGTCTTGTCCCTGTGGCCTTGGGCTGCCAATGGGCTGTCCGGGGTGGGGACGTGGGTTGAGATGAACGGCCAACGGCCTACTTGCAGGTGATTCGCGCGCCGAGGAGTTGCTTGGTAAGCACCCGGCCACGCTACTCTCCAATGAAGGAGATGGATCTCTTCAACTGAGGCTGGAGACCCGCGAAATACCAGATCAGGCTGACGAGGACTCAAACACACGTGAGAAAAAGTGACCTGGCAATTCCGGCCCTCGGAGATCAAAGTACGCAATCTTGCCGAGATCATAAGTCTCTGTCTGGGCTTGGTGCCTCCGTCACCAGGCGTGCCGGCATCTTCCAGGATGAGACAATTCACACCATGTCTGAACGCCGTCGATCGGAGCGCTCTTCTAAGAAGCCACTTGTTGTGTTGAAATTTGGCGGGACCTCCGTTGGGGACGCTTCCTGCATCAAGAGAGTCGTCGAGATTATCCGGGCCGCTTCGCGCGCGAGCAACATCGCGGTAGTCGTCTCTGCGATGAGCGGCGTGACGAATAAACTCCTCGAGGCAGCCACGCACTCCGAGAATGGAGATCACAAGCAGGTCTCGGCGATTCTTGAGGAACTGCGCAAGCAGCACGACGCGGTAGCCAATGCGTTGGTCCGTTCGGCTAGCGCGCGTAAGCGCATCGATCGGAAAATGCAGGGGCTTTTTCAAGAGGCCGACTCCCTTTGCCAAGGCACAATCCTCCTGCGGGAGTTGACGCTGCGGGCGCGTGATGCGATAGCGAGTTTTGGCGAGCGCCTCTCTGCTCGACTCGTCGCGGCCGTGCTTGCGGACTGCGGAGTGGCCAGCGAGGCGATTGACGCAACGGAAGTGGTCGTGACCGATTCGCGCTATGGTGCTGCTGAGCCCTTGATGGATCTGACGCGTGAACGCTGCAACGTACGCGTGCATCCGCTCTTACGGCAGGGCACTATCCCAGTCGTGACCGGCTTCATCGGCGCTACGGTGGAAGGTATAGTGACGACCCTCGGCCGCAATGGCTCGGATTATTCCGCGACGATCCTGGGCGCGGCTCTTGACGCAGACGAGGTCATCATCTGGTCGGATGTGGACGGTGTACTGACGGTCGATCCACGCCTGGTTCCGGGCGTGCGCAGGATCCCCGAGATTTCATATCGCGAGGCCGCCGAGCTCGCCTACTTCGGTGCCAAGGTTCTGCATCCGAAAACTCTTCGCCCGCTGGTTCAATCCGGCACTCCCCTTTGGATACGCAATACGTTTGCGCCCGAAAGGCCAGGAACGAAAATCACGCCTACGGGTTCCTCGAACGGCGGTGGCGTGAAGGCACTAACCGCAATCGGCGACGTGGCATTGATCACCGTCGGCGGCCCAGGAATGTTGGGGGTCCCGGATGTTTTGGGCCGCACATTCAAAACGACGGCCACGATCCAAGCGAACGTACTGCTGAGTTCGCAATCGTCTTCGCAAAACGACATCTGCTTGGTCGTTCCATCCGCTCTCGCCGAGCGTACGGTCGAGGCTTTACGCAGCGAGTTCGCGCAGGACCTGGAGCACGAGAAAGTGGAACACGTCAACTTCGATCCAGACGTTGCAATCATTGCATTGGTCGGAGACAATATGCGTGGCGTATCCGGAATTGTAGGGCGTACGTTCGGCGCGCTGGATCGCGAGAGCGTTAACATTATCGCGATTGCCCAAGGCTCTTCCGGGTGCAGCATCTCTTTCGTGGTGCCGCGGAAAGATATGAAGGCTACTCTCATTGCTACCCACAGGGAGTTTGGCTTGGGGGTTGAATTCACTCACTCTTCCGAGGAGATGGCTGTGAATACGGACGTCACGCCCGAATCAGCCCCTGCGAACGGGAAAATGAATGTGGCCAATCTTGCAGCAAGCGCAGACTAGTGAGATGGGATTTACTGCTACACCTGACAGACTCCGCGGCGCCCGCGGTCAGTTGAAGTACTTAAATTCTACTAGGGCCAAAACTCACCGCCCCACTTCGCCACTCGCAATCCGCGTCTTAATCTCCGAGATGTTCGCGCAATATGCGCAACATCCTTCGCAGCGGTTCCGCCGCGCCCCACAGCAGCTGATCCCCAACCGTAAAGGCCCCAAGATATTCCGGGCCGAGCCGTAACTTGTGAAGGCGGCCTATCGGCACGTTCAAAGAACCAGAGACAGCCGTCGGGGTGAGGCAACGCATGGTCGATTCTTTGTCGTTAGGGATCAGCCGCACCCAAGGGTTGCTGTTCGCCAGCACCTGTTCAATATCAGAAAGTGGAACGTCTTTGGTGAGCTTGAAGCAGAGCCCCTGACTATGGCACCGCATCGTCCCGACGCGGACACAAATGCCATCGACGGGCACCGGTGGCTCCAGAGCCATAATCTTGTTCGTTTCAGCCATACCCTTCCATTCTTCGCGGGTTTGGCCACCGGGCATGTCCCGATCGACCCAGGGAATCAGGCTGCCAGCCAAGGGCGCACCTATTTCCTGCGTGGGCAGACTTGGAGCTCGCTGCGCTTGAATCACCATGCGATCGACTTCCAGGGCGTTTTCAGATGGAGTAGCGCGGGTCAGGTCCGTAAGACACTCCATCTGCTTTACTAGTTCCAACATCTTGGCGGCCCCGGCTCCAGACGCTGCTTGATAAGTCATCGTCGTCATCCACTCCACGAGGCGCGCCTCAAAGAGGCCGCCAACAGCCATCAACATCAAACTGACCGTGCAATTTCCGCCGGCAAACGTTTTCAGGCCGTGCGCTAGGCCGCGCCGGATCACCTTCCCGTTTACCGGGTCGAGAATGATCACGGCGTCGGCGCTCATCCGGAGTGTCGAAGCGGCGTCGATCCAATATCCCTTCCAACCGCTCTTGCGCAAAGGACTGTAAACCTCGGTGGTGTAATCTCCACCCTGGCAACTGATCAGAACGTCGCAGCGCGAGAGCTCGCCCAAGTCTTTCGCGTTCTTGAGCTTAGCCCCATCACCGGACTCTCTCGGAGCGGCCCCTCCGATGTTGGATGTGGAAAAGAAGATCGGTTCGACGCCGGCGAAATCGCCCTCCTCCCGCATTCTCTGCAGGAGAACGCTCCCGACCATACCTCTCCACCCAATCAATCCGACGCGCAGCATGGGCCCTCCTGAATCCTCCCATTTTACCTTGTTTAATTTCCTTCTGCCGGTGAAACCCCGACTCAGTCTCCTGAGCCTAGATCTTCGACTGGAGCGCAGCCCGTTAACGATCAGACGAGAAGGGAGAAGGCCTTGTGAGGGGAACGGACGCTGCGGTGGTACATCAGATGGGAATTGGATGATCGATGAGCCAACGCAGGACTTGATTAGCGCTCTGGTTTGGCGGAAACACGGGATAGAAGACCTGCTCTATTCTCCCGGCGCGGATTATTAACGTCAGGCGCTTCACAAGCCGCATTCTGTCTATCTCGAATGTAGGCAGGCGCAGCGCGTCGCATAATTTGAATTCCGAGTCGCTCAGGATCTCGAATGGAAGGCGGAGACGATCGGCCATCTCACGTTGATATTCAGTCGCTTGAGTGCTCAAGCCAAAAACGTCGACCTTGAGTTCGGAGAGTTCCTTGTAATGATCCCGGAAGTTACGCGTTTGAGGGGTACAGCCACGTGCTCCTGGGATCATGTCCCATCCTTCGGGCAGCGGCTTCCCAGGCACTCCGGTCATCGGATAGCAGTAAATAACAGTTCGAGGGGCTCCAAGATTGGAAAGGTTGACCATCTTGCCGGCGGTTGAAGGAAGGGACACTTGAGGCATCAGCATGTCCCAGAGATGATCCGCCGCGTGGTCATCGACAGGTCGGGGCAGATCCGGGGGCAGAGGAAAGTCCGTCTGTTCTCTCATGCCGCTCTCGATAGCGAGTACGGATTACCTTACCACCTTGCAGTCATTTTGGGATGCAAAATGATTATCTCTCTAGCGCCGAGCGTGGTCCATCGGCTGAACTTGGCGCCAGGCTTTCTACTTCGTCCCAAATCCTTGTGCTATGGGTCTCGCGTAGTCCGAGGCTGCCAACAACGAAGGTCACTGTCGCCACAGCCATCGGGTAGTAGAGCCCAGCGTAGATGTTGCCGGTTGCCGCGCAGATGGATAGCCCGATGAGCGGCAGCAATCCTCCAAAGACACCATTGCCTATGTGGTAGGGCAACGAAAGTGACGTGTAACGGATTTTAGCCGGGAAGGCCTCAATGAGATACGCTGCGATCGGTCCGTACACCATGCCGACGTAGACGCTCTGAATGAAAATCAGCAGAATGAGCCTGCCGTAATTCGGATTCGCGGCCTCCTTGGCGGCGATGAGGGTGCCTGTCGCGTCCGTGGTCATCGGCGTCAGGCTGATGGCCCCCGTCACGTCATCGCGGGTCGATTTCACGCTGACGACGTGGTTGCCCGCGGCGCTCTGTATCGCGTGGTAGATCGGAATGTAAGTGAGGACGGCTAGCAGGAACCCCGTCATCATGATTTTTTTGCGCCCGATTTTGTCAGAGAGCGCCCCAAAGACAATCAAGAACGGCATTCCCAGCGCAAGTCCAGTGGCTTCCACGATATACGCGGTGCGCTGATTCATCTTCAGGATGGTCTGCAGATAGAACAGGGCGTAGAACTGTCCCGTATAGGCCACCACGCCCTGCCCGGCCGTCGCGCCGAAGAGAGAAACCAGGACTTGCTTCAGGTTGGACCACTTGGTGAAGGCATCTTTGAGTGGCTGGGTCGAAGTTTTTCCTGCCGCCTTCATCAGAGCGAAGATGGGAGACTCGCGCAACTTCAGCCGGATATAGAGTGAAATGGCCACCAGAATAAGAGACAGCAGGAAAGGAATGCGCCAGCCCCAATCGGCAAAGTCTTCTTTGCTCATCGCAGACTGAGTGCCCAAGATGACCAACAGGGAGATAAACAGTGCCAGAATCGCCGTGATCTGAATAAAGCTGGTGTAGAGGCCCCGTTTGTTGTCAGGTGAATGCTCTCCAACATAAACTGCTGCACCTCCATACTCCCCGCCAATGGCCAGCCCTTGCAGCACGCGAATCACAATCAATGTGATCGGGGCGAACCAGCCGGCCGTCTTGAACGTCGGCATCAAGCCAATCAACGTCGTGGAACCCCCCATGAGGGCCAGCGTCACCAGAAACGCGTACTTCCGCCCGATAAGGTCCCCAACGCGGCCGAAGAACAGTGCGCCGAAAGGACGAACAACGAAGCCGATGGCGAACGTCGACAGGTACGCGATCAAGGCGATCGTATCGTTGCCAGGAGGATAGAATTTGGGGGAGAGAACCGTTGTCAGGCTCCCAAAAACATAAAAGTCATACCATTCGATCATGGTGCCGAGAGACGATGCGACAATAACTACCGGCAAGCCGCTGTGGTGTGAATCGCCAACCGAGCCGCCTGCTGCTTCTTCCCTCGTCGCCATTCTTTTGCTGCCTCCCAGGTGTCGGGGCCGTAATCCCCGGCACCTCCTGGCCCGACATTCTACTGCTTTGGCCAAGAATGCCGGTGCGCTCATCCCTCGGCAAATGTCCTTTTCAAAACGCGTCAAGCCCACCGCCACTCCTTGAGGTTTTCCTTGCCCATGTGTATCTTACTGACCAGAACTTTCGGTTCATATCGTCGATCCCCATGCTTGCTTCGGAAGAGGAATAATGATGAGGCGGAGTCGTTCTGTTTCTCCGGGACTCGCCATGTCCCCCCTGGACAAAAGTTCCAGCCCAGGGCCTGCGATGCCGCCTACCGCGGCGCAAGCCGCAAGAATTGAGATCCATTCTTTCGAGACCACGACGGTTACTGATAAACAGTTTCTGACGGGAGCCAAAGAGGGGATCTCCGCACGAATCGGCGGCGAGTTGCGGCTCCCTCCGTGCACCGTCCGAGTTCCTGCTGTCATGCTAGTTCACGGCTCGGCGGGCGCCGGAGCCAACGTTGACCGCTGGGCTCAAGAGTTGAACGGAATTGGTCTGGCCGCTTTCCTGCTAGATTGCTTTACGGGACGAGGCATCCTCGAGACGGTCACGGACCAGTCTCGACTCGGGAACCTCTCCATGATTGTGGACGCCTATCGAGCATTCGAGCTGCTCTCGAAACACCCGCGAATCGACGCTTCTCGCATCGCCGTGATGGGCTTTTCCAAAGGAGGCAGTGTGGCGCTGTATGCCAGTCTCCAGCGCTTCCAGCGGATGCATGGACCGGCTGGCCTCGAGTTTGCTGCATACATTCCTTTTTACCCTCAATGCAACACTGCTTACCTCGAAGATGAACAAGTGAGCGCTAGACCAATTCGAATCTTTCACGGCACGGCCGACGATTACGTGTCCATTGAACCGTGCCGGAGGTACGTCGAGCGGCTGCGGCATGCAGGGAAAGACATTCAGCTAGCGGAATGCTTCGGGGCACACCACGCTTTCGACAACCCCCTATATTCTCCCGCTCGTTTCCTGCCTGACGCGGTAACCACAAATCAGTGCTCCCGGGAAGAGCGACCCGGAGGGGAGATCGTCAACCTCGAGACGGGTAAAGCGTTCGGTTGGAGAGACGCTTGTGTCAGGCGCGGGGCGACCGTCGGCCATGACCCTGTCTCCACAACAGAAGCCACCAAAGCTGTAAAAGCATTCGTTGTCGCCACATTCAAGCTGAGTTCATAGAGATCTCCGCCAGTGGTCCGAACCAGTGAATACACGCTTGCTCTCTTGCTCGGAAGCAATGGTTCACCTTGTGAGCGGCTGGAAGCTCCGGTTTACTGTCGAGCCGCGTTCCAGACGATTTGGGGTTCGTGGTAGAGTCACTTCGTTGGCCTGCTGCTTTTTTAGCTTTGTCGGTGTGCCACCTGAGCCCTTCTCGAATTGAAAGCACCCATGCGCGAGAAATCTGTCCTGGTGGCGTGCTTTGTTGTCCTATGCATTGCAGCCTGCCCGCATCCTGACGCCAAAGCCGCAAACTACCCAGATGAAAAAGCTGCCCCGGCTTTCGTCGACCGCTCCGAAACGAGAATCTCTAACTCTTGGGATCTGTAGGCGCCGCGGCTTACCTCGATCAAAGAGAAGGCTGGTGGATGAAGTGCCCGCGGCTGCCCGCGATCGTGACATCGAGGTCCTCAAAAATTCTCCGAAACTCCGATGAATTTCTTCACCGGCGACAACATTGGAGAGTTCATACTCAAAGTCGCGGACGCGTGAAAGATGAAGACTGCTGGGCTCGTCTTCAAGTCGACGACTGGAGGGAACTTATGAAGTTCTGCCGTCAGTTCTACATCGACGGGAAATGGGTCGATCCGACCAAAACCCACGACTTTTCGGTCGTCAACCCTTCCAACGAAGAGCCCATCGCGACGATTTCTCTGGGCAGTGCAGCCGATGTGGACAAGGCTGTAGCCGCAGCCAAAAAAGCCTTTGAATCATACTCGGAGACTACTCCTGACGAACGCCTGGCATTCTTGCAACGCATAATTGAGGTTTATAGGTCAAAGATGGACGAGATGGCCGAGATCATCTCTCAAGAAATGGGAGCTCCCATAGGACTCTCACGCGCGGCACAGGCTCCCTCGGGGCTTGCGCATCTCTCAGAAATCGTGAAAGTGCTCGGGCTCTTCAAGTTCGAAGAACTCAAGGGCTCAACCCTGATGCGAAAGGAGCCCATCGGAGTGTGCGGACTCATCACTCCTTGGAACTGGCCCATGAACCAGGTTGTCGCTAAAGTTGCGCCCGCGCTCGCCGCTGGGTGCACCATGGTTCTAAAACCGAGTGAATTTGCTCCGCTCTCCGCTCATCTCTTCGCGCTGATCCTTCATGAAGCCGCTCTTCCAGCCGGTGTATTCAATTTGGTGAATGGCGATGGGCCCACTGTAGGTTTCGCGATTTCTTCCCATCCGGACGTGGCTATGGTCTCATTCACCGGGTCCACACGCGCCGGCGTCGCTGTGGCCTCGGCTGCTGCTCCGAGTGTGAAACGCGTCACGCAGGAACTCGGCGGCAAGTCGGCCAACATCATCTTGGACGATGCCAATCTCGAAACTGCGGTCAAGGATGGCATGTTGGCGTGCTTTCGAAATACAGGCCAGTCTTGCAATGCGCCCACCCGCATGCTCGTTCCGCGCGCCAGAATAGCTGAGGCGGTCGTGGCAGCGAAACAGGCCGCCGAGTCCACGATTGTCGGTGACCCTTTCACGCTAGGCGTAAGCATGGGACCGCTCGCGAGCAAGGCTCAGTTCGAAAAAGTGCAGCACCTGATCAACAAGGGGATTACTGAGGGTGCAGAATTGATCGCCGGTGGTCCCGGTCGTCCGGAGGGTCTCAACAAAGGATACTTTGTGAAGCCGACTGTATTCGCGCGAGTCCGCAATGACATGACCATCGCGCGCGAAGAAATCTTTGGCCCCGTCCTTTGCATCATCCCTTACGAAGACGAAGAGGATGCCATCAGGATTGCCAACGATACTCCCTATGGGCTATCAGGTTTTGTGACCTCGGGGAACATCGATCGCGCTCGTCGCGTAGCAAGACGAATTCGCTCGGGAAACGTGCACATCAACGGAGCGCGATTGGATTTCGCTGGCTGCTTTGGCGGCTACAAACAGTCTGGCAACGGCCGGGAATGGAGCGAGGCGGGGCTCGAAGAATTCCTTGAGCTGAAAGCCGTCTTTGGGTACTCGGCATGAGCGCAATGGAATCACGAGACGGTGTGCCCGCTCCAAGTTTGCCTAAGCACGCGTTCAGGGTTGATGAATCGTCCTGATAAGTATTAGAGAATTTGGACTGTGTGGTGCGAACCTGGGAAGAAGACTGGAACTTCAATCTCTTACTTTCTCCCGCGCGTTGTTGGCGTAGGACTCATCCGAAATCGCGATAGCGCTTCTCCAAGATTCTGAATGAACGCTTCCGAATTATAGACATCCTCGTCCATACGCGTGCTTCCCTCTGGTGCAGTGGGCTCGACTTCGTCGAGCTGAAATTCGTGGGCCACGTCTTCTACAATTTTCGGTGAGATCGGCCGTTGCTGTTCGACGTAAGCATTGATCAGCGAGTGGTCGCAAAGCAGATTCACCACGCGCGGTATGCCCAACGAATAGAGATGGACGGCTTCAACGGCTTTCGGACTGAAAATCAGTTCTCCGCTGGCGCCCGCAATCCTCAGCCGATCCCCAATGTAGTCGTGAGTTTGCTCTTTCGTCAGCGGGGTCGTCTTGCAGCGCAGCATGATCCGCTGGCGGAGTTGTCGCAGTTGAGGAAGTTTCAGTTTCTCTTCCAGCTCTTGCTGTCCGGACAATACGATCTGCAACAGCTTCTCTGTGGATGTCTCCAGATTGGTCAGCAACCGAATTTCTTCGAGTACCGGGTAGGTCAGGTTCTGCGCCTCGTCTACAATGAGCACCGTGGTTTCCCCGGCACGATAACGCTCCAGGAGCCATTGATTCAGCCGCATCAACTGCTGGCTCTTTGTCGAAGATTCACACGGGATGCCGAATTCTGCCAGAATGAAATCGAACAATTGATTTGTATTCATGCGGGAATTAAATAGAAACGCCGTTCTTACCCGCCGTTGATGCAGCCACTCGATCAGCCGATTGATTAGTGTTGTTTTTCCCGTGCCGACTTCACCTGTGAGCGTGATAAACCCTTTACGATTCTGCACGCCATACATCAGGCCGCTCAGCGCTTCTTCGATCTCTTTCGTCAGGAAGAGATAGCGCGGATCGGGATTGACGTTGAACGGGTTATCTTTTAGTCCGAAAAAGCTCTTATACATATTCTAAGGACTCTCGCTCTCAGCGCCTTGAGCATCTGGGAGAACCTGGATATTCCCAATATAACCCACTCGTTGACGCAAAGTTAATCTTCCACAAAATCGACATTTTGCAATGTCCGTCTACCGCAGTACCAGCGGTCGCGTATGCCATTGAAAGCTGAGTGAAATCTGATGTTGTATATAGTTCGTAGTACAAGTCCCGGCGACACAAACTGGCAGACTCGAATTCTGAATATAGGCCGCATACCCGAGAGTAAAGTTCGCTGTCCGGCCTAGGGGTCGGCTTAGCCCACCGCCTACGAACCACGAATCATAGGTTTGCGAAACTTGAGAAGGAGTGGAAAGCCCCAGGCTCGTGTTTCGTGCAAAGCCTAAAGATACGTTGCTTTGCCAGACGCGAGAAAGCTGATGATTCATAGTGGCTTGTAGCTGATCCGTATCTGAACCCGTAAACTGGCCGCTGCCGCCTGTGACCCCATGATTGTACGTTAGCGATAAACTACTTCGCGAGAATGCGTAGGTTAGAGTGCCGCCACCCGACCCCGAAATCCTCTCGGTTGAACTGCCAAAAGGCACTCGGAAAGTCGTCACGTCGGGCCCCCCGAAGAGCCGCAGGGCAAGTCTGCCAGTGATCTTACGACCGTAAGCAAGCAGTACTACGTGATCATTGATTGCTTGGGGGTTGCCGAGGAAGCGATAGCCGCTGAAGCGGTATAACGCTCCGATCGTGTCTCTTTGTGACAGTGCGTAGCTGTAGCCTGTTCCGAAGATCGAATCGTTGGTGTCAATACTACCAATTTGGACAAAACGCAAGATGCCGTAGGATCCCGAAAGTGTCACTGTACCGCGCGGATTAGTGGCGTAAGCGACTTGGGTCGTAATGGAGTTGCTATATCGCGGCCCTAGGGAAGTGAATATGCTTTGATTGGGCTGATAGTTGGTTTGCAGACCTGGAAGCGCCGGCTGCAGAGGCCCTCCTATTCCAGGAGTAACAAGATTGGTCGAGACTCCAAAGCCGAATGGGGTTTGGGGAAGATAACTAAATTGGTCAATGAAAACTAACTGCCATCTCGCCCATTCGAAAGCTTCGATGAGCCCAAGTTGATGATAAGAGTTGTTGCCCTGCGACTTATCGGTGGAAAGGCTGCCACCGCCCGAATAGTTGACAGCGAGTTGTGAGCGATTCCAAGCCTCCAGGAGGCTAAGATTCCCTAAGACATAACTCGTGGAATTCCAGTCGGAAACCGTCGGCTGGTTGAGGGAGCTGGACCGCACCAAATTGCCGTACTGGAAGCCAGGTATCCAATAACTGTGCCGTATCTCTTGCGAACCGAGCGTGGGAGTCTGTACTCCGGTAAGCGGGCGGGTGTCTGGGGTCAAGCTGGTTGGCGACTGCGCTTCGCTGTTCGGATCTTGATCGCCGATACCCGCCAGGATGGGCGGGTACGCACGAGCTGCAGGCTTAGGCTTCGAAGTGTCTTCCTGCGCCACCGTCCGCACACTCCCGGCAAGCAAGACCATTGCAATGATTGGTGCGGCCCAAAATTTCAAGGAGTGTCCCATGAGAATCCAGTCCTTTATGGCACTACGATTACGTCGCCAGGTTGCAACTGAATATTCTGCTCCGGTCTCTTGCCGGACACGACGTCTTTATAATTGAAAGGATGCTTGACCTGCTTCCCTTCTTCGAGTCGTAGGACATAGATGTTTTTCACCCTGGCGAATTGCGTGAATCCTCCAGAACTCGATAGCGCCTGCAAAGCCGTCATGTTAGGCAGCAAAGGAAAAGCTCCTGCTCGCGTAACTTCTCCGGTCACGTAAACACGCCTGCTGTTGATCTCCGTCACACTCACCGTCACTTGCGGGCTCGTGATGTACTTCTTGAATCCCTCTGCAACAACTGCGGCAAGTTGCATCGGCGTTAGACCGGCTGCCTGCACATCATTCAACAGCGGCAAAGAAATTCTTCCATCGGGACGGACGGGAACCGTGCGTGAAATCTCTGGCTCTTTCCAAACGTCGACACGCAGAATGTCTTGTGGACCAATCTTGTATTCCGCATCGTTAACCGCCACCTTTGACGCTTCTGTCGCCGTGACCGGTGCAGATTGGCTTTGCGCCTCTTGCCGACTCCCAAAAAACAAGAGCGACCACGCCCCCATGAGAAGACAAGCGGAACGATTCATCATGGCTTCTCCTTACAGCTCCTCGGAAGTAGATACTTCTACGCCGATCTGCTTAATCTTATAAAGCAGCGACTTATAGCTGATCTGTAACTCCCGCGCCGCTCGTTTTCGGTTCCAATGTGTTTGTTCCAGCGCCCTTAAAATTAGTTCGCGTTCCGCCCGCCGGGCGGCTGCCCGCGAGGCTACCTTTAGCGACGATCCGCGCGCACTCTCATCGGTTACTCGCAAACTTACTCGGGCCAAGCACAGATCGCCGAGAGCCCTTGCAGTATCCCCGACAGCAACGATCTTTTTCGCAATATTTTCTAACTCTCTAATGTTCCCGGGCCAGTCGTAAGAAACCAGTAGTTCCCGTGCCTCGTTGTCCAATTCAGGAGCGTTTTTCTTCAATTCATTTGAATGTTTGAGGAGAAAGTACTCTAGCAATGCTGGAATGTCTTCTTTCCGTTCACGGAGCGGCGGCAAACGCAGCATCACACCGTTTATTCTGAAATACAGTTCCCGGCGAAAACGTCCTGCTTCGATTTCCTTTTCGAGGTTGCGCGATGTCGAGGAGATGAATCGCGAGACTGTTTTTCCGCCACGGCCTTTTGGTTCCCCTTCCGAGAGCAATGAAAGCAATACCCGTTGGCAGACGATATCCAGTTCGTGTACACCATCCAAATACACAGTTCGCCCCGCGGCTTCACCCGAATGAAACTCCTCCCGCACCTCTGCCAACAGCCGCTCCGCGTCCAGCGCCGCGCAACTCACCTTTCTAAGTGGCGCTTCACTCAGTCCAGATAGCTGGTGGATCAACCGTGCATAGACCTCTTTGCCGGTTCCGCTTTCCCCCATCAGAAGAACGGGAATATCCGTCTTGGCGATCTCCCCGACCATCACATTCAGGGACTGCACTGTCGCTGCCTGCCCACACACGAATCCGGCGCCTGCCAATTGCTCGAAGGTCTGAGTCGCCATTATGATCATGATCTTTCGCACCTAGAGTGAGCAGGTTTCATACCAAGGTAAAGACGCAATCTTGCGCCTTCAAATTGCATATAAAGTCTGTATTATCAATATATTAGAAATACTTTCGAGCCCTGAACCTATGTTTTTGGAGCAGTTCGGAAATCCCGATTTACTTCCACCAAGTGGCAATTTACTACCTCAGGGTCGGGGCCATCGTTCTCCGCCGCCTGCCTCCTTAACGTGCAAACCCGACGAATACGAAGCCAAAATGCACGGACACGAACTGTTGGCGTAGGTCGTCAGATGGTCACTACGGGCCTCCTGCAGGTGATTGCTCGACTTGCAGGGCAACTAGTGCTTGCGGTGAGAGTCTAGGGGCCCAAAATGAGGCAAGTTGTGGTTCCGTGCGCGTACAGCTTCCCTTCGGAATCACAGAGCCGTCCTTCCGAGGTTGCGATCCGCTTTCCTAAATGGATTACCTTTCCTTCGGCCCGTATTTCTCCCGTTTCCGAGGTGATTGGTCGTACGTAATTGATCTTAATCTCTAGCGTGGTGTAGCCGTATCCTGTCTCAAGCGTGGAGTGCACGGCACATGCCATGCACGAATCGAGCAGGGCTGCGGTATAGCCGCCATGAACTGAACCAATTGGATTGTAGTACTCAAATTTCGGAATGCCGGCGAAAGCGGTATACCCGCGTTCCACTTTGACTAGCCGGAAGTCCAATATCTGCTGAATGGGAGGTGCAGGCATTGTGCCATCCATGATTGCCGTTAACAGTTCCAGTCCGGGCATCCTCTTTGCTGTCTCGGTCGGCACCACTCCATAGTGAATTGCACGATCAGCGCTGCTCATTGGTTCTCCTACAGGGCTTAATCCACAGGTCTCTTCCTGTGCCGTCTCCCGATGATACCCCTTCGACGGGCGCTTAGATTGAATCTGTTATAGATCTTCGCGGAATGGGGTTTTTGCCCAGTTAGCTGAGCCGAGCGGGCCAGGCTGAAAATCCGATTTACGCATTACAAGTATCACCGCGAGAGATATGCTCACGGGGCTTGAGGGTCTGCGTTAGAAGAGAAGTTCAAGGCAATGCGGGGCAAAAATCCCCGCCGACCGAGGGCGGGCCGTTCCGCCAGGCTTGCTCAACCAAGAGAACTAACCCCAGGCTCCCAGAAGGGATAAATATTTTCACGAGCCTTCGGATCAAATTCAGCTCGGCAGCGCACCCTTCATTCCCAAATGGTCCGTTTATATGCCCCTGCGACCCCCAGGACCGGCTCTTTGGTACGCAAAACCGGATTTCCCGGGTGCCAAACGGGGAGGGGAAACCCCCTGGGAACGGGGTTTCGCCTTAATCGGGAAACGGCCTTGCGATTGCCACTGGGTAGAATACGAAATTGTAGGACGGGGGGACTTTGCCAGTTAGCCGCACACCAACATGTATGACCCCGTGGGCCTATTCACCAGCAGTAAAACTTAGTTGTCTCTGGACGGCACCGGGTCTGATCAGCTGGAATGCTCAAGATCAAGATTTGCACGGTTCGAATGAACGAATGGAGATCGTGATATGAGCCAAGCCATGCAAAAGAAAGGAGTGATTGTCATCGGAGCAGGTCCGTATGGACTGAGTACCACTGCCTATCTGCAAGCCGCCGGCGTGGAGCCCTATGTCATTGGGGATCCCATGGGATTCTGGAAGCAGAATATGCCCAAGGGAATGTTCCTGCGTTCGCGGGCGGAAGCATCCAATATCGCGGCTCCGCAAAAACACTTGTCCATCGAAAGATATCAGAAAGTCATCGGCCGCAAATTCCCCGATCCGCTGCCCATCGAGGATTTCGTCTCCTACGGCGAATGGTTCCAAAAACAAGTCGTCCCGAACCTGGACCGACGTCGCGTCCAAAACGTTTTCAAGAATGGCAACGATTTTGAAGTCACCTTCGACGACGGCGAGAAGATCCATGGTAAGTCCGTGGTTTTGACCCTTGGTATCGGGCTGTTCCTTTATCGGCCGGAGCAATTTCTCGGCATCCCCACGGAACTCGCCCCGCACTCCTCGGGGCTGAGCGACCTTTCTCAATTTAGCGGCAAGCGCGTAGCCGTGCTTGGAAAAGGCCAAAGTGCTCTGGAATATGCCGCAATTCTTCACGAAAACAAGGCCGACGTGGAGATTATCACCCGCGCCTCCGAGGTTAAATTTCGTCCGTTCGCCTGGCGCAAACACCTTTTCCGGCAGCTCATGCCGGGACCACTGCGGCCACTCTCCTACCGCATCCTACCCCCAACCGATTTGGGAGATATCCATACAGCGAGAAAGATGGCGGATCCCAAAAAGTTCAGACGACAGGCGCCGGAAGTCCAGGAATCGTTGCTGCGAGACTGCACCAAGCCCGTCGGCGCCTATTGGTTGCCTTCCCGGCTCGAAGGTGTTCAGGTGAAGACGCGAGTGACCGTCACGGGCGTTGAGAGAGCCGGTGCGGGATTGAAGCTTGCCCTTAGTGACGGCACCGCGGAACAGTTAGATATGGTTGTACTTGCCACGGGTTACAAAATCGACGTCTCCAAATATAATATACTCGATAATTCACTGAAGAACCGAATCGAGATAACGCCGGATGGATACCCCGAATTGACAACCAGTCTTCAGACATCGGTCGAGAACCTCTACATGGCCGGCGTGATCAGTGAGAAGACCCTGGGGCCAACGTTGCGATTTGTTACTGGTACCTCCAATGCCGGCCCGCATTTGGCGGCGGGGATCACGGGCAAGCGTTCTACTCACTAGTTCCAGGTTCGATTCGCGAAAAGACGGAGCTTATGAAAACAAACTCGACCCAACCAAAGCCCGGCGAAAATCCTCCGGGAGCCATCGTTCTCGGGGGGAATTTTGTCGGCCTGGGAATCGCCAGAAGCCTGGGAAAACGCGGTATCCCGACGTGGGTTGTCGATACGGACAAATCCAAATGTATCGCGCAATTCTCCAGGTATACAAAGCGATTCATCGTCTTGGAAGAACCCGTGGAAGAACTGCTCCTCCGGGAGGCGCAAGAACATAACCTTGACGGATGGGTTGTGTTTCCCGTGAGCGATCAGTATGTCGAAAGTATGGCTGCTAGCCATGACTCTTTGAAGGCAATCTACAGGTTGACCACGCCACCGCTGGAAGTGACCAAATATGCCTTAGACAAACGCTTGACGTACAGCAAGGCGGCGGAATTAGGTATTGCGGCCCCGTGGACCTCGGTGCGCGAATCTCTTGCCGGTCTCGACGCAACCGACTTCCCGTTTCCCGTCATTCTGAAACCAGCCATCAATCATCATTTCTTCCCCCAGACGAATTTGAAGGCTCTCGCCGCCGCGAACCGAGAGGAACTTGAGCTTGGCTATGCGCAAATGCGCCGCTACATTCCCGTTGAGGAAATCCTTGTCCAGGAGCACATTCCGGGCGGCGGAGAGAATCAGTTTTCGTTTTGCGGCGTATGCAAGGACGGGCGGGTGTACGCCTCGCTCGTCGCTCAGCGCCGCAGGCAATATCCCGTGGAGTTTGGCAACGCCAGCACGTTTGTGGAAACAACCAGCCAACCCATTGTAGAGGCGGCAGGGCGACAGTTTCTGGAAAGCATCGGATTCGATGGCATGGCGGAAGTGGAATTCAAATTTGATACGCGGGATGGAAAATACAAAATTCTTGATGTCAACCCCAGGCCTTGGGGATGGCATTCCCTCGGAAAAGCGGCTGGAATCGATTTTCCTTACCTATTGTGGCTGCAAAAAGTCAGCCTAGAGACTTCTCCCGTAAATCCCCCGCGCAAGGCCGCCTGGATTCGGGAGATTACCGACCTGGTGGCGATTTTGAAGTCACGCTCTCGCTCAGCGGATATCCTGGGAGTGCTGAAGGCTGCGTCGACCGGAAAATTGACCTCGGCTACATTCGATCTTTTGGACCCTATCCCGTTTTTTGCCGAGTTTGCCCTGTGGATTTCCTCTGGCATATCGCGGCAAAAAAAAGCCAAGGAATTTCTCGGGCTCGACCCCGTAAATACCAGACCCTGATTTCCAGCCATCGTTTGCCCTGAATCGCTCGCATCGCAGACAATTCCCGTTGAGGCGATGCGCGTGTGTTGCGAAACATCGTCTCCGGCAGGAGCAAACGCCCTGCGTCCAACTTCGCGAACCTTCACGAATAGCTTGTCCAACTGCGTCCCCAATCGAGCATTCTATGGGGCAATTTCGGAGATACCTATTGGGGCCCATCCAACGGTGAATTCAGATACGCTCGATGTTCTGTGAGTCATCATTCATGGTAGCACTTTGTGTCGAGATCTTGGGTCAGTTATCAGCGAACAATGTGGCCGTCAGCGTGTGTGGACAGCCACCGAGTAGCAGCCTGCACACCCTTCAGTCGAGCCTCTTCACTACCGCAGCACAGAAATCTTCGTCACTGATCGCGTCAGTTCCAGTCGGTTTCGGGTGTGCGCTCCAAATGACCACCCCAACATTGTCTGCGGGGCTCAGGTAGATAGACTGTCCGAAGATGCTGCGAGCCAAAAGTGCGCCTTTATGAATAGGGTTGGCGGAAGCATCTGAAATCAACCACATGTACCCGTGGTTGACCTTCTTGGCGCCGATCATCTTGCTGCTTCCGGCTTCCGATATCCAACTTTCAGGAAGGATTTTCTCCCTTTCTACAACACCTCCATTGATGAAGAACAATCCAAACCGACCATAGTCCCGCAAGGTGGCACTCAGGCCACTTCCCCCGATCTCACGCCCGTCGGGCGATTCAAGCCACTACGTTGCGGCAGAATCCATCGATGATCGACCGCATCTTGCGATCAAGGGGAAGACGCCCGCTGAAAGCGTTCGCAAGTTCGTTCAGCCACCCAAACCGGCAAAGAATCTCTCTAGACCAAGACAGAATCGTCGCTGAGTATCGTGTGGCAGTCGGCGGGAAACGATTATGAAGCGATTCATTTACACGCGGCAAGAGCGCCGCGAGCAACTTCTTGCGCTTGGAGCTTCTGCACGAATACACTTAGTCGGGAATCCCGGAAACGCGATGCGATTCAGAGTTTAGATGACGTTGTCGAAATGCGCGGATGTCAACGGTCGAAAACAGAGATTGTCAAGATTGCAAAACTATCGGGATGACATCGCAAAAGGCGCAAACCGTGTCTTTGTCATTAGACTTTGAAGAATCAAAAGCACCGCTTGTGAAAGTCAAGCCGGAGCCAAAATGGCCTCAATCAAGTTGGGAGAAAAGCCTGCAGAATTGAGAGAATCAACGGGAGAGGAAACATGGGATCTGCTCACTATGAAACTGTAGCTGCTTATCTTAGGAAAAACATAGAACTCCTGTGTGGTGCTTCCGGAGAGGTAAAACCGGAAAATATACCACTCTGGAACATAAGCAACGCTCTTCTTGCTCTAAGTGACGCGCTACAGGATGAGTTTATCATGATTAACACACGATTGAACTATGTCGCGCAGCAGCTGGAGCGCAAACCTTGAATAGCTG
>Ga0137362_10000485_pt1 | contig 20830 bp, 13 predicted proteins | sample MadtaG_2_FD_104801 | JGI IMG/M metagenome (GOLD analysis project Ga0137362, IMG submission 104801) | Vadose zone soil microbial communities from Angelo Coast Range Reserve, California, USA - Mad1_100_16 metaG | ecosystem: Environmental > Terrestrial > Soil > Vadose zone | place: USA: California... | reverse complement strand
TGCTTCCTGTTGAATCTGCTCTCTCCCCTGCGCCCAGAAGAGCAACCCTGGCTCGCGACTGTGACGCGCTCCCTTGCGCAGCATTTGTGCTACATAGAAGCGAACATTGAGTTTTCGCATTTATTGACCAGCAATCACTATCTGAGCGACATCGTGGGACTTTACTCTCTCTCGATGTTCCTCGACGGCGAGGGCATGGCAGCGAGGCGACGCAAATATCGGCAGCAGATCGAAGCTGAAATGGCACGGCAGGTGTACGAAGATGGTGGGGACTACGAAGCTTCCACTGGATACCAGGTGTTGGTCACACAGCTTTTTACAACCGCGCTCCTGCTGATGCGCAGCGAATCCGCGGCTCCAGTTACGCCAGCGTTTGTAACGCGCCTTCGGATGATGTTCCAATTCCTCAACACTGTCGCCAGCACGTCCGGCGAATTACCCAACGTCGGTGACTGCGACGACGGTCGCACCGAACTGCTGCTCGACGACCTCCAGCAGATGACGCATTGTCCGGTTGCAGAGAGAAATTCACTCAAGGTGTCCCACTTGCTCGGACTGGGGCAACGGCTTTTCGACGTAGGTGCGGGCCCGGGTGACGATGCCGCGTGGTACGGTTTCATCGACGGGGCGCGAGCTCCTTATTCCGAACCTCGGCTCGACCTTGGCTCGGCTGGCCCCATCAAAGTTCTTCCGAAGTCGGGAATAGGCATCCTGCAACATGGATCTGCGGAGTTGTTGTTCTTTGCTATTCCAAACGGAATCTTTGGCAAGGGAAGCCACACGCACAATGACAAACTCAGCTTTGTTTTGCGCGTGCATGGACAGGAGGTTTTCTGCGACTCCGGGACAGGCTGCTATACGCGGGATCTCGCAGTGCGAAACCGGTTCCGCCGCACCGCAGCGCACAACACATTGCTGATCGATCGCACGGAACAGAATCGCATCGACGCGAGCCCACGCGGGACTTTCATCCTTGGAAATGATGCAGCTGTTAGCCCGATTCAAGCAGGTCGAGATGGGCAAGGCTACTTCTTGCGTGCCTCGCACACTGGATACCGCTCGGTTGGAGTAACGCACACGCGATCGATCCGCGCCGCTCACGGAGAGCATGCATTTATTATCGAAGACCAACTCGAGGGCGATGGCGTTCACGATTTCGAGATCAATTTTCAGCTGGCTCCCCATAGAAATGCCGAACTAGCCGCAAACGAAGACGGGATTTTGTGCTGCATTCCTGGAAATCCACAAGTTCAACTCACGGTCGCCGGGCTCCAGGGAGCGATCCAGCCATCGCTCGTCAGTTCCGCTTACAACGTAACGGTTCCAGCAGTGAAATTGCGCTTGTGGGGAAGAGCTGCCGTCCCCCTGCGCATCACGACCCGTGTTGCGTGGGCCGATGTAACGGACACGGCCGATATCGCCATTCCCCAACATGACTCCCTAGAGGAAACCAAGTGTTACGGCGCGGTTGCCAAGGGGGACTACCCGGCATGAGCTCCACTCGCTCCGTTTCCACGCCCGCATCGGTTGGCAGCGAACTCGCAGAAAGTCGGCCGTTTGCTGATTACCCACTTTCTGAGGAGTCCATCGTATGTTTTGCGGGCGAGGACTGGTGGTATCACCATCCGCATTCGAAAAACCACATTCTCAAGCGGCTGGCCAAACATAATCGGGTGCTCTTCGTGAACTCCATCACGATGGGCTTGCCTTCGATCGGCAATCCCGATTTCTTTCACAAAATCCGCCGCAAGTTTCGCAGCTACCTGCGCTGGCTGCGCAAGGCGCCCGAGGGACTATGGGTGATGACGCCGATAAACGTGCCGCTGTACGGCTGGTCAGTGGTACGCGCCTTGAATCGTCTGCTGCTCGTCCTGCAGCTCCGATTGGTGATGTTCTTTCTCAATCTACGGCGTCCCATCGTGTGGGTCGCCATTCCTACGGCCGCCGACTTGGTGAACTCGCTTGGCGCCAAACTCTTGGTATACCAGGTTTCTGACAAATACGATGTCAACGAAGACAGCGCGCTTTCGCGTACCGTAATCCGCGACATGGATTCTCGCCTGAAGCAGCGCGCCGCCGTGGTGATGTACTCGGGGCGAAAGCTGTACGAGGAATCCGAAGTCCGTCACCGGTATTTCCTCGAACAGGCTGTGGACTACGAGCGCTTCGCCAACTTGCCCCCCAAAGCGCCCGCAGACATCGCGGCAATTCCCCGGCCAGTTCTCGGATACGTGGGCGCGGCCGATTGGTACACCATGGATGTGCCTTTGATCGAGCACGTCGCCAAAGCGCGGCCCGATTGGCACTGGGTTTTCATCGGCGCGAAATCGAATGTGGTACAGTTGTCCGCGCGCAACATTCATTTTCTCGGTTCCAAGCCTTATTCGGAGCTTCCCCGGTACTACCGGCACATCGATGTTTGCGTACTGCCTTGGAACCAGAAAAACGCTTTCACCAGCTATGGAAGCGCCATTAAGGTCCGCGAATACCTGGCAACCGGCAAGCCGGTGGTGATTTCTCCGCTTTACGAATACCTGCACACGCCGGGCGTACGAATCTACCGCTCGACCGATGAATTTATCCGGTCGGTTGAAGAGGCGCTGGCCTCCGATACGCCTCATAAGCGTCAAGTGCGGCAAGACGCGGTCCGAAACTGCACCTGGGACGTGCGCGCGAGGGAAGTGGCGAGCTTGTTTCGCGGCCTGCTCGATGGCCGGGACGTTCGCGAGGCCATGCCACAGCGCGAGGAACAGAGACAAGTTGCGGTCACAAGGTAAGGCGAGAAGATAAATGGCGATTGAGCAGTCGCAGGGTCCGGAATGAACCCTCCCCCCGGTTTTTTGTAAGTGTTGCTTCTAAAGGGTTTAACATTTCTGTAAGTCCTTTGTTTGCAATATATACGGGCGGGCTCATAAGTGTTTCGTGCACCGTATCATGCCAGATATTACAAAGTAGGCGGAGCGGAACCTGAATTTGCAAGGCAATTCGTCCGCGAAGCATAGGGAATTCTCTGCGGTGATTCTAAAAGTAAAGACCGGATTGCAGGAATCTCACGGATCTCCCAGGATTCCTGATGCGGTGTGACGCCCTGCCTTCGCAAATCCCCCAAGGGAGGAGGAATCAAATGAAACGTGTCCTCAGTTTGATTTTCCGAATTCGATTGCAGGGGGCGGTTGGTCCGATCACAGCGGCAATGGGCCTAGTGCTCACGCTGGTGGTGAATCTATTAGCGCAGCAGCCGCTGACACCACCAGCTTTCACGATCCTTCACAGCTTCACTGGGCCGCCGAACGACGGAAGGAATCCTACGACCGGCTTAACGTTGGACTCATCCGGCAACCTGTATGGGACGACCATGATGGGAGGCGCTTTCAACGACGGAGCTGTGTTCCTGGTAAGAACTGATGGGAGCGAGGCAATGCTGTATAGCTTCCCGCCGGGAAACGCAGGCGGAACGATTCCTAGCGGCTTGACGCTAGGCACGGACGGCAACTTCTATGGCACTACTATGGTGGGCGGCTTGGCTGGAGTTGGCAATGTGTTCCTTATGACCCCTGCGGGGATCGTGACGGAGCTATACAGTTTTGCCGGGCCGCCGAACGATGGGTCGAGGCCACGGTACGGCGTGATCCGCGATTCCCAGGGAAATCTGTTTGGCACCACCGAATACGGCGGCCCTCCTTGTGCGATTTCAGGGAGTGTAGGGTGTGGGACAGTTTTCAGGTTGAGCCTTGATGGCACGGAGACTATCCTTCACAGTTTTGCGGGAGGAACAAACGACGGGGCGTACCCCATGGGCGGTTTGCTTGAGGACGCTACGGGCAATCTCTACGGCGTGGCACGCGCCGGCGGTTCTACGGGCAACGGCGTTGTGTTCAAGCTCAGTCCGGACGGGACGGAGACCGTGCTGTACAGTTTCCTGGGGCCGCCGGGCGATGGAGCAACCCCCATGGGGACCTTGATCCAAGACGGATCGGGTAACTTCTATGGCACGACACAGAACGGGGGTGCGAACAGCGGGCGGTACGGTGTTCAAGTTGAGCCCGACTGGTATCGAAACGATACTGCTCAGCCCTGGTGGGCCGTCATCGATCGACGGGAGGAGTCCCCAATCTGGCGTGATCATGGACCCCGACGGGAACCTTTATGGCACGACGATAAACGCGGTGTTCGAACTAAGCTCTGACGGCGTTGAAACTGTGCTGCACTATTTTTCGGGCACGGCAGAAGGAGCACCTGTCATGGCGGGGCTGGTCCAGGACGGGGCGCGTACTCTTTACGGTACCGGTTTCGGAGATGGCGCCCAGCCCTGTTCCGTGGAAGGTCCGGGGGGTTGCGGGGTCGTATTCAAGCTGCGTACTCCAACGGCAGACCTGTCGATCCACAGCGTGGCACCTACAGTCGCAGCTAGCGGGACGACGATCACCTACGTTATCGAAGTGATGAATAATGGACCCGACGCAGCGAGCAGCGTCAACATTGTGGATGCGATTCCTGCGGGAGCAACATTCAGCAGCGCGTCCGTGAGCGCGGGCTCTTGCACGGCGCCAGCCGCGGGCGGCACGGGGACAGTCACGTGCAGCGTACCGACACTGGCGTCTGGAAGCGTGGTTACGGAGACGCTGGTGATCAACGTCAAGGCGGGGATGGGAAGCGCCATTATAGATACCGCGACGGTGAGTTCGGCGACGTTTGATCCGAGCAGCGGGAACAATTCTGCCTCGATCACAACCACGATCATCTAAGGGACATTTTTCCGTCGAAATTGAGAAGGTTTACTGTTCATGGGACCACTGGGCCTTAGAGAGCGCCCGTGTTTCCGTTGCACTCGTTAAGGAGAACAACTAATGTGCGGCATTAATGGAGTACTTTCGTTCACTAACAGTGCGTTCCGCGTTTCCGAAAGCTATCTGACGCGGATGCGGGACATGATGGCGCACCGCGGCCCGGATGGCGCGGGAATGTTTGTCTCGCCGGACCGGCGGCTGGGCCTGGGGTTTCGGCGCCTGGCGATCATCGACCTATCGGAAAGAGCGATGCAGCCGATGAGCAATGAGGACGGCACGCTCTGGGTGGTCTTCAACGGGGAGATTTACAACCACGCCCAAATTCGCTCGGAATTGGAGGAGCTAGGAGGACACCGCTGGAAGACCGACCATTCCGACACCGAAGTGATCCTGCATGCGTTCGAGCAGTGGGGGATTAACTGCGTGCAGAAGTTTCGCGGGATGTTTGCGATCGCGCTGTGGGACACGAAGCAGCGGCAACTGTGGCTGATTCGCGACCGCATCGGGGTCAAGCCGCTGTATTACAGCATTCATCATGGACGCATCACGTTTGCTTCAGAAATCAAGGCGCTGCTGGAAGATGCGGAGCAGCAACGCGGAGTCAATGAGGAAGCTCTTTATTACTATTTGTCGTTCAATGCCACGCCGGCGCCGCTCACGCTTTTTTCGGGCATCCAGAAACTCGCTCCAGGAACCTGGTTAAGAGTCAACGAGGACGGCCACGTTCAAGAATCGCGATATTGGGATGTTTGGGACCACACCGAGCCACTGACGAATGCGTCCGAGGCAGAGATCGCCGAACGCATCCAATGGGAACTGCGCACTTCGGTTAAGCTCCGCAAGATCAGCGACGTTCCGGTGGGAGTTTTTCTCTCGGGCGGCATCGACTCTAGTACCAACGCGGCCCTGTTTTCCGAAGGAGACGGGAAGCCGGTGCAGACTTTCTCGATTGGCTATGACAAAGAATACGAGAGCTATCCCAGCGAGCTTCGCTATGCCCGCATGATCGCGCAAAAGGTAGGCGCGGATCACCACGAATTGCTTCTCAAGGAAAGCGACCTGCTCGAGTCCCTGCCGCTGATCATCCGGCATCAGGATGAACCGCTGGCTGATCCGGTTTGCATGCCGGTGTACTTCGTTTCAAAGCTGGCACGCGATGCCGGCGTTATTGTTTGCCAAGTCGGAGAAGGATCGGACGAGCTATTCTGGGGCTACAAGTATTGGAAGGACTCGCTGCGGCTGCAACGCCTTAGCAACCTGTTCCCGCTTCCCAAGACGCTTCGCAAGCTGGGGCTTGCCGGAGTTGATCTCGCCGAGGGGGGACGAGGGACGTCCTATCGACGCCAGTTTTCGTGCGAGGTTCTGCGGAGGGCGCTGTCCAACCGCCCGGTGTTCTGGGGCGGGGCGGAAGTGTTCAGCGACACGCAAAAGAGGCGCGAGCTGCTCTCGCCGCGATTGCAGAAGAAGTTTGCCGAGGTGAGTTCGTGGGAGGCCCTGAAGCCGATTCGACAACGCTTCGAGGAAAAAGCGTGGGAGCCATCGCCGCTCAATTGGATGACTTACCTCGATTTGAATCTGCGATTGCCGGAACTGCTGCTCATGCGCGTTGACAAAATGAGCATGGCGGTGAGCCTGGAAGCACGCGTTCCATTTCTCGATCACAAGTTCGTAGAACTGGCGATGAGCATTCCTGAAGCGGTGAAAACGAAAAACGGCGTACTCAAATACATTCTGAAGAAGGCCGTGAGAGGCGTGATACCGGACGAGCTTATCGACCGGAAGAAGCAAGGTTTTGGCGTACCTGTCTACGAGTGGTACCACAATCAATTCGGGAAATATGTTGAGAAGGAGATGAAGGAGTTTTGCGAAAACACCGATCTTTTTCAGTTGGAGGGTGTCCGGCCATTCCTGAAGAAAAGGGGGTGGGCACTGTTAAACGTAGCGCTTTGGTGGAAGCAATACATTGGCTCGGGCGTAGCCGCACGGCACTCTCTCCCCGGACCGGTTCAACCTGAGGCGCAGCCTGTCGCTGTTCGAAGTATGCCGCTGTCTGCAGAAAGGGGCGCGTGAGGCGCTTGCCGACACGACGCTCAGTCCGTTCTATTCAGTAAGACTTCGCAACGAAACAAATTCAATCCGGCCACTAGGAGGAAACGAGGAGTCTCCGCCGCGGCGGATTGGAGTAATCGCCATGACTCATGCCCAAGACCTCGCAAATGAACTACCACCTTTGCGGGAACCAGTACACCGCCAGTCGCAATTGATTGAGTGGATCAGCCGTGCCTTACGAAGCGTTCTACTCGTGACGCTTGCACACACGAGCTTAGGTCTAGCGGCGTTCGCCACGTGTACGGCTCCCAAGAATGTGATCGAGGCGGAGAATTGCCTGCCGGGCAACCCGACAACGGATTGGTACATCGACGGAAACGGATCATCGAATATCGAAGGCTTCACCAGCGATATGAGCGTGAACGTGGGCCAAACAGTATTCTTCAAGATTCAAACGAATGCTTCTGCCTACACGATTGATATCTACCGCATGGGCTATTACCAGGGGCAGGGCGCGCGCAAGGTCGCTTCCATCTTGCCTTCGGCGTCCTTACCACAAACTCAACCTCCTTGCCTGACGGACAGTTCGACCGGCCTGACAGATTGCGGTAACTGGGGAATTTCAGCGTCTTGGGCAGTGCCTGCCGCTGCCGTCTCCGGGGTCTACGCTGCCAAACTTGTGCGGTTGGACACCGGCGAAGCAAGCCTCATCCTTTTTGTTGTCCGCAATGACTCCAGCCATTCTGACATTCTTGTGCAAACTTCCGACACTACGTGGCAGGCTTACAACGTATACGGGGGAAGCAGTCTTTATACGGGGCCGACCATTCGCGCCTTCAAAGTCAGTTACAACCGGCCGCTCACTTTGCCCGGAATGGACACGTCTTTTTTCACGTCTGAATATCCGATGTTGCGTTGGCTCGAAGCCAATGGTTACGACGTGAGCTATTTTTCAGGTGTAGATACGGACCGTAATGGCGCGCTGATCAAGCAGCACAAAATCTTCATGTCGGTTGGGCATGACGAATACTGGTCGGGGGGGCAACGTGCCAACGTCGAAGCTGCCCTGGCAGCAGGAGTGAATCTCGGATTCTTTAGCGGCGACGAAATTTCATGGAAAACGCGCTGGGAAACAAGCATTGATGGCACCAATGCGGCCTACCGGACGCTAGTCTGCTACAAAGAGACGCTCGCAAGCGCAGTGATCGATCCGGCAGACCCTACCGTCTGGACGGGTTGGTGGCGGGACGCACGGTTCAGCCCTCCGGCCGACGGTGGCCGGCCTGGAAACGCATTAAGCGGCACGCAACTCGGCGCGGATGTGCCTCGAAACGATGCCATCACTGTGCCTCAGGCGGACGGCAGTATGCGCTTCTGGCGGAACACCAGCATTGCAGCACTTGGGCCAGGCCAGATCGCTACTCTGCCAGCGGGAGTGCTTGGGTACGAGTGGGATGTGGACGCTGACAATGGGTTCCGTCCAGCGGGGCTTGTCCCGCTCTCGACGACCTCCTTGGCGGTCCCAACTTGCATCCTCTTGACGACAAACGTTAGTGCAGACGATGGTTACGCCATCGGTAGCTGCACGGCGACGCACCAACTGACATTGTACCGGGCTCCCAGCGGAGCCCTTGTTTTCGGGGCCGGCACGGTACAGTGGTCTTGGGGGCTGGACGCCACTCACGCCATCCCCGGGACCCCCACGGACATTCATATGCAGCAGGCCACGGTAAACCTCCTCGCAGATATGGGAGTACAGCCAGTGACGTTGCAAAGCGGGCTTGTGCCAGCAACTCCTTCCACGGATACCACCCCTCCTAGGTCAGTAATATCTTCGCCTGCTGCGGGAACCACCGTCACGGCAGGAACTTCAATAACCATTTCCGGTACTGCCTCAGACTTCGGAGGCGGGCAAGTGGGTGCAGTGGAGGTTTCGGTGGACGGAGGAAGGACCTGGCATCCCGCAGTGGGTCGCCAGACCTGGAGCTACACGTCTGTAATCGTACAGTCAGGAGTTGCGAACGTCCTAAGCCGAGCAGTGGATGATAGTGGAAATCTGGAGGTTCCAAGTCAAGGTATTGCACTTACTGCGACTCCACCCCCATGTCCTTGCACCATCTGGCCGGGGACTGCGACGCCTGCCACTGTCGATGCCGGGGCCTACTCGCCGTTGGAACTCGGGGTGCAATTCAGGCCGGACACCAACGGCTATATTACTGGTATTCGGTTTTACAAGAGTTCCGCGAACACCGGCACGCATGTGGGTAATCTGTGGAGCAGCTCCGGCGCCTTGCTGGCGACTGGCACCTTCGCGGCGGAAACTGCTTCAGGATGGCAGCAGGTGAACTTCTCGACTCCCGTGGCGGTCACGGCGAACACCATGTATGTGGCCTCCTATCACACCAGTGTGGGTCACTTTAGTGAGGACCTGAATTACTTTGCTACCTCCGGCGTTGACAACGCCCCCCTTCATGCCCTGGCAGATACCGGCGGAAGCGCGAACGATGTGTATGCGTTTGCCAGCGCTAGCGCATTTCCCACAAGTACTTACAATGCTTCGAACTTCTGGGTGGACGTGGTCTTCAACTACACCGCTGGCACAACTGCACCCCTGTCAGTCAGCACGACCTCTCTCCCGAACGGTACTCAGTCCACGCCGTATAATCAGAGCCTGGCGGCTCTGGGCGGTACGGGCCCGTATAGTTGGATCGTGCTTTCGGGAACACTACCTTCCGGATTGAATCTATCCTCAAGCGGACAAATCTCCGGTGCGCCCACTTCAGTGGGGACCGGCAGTTTCGTGGTACAAGTTACCGACTCGAGTGCTCCTAGACAGAGTGCCACTCAGGCATTGAGCATCACCGTTGTCGGACCCACAGGGTCTCAGAACAGCGCGGCGTTGAATGGCAACTATGCATTTAACTTTACGGGTGTGAGCGGGAATGGGGCCACTTCGTCTGTTTTTGGGGCCGTGGGAAGATTCACGGCGGACGGGGCCGGCAATCTCAGCAACGGCGAACTGGTCACCAACACCGTAGGTGCCGGGGCCACAAGCCCGCAAGCGTTCACCGGGACGTATGTAATCGGTGCGGACAACCGAGGTGTGATGACCTTAAATATCGGCGGGGGCAGCGCGAAGCTGGCGTTTGCGATGATGGCCAACGGCAACGCGCAGTTTATCGAGTTCGATGCCGCAGGCGGGTCAGGCACGATCGGCTCCGGGACCATGGAGAAAGCGGACACTAGCGCTTTTAGCACCGCCAGAATCACGGGTGACTACGCGTTTGGCGCCGCCGGTTTGGATAACGCAAATAATCGCGCGGCCATCGAAGGGCGATTGACTTCGAATGGGACCGGCACGCTCAGCAACGCCGCGGGGGACGTCAACGCCTATGGCACTGATTATGCGATGAACTTTACGGCGGCGAATTACACGGTGTCCAACACCGCCACGGGGCGGGGCACCATGAACCTGGCCTTCACGTTTGGGGGAACCCCCGACAGCATGAATTTCGTTTTTTACGTCGTGAATTCCGGAAAGCTGTTTGTGATGGAGAGTGACGTGGTCACGACCGCGACGCCGTTGCTAAATGGCGTCATGGTGCAGCAGCAAATTCCCGCGGGAGGTTTCACCAACGCCTCGCTGAACGGCAACATGGTGATTCACCTCACCGGACTTTCCATGTGCAGCAGTGCGTCCGGCGTGCCCAAAGCGGGGGCGGGTTTGCTCACGGCCAACGGCAGCGGGGCTTTTTCCCTGACCTACGACGAGAACTTCTGCCGGGCGCCCAATTCCTTCGCCGACGCGCCGGGGACGTACAGTGTGGCGAGCAACGGGCGTACCTCGATCACCGTTGGAGGATTCAGCCTGGTGGCGTATCTGGTGAATCTGAATCAAATTTTCCTCTTTGTCTCGGATGCCAATGTTTTGTTCGGGTCTGGCGAACCTCAGGCCGGGGTCTCGTTCACCAATAGCACGCTGCAGGGTAGGTATGCGGGCTTTGCGACCAACCCGGTGGATTTCGCAGTGACAGTCTTCTCCGGGGAATTTGCCGCGGACGGCGCAACCCCCACGGGGAGCATGACCGGCACAGAGGATATTGGCGCCCCGAGCGGACCGAATCCAGGTGTGCCCTTCAATGCCAGCTACTCGGTGTCCCCATCGCCAGCAAACGGCCGGGGAACCATGACGGTGACTTCCGGGACCGGAGGCAACGCCGTCATCTATATGATTTCCGCCTCGAAGTTCGTGGCCGTTTCACTGAACGATCCCAATCCCGCAGTCTTGGAATTCGACCTATCTTCTTCTGCTCCGGCGTCCGTTACTCTTTCCACGGTCTCGGTGAACCCAGCAAGCGTCACGGGCGGGAATTCTTCCACCGGCACGGTGACGCTCAGTGGAGCAGCGCCATCCGGCGGCGCAGTGGTCACGCTTTCGAGCAGCAACACGACGGCGGCCAGGACACCATCCAGCGTGACGATTGCGGCCGGAGCTACCAGCGCGACGTTTACGATCAGCACCAGCGCCGTCGCTGCGTCCACCACGGTCAGCATCTCTGGAACTTACAGCGGCGTCACGAAATCGGCTTCGTTGACGGTGACGCCAGCACCTCCACCGGCTCCGACGCTGTCCTCACTGACGCTAAATCCGACGAGTGTTACAGGCGGGAATTCTTCTACGGGTACAGTGACGTTGAGTGGGGCAGCTCCCTCCGGCGGCGCAGTGGTGACGCTTTCGAGCAGCAACACGACGGCGGCCAGGACACCATCCAGCGTGACGATTGCAGCCGGAGCTACCAGCGCGACGTTTACGGCGAGCACCAGCGCCGTCGCGGCATCAACCACCGTCACCATCTCCGCGTCTTTTGGTGGTGCCACTCAAACGGCTACGCTCACCGTAACGCCCCAACCGAACTTCACACTTTCCGCATCGCCCAGCAACGTGAGCATCATCCAGGGAGGAAGCGGCACAAGCACGATTACGGTCACTCCCCAGAACGGCTTCAGCGGTGGCGTAAACTTGTCCACGTCCGGACTGCCGAGCGGCGTGAGCGCGTCGTTCAGCCCCAACCCTGCCACGGCTACGAGCACGGTGACGCTGACGGCCAGCAGCGCAGCCACCACCGGCACTGTCACGGCGACCATCACGGGTACATCTGGCGCTTTAACACATACGACTGCGATTACCCTGACTGTGACGCCCCCGCCCCTTCCTACTGTTTCTTCCCTGACGCTGAGCCCAACGAGCGTGGTTGGCGGCCTGCAATCCTCCACGGGCACGGTGACGCTGAGCGGGCCAGCGCCCACAGGTGGCGCGCAAATTGCGCTGTCCAGCGACAACAGCGTGGCTAGAGTGCCTTCGAGCGTGACGGTTCCGGCCGGGGCCACCAGCGTGACCTTCACGGTGAACACGTCTGGAGTTCTCGTCTCAACTTCGGCCAACATTTCCGCTTCGTACAACGGCACGACCCGGGCAGCAACCCTTGGAGTATTGCTATAGGAACATGGAAATCTCACCGCAAAGGCCAAACAAAGGTTGTTTTGGGGTCAGGCCGAAGTGGGAGTAAATGGGAAGGGGGACGCAATTTGGTCTAACGCCAGCTACGGCCATGCCACTGCGACCACTGGATGATTCTCCTTAAATCGACGACGGTTAGTTCCTCATTTGTTTGCTCGCGAACGCGAACCACATTTCTGTTGCTCCTCTTGTTCGCTGTCGCGAGAGTGACCGCCTGTAATGGGCTCAACGCCAGCAAGACATCCGGCAATATTGTTTTTCTCAATCGCGACCTGTCCAGCGGGGATCTCTCGCAATGGACCCATCGGGACTTCGGCTTGGGCACCGACAGGGGATCGAACACCAGCGAGGCGGGATATCTGTGGTATCACGCAAACGTTGGAGGACGAAAGGCAGCCGGTTTGACCACTACTCCCGCCGCGCACGCTTCGCAAGCGGCCAGCAGCGACAGCGTTTACCTGTGGGAGCCTAGGCAGCAGTGGAATCACCAGCCTTATGAAATCTGGCTGCGCACATCCATTATGTTTCCCTCCGCGGCGACAATCTCGTCGAGCGGTCTTAGCGGGGAAGCGCCGTTTGCGCCCACCACCGGGGAGTGGAACTGGTTCCTGGAGTTCCACAACGATAGCAACTCCATGCCCGCCTGCGCGAAGGAGTTCGCAAACATAGCGCTCGACGTCAAGACCGATGATCCGATCGTGAGCGGTGTCGTCGGGACGAAGAATGTGCGAATGGCCATGCGCATCATGGGTGGCGAAGATTGCGATCCGAACATCGAGTGGGTCGATGGCCCTCAACTCCAGTGGGACCACTGGTATGAAATGCTCCTGCATATCAAGTGGGACCCCAGAGGTGGAATCGCGGAGTGGTATCTCGACAATTCCAACGTCCCGTACTACTCCAACTTGAAGATCCCCACACTCTTTACGCGCCCGAAGGGGTACGTGAGCCCCAGCTACACAACACTGACGATCCCCAACTATCGTTTGCATGCGCAATGGAACTCGACCATTTATGTGGGGCCTCTCGTCGTGGGCTCGAGCCAGAGCTCTGTGCTGAACGCTTTCTGAATGACCACATGGAGAGCAGTTTGGGCGAGCTTGCGCGGAATGAAACTTTTCATAGTCAGACGTCACCGCACACCAGCGCGACTTAGCAAGTGATGCGACAAGGTTGCGACGGACTGTGCTCATCCGAAGATGCGTTTGACGTAACGAAAGGGCTATATGCAAACGATGATTCATCTGGCGTTTGTGGATGACTGGGAAGTCCGCGGCAATGGCACGGGGGACCCAAGAGTGCTCCAGTTTGAACCCATGCGAAAGCTCGTAAAAATCTTCAACAAGCATGGAGTACGGGGCTCTTTCAACGCTGAAGTCATGCAACAGCTCACCTATCGGAGCGAGCAAGAACGTTTTCCCGAGTTGAAGGTCATAGCGGATGAGTGGGAGCAGGTGGTGATGGAGTCCTTTCGTCAGGGACACGACATCCAGTTGCATCTTCATCCGCAATGGTTGGAGGCCCGCTATCAAGGCCACGGCAATTGGAGGCTCGGCGGGGACTGGTCGATCCTCAACTATCCACGTCAGCAGATCAAAGCGATGCTCGTCGCTGGCAGACAATACTTGGAGTCTTTGCTTCGCCGGATCGACCCGGCTTATTGTTGTATCTCATTCCGGGCAGGATCGTGGTGCGCAGCCCCTTCCGATTCTTTGATGTCCATTCTCAGCGAACTTGGCTTTGTCTTTGACATGAGCATCGTTGCCGGCGTCCGGTACGATACGCCACAAGTAAAACTCGACTATGTCTCATGTCAGGAGCCGTTCCTGCCGTACTACCCTGATATGAAAGATGCGCGTCGAGTTTCCCGCTCTGCGGAGCCGATCGTTTGCATCCCAACCAACACCTTCCCAGGTCCACGGATCGCATTGGTGCGCGCGGCGTTGCGCAAAATAGTCCGAAGGTTCACGGCGCGAGACAATGGGACGATGCCAGCGCCGTCTCGCGGGCGCAGCGGCGACGAGTGGACGAACAAGGGCGAATCCGGTGCGGTCGGAACCGCGAAAAAATTGTTAAAGCGCTACGTCGTGGGCCAGACAGAAATCGCGGACCTTGCTCAGTTGAATTACGCAACAATGCGCCAAATGATGGCGCACATTCGCAGGCAAGCCGCAAGGTCGGGGCTGCCTAATGTACCAGTCATCCTGGAGAACCACACCAAGGACATTCGCGATTTTTCTGATATCGAACGCTTCGTTGCAGACGTCGCCCGCTCCCGGGATGTCAAGACGGTAACACTTACGGAGATCGCCCATGGACTTAGAAACGGCACTTTCAAGGCCCGTGCCGCTTGATCGTTGTGAAGAAATCTTGCGCGAAGTCCTTCTCGGAAGGCGGGCCGAGCTGCGGAAATCCTGGAGACATTTCATCTCTTCAGAAGGTCTGGGCGCTTTGGGCTCGCTTGCAAAAGAGGTTGAGTCCTTTCTATCGGGGCAAAACACACTTCGCGATTGGCGGTTTGCTGCGAGCTTCGCATGGGTGAATTGCGATGCAACCTTCCAGGACTGTCTCTATGCCATTGCTCTGGCTGGCAAGGTCGAATACGAACTGTCTGACACGTCTCCTCCCCCTTTGTTGCCTCGGGATCTTAATAAGCTATCGCGCACTGAGCGGATGGAAGTCCTGTGTGACCGCTATCGTTGCCCTTTGAACATTGGCCTCCCAGGTGAATCTGAGGTTGCGGAAGAAATTCTGCGTCAAATGATGGTGCAAGATCGCGCGAAACTCGAAGCCGGAGCGGAGTTTGACGTCGACATGGTGCTGCTGAAGCTGAATCTTGCCGGCGTTCGCGCCTTGATGACTCGCGATTTGCGGTATCTGGACGCCCTCAATTATTTCTATGAACTTCCGCGGCGGTCCCTGACGCGTATGCGTGCCAACCCTCGCTTTCTTGCTTCCTGGTTGTGCATCTATGCGCAGTTATTATGCACTCTGGATTGGTAGAAATGCGCGTCGCCGTAATCGCAGGATCAATCAGCGGAGGATTTCGCATCGCGAGGGAAGTGGAGACCCTCGCTGGCGTCGAGCTATTCGTCGTTATCTGCAACGTGGGAAAGCGCTCGCCGCTCCTGCGATGGTCCAGAGAACTTCTGTCCGCGCTTAAATCGCTTAGTTGGTGGACACTCACAACAAAGGCATGCAGCTACGCACGGCGGGGAAGGTTAATTATCCTGCATCGCCCATTGGACGATGCAACGTCCATCGAGCGCCTTGGAGCGCTTCGGTGTGACGTGGGGCTGCATGCTGCGAATGTCATTTATCGCGAACCGACGATTTCCTCGTTTAGACTGGGCATTCTCAATGCGCATATCGGCATTCTTCCCAAATATCGCGGCAGATGCGTCGTCGAGTGGTCCGTATTGCACGGGGATCCAACGGGTGTAACCGTTTTTTTCATCGATTCCGGTATAGATACCGGCGATCGCATTGTGTTGCGGGAGTTTATTCCGTCAAACCGCTGGAAGAGTGCAGGAGCCCTTAAGAAGATGCTGTTTGGGTGCGACGGGCGCTTGTATCGCAAAGCAGTTGAAGCACTCATGCAGCCTGGAGTTCAACTTGAAGAAAACGACATTTCAAAGGGCCATCGGTACTACGTGATGTCCAAGATGTTCAAACATATCATTAATAAAAAGCTGACAGATCGCGGTAATCTCGCGTGAGCGGATCCGCCCGCCGCCCATGCGGGACCACTTCTTGAAATGGACTTGGTTGGGCCGAAGACCAGAAAATGATCAACTCTGGCCCCCATAACTCCGGCTCTGTGCCTGCCGTCGAGGTGCTTGTGGGAGTGGCGCTGCATCGAGTCTCTGCTCTTTAGGGCTTTCTGCCGAACTACAAATAGGGTGATCACCGATTGCCCGCACCTTGCTGCTTCTATATGAGGCAAAGCGTCGTCTCCTTCCCGACGCTCCAGCCTCGCACGTTTCCTTGGCGCTAAGTTAGCCGCCTGCACAGAGACTCGAAGGGTCCGTGGATCGCAAAAAAGAAGCTTGGAGGTTCCAATGATAGACATAATTCAGAATCACGTTCATTTGCTCCACTCTGATGCGTTGCGGGTACATCGATCTTGGGGCAGGAACCACTTCCGAGGAAAGCGTGGCCAGCGCACTGCTGGCACTTCGCTGCGATTGAGTGTACCCTGTGTAGCTGGATTGTATGCATGCTTGATGTTGTGCTTGCTTTCCATGCCAGCGACTGCCGGCGCGACAACATACGATGTCATTCGGGACTGCAGTGCCACCGGGAACGGCTCAACCGACGACACTCCAGCCATAAATACCTGCATCGGGAAGTTGCACACAGGCGATACGCTGCTGTTTCCGGCGGGAACATACAAGATCACCTCAAGTCTTGTCATCGACGTTGCCAACGTCACCGTAGATGGTTCCTCCAATACGGCCACCATCCTTGCTGCCTCTAGCGGCAACATGCTTGAGTTCGGGAATCCCAGCGGATTCTGTATAGGGTGTTCTCTCGGGCCCTCTGTGGCTTTGGCCTTTACTGCAGGCGAATTATCCCCAAGTTTCACAAGCAGCTCATCCCTCGCAGTTAACCCAGGAGATTACGTTTACATCCATCAAGGAGGTCAGGACTACTCAACTGACTCGTGCGTGAATGGGGGCAGTCCGCCGTGTCAGGGGCATCCCACCAACTGTGATGTGTCCGGCTGTCGGGGAGAGGTGCTTCAAGTTCAAAGCGTGAGCGGCAACACAATCTTCGTGACTACGGCGCTGCACGACACTTATGATCTATCCTTGAACGCCGCAGTCGTACAGAAGGTGCAGAATCCGCTTGCCGGAATCACCCTGCAAAACATTACGTTGAACGGAGCCTCGGTCGCTAGTACGCCACTTGCTTTTTACGGCGTAATGAATTCAACGGTGAGCGGAGTAACCATAATAGGGGCAAATGACCCGTCGAACAGCGGAAGTTATACCTTGTTGGCGAATGTTACCTACGGGCTGAATCTCAACAACGTCACTCTGACGAGCACGGCCGCCAACCTGGCCCAACTGGGCATTTATGAGCACGGCAATCTGTCAATCAATGTTATGCATATCTCCGGAACAAGCGGAGGAGCCGCATTCTTTTCGAGCGGGGCTAACGATTCCGTGACGAACCTTACCGTGGATGCCACAGGTGGGCAGGGACGTCCATTCAAGACGACAGCTGTGCGCTATAGTACTTTTGGGTCGGTGACGGTCGAGAACGGCACCGGTAATTTTAACGGAATAAGCCTAGAGTATTACTCCTCGCATAACAAATTCGATGCCTGTACGGTGACGCAGAACGGGTCTGGTGTGGGGAATGCCGGCATCAACGTCTTCGGCAACTACAACCAGTACAACACGTTCAATAACTGCACGGTGTCTGGCAACGGGAACATCCAGTTCTTCGTCAACAACTCTGACGCTCTCAGCTTAGCCCAGAGCAGCTACAATACGATCAGCGGTGGAAGTTTCACGGGGGCGACCACTTTCGACCAGGCGGTTGTGGGCATTCAGGGCGGCGGCGCATACATACATGACGCGACGATCAACGGCCCGGGACAATCTGGAATATATCTGAACACGCAAGCTACCTACGCTTGTGTGAACAACAATACATTTCCGACCAATTCGTTCATGAACCCAAACGTGGCGATCAGCGCCAACGCCTATCACGACCTGGGTTCGGGCAATAACTTCAATAACAACAACCAGGGCAGCCTGACACCGGGAACCTGCCCGTAGATTACGATCTCGAAAATCGATGCGACGCTATAGGTTCGCCGGCGCCGGTGACTTATAGCTCGCAGGTTCCGTTGTTCTGAAGGAGCATCCCATGACCAATTCTATCAAGTCCGTAGCCATGGCTACTGCCAGCGAGCTCGCCCAGAGGCATTGGAATGAAACGCCTCTTTACAAACCAGAATCCGAGCGTTACACGGCTTATCCCTGGCTGTACGAAGCCGCTGAATTTCGCAAGCATGCCTGGGAGCGCGTGCTTGAGATTGGCTGCGGTACGGGCAGCGACCTGCTTCAATTCGCCAAGCATGGTGCTGATGCTGTTGGAATTGACATAACGGCGGAGCATATTCGTTTGGCGCGTGAGCGAGTCGGAAATCTTGCACGCGTTTTGCGTGGAAGCGGCACAAATATCCCATTCCCGGATCAAAGCTTCGACTATGTATATTCCCATGGTGTATTACATCACCTTGATCAACCCCGCCGTATGGTCGAAGAAATTTTCAGGGTATTGCGTCCCGGCGGGCGATTCAACGTGCATGTCTACGCTCTTTGGTCTTACTGGCCCCCCCTCCTCATGTTGAAACACGGTCGGAACTGGAAACTCTGGATCGAAAACAGCCGGGAGCCGGTGCATATCGACCTATACGATGGGCGAAAACTCCGCCGGCTATTTGCCCCAGCGAGGATCTCCATTGAGAAATTTGAATTCAAGTATATGCGGCCGCTGGAGCGCTGGCTGGGGTGGTTTCTCGTCGTTAGAGGGGAAAAATAAAGCGCGCCGTGATTTAACTTCCATTGAGGAGGCGCAGCGAGTCATTGATCGCAATTCGCGAACGGTACGCGCGTGGATATGACCTGCCCCCTAGCACCGCGCAGGGGTAGGTCAATGTTGGGTCCGCGCCTATGGGGTCACCGTGACAGTTGCGTAGGAGGTCTGGCCTGGATCAGTTTGACTGATGGCGGTGACGGTGACCGTCGTATTAGCGCTCACGGTCGGAGCGGTGAAGAGCCCCGAGCTTGAGATCGAGCCCGCGGTAGCTGTCCATGTGACGGCGGTATTGGTTGAGCCAGTGACGGTTGGTGTGAACTGCTGAGTGCCCCCGGAGGCCACGGTTGCCGCCATCGGTAAGATGCTAACGGCGACGCTGGGTCCACAAGTTCCGGCGTTGAGGTTGCTGCTCATGCCGTTCATTATGTTGCCGGTACCAGCGTCGCTGGCGTCCGTGACATAAATGCCTGAGCTTAGCCCCGATCCAAAAGTGTTCTTGTTGATACAGGCATTTTTGCTGCCGTTCTCTACAAAAATGCCAATGGAACCTGGTCCGTTAACAGTGGCGTTATGGATGTAAGCATTGTTCGTGCAGCACGGAGAACTGTCGTCAAAAGCTAGGACGTACTGCCCAGCAACGCCGGTATAGGTTCCTCCGTTTATTTGTATGTTGCTGTTATTGTCGTTCACCCAGAGTTGATAGCCGGAGTTCCCGGTCACGGTGCAGTTGTTGAAGATATTGTAGTGATTACTGCCCTCGTGATTGCCATTACTTATGTCCCCGTAGAGAGCGATTCCGGAATTGTTCGGGCTGCCAACATTATTCGTAACTTTGCAGCCATTCCAGACGTTGTGGTGTGAGAAATATTCTATGGTTATGCCTTGATAGTACGCGGCCTCGCTACGGTTCACGCTTATGTTATTGAAAGTGTTGTGTGCCGACGAATTAAGTTTTAGCGGCCGCCCGCCTCCCGTACCAGTAGCATCAACGGAAATGTTGCTAAACGTTCCGTTGGCCTCCTTGAAGGGAATGAAGCCGAAGGCTCCTACATTCATATTGGATATCGACAGACCATCGACGTTGAGGTTGCCTTGCTGCTGTAGTGATACCGCTGCGCCGCCGATGGTGCCTCCACTGTTATAACCAACGTGGGTCATCGTAATGTTGTTGTAGGAATTGTTATAACCATTCAACCCCGCAATGCCACTCCAGGCGACATTCTGCGCGGTGAGATTCGTAACGGTGGTGTTGACCGCATTGACGACCGCGAGCCCATAATTTGCGACCCCCGAACCGTCCAAGACTAGATCGTGGACATGGACCCCGTTTACCGGGTTAATAAGCTTCTGGGCCCATGGGACGCAGCAGCTTGCGTCGTATATGTGGTGTACCGCTGTCTCCACCGTTGCTGTGGTACCGCTTAGGCCGGTAATCTTAAGGACCTCGCCGCGACACCCCGAACCACCGCAGCTCGAGTGCGTGGCGTCGGAGGTGGTGACGGCTTCCTCTAAGTACACATAGTCTCCGATACCCGCGCCGATGGCAGAGAAGTTGGCCTCGAAAGTCTTGTCCATATCAGCGGTCGTGGCGGTTATCGGAGTCTGTGAGCTGAGACCCTGGTTGCTACCAACCTGGAGGATCGTCGAGCCGCTGCCGGTACTGTGAATGGTGACCCTGCCCGCTCCGCAACCAGTCTGCCCGTCGATCACCAGGTTGTTCGTGGTAATGGCGGTAAGTCCTGAGGATATCTTGTATGTTCCGCAGGGGAAGAAAAGCTCGTAGCCGGGTTGCACAGCGGAGATGGCGTTGCTGATGGCGGCGGTATCGTCGGTGGAGCCGTTGCCGGTGGCGCCGAAGTTCAGGACGTTGATGATCGAGCCGCTGCTGTTGGAGACGTTGACGGATACGGTAGCGGAG
>Ga0137362_10000477_pt1 | contig 20874 bp, 19 predicted proteins | sample MadtaG_2_FD_104801 | JGI IMG/M metagenome (GOLD analysis project Ga0137362, IMG submission 104801) | Vadose zone soil microbial communities from Angelo Coast Range Reserve, California, USA - Mad1_100_16 metaG | ecosystem: Environmental > Terrestrial > Soil > Vadose zone | place: USA: California... | reverse complement strand
GCACAGGCGCCGCAAGCGCCGAAGGAGCCCCCCGCTTCGGTCCCCAGCGCCGAGATTTCAGCGCGCGCGAATGAAGTCCTCGGCTACCTGCGCACGCTCGATCGCGACCTCGAGCCGAGCCGGCCCATCGTCGGAATCGAGCGGGCCCTGCCCGATGTCAGCGCGCGTCTGAACGACCGAACCGCGCGCACCCGCGAAACCGTCGACTCGGATCCCGGACTCGCCACGCTCGACGCCCTCGTCGACGCGTGGCAGTCGAGCCGGGTCGCCCTCGTCGCCTGGATCGAGACGCTGACCGCACGGGCCGTCTGGCTGGAGCAACAGCGCCAGCGGCTGACTGAGCTGCGCGAGACGTGGGCCAGGACCCGGACGGACGTGGTGAAGCAAAGGGCGCCCGCCCCGGTGGTCGCGCGAGTCGACGAGATCCTGTCGGCGGCGGCGTCGGCCCAAAAGCGCGTCGACGTTCAGAACACCGGCATGCTGGTCCTGCAGGACCAGGTCGCGAAGGAGCTGGCGCGCTGCGATGACGCGCTGAACCTGATCGACGGCGCTCGACGGCGCGCCGCGGGCGCGCTGTTCGTGCTCGACAGCCCGCCGATCTGGAACCTGCGTCCGGACGCCCTGGCCAATCTGCCCGCGGCAATCCAGGAGCCGTTGGCAGCCGAAATGGATCGCCTCCGGCAGTTCGTGAAAGACCAGTCCGAGCGCATCGTCATCCACGTGGTGCTCTTTCTGGTCCTCGTCGCAGTTCTCTGGTGGGTCCGAAAGCGCGCAGACGCCTGGGCCGCCGAGGGTGAATCCATGCCCGCCCTCCCCGCGGTCTTCGAGCGACCGCTGGCCGCAGGAGCCCTGCTGGCCGTGCTGGCATCGCCCTGGATCTACTCCGGCGAGCCGCGCACGGCCTGGCTCCTGCTCGAGGCCGGCGCGCTGGTCGCAATGGTCGCGATTTTTCGGCGGCTCGTCGCGCCTCGCCTCGTCCCGTGGGTCTACGGCATCGCCGCGTTGTTTCTCGCCTACCGCCTCCCCGAACTGTTCACGGCCCTCCCGCTCCTGGAGCGAACAATCTTCCTGCTCGAGATGCTCGTGGCGGCAGCGCTCCTCGGTTGGGTCCTGCGCACCCGCCGCTGGCGTGAGGTTGTCTTCATCGATGCGCTGCCCGGTCCCTTCACCCGCGCGACGGCCCTCCGTGCCATGTTCGCGGCATTCACTGTTGCCTTCATCTCGGGCGCCGTCGGTAACATGAGCCTGGCTCGGCTGCTCGCGTCGAGCACACTGCAGAGCGCGTACGTCGGGCTGATCCTGGCCGCGGGCCGGCGAATCGCCGAGGGGCTCTTCGACTTCGCGCTTCGCCTGCCGCCGCTGCGATTCCTCAGGATGGTGCAACAGCACCGCGCGTACATCGAGCAGCGGGCGCATCGCCTTCTGCGTGCGGTCTCGTTCGTCATGTGGGCCGCCGTCACCCTCGACTCCATGGGCCTGCTCAGGCCGATGATCGCGACTGGCCGAACGATCTGGGCCGCCGAGCTCACGCGCGGGGCACTCCACATTTCGGTGGGCGACGTTCTCGCCTTCATCGTCACCGTGTGGGGGGCGTTCTTCGTGTCGTCGTTGGTCCGCTTCGTCCTCCAGGAGGACGTGTTCCCCCGGCTCTCTCTCGGCGCCGGGTTGCCCTACGCGCTGTCGAGCCTGGCGAGCTACGCGATCGTCACGGTCGGTTTCATCGTGGCGCTGCTCGTGCTGGGTGTGAACCTCGACCGCGTGACCGTGCTCGGTGGCGCCTTCGGCGTCGGCGTGGGATTCGGTCTGCAGAACGTGGTCAACAACTTCGTCTCGGGGCTGATCGTCCTCTTCGAGCGGCCCGTGCACATCGGCGACGAGGTCCAGATCGGCAACGTGCAGGGGCAGGTGCGCCGGATCGGCTTTCGCTCGACCACGATCCGCATCGGTGAGGGTGCGGAGGTCATCGTGCCGAACTCCCAGCTCGTCGCGGAGAGGGTCACCAACTGGACGCCGATCCAACGGCTGCGGCGCGTCGACATCCAGGTCAACGTGAGCTACGGCACCGCCCCCGACATGGTCTTGAAGGTCCTGGTCGGCGCCGCCCACGCTCACAGCGAGATCGCCGGCCAGCCGGCCCCGCGGGCGTTCTTCCTCGGCTTTGGCGACAGCGCGCTCCGCTTCGAGCTGCAGGCGTGGACCCACCGGCTGGACGACCTTCTCGGCGTCAAGAGCGATCTCGGCGTCTCGGTGTACGCGGCGCTGCGCGAAGCCGGGATGGCGATCGCCCTGCCCCAGCAGGAGGTGCACCTCCGCCGCGACGATCGCTGACCGGGACCGTTGCCTTACACGCGGCCCTGGCACCCGCCATACCGCTCGCCGTAGACTCCCGGCGATGGCGGCTCGTAGAGGCGTCTTCACGAGAATCCTGTTCGCGCTACTGGTGATGGCCGGGCTGGCGACTGGATGCCGCTCTACCGAGCCGGCAGTGCCCGCAGCGTCGCTGATCGGAACGTCCTGGCTCGCCGAGGAGATCGACGAACAGCGCGTCCTCGAGCGGGTCGGATCCACACTCTCGTTCGACAGCGCCCAGCGCATCAGCGGCCAGGCGGCCTGCAACCGCTATTTCGGCGCACTCGAGCTGGGCGAAGGCACGATCCGGCTGAAGCCAGCGGGGACGACCCGCATGGCCTGCGCGCCCGCCGTCATGGATCAGGAAAGCCGGTTTCTTGCCGCCCTTGGCGCAGCCAGCGCGTTCCGGCGCGAGGCAGGCAAGCTCGTGCTTCTCGACGAGACCGGGCGTGCGCGCGTGCGGCTGACCGCACGTAGTCCCCGCCGCGGAGCAAACACTCCGCCGCCCGGCGGGTGACGTTACGGGGTCGCCGTAGCGCGCGGCGCGACGGAGATTCAGGGACGCTGCGCGATCAGCGGTCGATCCGGCTGATCTTCGAGCCTTGCAGGCCCATGCCGGCCATCAGGCCCCTCTGATCGAAGATGAACGCATAGATGGCGTTCTGCATCGTCGTGGTCGTGAGGGTCTTGGCCTTCCCGGCGTCCAGGACGACGATGCTCGGTCCGACGCCGAGCTCGAAGCCATCGCTCTTGTCGAGATATTGGAGCGCTGGCTCGGTCATGAAGAACAGAACGTATCCGAACGTCTGAACGCCGGCCTGGAGGCCGTACGAAGCCGCGACCGTGTTGTAGTACGCCACGGTTCTGCCCTGCCGCCGGAGAGCACCGTCGCCGTACTGGGCGCCGAGGAGGAATCCGGCCTTGACGACGTTCGGGAAGATGAGAACCCCTGCGGCTTTCTCCGAGAGCGCCCGGGCGTCGGGAACGTCGGCATAGAGCTTGCCCAGGACAGCGTCGACGTCACGGTTGATCTCGGCCGCCGATGCCGCCAGAGCGGGCTGCGTGTTCATCGACGTCGCGATCACCAGAGTGAGCGCCAGGAGACTGGCTCCGATTCGCGCCTTGACCATCGTGCGGTCTCCTCTATTTGACCAGCGGAATCTGCTTCGCGAGCTCGTAGTTCACGAGGGCCCGCAGCTTGTTCTCGATCTGATACAGACGGGCGACCTTCTTGGCCGGAAGCACCTTCTCGAAGCGCGGGACGTACGAGCTGAGCAGCGCGACGTGAGCCCGCTCGAGCGCCAGGTAGTCCGCGAGGAGCTTTGTCGCCGTCTCGTCGCTCATCGCGTTGTACGCGTTGCCGTAGGCGTCGATCAGCTTCAGGAGCTGGTCGTAGTGGGTGACCATGTCGCTCTGGTAAGCGTTGTAGACGGGCCAGAAGACCGTCGCCTCTCTCTCGGTGAGGTCGAGCACCGAGGCCACCACGACCTTCTTGTCCGTCCGGACCTTCTCACGGAGGATGTTCATGTTGTCCGCGGCCTGGTCCTGGGCACCAACCGCCCCGGCGATGAAACAGGCGAGAACGCTTCCGATGACGATCAGCCCGCGTGATACACGTCGCATGGTCGACTTTCCTTTCGTGGCGCCGTGACGATGACGTCCTCACCGCGGATGATCACCGGCGTCCGGGTCCGATCCAATAGGACCTTGGTCCAACTCATCTCGCTCATCGAGGCGCGGCTTTGATGAAGGCCGAAAGGACGGCCTGGCTGGGGTCCGCCTTGCAGAGGCCAATGGCCCGATCGATCATCTCGCCCTCGACGCGCTCGTCCCACGTCGTCAGCCGGCGCATGCCGGCGACGTACCCGTCGAAGAAGATCAGGAAGCGGTCCTGGCGCTCGCTCGGAAGCGAGAGCAACTCGGCGCACTTGAGTTGTTCCATGTGAAAAACCCGTGGGACGACCGTCATCTGCGCCGGCGCCGACACAACCGGAAGGGTCGCGGCGACAAAGCCGGCACACCAGGCGGTGAGCAGGGCTGCTCTCGGCAGATCCATCGTCGTGACACCTCGCTGTCGGTCGAATCCCACCACGACATTCGGCGCGGAGGATATTGGACCAAGGTCCAATACGGCTCAAAGGTACGACCTCAAAGGTACGACCATGGTCCGATTGCCCACGGTGGGGCGCCCACTCAGAATCCGCGCGCCTGACATGCGGAACCACCACAGACAGGAGAAATGATCATGAAGGCTGTTCCCTCGAGTCCCGAACGCATCGACCGTCTGTTCTCGACCGGCGAGGCGCGACTCGACCGCTGGTACAAGCTCGTCTTCGCGGCGCAAGCGTGGGCCGCCAAGCATGACGAGGGCGGCCGCACAGCCGTCGAGGCCGCGTTCGCGGACCTGCGTCCGGCCGAGAGCTTCTTCGGCTATCCGGGGCCGCGCCTCCTGCGCGCCATCGAGGATGAGATCGCCCAGAGCGACGCTGGGGACATCGCGCGGCTCGTCCAGCGCATCTACAACGCGCTGATGTCGAACAGCTACCGCGCGGACGCCGCGGACTGGGAGACGACCGACGATGCGACGAATGGCGTCGCAGGAGTTCGTCTGCCGCCGCGGCTCGAGTCCGGCGAGACGCGGCGACCGTACTTCGAGCTGCTCATCGTCTCACCGGCCCCGCCGGGACGCTGGCCCGCGACCACGCAGGAGCTGCGCCGCCTGCGACGGCCGGAGGACCAGTTCATCTACGAAGGCATCGTGGTCGGCAGCTTCGAGGACGCGATCCTGGCTGTCCTGTTCAACGGCGGTATCCAGGCGGTGGTGATCAACGACGGCTTCAGGTTCGCCTCGTACCACGACGCCCCCATCCTCCACCAGGTGCTCGCGACCCAACTCCAGCTCGATGCCGGGGGCGTGCCGCCGCAGGAGTACGGGACGCAGCTGGCTCGCGCGCTCAAACGGGTCCGCCCGGAGCTCGACGTCTATCTGCTCAGCCGGCGCAACGTGGACGCCGTCGCCAGCGACCCCGCGGTGGCGACGTGCGTCCGCCGAGTCTTCTACGGCGTCGAGGAGCCGCTCGAGATCCATCTCAGCGCCATCGAGGGGGTGGCAGAGCGGTTCGAGACGCCCTACTTCGACAACCTCAAGCGCTACGCCCAGCGCCCGATCGGCACGTTCCACGCCTTGCCCATCGCCCGTGGCAAGTCGATCTTCAAGTCGAACTGGATCCGCGACATGGGCGAGTTCTACGGCCCGACGCTGTTCCTCGCCGAGTCCTCGGCAACGACCGGCGGCCTCGATTCGCTCCTCGAGCCCACCGGCACCATCAAGCGCGCCCAGGACATGGCGGCCCGCGCCTTCGGATGCGACCGCGTGTTCTTCGTCACCAACGGCACGTCGACGTCCAACAAGATGGTCGAACAGGCGCTGCTGGCGCCGGGCGACATCGCGATCGTCGACCGCAACTGTCACAAGTCGCATCACTACGGCATGGTGATCGCGGGCGCCCAGCCGTACTACGTCGAGGCCTACCCGATGACCGCCTACTCGATGTATGGCGGCGTGCCGCTCCGATCGCTGAAAAAGGCGCTGCTCGATCTCAAGGCCGCGGGCCTCCTCGACCGGGTCCGCCTCGTCACCCTCACCAACTGCACCTTCGACGGCCACGTCTACAACACACGTCGCGTGATGGAAGAGCTGCTCGCGATCAAGCCGGACCTGGTCTTCCTGTGGGACGAGGCGTGGTTCGGCTTCGCGCGCTTCTCGCCGTTTCTGCGGCCGCGGACGGCGATGGGCGCGGCCGCCGACATCGAGGCGTGGCTCGAGACGCCGGCGGCAGCCGAGGCCTCCGCCGCGCAGGCGAAGACGCTGGGGAGCGACCTCGATCCAAACGATTCGCGCATCCTCGACACTCGCCTGGTTCCCGACCCGACGAAGGTCCGGCTACGCGTCTACCAGACCAACTCGACCCACAAGTCGATGTCGAGCTTGCGTCAGGGCTCGATGGTGCTCGTCCGCGACGTCGACTTCCACCACGTCGAGGCGCAGTTCAAAGAGGCGGTCTTCACCCACGCCTCGACGTCGCCCAACCTCCAGATCATCGCCACTCTCGACGTCGCGCGCCGGCAGATGGAGCTCGAGGGCTACGAGCTCGTCGCCCGCTCCATCCAGCTCGCGCTCGACATTCGCCGCGCGGTCAACAGCCACCCCGTGATCTCGAAGTACTTCCGCGTGCTCGACGTCGACGAGATGATTCCGGCCGAGTACCGGCCCTCGGGCTTCGGGAGCTTCTTGAAGGCCGGCCAGAGCTGGGCCGACGCCGTGAAGGCGATGCAGCGTGACGAGTTCTTCCTCGATCCCACGCGGCTGACCCTGGTCTGCGGGACTGCCGGGTTCGACGGCACGCAGTTCAAGGGCCTGCTCGCGTCCAAGTACAGCATCCAGCTCAACAAGACGTCACGCAACAGCGTGCTGTTCCAGACCAACATCAACAACACGCTCAGCGACGTCGCGCACCTCCTCAAGGTACTGGGTGAGATCGCGGGCGATGTCGACGCGCAGCTCACCCGCGGTACCGACGGCGAGCGGGCCACGTTCAAGGCGCGCGTCAAGTCGCTCATGGAGGACGTGCCGGATCTCCCCAACTTCACGCGTTTTCACGACAGCTTCCGCGAGGACCCGGCGCGGGCGACCATCGAGGGCGACATGCGAGCGGGGTTCTACGCGGCCTACAACGAGGCCGGCTGCGAGTACCTCCCGCTCTCGAGCCCGGACGTCGACGCGCGGCTCAAGACGGGGCCGGAGCTGGTTTCGGCGAACTTCGTGATCCCCTACCCACCGGGCTTCCCGATCATGGTGCCGGGCCAGGTGCTCGACGCTGGCACCATCGGGTTCATGCGCAAGCTCGACGTCAAGGAGATCCACGGCTTCGAAGCGAGCCGCGGCCTCAAGCTGCTCAAGCCGTCGGCCCTCGGTGGCCGGAAGAAGACCGCCCCGGCGAACAAAGACATCCCATGAGTGTCGAGTCCCAGTCCTCGTCGGTGCAACCCAGGAGGCGTGAGGAGTGGTTCTGACTTCTTCCACGGCAGGTACGACAGGATGTTGATCGAGTAGACGACATCCGCGCCAACTCTCCTCGCCTGCGTGTGATAGGCCCAGAACGAGCGCTGCTCACGCTCGTACGGCTGGTAGTTGCAGATCCGGTGACGCACGCAGGAGCATGACCATGAGCACCGAAGCAGTGCCGGCAGGGGGCCGCGAGACTCGACCTGCGCCCGTTCGAATCGAGATCCTGGAAGTCGAGGTACGCGAACACGGAGAGATGAGCCCACTCGCCTACCACCAGAAGATGGGCGTCGAGAAAAAGCCATGATGACGGGGGCCGCCGAGCTCCTGCACCGACACCCCGAGCTGGCGCTGTTCCTCACGCTCCTGTTCGGCACGATCATCGGCCGATTCCACGTGAAGGCCTTCGGCCTCGGCTCCGTGGTCGGTTCGCTCATCGTCGGGCTCATCATCGGTATCTTTGCCCGGCCCGAACTGCCGCAGCTGATGCGGTGGGCCTTCTTCTATCTCTTCCTGTTCGCTATCGGCTATTCCGTGGGGCCACAGTTCTTCGGGAGCCTCCGCAAGGAGGCCCTGCCCCAGCTGGTGCTCGCGGTGACGCTCGGACTGACGGGTCTGGCGACGACGCTGGCGGTGTCGATCGTGCTCGATTTCGACGAGGGTACTGCGGTCGGCGTGCTGTCCGGGGCGCTCACCCAGTCGGCGGCGCTGGGGACTGGGCTCAATGCGATCGCCGGGCTGCCGATCCCGGAGGACCTCAAGGCGAAGCTCTCGGGGGCCGCCCCGCTGGCCGACGCGATCACGTATGTGTTCGGCGACCTCGGCCTGATCCTGATCATTACGGTGATCGGTCCGCTGCTGATGCGCGCCGATCTGAAGGCCGAGGCCAAGGCGCTGGAGCTGAAGCTGTCGGGAGGGCGGCCCGCGGATACCCTGCTCGCCGGGCGCTTCATCGGCCTCCGCGGCTACCAGGTCGCGAATTCGGCGATATCCGGCCTCAGTGTGGAGGAAGTCGAACAGAAGTACGCGGACGGGCGCCTCTCCGTGCAGCGTCTGAGGCGCGGCTCGGCCTTGCTCGACGTCACGCCGGATGCGCGGATCCAGCTCGGCGATCGGCTGGTCGTCGCAGCTCAGCGCGCTACGCTCGCCCGAGCCGAGCAGGAGATCGGTCCGGAGATCGACGATCCCGATCTGCTGGCAGTGCCGCTGAAGTCTGCCGCCGTCGTTGTGACGAGCCGGACTGCGGGTGGCAAGACCATCGCGGAGCTGGCGGCGGACCGGCAGGTCGTACGGGGCATCTACCTGGAGTCGATCAAGCGCGGCGAAGAGGTCCTGCCGCGGCAGATGGGGACGGTCGTCGAGCGAGGCGACGTCATCCGCATCGTCGGCGCCCCTGCCGACGTCGACCGCGCGGCGAGCAGGCTGGGATTCGTCGAGCGCGACCTCACCAAGACGGACGTGACCTTCCTCGCCGCCGGCATCTCGTGCGGGATCCTGCTCGGGCTCGTGGTCATCAACTTCAAAGGCATACCGCTGGGACTGGGGGCGGCCGGCTCGATCCTCGTGGTCGGCCTGATCGCCGGCTGGGCGCGAAGCCGCTATCCGGTCTTCGGCTCGATTCCGGAGGCCGCCCAGCGCGTGCTCGCCGATATCGGTCTGATCGTGTTCATCGCGATCATCGGCCTCCAGGCGGGTCCTCACGCGCTCGAGGCTTACCAGCAACGCGGCAGCGCCTTCTTTGCCAGCATCTTCCTGGGCGGGATGGTCGTGACGGTGGTGCCGCCCCTCGTGACGCTGCTGGTGGCCCGCTTCGCGCTCAAGATGAGCCCGCTGATGATTCTGGCCGGCCTCTGTGGCGCCCAGACTGTCACCCCGGCTCTCAACGCGCTGCGCGAGGCGAGCGGGAGCAACGTCGCGACGCTCGGCTATACCGTGCCCTACGCCATCGGCAACATTCTGCTCACGATCTGGGGGCCCATCGTTGTGGCGATCATCCATTTTGTCCGCGGCTGAGCGGTGAAGCCGCCGGGAGCGCGCGAATCAGACTAGGAGGCCTACGGCCGGCTGCCCACGCGAGTAAACCGCTAATTGAACGAGAGAAGTCCCCTCTCCAGTACGACCAATGTCCTATTGCGACGGATGCGCCGGTTGTCTACGTTGCCCCCGACCCTGGCCAGTCCACGGGTGTGGAGGAAAGTATGGCAAAGACGCAGGACGCCCCCCAAATGCTGATGCCTGGGGGGAATTCGAGAAGGCGGCCTGATCGCGGCCGCCACGGGAACGGAGGACAACATGTTTGACTGGTTCGCCCAGACGCTGCGGTCCTATCCTGAGATCGCGCTCTTCCTCTCGCTCGGGATCGGCTACTACGTCGGCAAGTTCACGTTCCGGGGCATCGGCCTGGGGGCGGTCACCGCCACCCTGCTGGCCGCCGTCGTGATCGGGCAGCTCGGCATCACGATTTCGCCGAACGTCAAGTCGACCTTCTTCCTCATCTTCCTGTTCGCGGTCGGCTACGGCGTCGGGCCGCAATTCGTCCGCGGCGTCGCCAAGGATGGCCTGCCACAGGCGATCTTTTCGGTGGTCCAGTGCGTGCTCTGCCTGGGTATCCCCGTGATGGTCGCGAAGGCCGCCGGTTACGATCTCGGCTACGCTGCGGGCCTCTACGCCGGGTCGCAGACCATCTCCGCGTCGATGGGCCTCGCGACCGACGCCATCAACCGAACAGGCCTGGCCGTTGAGCAGGTCAAAGGCTTGCTCGACGGGATACCGGTCGCCTACGCCGTGACCTATCTCTTTGGTACCGTCGGCTCGGCGATCGTGAGCGCATTGATCGGACCGGCGCTGCTCCGCATCAATCTCGCTGCTGCCTGCAAGGACTACGAAGAGAAGCAGGGCGGCGTCAGAGAACTCGGTGGCGCCGGCATGGCCTGGCACCGGTGGGAGGTGCGCGCCTTCGCCGTGCAAGCGAACTCCCGAGTCGAGGGCCTGCGGGCCGTGGAGGCCGAGGCGCTGGTGCCCGATGCGCGGGTCTTCGTGCTGCGCATCCGTCGCGACGGGAAGATCGAGGAGGCCACCACGGACACCGTCCTCCGCAAGGGCGACGTGTTGGCCGTGGCGGGCGCGCGCGAAGTCCTCGTGAGGATCGGGGAGGGAGCAAAAGAGGTCGAGGACCCCGAGTTGCTGAGCGTGCCTGTCGAGGGTGTCGACGTGTACGTGACCAACAAGGCCGTCGACGGCAAGACCCTCGTGGACCTGGCGCAGCGGCCCATTGCCCGCGGCGTCTTCCTCCGCAAGATCACGCGCGGTGCGGTCGCCACGACCATCCCCGTGCTCCCGAATACGAAGATCTACCGCGGAGACATCCTCACCCTCGTCGGCCGCACTCAGGACACCTCCGCCGCCGCCAGGGACCTGGGCGTTCCCGATCGGCCCACCGATGTCGCCGACGTTGCGTTCATCGGCGGAGCAATCACGCTCGGCGCGCTGGTCGGCGCCCTCGTCTTGAAGGTGGGCGGCGTCCCGTTGACGCTGTCCACCGCCGGCGGCGCCCTCATCTCGGGCCTGGTGTTCGGCTGGCTGCGCTCGGTGCGTCCGTCCTTCGGGCGCATCCCGTCTTCCACCGTGTGGTTCATGAACTCGGTCGGCCTCAACGTGTTCATCGCCGTGGTCGGCATCTCGGCCGGACCGGGTTTCGTCAAGGGCCTGCAGACGCAGGGCATCGGCCTCTTCCTGTGGGGCGCCGTGGCGACCACCGTGCCCCTGATCCTCGGCATGTACATCGGAAAGTATGTCTTCCGCTTCCACGACGCGCTCCTGTTCGGCATCCTCTCCGGAGCGCGCACGACGACGGCGTCGCTCGGCCTGGTCTGCGACATCGGGAAGAGCCAGGTGCCCGCGCTCGGTTACACGGTGACCTACGCCGTCGGGAACACGCTGCTCACGATCTGGGGCATGGTCCTCATCATGCTGCTGTCGTGACGAAATCCAAGGAACGTAGGAGACCGTCATGGACCTCGTGAAGCTGCGAAATCTAGAGTCCCTCAGCCCGTTCGAGATCAAGGACGAGCTGATCACCCTCGCGAAAGCCACGTCGAAGCGCTCGGCCCAGGCGTTCCTGAACGCCGGACGCGGTAACCCGAACTGGATCGCGACCACTCCGCGAGACGGCTTCTTCCTGCTCGGCCAGTTCGCGATGACCGAAAGCCGGCGCGTGATGGAGCACCCGGCCGGCATCGGCGGCATGCCACAGGCAGCCGGCATCGCCGGCCGCTTCGATGCCTGGATGGCGAAGCACGAGGATGAGCCCGGCGCGGAGTTCCTGCGCGCCATGGTCCCCTTCGCCGTTCGGCAGTTCGACTTCACACCCGACGCCTTCGTGCACGAGCTCGTGGACTCGATCATCGGCGACAACTACCCGGTGCCCGACCGTATGCTCGTGCACAACGAGCGCATCACGCACGAATACCTGATGTGGGCGATGTGCGGGAATCCACGGCCGGCCGGCAAGTTCGACCTCTATGCCGTCGAGGGCGGGACGGCGGCGATGTGCTACATCTTCAAGTCGCTGAAGGCGAACCGGCTGCTCAAGCCCGGGGATGCCATCGCGCTCGGCACGCCCATCTTCACGCCCTACCTCGAGATGACGCATCTCGAGGACTACGCCTTGAACGTGGTGAACATCCAGGCGCCGCAGGAGAACCGCTTCCAGTTCACCGAGGCCGAGCTGAAGAAGCTCGAAGACCCCCAGATCAAGGCGTTCTTCCTGGTCAATCCTGGCAATCCGACCGGAGTCGCGCTGAGCCCCGAGACGCTGGGGCGGATCGTCAGTCTGGTGAAGACCCGGCGTCCGGACCTGATGCTGCTGACCGACGACGTCTACGGCACCTTCGTGAAGGACTTCCGGAGCCTGATGGCCGAGCTGCCGCAGAACACCATCGGCGTGTACTCCTACTCCAAGTATTTCGGCTGCACCGGTTGGCGGCTCGGTGTCATCGCGGTGCACGAGGACAACATCTTCGACAAGCGCATCGCTCGGCAGCCCGAGGACGTGCAGCGCGCGCTCGACAAGCGCTATGGGGCGATCAGCCTCAAGCCACGCGAGGTGAAGTTCATCGACCGGATCGTCGCCGATAGCCGCGACGTCGCGCTGAACCACACCGCCGGTCTCTCCCTGCCCCAGCAGGTGATGATGACGCTGTTCTCGCTCTCAGAGATGCTGGACGCCGAGAAGGCCTATCAGGCCGCCTGCATGGAGATCGTGCATCGTCGGGCCAAGGCCATGATCGAGGGCCTCGGGCTCCAGGTCGCCCCGAATCCCCAGTTCGACGCCTACTACGGTCTCATCGACTTCGAGTTCTGGGCGCGCAAGAACATCGGGGAAGACGCGGTTCAGTATTTGAAGAAAAACGTCCACCCGCTCGATCTCGCATTCCGCCTCGCCGAGGACCACGGCATCGTCCTCCTGAACGGCGGTGGGTTCGAGGCACCCGATTGGTCGCTTCGCGTCTCACTGGCCAATCTGGCCGACGACGTGTACGACGATATCGGGCGCGCTGTGCGAGCGGTTGCCCGCGGCTATCGGGCGGCTTTCGAAGCCTCGAAGCAGGCGCCGAAGAAGTAAGAATTCGCGTGGACTGGTTCGTCGCGGCGCTGCGGAACAACCCCGAGCTCGCCATCTTTCTCACGCTGGCCCTGGGGTTCTTCGTGGGGCGTCTCAAGATCGGCGGTTTCTCTCTCGGGACGGTCGTGGGCACGCTGCTGGCGGGCGTGCTGGTCGGGCAGCTCGACATCCGCGTGCCCCCGATCGTCAAGATCGTGTTCTTCGACCTCTTCCTGTTCACGACTGGCTACAAGGTCGGGCCGCAGTTCTTCCGAGCTTTGAAGAAAGACGCATTCGCCCAGGTTGCGCTCACCGTGGTGCTCTGTGTCACGTGCCTGGTGACCGCCTTTGGAGCCGCGAAGCTCCTCGGCTACGACATGGGGACAGCCGCGGGCCTCCTGGCCGGATCGTTTTCGGAGTCGACGGTGATCGGCACGGCGGGGGAGGCCATCAATCGCCTGGCAATCTCGGCCGACGACAAGGCCCGACTGGTCAACAACATCCCGATCGCCTATGCGGTGACCTATCTCATCGGCACCGCCGGGCTCGTCTGGTTCCTGCCCGTGATCGGGCCCAAGCTGATCGGGGTGAACCTCAAGGCGGAGGGCAAGAGGGCGCAGGCGAGGGCGGTGGGTGCTGCCGAGTCAGAGCCCTGGGTGACCTCCGCAGCGCGCCGCTTCGACGTCCGCGCCTACCGCGTGGCGAGCGAGCATCTGGCCGGCAAGACGATCGCCGCGCTCGAGGCGCTGCCCAAAGAAGCCCGGGTCTTCATCCTCAGCATCCGTCGCCAGGGTGAGTTGGTGGAAGCGCAGCCAAGCACCGTGATTCGTTGGGACGATGTGATCGCGGTGGCCGCGCGCCACGAGGTGCTCGTGGAGCACGGGGCCAAGATCGGGCCCGAGGTGGAAGACCGGGCCTTGCTCGACATCCCGATCCAGACGCTGGACGTGGTCGCGACGAACAAGGCGCTGGCCGGGCGGCCCCTGGCCGAGCTCGCGCGTCTCGAGGTCGCCCGCGGCGTTTTTCTGACAAGGCTCGTGCGGTCCGGTGAAGAGATGCCGATTCTCCCCGAGACGCGCATCGACCGGGGTGATGTCGTGAGCCTGGTCGGCACGAAATCCGAAGTCGAGCGGGCATCCAGGGAGATCGGGTACCCCGACTGGCCGACGAACACGACCGACATGATCTTCGTCGGCACCGGCATCGTACTCGGCGGATTGTTCGGCCTGCTCTCGATCACGGTCGCTGGGCTGCCGCTGACTCTCACTGCGAGTGGCGGCGCGCTCATCATGGGGCTCGGGTTCGGGTGGCTCCGCTCCGTGCGGCCGTCGTTCGGGCGCATCCCCGAGCCGGCGATCTGGATCTTCGACACCGTCGGGCTGTGCGTCTTCATCGGTGTGGTGGGGATCAGCGCCGGTCCCGGGTTCGTGAGCGGGCTTCAGACGACCGGCATCAGCCTCGTCGTGGTGGGGCTTGTGTGCGCCTTGGTGCCTCATACCGTGGCGATTCTCTTCGGGCGATATGTCCTGCGCATGGATCCGCTCATCCTCCTGGGGGCGTGCGCCGGCGCCGGGACGATCACGGCTGCGCTCCGCGCGATTCAGGATGAGGCGGAGAGCAAGGTCCCGGCGCTGGGCTACACGGTGCCGTATGCCATCGGGAACATTCTGCTGACGGCCTGGGGACCCGTGCTCGTGGCCTTGATGTCGGTGGGGCGTTAGGAGGAGTCTAGCTGGGATTGCAGACGACGAACGAGGACTTCAGCGCCGTGAGCCGCACGCGGCCATCATCCACGACGGTCATCTCGATGATGGCCGGGGGGTCTGACTTCTTCCACGGTAGGTACGAAAGGATGTTGATCGAGTAGACGACATCCGCCCCGACTCTCCTCGCCTGCGTGTCATACGCCCAGAACGAGCGTTGTTCGCGCTCGTATGCCTGATAGTTGCAGCGCGTCTCGATCACTCGCCAGGCGAACTCCTGGACCACCCGCGGCACGGTCGTATCCCTGGAAAACAAGATCCTAGAGTCGATGGGAGCAGCCGCGAAGCCCGCGAGAGCACACAGCAGCGGCGCGAGACTCACCATCCGCCACACGACGCCGCGCCGCCGCGCTGCCGAGTACCGAGAGATCGTGTCCATCAGTTCAGGATCATATCCGCGCACCGGTTCTCGGTCAGCTTCTCGACGCCAGTACGACCAAAGGCCGATTGCGAAACATGCCACGGCTGTGTAGATTCTGCGCATCCGGTGAGGAGGGAAACATGCGACGTCGCTTCGCCTTGCCGTTGGCGCTGGGGCTCACACTGCTCGTCATCTCCGGCGCGGGGAGGGGGCCGGCTTCCGCTGAAGACGCTCCGCCGCCACCACCGGTGCCGTCCCCGGCAGAAGCACTGTTCCTCCCCCTGAAGGAGAAGGTCAACTCCCTGGAGACGCCCTTCCTGAAAGACACGGACGTGAAACTGCACCTTCGCCTCTACTACCTCAACCGAGAGAAGCCTGACGACTCTGAGCAGGAGGCGTTGGCGTTCGGAGGCTGGGTCGGCTACAAGTCCGGGTGGCTGCTCGACACCTTCGCGATGGGGGCGACACTGTATGGCTCCGCGCCGCTCTACACGCCGACCGACAAGGACGGCACGCTCCTCCTCAAGCCTGGTCAGAACGGCTACTACGTGCCAGGCGAGGCATGGGGCGCGCTCCGTTATCAGGACTACGCGATCCTCAAAGGCTATCGTCAGCTGGTCGATCAGTCCTACATCAACCCGCAGGACAACAGGATGACGCCGAACACCTTCCAGGGCGTGACGCTCGGGGGCAAGGCGGCCTGGGTCCAGTACCTCGGCGGGTTCCTCTGGCAGATCAAGCCGCGCAACTCCGATGAGTTCATCAGCATGTCGCAGCAGGCGGGGGCCGGGGTAAACAGCAACGACGGCGTCGGCCTCGCCGGCGTACGGCTGACGCCGCTCCAGGGGCTCCGGATCGACTTCAGCAACCAGTACGGCGTCAACACCTTCAACACCATCTATGCTGAGGCCGACTACCTGCGGCCCCTGAGCGCGGACTGGAAGCTGCGCGTGGGAGCGCAGTTTACCGACCAGCGCGCTGTCGGCGACGGGCTCTTGCCCAAGGCGGTCGGGAAACAGTTCTGGGATACCCAGGCGGGCGGGATGCGCGTCCAGGCGATCTACCAGGACCTGACGCTCACGACAGCGTTCTCGGTCACCGGCGCCGGCAACACGATCCAGAGTCCATGGGGGAGCTTTCCCGGATACCTCTCGGAGATCGACCAGGACTTCGACCGCGCCCGAGAGAAGGCGGTGGGGGTCGGCGCGGCCTACGATTTCAAGGCGCTCGTCCAGGGCTTGAGCGCCAACATGCTCTTCGCCTGGGGATGGGACGCCATCTCTCCGTCCTCGGGCAAGAAGGCGCCCAACCAGGCAGAGTACGATTTCACCGTCGACTACCGCCCGCCCGTGCAAAAGCCGTTCTTCCTCAATGGGATGTGGTTTCGCTTCCGCGGGGACATGCTCGATCAGCAAGACGCCAAGAAGCTCGGCTACCAGTTCCGGCTCATCATCAACTGGGAGCGGGACCTGATCTAGTACTACCGTGTCAGAAAAGTTAGGGACGCCAGGGGGTACGCTGGCAGCCTCGGCGTATGCTCACCCTCGCGAGCTCCCGCGGCCCAGGCGTTCCGTTTCATCGTCAACGACGATCTGAATCTGTTCTGACGGTGCCGCCTGACCGGCTCGCCATCCCGCGGCGATACTCCGAAGGCGTCGCGCGCGTCCATCGCTTGAAGGCGCGGTTGAAGGCGCTGACTTCGGCGTACCCCAGGAGATAGGCGATTTCCGTCAGCGTGGTCTTTTGATCCCGGAGGTAACGCAGAGCAAACCGCCGACGGGTGCCATCGACGAGCGTCTGGAAGTCCGCACCCTGCTCCTTCAGCCGCCGCTGCAGTGTGCGGGGGGCGACCGCAATCTTCGTCGCGACCTGTGTCAGCGTTGGATCTCCGTGCGTCATGGATTCGCTGATCGCCGTGCGGACAGAAGCGAGCACGTCATCCGCGGGCGGCATCTCGTCCAGATCGCGGTCGAGATATCGTCTCAGGATCGGATAGAGTCGTCCGTCGGCGGCCGGAACCTGGCGTTCGCAGAAGTCGCGCTCGACGACGAAGATATTGGCGGGGCGATCGAACGAAACGGGCGCTCCGAACACTCGGAGGTGCTCACGCGTCTCGGGCGGGGGCTTGTGCTCGAACCGCACCTCGACCGGCGACCATTCGCTTCCGGCGAGCAGACGGATTGTGCCAAGGCCCACGGCGACGCTGTATTCGTCATGCTGGCGGCGGAGATCGGCGGGGATCGCCAGCACGTGCCGCAGATATCCCCAGCGTTCATCCATGGTGAAAGACACGCGGGCAGCCTCGTTGTGCACCCTCAGGTAGCGCGCGACATTTTCCAGGCCGACCGCGATCGTCGGTGAGTTCAGGACGACGTAGACCAGCGGGCCGATGTCCTTGGGATGAAAGCGCTCGCCGAAGTGCAGGCCAAAGCAATCATCGCCCGTCGCGCGCGCCGTCTCTTCCAGGACCCGGGCGAAGTCGACCGAGGGGATGAATCCGTGCGGGTTGGAGAACGATCGACGATCGAGCCCGAGGGGACCCAGGATGCGGTCGGGATTTCGACCCGCCGCTTCGATGGCCTCGATCAGTCCCGTGGCAGCCGCCAGAGAGATCATCGGTCGCCTGCCGGCGGTCACAGCGGGAGCTCCTGTCGAGCCGCTGCGACGGTCGGGCGGTCAAGCGAATGTCGTCGAAGGTCAAGACGCGCCGAGGACCCACGGTCTAACGTTGGGAGGACATGGTCGAATCGCGCTCGATCGACAACGTGTGCTACTACGAATACACGCCAACGACGATCGTCTACGATCCGGACGTGGATGGCTTCACGGTCGCCAGAGCGGACATCCCTTCGGCCGGTCGGCGTCATCGCGTCATCCTGGCTATCGTCGTCACCGAACGGGAAGTGATTGCGGACCGAATGTTGCTGCAGGGAGCAATCCGACGGGGCCGGACCGTCCTGGAGTGGCTGGTCGAAGCGCATCGCGCCCCCGCGGAGGACGTGACCGCAGATATGTCGTTTTGCTTCGACATCCGCGGTAAGCGGCTTCGTTGATCGCGAGGGTGACCGTTAGTCGTCAGCGTCCCGACCGCCCATCGCGAACGCCCTGATCGTAAGCCTCGGTCTTCGATTTCTCCTGCTGGTCGTAGATGATGCCACCCAGAAGTCCGACGCCGGCGCCGATGGCGGCGCCCATTCCCGCATTGCCGGCGATCGCGCCGAGCGCCGCGCCTCCGGCCGCGCCCATCACCATCCCGCCCCCCGCTCGCCTCTCTGTATCGCTCATGCTGGCGCATCCTCCCAGTGCGAGGATCAGCAGGAGCGCTGCCGTCGTGTGTCGTGCTCGCATGAGAGCCCCCTGTCCGTTCACTTCGGGTTACACGGAAACTGCGCGACGAAGAAGCGCCCGACGAAATCGACTGCCGGCTCTGTCAGGTACCGTGGGTTGTTGTTCGCCCACTGAATGAAGAGCTGAACGGCCTCGTTGCGCGACGGAGGCGGGTCCGGGGGACAGACGACCGGCTTGAGTTTTTCATGATGGGTCATCGCCATGATCGTCTGGTAGGTCCCCGCGCCGAACCCATGACACATGTGGACGGCGGCGGTGTACAGCGGATCGCTGGCCGGCGTCGAGCACAGCGCGACGACGTCGGCGCCGGAACGCAGGCGAAACTCATCTTGCGTGATCGCGGGCGCGGCCGTCGTGAAGCCGAGGATCGCCATCACGAGCAGCCGCCATGCGAGCGTCGTCCGCCGTGCCATGAGCACCTCCGTAGCTCGAGCGAATTTCCGCGATCGTTATAACCGTCGGGACGTCGAGGTGGCCATGGGCCTTTGGTCGTATGTCGCGCCGCGGTCGCGCGCACTTCCATGGGACCAACGTCTCATTGTCGACGGCCGCGACGGGCCGTAGCTTCGCGGCGTGATGGTACCGCGGCCGCTGGTTGCCGCTCTCGTTTGCGTGGCATACCTCACGCTCGGCGTGGAGGCGCCCGACGCGCAGGAGCTCGTCCGTGTGTCCGGCTGGGTGCAGTGGATCGGCGGCTCCAGGCTGCAGATGATGACCGACGGCGGCACGGTCGTTATCTCCGTCGACCTCAGGGAAGCGGACCAGAGCTCGTATCTGGGGCTGCGTCCCGGCGAGCGGGTCGTCGTGGACGGTGTCGTCGCGAGCGACCGCAGCCGGGTGATCGCGCGCGACATCTGGCGCAACGCGGGAACCGGCTTCGAGTCGCCCTGACGTGGCGTCGCGACCCGGTCTGCTCTTCATCTTCGCCTGCTTGCTCGGCATCCCCGCGGGCCTGGGCGGCTTCACGTTCGTGTACGCCAAGGGTCTCTCGTACTTGTCGGCCGATCCGCGAGCGTGCGTGAACTGCCACGTCATGAACGAGCAGTACGACGCGTGGCTCAAGAGCGGGCACCGGCACACCGCCACGTGTGTCGAGTGTCATCTCCCCTCGAAGGGCCTGGCCAAGTGGGTAGCGAAGGCGGACCACGGCTTCCGGCACTCCCTGGCGTTCACGCTTCAGAACTTCAAGGAGCCGATCGAGATCACTCCGCGCGATCGCGTGATCGTGCGGGAGAACTGCCTTCGCTGCCACGGAGCCTTTGTCCACGCCGTGTATGCGAGCGCCGGGCCGCTGCGGCACGAGCTGGACTGCATGCACTGTCACTCGAGCGCGGGCCACGGCGCGGGCGGCTGAGCGACGGCATCGAGAAAGGAAGAATCACATGCTGCCGAGTCGAACGGGTTGGCTTGCTCTCCTCGCCGCCTTCGTCGGCGTCGCAGGCGTCACCGTTCTCCTCGTGGCGCTCCTCACCAACATCTTCGAGCGCAAGCAAGAGGCCAGGCAACCCTTCGTCCGGCTGGTCGAGGTGACCGAAGAGACCGCCGACCCAAAGGTGTGGGGACAGAACTGGCCGCTCGAGTACGACTCGTACCTCAAGACGTCGCTTCCGACAACGACCAAGTACGGTGGCCGGGGACTCGGCGCGAGCGATGGTGGCCTCGCCGATCAGAAGCTCGACAAGGAGCCGTGGCTCCGGCGGGTCTTCGCCGGAATCGCCGGCGCAGGAGGGGGACCATGGTCGCGTTTGGCAAGATTCTCGCCTGGCTTCTGTTAGGCGTCGTGTTCCTGGCGCTTCCTGCGCTGGCACAGGACGGGCCGAAGCCGTTCAAGCCCGAGGAGATTGATCAGCTCGTGGCGCCGATCGCGCTCCATCCCGACCCGCTCCTGGCGCAGATCCTGATGGCCTCCACGTATCCCCTCGAGATCGTGCAGGCCGCGCGCTTCGTCAAGGAGCACCCCAACGTCAAAGGGGATCAGCTCAACGAGGCGCTCAAGCAGTACTCCTGGGATGACAGCGTGAAGTCACTCGTGTACTTCCCCCAGGTCCTCACGATGATGAACGAGAAGATCGACTGGCTCCAGAAGCTCGGGGATGCGTTCCTGTCGCAGCAGCAGGAGGTCATGGCCGCCGTGCAGCGCCTGCGTGCCCGCGCCCAGGCCTCGGGCCAGCTCAAGACGACTCCCGAGCAGAACGTCATCGTCGAGCCCGCGGCGCCGCCTCCGGCGGGAGCGCCCTCGCCGCCACCGCCGCAGGCCACGCCGGTCCGGATTGCGGTATTCTATGGCGCAGCGCTCGCCCTCGCAGCCGTATCCGCCGACTATTCTATTACCGGCATGACCAGCATCTTCGTTGGCGCGTTCTGGCCGGTCATCGGCATGGGCGTG
>Ga0137362_10000469_pt1 | contig 20924 bp, 13 predicted proteins | sample MadtaG_2_FD_104801 | JGI IMG/M metagenome (GOLD analysis project Ga0137362, IMG submission 104801) | Vadose zone soil microbial communities from Angelo Coast Range Reserve, California, USA - Mad1_100_16 metaG | ecosystem: Environmental > Terrestrial > Soil > Vadose zone | place: USA: California... | reverse complement strand
CATACCAACTGCCTGGATCAAACGCTGTCGAAGCGGCGGCGGGCGTAAAAAAGCTGATGGCGCAGATGAAGGAGCGGTTTCCTGACGACATGGACGCTGTCATCGCCCTGGACACGACTCTCTCGGTCACGGCAGGCATCAAGGAAATCGTTAACACACTGTTGATTGCACTGGTCCTGGTCACCCTCGTGGTCTATATTTTCCTCCAGAGCTGGCGCTCGACGCTGATTCCGCTGCTTGCCGTGCCCGTTTCTCTGGTTGGGACGTTCGTACTCTTCCCGCTGTTCGGTTTTTCCATCAACACGCTTTCTCTGTTTGGTCTGGTGCTGGCGATCGGCTTGGTGGTGGATGACGCCATCGTTGTCGTCGAGGGCGTGGAGAGACACATCGAGGAGGGGATGACGCCGAAGGACGCTGCCTTGAAAGCAATGGAAGAACTCTCGGGCCCGGTCGTGGGAATCGCTCTGGTTCTCTCCGCGGTATTTGTGCCCACGGCCTTTATTCCCGGAATCACAGGCAGGCTTTATCAGCAGTTCGCCGTCACCATCGCGATCTCCGTTATTCTCTCCGCATTCAATGCACTAACGCTGAGCCCCGCGCTGGCTGCACTGCTGCTGCGCCCGCGGCAACCGAGCCGCGGATTGCTGAGGAGATTCTTTGATTGGTTCAATCGTGTTTTTGAGCGAACCACGGACGGTTATGTCCGCTGGAGCGGAGTGCTGGTCCAAAAGACGGTCGTGGTGCTTGCGTTGTTGGTGGCGTGTGCTATTGCGGCGGGATTCTTCGCGAATCGTGTGCCTTCGAGTTTCCTGCCGGATGAAGATCAAGGTTACGCCTACATCAATTTGCAATTGCCGAACGGGGCTTCGTTGGAACGCACGACCGCGGCCGCGGCTGATATTGAAAAAATCATACTCAATACTCCCGGGGTCCAATACTCAACCTGCGCCGTCGGCTTCAGTTTGCTCAGTTTTGTTCGCACCAGCTACAACGCATTCTTTGTTGTTACCCTTAAGCCATGGGATGATCGCGCGACCAGAGCCCAGCAATTTCAAGCCATCAAGGCACATCTCAACCGGGAATTGAGCAAGTTGCCGGCGGGAATCGCCTTCAGTTTCTCGCCGCCCGCGATTCCGGGCGTCGGCACCTCCGGAGGATTTACCTTTATTCTCGAAGACCGCTCGGGCGGGGACGTGCAGTTCCTCGCCAAGAACCTGGGAGCTTTTCTTGAGGCTGCGCGCAAGCGGCCGGAGATCGCCAGCCTGAGCACGACTTTCCTGTCCAGCGTGCCGCAGGAATTTGTCGACGTAGACCGCGACAAAGTGCTGAAACAAGGTGTGGCCCTCAACGATGTGTACCGGACGATCCAGGCGTTCATGGGCGGCTATTTCATCAACTATTTCAATCGCTTCGGCCGCCAGTGGCAGGTGTATATCGAAGCGGAAGGCGAAGACCGTGCCACGGCGGAAAACGTCGGGCAGTTCTATGTCCGCAACAACAAGGGAGAGAACGTCCCCCTTTCGACGCTCACCACGGTAAAGCCGCGCCTCGGCCCGGAATTTACTTTGCGCTACAACGAATATCGTTCCGCGCAGATCAACGGGAGCGCCGCGCCAGGTTATAGCGCGGACCAGGCCACGGCCGCTCTAGAAGATGTTTTCAAGCAGAACATGCCGCGGGAGATGGGTTTCGACTACCTGGGCATGTCATTTCAGGAGCAGAAAGCGCGAGAGGGAGTGCCCCCTGCGGCGATTTTCGGACTCTCGCTGCTATTTGTATTCCTGATTCTGGCGGCGTTGTATGAAAGTTGGTCGCTGCCCTTCAGCGTGCTGCTGAGCACGCCGGTGGCGGTCTTCGGAGCCTTTGCAGTTCTTTGGCTGCGCCGGGTGCTGCTCGGCGTTTTCCTGCCGCCTTATATGGTCCAGATCGAGAGCGATGTCTACTCGCAAATCGGGCTGGTCATGCTCATCGGCTTGGCGGCGAAGAACGCGATTCTGATCGTCGAGTTCGCCAAGGATGAATACGAGAAAGGTAAGCCTCTGGCGGATGCAGCGCTCGCAGGAGCCAGGCTTCGTCTGCGGCCGATTTTGATGACGTCTTTCGCATTCATTCTCGGTTGCGTGCCGCTGTGGACGGCGACCGGCGCCGGGTCAGTTGCCCGCCAAATCATGGGCACTACGGTTATTGGTGGGATGCTGGCCGCCAGCATAATCGGAATCTTCTTCGTGCCTGCGATCTTCTACCTGGTGGAGAAGTGGTCAGGCGCCGGCAAGGAGCAGGCCCCTGCCGCAGTGCCCACAAGGCCTGCGCCGGCGGAGGGCGACTGAAGTGGCTCCACTGCCCTATGCACAAGAGGGACGAGCCGCGGAGCTAGTTATGAAAAAGCTGGCGCCATTACGATTGACGTCCGCGATCCTTGCCTCGGTCTTCGCCTTGATCTTGGCGTCGATCTTACTGGCCGGGTGCGCGGTCGGCCCGAAGTACCATCGGCCCGCCGTTCAGACTCCGGGCGTGTACCGTGATCTGAGGGACGACCCACAGGCCCAGGCTCAAGCGGCATCCTTCGCAGACCTTCCCTGGTGGCAAGTCTTCCAGGACCCGCAACTGCAAGAGCTCATCCGCATAGCCCTGAAGGAGAACTACGACCTGCAACTGGCGACGGAGCGCATCACCGCCGCGCGCGCTCAGGTCGCGATCACGCGCTCCAATCTGTTTCCGCAAGTTCAAGGGAACGGTGATTTCAGCGGTGGAAAAGATTCAAACACCCGTGCCAAGGGAAACTTTCTGGCCCTCACGGCGGATGCGGCATTCCAGGTGGACCTCTTCGGTCGCCTGCGACGCGCGACGGAGGCCTCGCGCGCCCAGTTCCTGGCTACCCAGGACGCGCAGCATACCGTGATATTGACCCTGGTGAGCGACGTAGCCAGTGACTATTTTCAGCTTCTTGATCTCGATCTCCAGCTCCGCATTACCCAGGACACGGTCAAAACCCAGCAAGAGTCGGTCAAACTGACCCGGTTGCGGCTCGACCACGGCGTTGCCACCAAGCTGGATGTGCTTCAGGCCCAGCAGGTGCTGGATACCGCAAATACGCAGATCCCGGACCTGGAACGGCAGATCGGCCAGGAAGAAGATGCAATCAGTATTCTGCTTGGCCATTATCCCGAGAGTGTGCGACGTGGGCGCCCGCTGGCCGAGCAGCCGCTTCCGCCGGAAGTGCCGCCGGGCATGCCGTCGTCGTTGCTCGAACGACGCCCGGACATTCGCCAGGTCGAGCAAAACCTGATCGCTGCCAACGCCGAGATCGGCGTCGCCAGAGCTGCGTTCTTTCCGCAGATTTCGCTTACCGGTTCCGGGGGAGGCGCCTTCGGCCGGAGCAGTCTCTTCTCCGGGCTGATAAGTTCACAGGCCGGAATCTGGTCCTACGGCGCCCAGGTCACTCAACCCATTTTCACGGGCGGGGCGCTGCGCGGGAATTTAAGGCTGGCTGAGTCGCAACATCGCCAGGAACTGATTGCCTACAAGCAGGTCATTCAGCTGGCGTTCCGCGATGTTTCCGATGCCCTGATCGGTTATCAGAAACTTCATCAAGTACGGGTGGCGCAGGAGACGACGGTCAAGGACCTCCAGGATACAGTCAGCACGTCCCTCGTACGCTACCGGGGAGGAATCACCACCTACCTCGAGGTCCTCGATGGGCAGCGATCGCTCTTTATCGCCGAGCTTGCTCTCGCCCAGGCCCGAGGCGACGAGTACCAAAGCCTTGTGCAACTTTACAAGGCACTGGGTGGAGGCTGGCAGTAGGTTTCCAGAAATCTGCCGACAATTCATCGGTAGTGAGGCGGATTTACCGACTGATCCATCCCCATACATTTCTGTCCGCCTTTCGCGACGTTAACGCTAATCAGGCGAGGTTCATGGGACGCGAACGCCGCTTTCAAAGCCGGCTCAAGCTCTTCCGGTCGATCCACCTCCTGCGCAGTCATCCCGTAACCTTGGGCAATCTTCACCATGTCAATGCCGGGGATTTCCATGCCTGGAACGTTGCGGCCGACCTGAGTAAAGTCGCAGAATCCTTTCAAGGCCGAGTAGTCGGAGTTGCGCAACACGATGACGATCACAGGAGCGCTGTTCTGCACCGCGCTCCATAGCGCCTGGATCGAGTACTGGATCGAACCATCGCCGATCGGGCACACGACGCGCCGATCAGGATGCGCCATCTGCAGGCCGACTGCGGCCGGCAGACCAAATCCCAGCACGCCATTCGGGACGGAATAAAACGAACCTGGCTCGTCCAACATCAGATGACGGTCGACGTCGCCCTTCGACGACGGACACTCCTCGGCGATCACGGCATTGCGCGGCATGACTTTGTTCAACACACTGAACAGATAAGCCGGTGTCATGGGATGCTCGGGCTTCGGTTCCGGCGGTGCGGACGCTTCTGCCACGCGTTGCCTCGCTTTGGTGCGGGTGCGAATGTACTCGGCCGCGGCGGCGAGGTTGCCCACGACTCCTGTTCCAGCAAGGGCCGCAGCAGCATCAAGCGGTGAGTTGGTGATTTGGAAAAGCTTCGTTCCCGGTCTGATGGGATGACCCGGCACGTGGGCGTAGTAGAGAAAAATTCGCGCGCCCAGCACCACCACAACGTCATGTTCGGCCAACTGATCCGCGAGGGGTTGCTGGGCCGGAAGCAAGCCTCCGCGAAATAACCTGTGACTTCGCGGGAACGTCCATCGTGGTGGAATCGGTTCCTGATAGACGTCGGCGTTGAGGTGCTCGGCCAGTGCCACTACTTCGTGCCCGGCTGCGTCCTCTTCGATTTGAGAGCCCATGACCAGCGCGGGATTCCGGCTGGAATCGAGCGCACTCACGACATGGTCGAGCGCCTCGGGATCTGGCAGGACAGTCTGACTGACCCAGCGAGCAGCCAGAGGTTCGCAATCGTGAGTCCAGTCATCCATCGGAATGGAAATGAATACCGGTCCCATGGGTGGTTGCATGGCAAGGTAGTAGCTACGGGCAATGGCGGCGGGCACGTCTTCGGCTCGCACTGGCTCGTAGGCCCACTTTACGTAAGGCTTCACTGTCTCAACTGCACGGCTGACCAGGAACGGTTCCGCCAGGAGATGACGACGATCCTGCTGTCCGGCAGTAATTACCAGCGGCGCGTGCAGGTACCAGGCATCCTGGATTGCTGACAGACCGTTACCGGCGCTGGCAATGGAGTGTAAATTCACAAACACAGCTTTCCCCTTGGCCAGGGCATATCCGAGCGCCATGCCCGTTGCAACGCGTTCGTGCAGCGCGAGGACGTACCTGAAGTCGGGCGGCATGTCCCGCAGGAAAGGCAATTCGGTCGAACCGGGGTTGCCGAAGATCAGGGGCATTCCCAGTTCGCGCAAGACCTGGTATGTGACTTCTCGTACCGTGCTCACCGTGTGCTCCGACTCCAATCGAGTTGTGGGAAGTTATACCACTTCATTCCAAAGTGGCGTCAAACTCTCAGATCGTCGGGTTGAATTGACATTTCGAGGAATGGTATTGTCTCTCACTCTCCGGAGCAGTTGATATTGCAGACGCGCTGTAGTCGGCTCCGATCAGCGATCTGGTGAAGTCCTTATGTCCGTGAAGATTTGCATTGTGGGCTGCGGCGCGTTGGGCAGCGTGATCGGCGCGCATTTGGCGCGGCTGAACGATGTCGAGGTTCATGCCTACGACGTCTCGCAGGAACACATCCGCGCAATCCGAGAGCGAGGTTTGCAGATCAGCGGCGCAGCCGAGTTTTCCGTCAAACTGCACGCTACTTCAGACGCGAGGGAGATTCCGCTTTGCGATTTTGGAATCTTTGCGACGAAGAGCCCGCACACGCGGGCTGCAGTCGAGCAGACCGCACACATTTTCGGCACGTCCGGCGCGGTGTGTTCGGTGCAGAACGGCCTCGGCAACGAGGAGATTATTGCCGAGCGCGTCAGGTATGTGATCCGCGGTGCCACGACAACGGCCGCCCACATGCGCGGTCCGGGCCACGCCGGGTTCGAGTTCTACAGCAACTTGTGGATCGGCCCTTTTGAGCCAAGTGGCACACCGTTTGAACGCGTGCACCAGCTCGCCGAGATGCTCAATCGCTCGGGGCTGAGAGTCGTCCCGCTGCAGGACGCGCGCGGCGCGCAATGGACCAAGTTGATCTTCAACTCCGCGGTCAATCCGGTGGGCGCGCTCACCCGGCTCCACCATGGCGCCGCCAGCCGTTTCCCGCCTTCAGCCGCTCTCTACGAAGCGCTGTTGCGGGAAGGAGAGTCGGTCGCCCGAGCCTTGGGAATTACCTTGCACGGTGACACCCGGGAAATGATCGCGGAAGGAGCAAGAGCGACCGGCAAAAGAAACGTGAGCATGCTGATGGATATCCTGGCGAAACGGGAAAGCGAAATAGACTTCATCAATGGCGCCATCGCGGATCGCGGCGAACAACTCGGTGTTCTTGTGCCTCTGAATCGTGCAATGTGGCAACTGGTGAAGGGGCTCGAACACTCCTGGTTGGACGCTTCATGAGCGACCCTTCATGACCGAGCCTTCCTGAGCAACCCGTTGTGAGCGCCGCCTGCGGGTCTGCTTTTATTGTTGGATTCTCGTCCCATCCACTTTCACACGAAATAACACGTAGGGTTTCTGACGAAGGTCCTGACCGCCGTGAAACGCGCCTCCTCGCTCGATTTGATTCGCCGTGAAATACAGGTACCCGTCACTCGCGAGAGATAACGTATCAGGCCACAGAACACGCGGGTCGTGCACCAGGGCGTCGATGTCGCTAACCGCTGATCGCCGGCGAATGGCATTGTGTTCGTAGTCGCTAAGATAGACCCGTCCCTGAGCATCGGATTCCAGGCCGTCGCTGGCTCCGCCCTTCTCTCCGAGATCCTTCACCGTGGCGGCAACCTCCGCATCAGACTTAGTTCGATCTGTGAGCGCGTCAACGCTCACGCTATAGAGATGCCGGCTGGTCAGCGGTCAGTAGTAGAGGGTCTTGCGATCGGACCCTATTGCAATTCCGTCGGCGCCAACCGCAAACCGCGCTGGCCTTTGTCCCGGGATCTTGAGTTGCAGGATTTCCCCTTCGACAACGGGAACAAAAGCCGGGTCAGATTTTGTTGAGGGATCGTCGTTCAGGCGGCGCCAGCTTTTCCCGGAAGCGAGATCGACGACGATGATGCCGTTCGCGCCCGCCGAGGAGGAGTCGGTAATGAAAGCCATCCCCTCCGCGCCGCGGCGCAAGTCAAACCTGACATCATTCAAATAGGTCGTTGGCAAAGCAACTTCTGGCGGGAATATGATCTTCTTGGTGACCCGGTTCGTCTGGAGGTCAACTGCGATCAGCTTCGGGCCGCCCGGTTTGACCGGGCCGAACGCAAGGCTCCCGGTGTCGAGGATCCAGAGACGACTTCCGGTCGGATCAACGACCACACTCTGTACCGAAACCAGCCTGTCCGCCTGGTTGTCCGCATCTCCGTAATGATTGATGTCCGGGTTCGGGTAAGGCACTGTCTTTCCATCTTTGACTTCCGCGACGGTGTATTCGACGTTGTCTCCCCATTTGGGGAAGTTTACAAAAATCCGGCCATCGTTGGCGACAGTAACCCCCGTCGGCATTGGGCCGTCAAAGGTTGCCACCACCTCCAGTTGACCGATGACGGATTCTTTCGCAAGATCCCGACCACAACACACAATGGGGAAAGACAAGAGGAGAAACAGAATGGTGACCGGTCTCATAATTTTCTCTTCCGAGGGGGGACTTCTTGGGAGCTAGGCAATCTTCTGCCGTATCGGCGGTCTCAAGGCTCGGCGCACCGACTCCAGGAAAGCAAGAACTGCGGCCGACTCTCCACTTCTTCGCCATGCGACATAAACCTCGATCTTGGCCTCAGGTTCATTCAGACGCACTGAAGCCAATTCCAGGCCGGAAACCGAACGGTTCACGATCGCGCCGGCGCCGACAAAAATCGCTTTTCCGGAGGCGACCATAATCGCTCCGGCTTCTTCGTGGGCCTCGACATGGGTCACGATCAAATGCGGTGTGAAACCTTGCCTGCTGAACATCCCCACAATCTTGTCATAGAGTCCGCTGGAAAAAGTCCGGTCAAAAATAATCAGGGGTTCATCCGCGACGTCTTTCAATCGCAAGAATCTACGTTTTGCCAGACGATGGGTCTTGGGCAGGATGACGACAAACTCTTCCTCGTAGAGCAATTCGCAATCAAGATTTACCTGGTCCACGGGTGGACGCAGGAACCCGATGTCAATCTCGTGTCTGCGCAGAGCTTCATTCTGAAAGTTGGAAAAAATGTCCCTGCACTCGACTTCCATGCCGGGCCACCGCCTGCGATGTTCAAACACCACCTTGCTGACCACTCCACCCAGCCCCGAAGCAATCCCGATTCTGACCGTTCCGAATTCTCCCTTTTGCGCATGCCGGGCAACATCCTCCGCGTGACCCGCTTGCACGATGAGTTTTCGTGCCTCTTCCAGAAAAGCATGGCCCGCTTTGGTGAGTTCTACTTTGCGCTTGTCGCGCACAAACAGTGCGACTCCCAGGTATTCCTCGAGCTGCCGGATCTGGCGACTTAAGGGCGGTTGGGCAACATGCAGCTGCTGCGCAGCCTTTCGGAAGTTGAGGTGCTCGGCGACGGCGATGAAGTAGCGAACGTGACGCAGTTCCACGGTGACGAATTCTATACCGGTTGAGTACCAAGGCAACTTCTTTCATTCAGTCATGCGATTGTCAGCTCGCCGGGCCGAGCTATTGCGCAATTGAGCGTGCGGCCTTGGACAAGGTAATTATGCAGCCTGATACCGCGAGGGTATCAGGTCTAACCAAAGATGTATTGGACAGTTTCTTGCTTTCAGACCATGCTCTGCGCCAAAAGTAGTGCGCAGATCGTTTGCCAGATGAGGGAACGGGAGCATTCAGGGAGGAGCGAAACAATGAAACTACGTCGGTACTTGCCTGCTTCAATCGCCTTAGCGGTCCTGCTCTTCTTGTCTTCCCACACCTTCGCACAAGGCGGCGTTAGTTTTGCCCAACTTAACGGTACTGTGCAGGACACGAGCGGGCGTGCGCTGGTCAGAGCCGCGATTCTGTTGCGGGAGCTGGGCACGAACCAAAGCTATACGGCTTCTACGAATGTCACCGGATACTACGTCGTCCCCAACCTGCCACCGGGCAAATATGAACTGACTGTCGAATCCAGCGGATTCGCCAAATACACTCAAACCGGGTTTGTGCTGACCGTGGGGCAGACTGCGACGATCGATATCACCTTGAAGGTCGCCTCTCTGGGCGAGACAGTGGTAGTCACGGGCGAGGCACCGCCCGTGGAACCGACCAAGAGCGAAATCAGCCAGGTAATCGATACGGTTCAGATTCAAGGGCTGCCCACCAATGGCCGTCAGTTCGTCGACTTCGCATTGTTGACCCCAGGAGTTGCTACCGGCAGGACCAGCATTCAATCCACGTTCACGGAGCCCGAGGTGACCCGCATTTCTTTCGGTGGCATGCGGGATTTGAGCAACTCGGTCACCGTGGATGGCGCCGACTACATCAATCTGGCCACCGGGTCGCAGCGCGCAACTCCGTCCCAGGAAGCCGTAAGCGAATTCCGAGTGGTGAATAACAGTTTCGGAGCCGAATATGGCCGGGCGCTGGGCGGAATCGTCAATGTGGTAACCAAGTCCGGCACCAATAACCTGCATGGTTCGGCGTACGGATACATCAGCAACAAAGACGCCAATTCCAAATCTCTTTTGACGTTGCCCCCTTTTGACGCGTACCGCCGAGGCCAATTCGGAGGAACATTAGGCGGCCCCATCAGGAAGGACAAGACTTTCTTCTTCATGAACTACGAAGGCCAGCGCCTGGCGCAATCGCCCACGTTTCCTCCCACGCTGGTAAATCCCAGTGCTTTGTCCACTATTGATCAGGCGAAGGTAGCCATGGGATTGGCATCCGAGAATCTCAATGTTCTCAAGACGCTTGACAATGACAACGCGTTTATCAAACTTGACCACCAGATTACTAACAACAACCGCCTTGCCATCCACTACGGAATCGTGGACGCGCGTGATTTGAATGTGCTGGTCGGCGATACGCTGGACGGGGGCGGAATCGGGGCTCCCAGCAGCGGACACAACACTTTTTTGCGCGATCAATCTTTAGTCGGAACCTTGAACTCGCTGCTCAAGCCTGACCTGGTAAACACAGCTTTAGTGCAATACGCCAGGCGTCACTACAATTTCCCGGCTGTCGATGGCGAGCCCAATCTGGACATTCCCAATACCCTCTTGTTTGGACACAATTTTGGAACCTTCGACGCCATCAACGAAAGTCGCGTGCAGGTTTCCGATAGCGTCGCTTGGATCAAGGGAAATCACTATTTTCGATTTGGAGGGGATTTCAACCACATCCAAAATTTTGTTATCTGGCCTGGTTTCTCGCCGATGCGGATCATTGTGCCGGGAGTCAACTGCCTGGCTGATTTTGCCCGCTTTGTAAATCAGACGGCCACGGTTCATGAGGACCCGGCCAACGGGCCGTGCGTCGCCACCGGAACGCCTCCCTTCTTTCCCCCCAGTGATGTCGGCCCCAATCCGAACGATCAACCTCTCAATGGTGCGCCGGTCGTCTTCTGGGGCGCTCCCGTCGGATCCGGGCCAATCGTACCGGGCAGCCTTCCCCCGGTTATTCCGACTACATGGCAGAATGCATACGTGGATCCCCAGGATTTCTACGTTCACCTCAATCACAGCTACTACGGCCTGTTCTTCCAGGACCAGTGGAAAATCACCCCCAAGTTGACCGTCAACTATGGCCTGCGGTGGGACTTTGAGGCCGGATTGTGGAGACAGATTAATCACGACTATCGCGGCTACCAGCCCAGAATCGGTCTGGCGTACTCGCCTACCAAGCACACCGTCATTCGTACCGGCTTTGGCATCTTCGATGACCACTACAATTTGACTTTCCTGTTTGTGACCTTTCCACAGCGCGATGCGGTCATTCCCAATGCAGTCATGCCGGGTAAGAGGATAGGAAACGAAACGGCTACGTGGGTGCTGAACCAACTGACTCCCACCCCGTTTTTTGAGGGACTCAAATACCCGGATGGATCGCCGGCGCCCGCGCCCTGGGACCTGGCAAAAACCTTGGTTTTAACCGGCCAGAACGGGCCCAATTTCAATACCGGCCCGGCAGGTTCTCTGGTCACCAATAGCGGCGGAGGAGTCGATCCCAACAGCCGCATTTCTTATTCCGAGCAGGCCAGCCTCCAGGTCGATCAGGAGATTGGCAAGGGGCTGGTGGTCAGTGCCGCTTATCTTTTCCTTCGCGCCCACAAACAGGTCCGGCCCGAAAACCTGAATGTTTGTCCTCCCGGCGGCCAAACGGATGCTGCTACGAGTTGCCCTGCCTCTGCCCCGCTTCCCGACGGCAAGCAGACCTTTAGCGGAGTCCTTTATACCAATGCCGGCCTGATGTACCACCTGGACAACTCTGGAAACGCCGCCTATAACGGCGCTACCATTTCGCTGACCGATAGGTTCGGCCAGTACCTGCGCTTTAGCGCGAACTACACCTTCTCTCACACTCAGGACGACGGAACCTTCACCACGTTTGTCAGCACCCCCCAGGATAATTACATGCGGCAACTGGAACGGGGGGACTCGGTTCAGGATGTCCGCCACCGATTCGTGGGTAACTTCACCGCGAACACGCCGCAAAGCTCTTTCCTGCGGAATTTCGAGTTCAGCGGCATTGTTACGCTGCAATCTCCAAGGCCCTTCACGATATTTGCCGGCAGCGACATCAACAACGACACCAATCCGGTAACCGACCGCGTGGGATTGTCACCACGAAATGCCTACCGCGGAGACGATCTCTATTCCGTCGACCTTCGGCTATCCCGCTTGATTCACATCAATGATCATATGGCCCTCAATCTGGCCTTTGATGCGTTCAATGTGTTGAACCGGCAAAACGTGAACGAAGTCACATCGGTCTATGGTGGTGGAACCACCGACTTTTGCGGAACTGCGCCCCAGCGCTTCAACGACGCCACCTCCATCGCAATCCAGAAGGGCACGGTGAGCTGCCCAGCAGGGAATGGCGGGGCTCCAACGCCGAATCCTCTTTTTGGGACACCGAGAACGATGTTTAACCCGAGGCAGCTTCAGGCTTCTGTTAAATTTACCTTCTAGGATGGCAAAGGAGAACGGCGGAGGCAAATACCCGGCGATGAAGATGTAGATGAAGATGACGGCGGTGTTCAGCCGCGAAACCGGATCGCGAGCCTGATCCCCTGACAACGAATCGTGCAAGCAAGCAAACGAACTCCGGCGTCGGCGTCATCCCAGCAGCCGAACAAGGTATCCAGTTCAGTGCCCACTTCACTACGCACACAGGTCGGGATAATTGGCGCGGGCCCTGCGGGTCTGGTGCTATCACACCTTTTGTATTTGCAGGGAATTGACTCGATCGTGGTTGAGAATCGCAGTCGGCAATATGTAGAAGAGCGGGTTCGAGCCGGCGTGTTGGAGCAAGGAACGGTTGACCTGCTCACCGAAATGGGCGTCGGCGAGCGGATGAAACGTGAAGGGCTGGTCCACTACGGCATAGAGTTACGCTTCGCAGGCCACGGTCATCGCATTGACTTCCAGGAACTCACCGGCGGAAAAGGGATCACGATTTATGCCCAGCACGAGGTTCTCAAGGACCTCAACAACGCCCGCGCTGCAACCGGAGGCCAGGTATTTTTTGAAGTCGAAGATGTCAGCGTGCACGACTTTGATGGTGCCAGGCCGAAAATCCGATACGAGAAAGACGGAAACGCCTTCGAATTGACGTGCGATTTCGTTGCCGGATGCGACGGCTTTCATGGCATCTGCCGGCCCACTATTCCGTCAGGCGTGCTCACCGAATACGAACGGCAATATCCCTTCGGATGGCTCGGCATCCTCGCCGAGGCGCCTCCATCCTCGGAGGAACTGGTCTACACCTACCACGACCGCGGCTTTGCCTTGCTGAGTATGCGGACGCCGCAAATTAGCCGCCTCTATTTGCAGTGTGATCCCGATGAAGAAATAGACCTGTGGTCCGATGAAAAGATCTGGCAGGAACTTCATGTCCGTCTGGCTTCGGACGGGTGGAAACTTACCGAGGGACAAATCCTGCAAAAGGGCATAACCGGAATGCGCAGTTTCGTGGTCGAGCCGATGCAGTATGGCCGGCTATTCCTCGCCGGCGACTCGGCGCACATCGTGCCCCCGACCGGCGCCAAGGGGTTGAACCTCGCGGTCGCTGACGTGCAGGTGCTGGCGCGCGCCCTGGCCCGATTCTATGCCACGGGTAGCCAGTGCCAGCTCAATAAATACTCCCATACCTGTTTGCGGCGGGTGTGGAAAGTGCAGCGCTTCTCCTGGTGGATGACATCAATGCTGCACCGCTTTCCCGATGAAAACCCCTTCGATCAGCGCCGCCAGCTTGCCGAACTGGACTATGTAACCAGCTCCCGGTCTGCCGCCAAAACTCTGGCAGAAAACTATGTGGGCCTTCCGATGGAATGAAAAAGAAATTCGGTTGATTGGGATGGTTGCACCCTATCTACTCAAGAGGCGATGACTTCCAATAAAGATCCTCATCCGGTGCGACCGTCAGCCCGGTACGAATTTGGCTTGGTGGTCCTCCTGTTCTTGACCTGGGGCACGGTCTTTTTGGACCGCATGAGCCTGCTCTACCTCGCTCCTTTCATTGCACCCGATCTCCGTCTTAGTCACACACAAGTTGGCTTGCTGGTCTCGGCTCTCGCCCTGGCTTGGGCTGTATCGGGCTTGATCCTGGGGGCGATTTCCGACCGCGTCGGCCGCCGCCCGGTGCTGCTACCCGCAGTTTTTGCATTCTCCGTGCTGTCCTGGCTTTCGGGAATCGTCACATCCTTTGGAGAGCTATTCACCGTCCGCGTGCTGATGGGCTTTGCCGAAGGCCCGACCTGGTCGACGATCACAGCCACCATCGAGGAGTCTTCCGCTCCTGAACGCCGGGGTCGAAACGTCGGCGTAGTGGTCAGTGCTGCCGCCCTCGTAGGTCTGGCCCTCGCGCCGGTTCTGACCACGCAGATCGCGGCCCGAGTGGGCTGGCGCGGCGCCTTTTTCGTGGTTGGGCTACCGGGAATACTGCTGGGCCTGCTGCTTTGGAAGTTTGTCAGGGAGCCGCTACGGGATCAGCCTGCCACAATTCACCCCAAGCCTTCGTGGAAGGGCTATTTCGCTCTCTTACGCCAACGCAACATTCCGCTGTGTTGCCTGGCAAGCGCTGGATTCATGACGTGGCTGTTCGTCATGAATGCCTTCGCTCCTCTTTACATCACCGAGGTTTCGAGGAATTCGGCAACTTTCGCCGGACTCATCCTCGGAGCGATCGGACTCGGGGCCTTCCTATGGGGCTGGACTTTGCCGTGGCTTTCGGACTCCACCGGCCGCAAGCCGGCGCTGCTGTTCGTGGCTCTCATTTCTGCGGTGGTGCCCCTCACATATCAAGTGCCCTTTCTGGTGGGCCATCCCTGGCTGTTGGCACTCGCGGGATTTGTCGCCAACGGCGGTCAAGGAATCGCGGCGTTGGCGCTCGTACTTATTCCCGCCGAAAGCGTTCCGCCAGAATTCGCAGCCACCGCGATCGGACTAACTACCTTAGTAGGCGAAATCTTCGGTGGTACCCTGGCGCCCGCAGTGGCCGGAAGCGTCGCTGATCGGTACGGTCTGGCCGCTCCACTCTGGATCGCTGCCGCAGGCGCAGTGACCGTATTTTGTGCCGGTCTGTTTCTACAAGAAACCTTTCCCCGCAAACTGACACCCACGCACCAAAATCATCCGCACTGACAACGCACTGAATGGCGCAATCTCAGCTTATGCAAGACTGCTTTACAAATGGCGCACGATGTCATCCACATCTTGTTTCTCCTGCATCCAATAAACATTTTGCACCATCTCTCAGTGACATCACGAGATGCAGTGTTTTTTTGCTACCACACGAGGCGGTCTGACAGATACCTGCTTCGGGGTAACGCCCGGGGACAATTGCTTATTGACTGCCCGGGTGAGGGTGCAAAAGGGCACCACGTCGTGTAACATTTCTGGTCATCCGGGTAGGCGGGGCCTGCATGAGACTGAGGCTGGCTGTCACAGTGTCGTTGCAGGGAACACTGTTGCTGGGTTTCTGTATTGCGCTGACCAGTTGCCCGTCGCGTCCAGCCGACACTCGACCTGCCATCGAGTTCAGCAAGATCCCGCCGGCAGCCCAGGGGGGGCGGGAAAGAGTCGATACTATTGCGGGGCGCGTCAAAAATGCCCACCCTGGGCAGCAGATCGTTATTTATGCGCGCAGTGGGCCGTGGTGGGTGCAGCCCTGGCCCGATCGCCCTCTAATTCCAATTCAAGCCGATTCAACCTGGAGCACAGAAACTCATCTGGGATTTGAGTATGCCGCGCTATTGGTGGATCCAGATTATCACCCGCCCACAACAATGGATGTAGCGCCCACGCAAGGCGGTCTCGTGGCTCTTGTAAGGGTTGTGAAAGGCACGGGGACCCCGCAATTCGCCTCTACAGGATCGCTGAAGTTCAGTGGTTACGATTGGGGCGTTCGCATGATTGCAAGTGATAAGGGTGGCACGAACAATCCGTATGACCCCGACAATGCCTGGACTGATGCCAGCGGCGCTCTCCATCTGCAAATAAAGAAGAAGTCGGGCAGATGGTCGTGCGCGGAGATATTTTTGACGCGCGATCTCGGGTACGGTACCTATGCGGTGACCGTGCGTGACACTTCTCAATTAGAACCCGCTGCGGTCTTCAGTATGTTCACATTCGAGGATCGGGGCGGTGACGAGCACTATAAGGAGATGGACGTCGAAGTCAGCCGCTGGGGCGACGCTACGAAAAAGAATAACGCACAGTATGTGGTTCAACCTTTCTACATCCCTGGAAACCTGTTCGCGTTTACCGCGCCGCCAGGTAGGCTCACCTACTCAATGCGATGGGAATCGGGACTTGCAACATTTAAGACCATCCGCGGAACCTCCGCAGGTGGTGGAGCGCCGGTAGTTTCTGAACATGAATTCTCCTCGGGCGTACCTTCACCCGGTCAGGCAAGGGTCCGTCTGATACTTTATGTCGTCGCCAGCGACAGGAATCCTCTGCAGAACCCCAGCGAGGTTGTGATTGAGAAATTTGAATACCTTCCGTGAGGGCGGTTTTGGAAAGCACTGGCTATTCAGATGCGCCATGGCTGGAGTGGCCGCGGTGTGCTTCGCAATTTCAGCTTCTGCGATCGATCCGAATCGGGCGGTGCGGCAATATTTGCACGACTATTGGGGAACTGAGAGAGGGTTCCCGGGCGGCGCTATATCCGCCATCGCGCAAACCCCTGATGGCTACCTCTGGATAGGGACCGATAAGGGCTTAGTCCGTTTCGACGGCCTGAATTTTCGCCAATTCGAGCAAGCCAACTCCGGTTCCGTGGCGATCGGTGCTGTGCGAACCCTCATGGCGGACGCACAAGGCAACCTCTGGATCCTGTTGCAAAATACCAAACTCTTTCGCTACCACGGTGGAACCTTCGAGCTCAGCCGCGACGAAGCCGAGAACGGCATTACCGCCGTAGGCCAGGGCACGGCGGGTACGGTCTTGCTTTCGTCGCTTGCCATGGGCACGCTCACATACAACGGCAAACGATTTCTAACCGTGTCGTCTGCGGCTCTGTTCGGCGACTCTGCAGACCTCGCGCAAGGGGAGACTACTGATCAACGATCGTCCCGCCTAAGTTGGACCGCTGGCGTTATGCCTGACCGGCTGGTGGGACCGACCTCCGAGGTAACTTCTATAGCAGCAACCAACGATGGGAGGATTTGGCTGGGTACAGAAGATAAAGGTCTCTTTTATCTGCGGAAGGGGCAGGTCTCTGCCGCGGCGAACGGGCTATCCGGCATGAAAATCAACTGCCTGCTGCCGATCAGGAACTCTGAACTGTGGGTCGGAACCAGCAAAGGCGTGGTGCGCTGGGATGGAGCCGAACTTTCTCGCACTGGCGTGCCGTCGTCTCTCCTGAATGTCGAGGTTCTTTCCCTGATTCGAGACCGCGACTCGAACATCTGGGTGGGCACGACTCGCGGACTTCTGCGGTTTAATGCGAACACCACTTCTTCCCTTGCCAGGGAAGCTGCACCCAGCTTCGGGCCGGTGACAGCGCTCTTCGAAGATCGGGAAGGCAACATCTGGATTGGTGGTGCGCGAGGTCTGGAGCGCGTGCACGACAGCGCATTTGCCACTTACCCGGTCGCCGGTCAGCACTCGCAAAGCACGGGAGCACTCTGTGTCGACCCGGATGACAATACTTGGTTCGCTCCCATCGAGGGTGGCCTGCGATGGCTGAAGGAAGGAAAAGACCAAGCGGTCACGGCCGCTGGACTTGCCCACGATGTCGTCTATTCGATCACGGGTCACGGTACTGACGTGTGGGTCGGACGACAGCGAGGTGGGCTGACGCATTTGCGTTATGCCCGCGACGCGTTCACCGCCGAGTCGTACACGCAGGCCGACGGCCTCGCGCAAAACAGCGTGTATGCGGTGTATCAGAGTCGCGACGGCACGGTCTGGTCCGGGACTCTGAGCGGTGGTGTGAGCGCACTGCGGAACGATCATTTCACTACTTACACGACGGCAAATGGTTTGGCGTCGAACACGGTGTCCTCGATGGCGGAGGGCGCGGACGGAAGCATGTGGTTTGGCACGCCGAATGGACTGAGTGCGATTTCGAAAAACGGCTGGCGGAGCTATCGGGTGGGCGACGGATTGCCGTCGGAGGATGTGAACTGTCTGCTGCTGGATGCGACGGGAATGTTGTGGATTGGAACTGCGAACGGTCTGGCGGTCTTCCGTGCTGGCCGCCTCCAGGTGCCGCAAGCAGTTCCCGACCCGCTGCACGAACCCATCTTCGGCATGGCGGAAGACAGAAACGGATGGCTCTGGGTGGCCACGGCCAGTCACGTGCTGCAGGTGAAACGCAGCAGCTTGCTGGGGGACATGCTGAACGAGTCCGATTTTCGGGAATACGGGATTGCCGATGGCTTGCAGGGCACGGAGGGCGTGAAGCGATACCAGTCGGTAGTCGCCGATTCGCAGGGGCGAGTTTGGTTTTCCACCAATCGCGGCCTATCGGTGGTGAATCTGGCACGAGCGACGGTCAATTCGGCGCCGGCTCTGGTGCACATCGAAGCGGTGTTGGCGGATGGCAATCCATTCGACCTTCGAGGACCGATCCGGGTTTCGGCGGCCCAGCAGCGAACCACATTTCGATACGTGGGCTTGAGTCTGAGCAATGCGGAGCGCGTCCGCTACCGTTACAAGCTGGAGGGCTTTGATCACGGCTGGAATGAAGCCGGGGCGAACCGGGAAGCCACGTACGGCAACCTGGGTGCCGGATCATACCGATTTCGCGTGCTGGCCAGTAACAGCGACGGGCTGTGGAACGGTGCGGATGCTGGAGTCGGATTCGAAGTTGAACCGACGCTCTGGCAAACGTGGTGGTTTCGTTCGGCCTGCGTAGTTTGCGCCGGGTTAGGGACGTTGCTGGTATACCGGATGCGGATGAACCAGCTCACCCGCCTGCTCAACGTGCGGTTTGAAGAGAGGCTCGCCGAACGCACCCGCATCGCTCAGGACCTGCACGACACCCTGCTGCAGGGCGTACTCAGCGCGTCGATGCAGCTGCATGTGGCAGTGGACCAACTCCCGCCAGATTCACCAGCGTTGCCCGCGATGAATCGGATTTTACAATTGGTGGGGCAAGTCGTTGACGAAGGCCGCAATACGCTCCGGGGATTGCGGTCACCGCTGGAGGACGCACATGATTTGAAGAGTTCCCTCTCCCGCATTCCAGAGGAGCTGGGCAACGAATCAGGCGTCGATTTCCGAGTCGTTGTGGAAGGACCATGCATGCCGTTGCGGTCGGTCATCCGTGACGATGTGTACCGCGTCGGTCGGGAAGCGCTGGTGAATGCGTTCCGCCACTCCAGGGCTAGCAACATCGACGTGCAACTGGAATACTCTGCGAACCAATTGCGCGTTGTGGTTCGCGACGATGGTTGCGGGATCGATCCTCAAGTTCTGCAAGTCGGCCGCGACGGGCACTGGGGGCTGTCAGGAATGCGGGAGCGAGCCGAGAGGATCGGCGCGAGAGTCAAGGTCTTGAGCCGCGCTGGAGGCGGAACGGAAGTGGAGCTTCGCGTTCCCGGCGACATTGCTTTCGAGTCCCATTTTTCGAGCTTGGCTAAATGGTTTACAATCCTGCGCCCGCGACCAAGGGAGGGCGAACCGGCACCCAAACAGGGAACAAGATAAATGAGCGTGCCTCGACAAATTCGCGTCTTCAGCGTGGATGATCACCCCCTTCTGCATCAGGGTCTTGCCACGGTCATCGGGAATCAGCCGGACATGACGCTGGTGGCGGAGGCTGCTGATGGCCGCGAGGCTACACGGCTGTTTCGAGAACACACACCCGACGTGACCCTCATGGACCTACGGCTTCCGGACATGAGCGGCATTGATGCGATGATCGCTATACTCTCGGAATTTCCCGAAGCCCGTATCATTATCTTGACGACCTTCGCAGGCGACGTGGAGATTCAACGAGCCCTGGAAGCTGGAGCTCGCGCTTACCTGCTGAAGAGTATGCCCCCTAAGGAACTCGTAGAGGTGATTCGCCAGGTGCATGCCGGTAAGAAGCGAATTCCGGCAGAGATCGCCGCCTACCTGGCTGAGCATTACAGCGACGAGGCTCTTACCGGCCGCGAGGTCGAGGTCCTGCAACAGATTGCTACGGGAAGCCGGAATCGTGATATTGCCGAGAAACTTTTTATCACGGAAGAAACTGTCAAAGTGCATGTCAAACACGTCATGGAAAAGCTGGGCGCCGCGGATCGGACGCAGGCGGTCGCCATTGGCGTACGGCGGGGCATCATTAGCCTCTGATTCAGTCAATTTCTGCCGATACCTCAAAAGTGGTAGAAAAAAATTCCAACCCTTAGGGATTCACCTCCTGAATGAAATATCTAGTCTATGTGTCGGTTTTTAAGGAGACGGTCGCTGCTCCAAATGTTCTCTATTTTTCCGGACGGGTGGCCCGGCGCAGGTCTCCTGCTTTTGCGGGTGGCAGTCGGAGCCGTACTTATTACTCAAGGTGTCGCCTACTTCGGCGATAAGCACGAGCTGGGGTTTTTGATGTTGTCTGCTGTTTTTGTGATGATCGCAGTTGGTTTCCTGCTTCTGATTGGGTTTCTTACCCGGTTCGTTGCCCTTGTGGCGGCTGTGGTAGGTGTGAGCGGCGTTCTTTCCTGGTTCCCGCGATCCAATGTCGGCCCGCTTGACGCCTCCATGACAGCCGTGTTGTCGGCGGTGATCTCGGTCGCAGTCGTTTGCCTGGGCGCAGGCGCTTTATCTCTCGATGCACGGCTGTTCGGCCGTCGGGAAATTATCATTCCTACAAGTTCATCGAAAGAGTAGGGAGGGTGTTAAACGGGGACGGTGGCAATCTCCACCGTTCAGTTGCGAATCCAGGCTCTGCGTCAAAATCAAGCTGCCCGACCACCTGCTACAACTTCTAAAGCTGAGAGCGCGCACTGGGTTGGGATAGCGCCATACGATTTCAAGCTTCGCCACATTCTCACATCCATTTGTGATCTCCAGCGTAGTCATGTTCTTGTCTCCTCGCGATAGTCTCTCGAAGAGCTTGATCATTGCTCGAAACGCTTCCACGAGAATTCTGGAGTGCCTTCTTAGTCTCCGGGCGGCTGTGTGACCCTTTCGCATTGGTAGTGTGGCAGTTCGCT
>Ga0137362_10000468_pt1 | contig 20944 bp, 16 predicted proteins | sample MadtaG_2_FD_104801 | JGI IMG/M metagenome (GOLD analysis project Ga0137362, IMG submission 104801) | Vadose zone soil microbial communities from Angelo Coast Range Reserve, California, USA - Mad1_100_16 metaG | ecosystem: Environmental > Terrestrial > Soil > Vadose zone | place: USA: California... | reverse complement strand
TCCGACCATCGTCCCGGTCTTCGTGAACTCGAAGTAGTACTGGCAGCGGTCGGCGCCCACGAAAAGGTCCGCTCCACCGACGACGACCCAGCTCGGATAGTTGAAGCCGCATTGTGAGGCCAGGTCGTTGGGCGCGACGTCTGTGTCGATGTACGGCGTGGGCGCAAGGATCGCCTTCCCGAGCATGTCGCCTTGCGTCAGATAGTGGTAGATGCGGTTCGAGGCATCAGGCTTGTACCAGATCGTGTCGTCGGCAGCGTCATATGCCAGCCCGTCGACGAGAGACGTGAAGCAGATGGTCGTCTTGCAGTTGCCCGGCCGACCCTGGACGGGATCGATGTTGAACGCGAGCGTGGCGATGCCCGTTTTGGTCAGCTGGTAGATCGAGAGACCGTCGGCGCCTATGGCCCAGAACACGCCACGGCGAGCGTCGTACGACATCGCATTGACGCCCTCGATCCCGAGCGGGGCCGCCGGCCAGGTGATCGGGATGTCGATGTGGCCGGTGGGCGTGGTCGACACGCACGGATTCCCGCACAGCGGCGGTATGTCGATCCGGTGCAGGACCGTGCCGTTTCTCTCGGCGTAATACAGGTACTGCCCGTCGAAGGTGACGCCAATCTCCGGAACCGGCCCCTCCGGCGTGATCACGTCGGCAACCGTGTCGCCGGCCGCCGCGCCGACCGGCCACGCACCGACCAGGCCAAATCCAAGCATGAGGACGAACGCCGCCAGAACGTGGGAAGGCTGCTTCATCTCATTCCTCTGCCCCGAGAGAATCAGATCCCTGACCGAGCGGCAATGGGTTGGTTGGTGCCCGTCATCAGGCCGGTCCCGGCCGCCTTGGGACATCGGCCCGGCCGGTTCCGCTTTCGGCCATCTACCTCTGAGCTCATCCGCCCTAGGTTGATGCATGGATGTTGACCTGCGGCCTCGACGATCAGGAATGGCTGAGGCTCGTCCAACGGTGCGAGGACGCGACGGCGTTCCACCTCCCGGCATGGTCGTTGGCGGTGTGTGAGACGTACGGCTTTCCCGGATTTGTGCTCGCGGTTGAGGGCGACGGGGGGCGGGTCGTCGCCGGTTTGCCGGTCATCGAGGTTCGCGACCTGCTCGGCCGCCGCCGCCTGGTCTCGCTTCCGTTCACGGACCACTGCCCCGCACTCATCCAGGAAGGCACGGATCCAGCCGACTTCACGCGCTCGCTCATGCTCTGGCGGGCGGGCCACGATCGGCTCAGCGTGGAAGTCCGGGGCGAGCTACCCTCGGTGACAGGCATGCTCACCGACGAGGTCGGGACCAGGCACCTGGTTCGCCTCGAGCCCGATCCCGAGATCCTGTTCCGGCGTCTGCACCGAAACCGGATCCAGAAGAGGGTCAGGAGGGCCCGGGAGCTCGGAGTCGAGGTGACCTTGAGCCGGTCGATCTCGGACCTGGAGGCGTTCTACCGGCTCCACTGCCAGACGCGCCAGCGCCAGGGCGTGCCGGTCCAGCCCCGCCGCTTCATCAGGAGCATCTGGGAGAAGGTGATCGAGCCCGGTCACGGCTTCGTGATCATGGCCACGGCGCAGGGGTCGGCGATCGCGACGGCGCTCTTCCTGAGCTGGAACCGGCACCTCATCTACAAGTACGGGGCCTCAGACCGGAGGCATTGGCGGCTCGGAGCCAACTTCCTCGTCCACTGGACGGCGATGGAGTGGGGCTGCGTCAATGGGTACCGGACTTATGACTTCGGCCGGACCGATGCGGGCCACGAGAGCCTGCGCGAGTTCAAGGCGGCCTGGGGCTCGACCGAAGTCCCGCTCGTATACACGCACCTGGGCAACGCCTTCCGTGCGCTGGGGCGCGGCCACGGGGCGAGCGTCTTCAACCACATCATTCGGCACTCGCCCACAGTCGTCTGCCGGGCGGCTGGTGAGCTGCTCTATCGGTACGCGGCGTGAGCCGAGAGTTGTACGCCGGCAACTCACCTGATCGCTTCTGGCGTTTGCTCGCCAAACCCGAGCCCAGCCGTGAACTCTGGGATGAAGCGATCAGGAGGGCTGCTGTGGCCCTGCCGCGCGAAGCGCGCTCGAGCGGCGACCAAATCGAAAGCATCCTTTTCAAGACGCTCGGCGAAGGTCAATTCGGTCCCGACCACTGGGAGTTGGGCAGCGCCCAGCGCGCGTACTACGCGCTCAAACCACTTCTGCCGCGCTGGTTGACGCGCCGCATGAAGCGGGTGTACGGCGCTCATCGGGGCGGGACTCGTCAGCTGGCCTGGCCGATCGAAGGCAGGTACGTGCGTTTCCAGTTTGGAGTCGTCAGCAACCTACTCGAGATTCTTGGCCGCGCCAACCTACCCTTCATCGACTTCTGGCCCGATGGTCGTAGGTTCGCCTTCGTGCTGACGCATGACATCGAGACAGCGGAAGGGCAGTCGTTCGCCTGCAAGGTCGCCGACATTGATGCCGAGTTCGGATTCCGATCGTGTTTCAACTTCGTGCCCGAGCAATATCGGTTGGACCGGGGGCTGATGGACGAGCTGTCGGCGCGCGGTTTCGAGATCGGCGTGCACGGCCTCAAGCACGACGGCCGAGACTTCGAGTCGCTTGACCAATTCAGGCGCCGAGCGACCCGGATGAACCAATTCATTCACGACTTCGGGACAGTCGGGTTCCGCGCTCCACTGACCCACAGAAATCCGCAGTGGATGCAGATGCTAGACATCGAGTACGACGGCTCCTTTTTCGATACCGATCCGTACGAGCCGATCGCCGGCGGCACGATGTCCATCTGGCCGTTCCAGCTGGGACACTTCGTCGAGCTGCCGTACACGCTTGCGCAGGACTACACAGTCGTAGAGGTCGCGGGCGAGACCACGCCTCGAATGTGGTTGGAGAAGGTCGAGTTCATCCGCGCCAACCACGGTATGGCGCTTCTGAACACCCATCCGGACTATCTGCGGAAACCTCTCACCAGGCGCATCTACTCCGAATTCCTGGCTGCGATGCGCGAGCGAGCCGACTTCCACCACGCCCTACCTCGCGAGATCGCGAGATGGTGGCGGACTCGAGCCGCGGCGACTGCCGTTCAGGAGCTGCCGGACGCCGCTATCGCGACCATCGATGTCGACGGCGTGATCAGCCGATCGGAACCTGCCAGTCGGAGCGACCAACATGCTTCTCGTACAGAGGGTGCGAGAAGTAATGCAGAACGTACTGCTTAGCGTGCCACTCGGCGGCGATCGCCCGCTTATACGCAAGTCCATGGATGAGCGCCAGCTTTCGGTCTGAGTGGCTCGCGTTGAACTCGGCTATCGCCAGGAGCTCGCCTGTGTACTCGGAGTGGAGCTCCCAATCGTCGCCGATGACGTCATCGAAGTGGCAAAAGACCCGTGGCAGGAGCAGGTGCGGGTCAGCCTCCAGAAGCGCGAGAGCGGCAGCCGTCGACGAGTAGTAGTCGAGATCAAAGGCTACAAATCCGATTGGGAGTAGACCGGGCCTCGTCAGGAACTGCGGAACTGTCTGGGCCACGTCGCCGATGATGATCTCAGCCGCGGCCAGGCGATCACGGAGGGCATGGCTGTTCATAGCGAAGTACCCCGACCTCCAGACATAGGGCATGTCCTGATAGCCACGGGGTTCCGGCAAGCCTGAACCCATGTCGAATCCAAAGACGTCGATCTTGATACCAAGCCGCGTCTGGATGGCTCGGGCATGTCCTTCGAGAGCCAGAAGCCCCTGTCCTCCCGCCACCCCCATCTCGATGACTGAGATGCCGCTCAGGCCGAGAGCACGGGCCTGAAGAGCTGCCTGATAGGTTCCGTACGCATAGCCAGGCCGGTCCACAGCATCCCACTTGAGCCTGGTCTCGAAAGACGCCCGGGGCAGGCGAAGCAGGATCGCGCGCGGGATTCGAGTCGGCTCCAGGACCAGGCGACCGAGGCCCTTGACGCTCATGCGAAGCCTACTTGTCGAGGACGCTGATGATGTCCCACTTCTTCGTCAATTTGAACTCGCCCGCGCGTCCCCATGAGCCGAATTGGTCCACCAAAGTGAGGCCGTGCTTCGCGACCATGCCGGCAAACTCGGCGGCTGTCATGTTGCTGCGCTGGCCGATGTCTCCCGCACCGTCTTCGCGACCTGCCCGTGCATGGTGAATGACGGCCCGACCACCCGGCCGCAGCACCCTGTTGATTTCGCCAATGTAGGCGTCGACGTCGGGGGGTGCGATGTGCACGAAGACATCAAACGACCACACTCCGTCCACGCTGTCGCTGCCGATCGCGGACAGGCTCCTGCCATCGGTGACGTGAAATTCCATGTTTCTGGCGTGCTCGAACCGGCGGCGGCAGATTTCGATGCATCGGTCAGAAAGGTCGACCAGGATGAGGTGGCCGGCGAGCGGCTGGAGGGCCTCGGTCCAACGGCCGGCGCCGGGCCCAATCTCCACGATGGTGGTACCCGGTTTGAGGTTTGCGAGCATCACCTCGTCGATGAGCGACCGCTTCCATTCCTCAGAAGGCGTCCATTCCTCGCCCTGCCCGGACCAATCCCACCGCTGCCAGTACTCGTAATTGACCGCGCGTCCTGTGCGTGCGTTCAAGCCATATCGCTGTTCGAGCCGGGCCATGCGCTCTTGCGCAAAGAGGCTGGCACGGTTGAGACCAGCCACCGCTGCCGCGTACGCCGTCCAGCGAATGCCGTTCTCCGCCAATAGGAGGCGCGCCCATCGGACCCGGCCCAACCGAGCCCGCTGAGAGCGTTGAACGATGGACTCCGCGGTATCAGTCATCCGAAAGCTCCATGTTCCAACTGAAGCATCGAGCTCAGCAGGGCCAGTGCCCGCTGGTGCTGGGCGCGCAGGTGGACCTGGAGCTCCTTGCTCCTGGCGGCCAATTCCTCCTGCCGACCCAGTGCCTGCAGGACTGCATCTGCCATCGCAGGTGGATCGTTGGGCGAGAACAGGGCGGCGGGGCCAAATCGCGAACGCAGGCCAGGCAGGTCCGACAGTACGAGCGGCCGTTCGAGCCCGATCGCCTCAAAGGCGGCCCTGTTCATGATGTGCGGGTCGGTGCTGAACACGGCGACGACGTTGGCGGCGAGCAGCTCTCCAAGGAACTTCGTGTAATCGAGCCAGCCGGTGAAGATGGCGTTGGCCGGCGCTCCCTGCCGAACCGAAATCGGGACTCGCCGTTCGTCGCCGGTGAGGCGAAATTCGACATCGGGAGCCAGCCTCGCCGCCTGGATGACGGCTGCCACCGGTTCGTTGCCGTCCAGGCTCCCGGCCACCACGGCACGCAGTCCCTGTGGACGGGGCAAGGGCGAAGCATCACGCGCCGCAGGCAGGTCATCCGGGAGCAGCAGGGCGCGTGCCCCCCATGCCCGGACCAATTCTTCGTCCTCCAACGTGTGGACGAGTGTGGCGGCAGCCTGACGGCAGACTGGTCGGAGGAGCCGGCCCGACCACCGCCATTTCCATGAGTGGAAGGCACCGGTGTGGCAATCGACCACGAGGCGACATCGGTGGGTCGCGCACCAAAAGCTCGCAACGAGCGGCGCGACGACCGGTGGAGTGATGACCATGAGCACGCCAGGCCGGTGGCGCCGGAGCAGTCGCCACATCCGGATCGACTCGAACAGATAGCGAACCGGCAGCAGGGCCTTCGCTCTGGGACGGCCTCGGAGGTACCACGCGCGCCCTCGCAGTGCATTGGCAAGCGCCTGGGTGCGGCCCTGGTAGTTGTCCCAAGCCACGGCGACCAGGTCGCTCTGCTCGGCCGTGCTCGTGGCCGGCTCAGTGACGCTTCCTCGCGCCCTGCCCCCAACCAGCCTGCCGACGATTTCTTGATAGCGCTGGCGCTGGTGTGGCCACCGGTAGGGTTCGTTCACGTGCGTGGCGCGACTGACGAGCTGCTGGCGCAGCTCAGGATCGTCATGCAGCTCGCGGATCGCACGCGCGAGGTCCCGCGCGTCGCCGGCAGTGAACATCTGGAAGCACGACTGGTCGAAGTAGGCTTCGACTGCACTGGTTCGCGAAACGATCGCCGGCTTGCGCATCGTGATGTAGTCGAACATCTTGTTCGAGTGGGTGAGATCGCGAAAGATGTCGCGGCGTAGCGCGACGATCCCCACGTCGGCGTCAGTGATCGCCTGGACCAGCTGCTCGAGGGGTACCCAACGCTGCGACAGGTGCACGCGGTCCGAGACTCCGAGGTCGGCGACGAGCGATTGGATCTCGGGCAGCGCCGTGCCCTCGCCGTAGATGTCCAGGCGGAGCCCGGGGATCTCATCCTTCAGCAGCGCCACCGCGCGCACGATGACATCGATGCCAAAGATCCTCTCGACCGTGCCGTGACAGATAAGCCGCAACTCGCCCGGCACAGGTTTCGATGGCGTCACAAGTCTGGGGTCGAACGCGTCTTCGTCGGAGGAGTTCAAGACAACCTCGATCTTGGCGGGCTGCGCGCCCCGGCTCACGAACGCAGACCGCATCTGCTCTGTGCAGGTGATGACCTGGTCGGCAAAGCGGATCGCCGCCTGCTCCATCCAGGCCACGAAGCGAACGGCTGGATGACGCAACCCCACACCGAACTTCACGGCGTAGAACTCCGGCATGCATTCGTGCAGATCGAGCAGCACTCGAGCTCCCAGCAGGCGGGGGACGATCGCCGCAAACACCAACGAGTCGGGCATGGAATTGACCTGGACCACATGAAAGCGCCGGCGCAGATGGAGAGCCGCGACCAACACTGATGCGACCGCAAAGAAGGCCGCGTACTGAATCACGTAGTGGAAGCGGCCGGCGCGACGGGTTGGGATCGGGACCCGATGCGCGGTCACGGAGCCATGGCTTTCGAGGCGTTGGTCGCCTGGCTGGCGCAGGCAGATCACGTCGACCTCGTGGCCCGCTCGCGCCAGCGCGTCCACCTCGCGCCGCACCCGGGGATCAAGTGGGTAGTAGCCCTGCCGGATCAAACAGAGCCGTGCCGGCCCGGTGGGTGGTCCGTCAGCCGCTGCGATCGTCACGCGCCGGGGCGCGCCTGGGCCAGGGGGATTGCGTGCAGGCACGTATGAGCCAGGGTGTGTAGGGCCATCAGACTCCTCTGCCGCCGAGCGTAGGCGCTGGCCACGCAACCGGGGAATGGGCGCCCGACGCTGCGCCTCGCCGCGAGTAACGCCTGAAAACGGGACTGGCGCCCACGGCGTGGGCCAGACGTCCTACTTCGACTGCTCAGCAGCCGCCGAACGTGGTGTTCGCGGCCGCCAACGACGCCGGCGACGAGTCGAGCGCGAACGTGCTTCCGGCCGAGTTGAACCAGATGACCGCGGCGATCCGAGTGTACGTGCTGCCGAGCGCCGACGCGGCGTCGAGGATCCACTGCGACTTCGAGACCCCCGCGGGGTCGCTGGGGGTGGCTTCCGCGCTGGCCCATTCGCCCAGCATCATCGGCTTGGTTGCGTTGAGTGAGGCGACCCGGGAATAGATCCCGGTGTCAGTCAAGCCCTGGCTGAGAGACGCCCAACCCCCGCCATTGGCGCCCCAGTTGAAGACGTCGATTGCCAGCCAATCGACATATGCGTCCCCAGGGTAGAAAACGCGCTGGTCGACATAAGACGGGTTCCACACATTGGCCGTCCAGACAAACTGCACATTGGTCGCGCCCGCCAGTGCGAACCGGTCGTGCACATGGCGGTAGGCCGAGATGAAGTCGGCGGGAGTGTTGCCGTTGACGGCGTAGCCCCAGGGAAACCAATTGCCGTCCATCTCGTGCCCGAAATCGAGAAGCACCAGGCCGCCATATGTGTGCAGGCCGTTGGCCCACGAGTCGATGTAGGGGTCGAACGTTCCGGCCGCGATCTGCTGCAGGGGAAAGGTGTTGTTCGCGGCTGTGTATGGCGCGGGGCCCCACGGTTCCCAGGTGATGAAGGGAGTGGAGCCCATCACGCCGACGGACGAGTAGGCGCGGACGTTGCTGAGCATCCACGGCTGGTTGGCCGAGAAGTTCCCCGCGCCTGGGTCGCCCCACTGGGCGAACCAGTGAACGATGCTCGAGTGCCGGTTGACGGCCGCATCGAGGTTCTTGATCGCGGTCTCGTTGGGGTCCCATGGCGTGTTGGTGTCATACACCCCGTATTGAACCGAGCACGGGAGGTTCCCGGCATGTGTCGGCCGTGTCGAAACCGCCAGCGCTGCGAACAGAAGCAGCGAGGCGAGCATGATCGCTCCCGATCGACTCGATCTATTCGGTTGGATTCGGACCAGGTTTGCCATCGGGTATCAAGCCTCCTCGACGACGGGGTGTGTGACTCGCGAGATCGAATTCGTCTTACGTCGCAAGTCGCCAATGACCGTGGTCAGCGTGCGGGCGAGGATCTGGATATCGATCCATAGCGACCAAATGCGCACGTAGCGCACGTCCAGGACCATCATTTCGCGCGCGGAGAGCCGATCGCGGCCTGAGACCTGCCACAGTCCCGTGATCCCAGGCTTCACGGCTTCGCGCTCGAAATTCCAGCTTTCGTACGAGGGCCGGTCGTAAGGCATCAACGGACGCGGCCCTACGAGGCTCATCTCACCTTTGAGCACATTGACGAGTTGGGGCAGCTCATCGAGGCTCGATCGCCTCAAGTACTTGCCCACGCGCGTGATCCGCGGGTCCAGCTCCGTTTTGTACCGCTCACCAGACCGGCGCTCTTGAAACCAATCCCGCGCCGCCTGGAGGTGGTACGCCTGGCTGCTCCGGTGATACATCGACCGAAGCTTCCAGAGCGTAAAGGGCCGGCCCAGGTAACCGATCCGTCGCTGGCCGTAAAAGGCCGGCCCGCGGCTGTCGAGGCGGATGATAACGACCAGGCAGGCCATCACCGGCAGCGCGACGATCAAGGCGATGGAGCCGATCACGATGTCGACCACCCGTTTGAACGGGGTGCTCCTGGGCAGCGCATGGACTCCCATCGAGACATCGAAGTCATCGATCCGGATGTCGGGCAACGCGCTCATGCCGTCCTCCTGAGCTGCTGGGTGCGCAGCCAATCGATCTCAGCCTGGAGTCCGGTCTCGAGCGATGTCGTGGCCTTGAATCCGAGAACGGACTGGGCGCGGGCAACATTGCAAACGGGTCTGTCGGAGTCAGGCTCGGCGCGGTTCAGCTCGACGTCGCCTTCCATCGCGCACAGCCGCATGACGAGCCGCGCGACGTGCTTCGTCGGCCAGCCTCGGCCGGTGGCGATGTTGAACGTGCCCTCCGAGCCTTTCTCGAGTGCGCATAGAAAGGCCGCCGCCACATCGGCGACGTAAATCGGGTCAAAAAGAGAGGCCCCGCGGCCCGCCACCACCGGCCGTGCTCCGGCCAGCGCGGCGCGAATAAAGTTGGGGATCGCGCGGCCAACGGTCTCGCCGGGCCCGTAGACGGTGGCGAGTCGCAGAATCGCCGCCGGCCGGCCGGTCTGGCGCGTCCAATGGCGTACGTAGTCTTCCTGCTGCAACTTGACGATCGCGTAGGGTTTCAGCGGCCCGCCCACTGGGGCGTCCTCGTCAACCCCCAGCGACGGTGGGTGGTAAACGCTGACTGAGCTGGCGAGGCAAACATGACTCACGCCGGCCGCCGCCGCGGCGTCCAGCAGGCGGATCGTCTCCAGCAGGTTGTCATTGGCGCCTTCTTGGAGCTGGGACCAGAATCCGTTGGTCGCCGGCGGCCGATATCGCAAGTGAACGAGCGCATCGCAGCCGGCGAGCGTATCGGCGAGGTCGGCGGCATCACCTTCGAGCGCGAAGGGCTTGTAGCGCACCTGATCGTGCTCGATGAGCGATCGGACCGTCCCGCGCTTGAGCGGCGTCGGTCCAAGCAAATCCACCTGGGCTCCGGCGGCCACGAGGTGCGCCAGCAGGTGCGCTCCGATGAAGCCACCACCACCGGTGATGGCGACCCGACGCCCGCCTAGGCTTGGGCGGCGGCTGCCAGCTGCCAATTCCTGGCCTCCTGCGCTTCAAGCCCCGAGCCGGCCGGCTGGGGCACCGACCTGACCCACTCGACGTAGCGGGCGAGGCCCTCGTCGATGTTGACTCTGGCGTCGAACCCCAACCGCGACCGGGCTCGTTCGACGCCGGCGAGGTGCCGGCGCACGTCTCCTGGACGCTCTGCCTGATGCTGGATCGGCGATCTCGTTCCGACGACCTCCCTCACGAGCTGGGCGACGTCGACGACGCTCACTTCCTGACCGCGCGCGATGTTGACGCGGTCGCCGACAAGTTCGTCGCACTCGGCCGCCATGAGAATGCCCCGCACTGTGTCGCCGACCCACGTGAAGTCGCGCGTCTGCAGGCCGTCGCCGAATACGACCAGCGGCTTGCCCGCCATGGCCCGAGCGACGAACCTGGGTATGACCTCGCCGCTGGGGCCGTCAGCGTGTTCGCGCGGACCGTAGACGTTGAATGGCCGTACGACGGTCGCGGGCAGCCCGTAGGTGCGATGAAAGCTGAGCGCGTAAGCCTCGCCGGCGAGCTTGGCCGCGGCATAAGGCGTGGTTGGGTTGAGGGGATGCTGCTCGTCCATCGGGACCCGGATGGCGCTGCCATAAACCTCCGACGAGGAGACGTAAACGAAGCGCTGGACCGAGCTGTCACAGGCCGCGAGCAACAGGTTGAGGGTCCCGAGGTCGTTGACGAGATGGCTGGCCATCGGGTCGGGAATCGAAACCCGCAAGCACACGACGGCCAGGTGGAAGATCACGTCGGCTTGCTTGACCGCGGCCTCGATACCTGCTCGGTCGCGCACATCGGCTGTAAGCACGTTGACGTGGGGTGACGAGCCGAGGTTGGAGCGGGTGCCGACCGAAAAGTTGTCGAGCACCGTGACGTCATTTGACAGCGCCAGCAGGTCAACAAGGTGGCTGCCTACGAATCCGGCCCCACCGGTGACTAGGACGCGCTTGCCGTCGATCTTCACTGAGACCCCGTGAGGCAAGTTCCAAGAAGACTTCGGAACATGGCTAGATCGAGGTAAACACAGGGTTCCGCGATCGACAATGGGTGGATTGGAGAGGGGCGGCGGCGGGTGTCCCGGTTGGAGGCGGGACTCCTGAAGGGCCGCGCTCAGGACAAGAAGGTCAGCTCCAGAGGGCGGAAGCGGCGATGCCGTTGAGCGCAGCCGCCACCTCGACCCGGTCGCGCTCGCTCACCCCAGGGTGGACCGGCACTGAGACCATGTCGCGCGCAGCCGTCTCGGCCACAGGACAGGGTAAGTTTCGCGGGCTCAGGTACGGCGGCTGCAGGTGTACGGGCAGCGGGTAGTAGACCGCTGTTCCGACGCCCCTTTGTTGCAGCTGCATGCGCACTTCGTCTCGGGACCAACCGGCGGGCACTCGGAGCGTGTATTGGTGATAGACGTGCCCGCTGTCCGGCGCGACGCGGGGCCGCCCGTACCACTTCGACACGTTGGAGTCGTAGTACGCAGCCAGCCGGCGCCGCCGCTCGGTGATCTCGTTCAGCCTGCCGAGCTGGACCAGCCCGATGGCGGCCTGGATCTCTGTCATCCGGAAGTTGTAGCCGATGCCGTCATGGACGTACGGCTGGTCGGCGTACGCCTGGTGACGAAGCCGCGCGCACGTCTCGGCGATCCGCGCGTCGTTCGCGATCACCATCCCGCCCTCACCGGTGGTGATGTTCTTGGTCGCGTAGAACGAGTAGACGGCGGTGCCGAACGCGCCCAAGGGGCGCCCGTCGACGCTCGCGCCTACGGCCTGGCATGCATCCTGGATCAGGCTCAGTCCGTGCTCTTGCGTCAGGCTCGCGAAAGACTCCACATCCCCCGGGTTGCCATGCAGATGGACGAGCACGATCGCCTTCGTGCGCGGACCTATGAGCCGCGCGGCCGCAGAGCAGTCCAGATTCAAGGTGTCGTCGACATCGGCGAAGACCGGCACCGCTCCCGTGTGGGCAATCGCGTTGGCGGTGGCGATGAAAGTGAGCGGGCTGGTGATGACCTCGTCGCCGGGCCCGATCCCATGAGCGAGCAGGGCCAGGTAGAGGGCAACGGATCCGTTGCAGGTGGCCACGCCATGTCTGGCCCCCATCGACTTGGCGAACTCCTGCTCGAAAGCCCGCGTCCGCTCGCCCTGTGTGAGCACGCCAGAGCGCATCACCTCGAGGACGGCGGATTCCTCCTCGGGTCCGAGCTGAGGGCGAGCGATGGGAATCGAGCCTTCGTGAGCACGCCGTGACTCAGAGCGCCGAGCGGTGATCACTTGTGACTCGAGAAGACCAGACGGTGCTCGGACGAGCAATGGGCCGATTCGACGGTGACATGGGACAGCAGTCCATCCGACGCCGCATTGGGCCATTACCAAGGTATCAACCGGTGGCCTAGGTTGGTGAAAGCCAGATGGGCAGCGTCGCCGCGGTCATTGTCACTTTCAACCGCAAGCATCTCCTCGGCAAGTGCCTGGAGGCGGTCCGCGCCCAGACGCGGTCGTGCGAGCGGGTGTTCATCATCGACAACGCATCCTCCGACGGCACGTCCGAGTATCTCGCCGCGCAAGGCTTCCTGGACGAGTCGACCGAGTACGTCCGCCTCCCCGTCAACAGCGGCAGCGCAGGTGGCTTTCACGAGGGGATGCGGCGAGCCTATGAGGCGGGCTTCGAGTGGTTGTGGCTCATGGATGACGATGGCTGCCCTGCTCCGGATTGTCTGGAGCGGCTGCTTTCCTTCTCGACCGTCCTTGATGTCATCGGACCGGCGGTGGTTCGTCCGGACGATCCGACCCGGCTCACCTGGCAGCTGCGCAAGGTGCGGCCAGGTGGGCAGTTCAGGACGTGGCGATCGATCACCAACCTTGCCGACCTGCGCAGCCAGGCAGCCGGTGACGTCTATGAGGGCATCGCAGCCCTATTCAACGGGGTCCTGATCAGGAGGCAGGTTGCGGAGGCAGTCGGGTTCGTGCTCGCCGACCTGTTCATCTGGGGTGACGAAAACGAATACCTGATGCGCTGCAAGGCAGCCTGTTTCCGGGTTGGTGTCGCCGTCAACGCCTTGCACTACCACGCGTACACAAGGCCGCGTCATTCCAGCCGGTGGAAGTTCTATTACCTGTATCGAAACACCATGTACATCCACTGGAGATATGGACGGTTGGCCCTGCGGCCATTGCTGAGGCCGTGGTACCCGATGTACATCTCTCTGAGGCTGCTGTTCGATCTCCCCTCGCTTTCACCCTCCTATGTGATAACCGTCCTGCGAGGGGCGCAGCGCGCTCTGAAGGGACAGTTGGTCGCCTATGAGGGCGGAAGCGGAGCTACGACGGAAGTCGTGGCTACGGCTCGCTCTGGGGTCGCGTCATAGTGCAGCCGGGCTTCCGGGCCGCCATCGTGGTGCCGACGATCCGCGAAACGAGCGTCGGGCACTTCCTCGACCAGTGGGCGTCGGAGTTCAGGGGTCATCGTGTGATCGTCATCGAGGACAACCCGGAGAAGACGTTTCCACTGCCGGCGTGGGTGGAGCATTACAGCTGGCAGGATGTCGACGCGCGCCTCGGCGATCGGGCGTGGATCATTCCCAGGCGTTCTGACTGCGTGCGCTCGTTCGGGTACTACCTCGCTGCACAGGAGCCATGCGATTTCGTGGTCACGCTGGACGACGACTGCTATCCCGAAGAGTCATACGCGCCCTCGTTCCTCGGCCTGGTCCGGGACGCGCTCGACCGTCGGTGGGATGACGACCGATGGTGGAACACGCTCGAGGGACCGGTGCGGCCGCGAGGGTTTCCATATGAGATACGGGAGGCGACCCTGCCGACAATGATTCACCACGGCCTGTGGTCGAACGTCCCCGATCTTGACGCCCGAACGCAGCTTCGTCTCCCTGACCACCGCCTCCAGCCGGTGACGACCGTGGAGAGGGTGCCTCACGGCCGGTTCTTTCCGATGTGCGGCATGAACCTCGCGTTTCGCCCAGCGATGGTCCCCTCCCTCTATTTCTTGCTCATGGGGAAGCATCGCGACGGAACTGTGTGGCCATACGACCGTTTCGGTGATATCTGGGCGGGCCTTTTCGCTAAAAAGGTGGCCGACCACCTCGGCTTTGCGATCAGCTCGGGAAGCCCTTCAGTGCTCCATTCGCGAGCCTCCAGCCCGGAGGTGAACCTGCAGAAGGAGACCTCCGGATACCCGGTCAATGAGCTGCTGTGGCGCAAGGTGGAGGCAATCGGTCTCTCCGCCACCACCGTCGCCGGCTGCTATGAGCAGATCGCGGAGAACCTGGACATGAACGGCGAGTACTGGACGACGCTCAGGTCTGCGATGAGGGTATGGGCTTCGCTGTTCGCACCAGCGGAGTGTCCGCCGGGATTGGTCGCTGCGGCTCCCGAAGAGCGGATGCTTCCGGCAGCATCGAGGCGCTGAACAGCCCGAGCAGCATCGCGAATTCCTGCGACACCCCGGCAAAGAACAAGTACTCGGCGGTCACACCCACGAACGCGAAGAACAGGACCATGGCCATGCACGCGGCCGCCAGGCTCCGGCGCATCGGATCCGGGCTTGCTCGCGATCGCCAGGCCAGTACAGCGACCGTCGCGAACATGGTGAGCAGGAGGGTGATGCCCACGATTCCGGCGCGGAAGCCTTCACGCAAGTACTCGTTGTCGACGAAGTTGGTCAGCGGGGTCGGCACCTCGCTAGGGATGACCGTTCCGGTGCCGAACACTGGGCTCTCCGCGAGCGCCGGCACGAAAAAGGCCTGCCAGACGCGAATCCGATAGGCGAACGATTCCGGGACGGCCAGGTTCTGTCCGGCCGAGGAGAGGACGCCTTGCGCCACACCGCGAGCGCTGACCGCAGGCCAGAGCAGGACCATCGCGACCGCCAGCGCTGCCACGGTCAGAACGAGTTGGCGTGGCAGGTGGTGCCCATACCAGAGGACCAGGACGGTGACGAGCGGGAGCGCGAGCAGTGGCGCCCAGGTCAGACTGGCCACGAGGCCGGCGATGTTCACCACCATGACCAGGCTCAACCAGAGCTTGCCGAATCCCGGCTGCCGCATGGTGGACAGGGTGAGCGCCAGCATGTAATTGACGGTTGCGAAGGCGCCGACGGCGCTGTAGTGACCGAGCGTGGATATCGGCCGGTAGCCCTGCTCGAAGGCGTTGTAGAGGTTGACCGGCGGAGGGTAGTACGTGGCCACGAAGCCCCTGACGCCAGGCAGGTCGGCCAGCTCGGCCACGGCGAGCAGGCTGACGAAGATGCTGGCCAGCATCGTCAGGTTCAGGATCACCCGAACGGCGCGGTTGGTGAGATCGACGCGCGAGTAGATCCCGTAGACCAGCAAGAGCTGCAGCGGTGAGAGGACGGCGCGCAGCGTGTCGGAGTTGAACAGGTACGGCGAGCGCGAAAGGATCAACACCAGCGACGAGATGAGCACGACCCCGACCGTGTAAGCGCCCACCGCCAGATCGACGGCGGTGATGGTGCGCCGCCGGCGGCGCGGGAGGTAGTGGAGCGCGATGCCGGACACCACCACCACCAAGACGGCCTCGTTCGGACGCAGGACGGGGATGAGCGTGCCTCGACCGAGCCCGGTTATCAGCGAGATCGAGAATGCATACACGGCCAGGCCGATCGCCGGCCTCCACGCCGTCAGCGCCAGCAGCGCAAGCGCCCCGATGAGGGCGAGGCCCACGGGATACAGAGCCAGCGCCTGGGAGATGACCGGCCCGCTCATGGTTGGGCAGATGCTCCCGTGGGCGCCGGCACTGGCTTCGGCTCAGTGGACCGGGCGGCGATCGCGAGCGGGTCGAGATTCCTGATCCTCAGCACCGCATAGAGACCAAAAGCCACCAGCGCTTCCGACGCAACCACGGCCACGGCCATCCCCACCTGCTGGTATCTGGACACCAGGATGAGGGCAAGGGTGACGTTGAGCACGCAGGCTGAGATGACGACGGTGTTGACGAGGCGGTCGAGACCAAGAGCCAGCATCCACTGGATCCCGAGCACGTTGCTGATCGCGATCAGAGGTGGCAACAGGGCCAGGATCCGCAGGACCACGACCGCGCTGTCGAAACCGGGGCCGAGCACGACACGCACCAGGATTGGCGCTCCGAGGAAGACGCCCAATCCCATCAAGCAGCCGGCGGAGCCGACAAGGAACAGGCTCGTTCGGGCCAGACGGGCGGCATCGCCTCGCGCATGCGACGCCAGGTGGCTGATACGCGGGTAAACGGCCTGGGTGATGGGAAACAGCATCGTCGCGAACGCTTTGCTGATCTTTTCCGCCCCGACATAGTAGCCGACCGCCGCCGGCGAGCCGAAGAGTCCGAGGATGAAGCCGTTGCCGACGGTATAGAAGCTGAGGGCGCCCTGGTAGATGAACGTGGACCACCCCAGGCCCAGGGTTCGGACGACGAGTCGGGCGCTGGGTATGCGGAACCGGACCTCGCGGTATGTGACAGCCAGCTCGACGACGACGGCGCCGGTCATCAGGGCGCCCTGGATCGCGAGCACCTTCCACGTGTCCGCGGGGGACCGCACGAGGATCACGATGCCTGCCAGTGAAAGGACACGGGCGGCCGTTTCCCAGCGTGCGACGAAGGCCATCCGTTCCAGCCCCTGGAAGAACCAGTTCAGGCTGTACGAGAGGGAGAGCGCCCACAGCATCGCGGGCCACAGGAGGTTCTGGTTGCGGTGGATCGGCGCCACCAGCCCGCTGAGCGGCACAACGACCGCAATCGACAGGATCGTCAGCGTCACCTTGGCGCCGAGCACGCCGGCGAGGAGGTCGGCGAGCTGGTCTGGGTCACTGCGATGGCGCGCGACCTCTCGGGTCGCCGAGTAATTGAACCCGTAGGTCACGACCAGCATCACGTACCCGGCGAACGCCTGCATGAATGCGAGGCTGCCCCAATCCCGGGGGCCGAGGAGGCGCGCCAGGAAGACGATGGTTGCGATCGGCAGGAGGTAGCTTCCAATCTGAAGCACGTAGAGGCCCAGAGCGTTTCGGACCACACCGTTCCGCAACAGCCGGATCTGCGCCCAGGGCTTGGAGGTCACACCTCAGTTCTGTAGAAGGATTCCGGCCACGACGTCGATGCCAGACTGGCGGAGCAGGTCCGCCGTGCGTCGGGCATCTCCAAAACGCGTGATCCCGTGAGTGGCGACGAGCACCGACTGCTTGATCGATCGCCCAAGGGCAAGCGCCGCCGGACTCACATCCGGTGACGGCACCGACATCAGGACGAACTCGCCATCCTGCACGCCATCCAAACCTCGAAGCCTGGCCACGCCGGCGGGGCTCTCGCTCAACCCAGCTGGCATCGCGATGACGCTCAGCCCGGCAACCTCCGAACGAAACGGCTTGCGCGAACCATTGGCATGGCCGTCGAACTCCATGAGGGTGACTCTCTGGCCGGCTGTCGCCGCCACGGTGCCGAGACCTGCCGCCACCGGGTCGCTGTGATCTCGCTCGGATGCGGCCACCACCAGCACCTTGTTCAGCGCGTGCGGCGACCTCGCCACCAAGTTCGCGAGCGCGCGCGAGTAGGAGCTCTTCGTCCGCGGGAACAGCAGCCGCTGCACGTTTTGAGTCACGAACGCCGGCGGGATCGATGCGGCCCTGGCCAGGCCTTCGGCGCTGACTATGCGATCGTCCAGCCGCTCGATCAGCAAGGCGGCGAAAACGCCCACACAGAGGCCGGCGACGAGTGCCGCCCCGACATAAAGAAGCGGATTCGGGGACTCCGGCTTCGTCGGTGGCAGCGCCGGCTGCACGATCGTGGCCACGTTGGTCAGACGATCCTGCCGCTGGTTCAAGTCCATCAGCCGTGTCAGCGTCAACGTATATGCGCTCTGCAGCCGATTCAGCTCGGCTATATGGGCGGCGGCGGCGGAACTTGCGGGGGCGGAGTCGGCGAGCGCCTTCCGTTCGGCAACCATCTGGGAGGCCAGCTGCGCCAGCTGGTTGTTGAGGTTGTCTCGCGCCGGCTGATAAAGCCTGCGGACCTCGGCGGCATCCTGGTCGATGGTCGCCTGGGCGACCGCGTTGGCAAGCGCCGCCGCCTCCGCCGGTGTGCGGCCCTTGGCCGTGACAGCCACCTCGCTGGTGCCCCGGAAGACGGCTGCGGTGACGAGCTTGCCGATGGTCGCCTCGGGCGCCACGAGGTCGCTCGGCCAGCAGGTGACGCCGGCCCCCGCGCACGCTTCGAGGAGGGTGGGCCGGCTCGTGGCCGAGACGATGAAGTCGTGCTGGACCAGGTCGCCCGCGGCGATGCCCGAATCGAAATCTGAGGCGGTGCGAGCAGTGTCCAGGTAGATGATGGCAGTCGCTTCGTAGGTCTTCGGCATCACCAAGGAGAGCGCGGCCGCCGCCAGGCAGAAAGCTGCTGCGATGCCCAGGATGACCCGGTGCCGATGCACGAGGGCGTCAAGGAGGGTGAACGGCGGCCTGTCGTCCAAGTCCTAAGGGTCCGGCGCTGGCGACCGGCCGTGAAGGCGCCTCCCAATCCCATGCGCCACGCGATCGACCTGCGCGGATGATGGGCGCATAGCCTGAGGCTATCCGGAGAGGCCACCAGCAAGAAATGGGCGCAGAAAGCGCCCCGTAGGCGCCAGTCCCAGATGCGAGGGCTTCCATGGGACAAAGCGGCACGTGGATGGGACCCGCGACACGGTGCCGAACCGCCACGCGTCAAACCATCGATCGGTAATGCCCATGTCCTCAGGATCGATCGTCTCCTACGGTTGATGTGTGCGTGCGCTGACGACTGCCCAGAAGCCGGCCACTACGACGGCGGTCATCGGCGCCGGTCCGTATGGCCTCTCGGTCGCCGCGCACTTGCACGCGCGGGGAGCGCCGACCCAGGTGTTCGGCGAACCAATGGAATCCTGGCTGAACATGCCGGCGCGCATGGCGCTGAAGTCGGTGTGGAGCGCGTCGAGCCTGGCCGACCCAGAAGCCGCGTTCAGCCTCGACCGATATTGCCGGGCCACGGGCGCGGATGCGACCGAGCCGATTCCCCTGGCCTTCTTCATCGGCTACGCGCAGTGGTTCCAGGAACACGCGGTGCCGGATGTCGACCGCGCCTACGTGCGATGCGTCCAGCTCGAGCGCGACGGGTTCCATATCTCCCTTTCGGACGGGCGCATTCTTGCGGCCGAGAGGGTTGTGGTGGCGGTTGGCGTGCGCCAGTTCGCCTACGTGCCCCCGTTCGCGCGGGACCTGCCCCCACAGGTCGCCACCCACAGCGGCGAGCACATCGATTTCTCGCGTTTTCGCGACTGTCGCGTGGTCGTGGTCGGCGCCGGCCAGAGCGCACTCGAGTCAGCCGCGATTCTCAGCGACGAAGGTGCGAAGGTGGAGGTGGTCGCGCGCGGGCCGGTCCACTGGATCAACCGCGCCCTCTATCACCGTGCCGGGCCTGTGGGCCGCCTTCTGTACCCGCCGACCGACGTCGGTCCGCCGGGTCTCAACTGGCTGTGCGGAGCTCCGATGGTCATGAGAACGCTGCCCGGAGGGTTGCGGAAGAGGATCGAGAGTCGCGCGGTGCGGCCGGCGGGCGCTCACTGGCTGCGTCCGCGAGTCGAGGGCAAGATCCCGCTCTCGGCGTTCACCGAGGTGCTCGAGGCGGAACCCCGCGGCGACGGGCTGCGGCTCCGCCTGAGTGACGGCACCACCCGCGAGGTCGATCACCTGCTGCTCGGGACCGGATACCGCCCCGACGTCCGCCAGATCCCATTCCTGGATCCAGCTCTGAGCAACCAGGTGAGCCAGCGCGACGGTTATCCCGTTCTCAACCAATGGTTCGAGTCGTCCGTGCCCCGACTGCATTTCGTAGGCGGATTGGCGGGCCGGACCTTTGGGCCGATATGCCGCTTCGTCGCGGGTGCTCGCGTCACGGCCCGGCAGGTGGCGCGACGGGCGGCAGAGCTCAACTAAGTCCCGTTCCGGCGTTGGGCCGGGAGCCGGGCGTGCTCCTGCTCGGCAGCGACTTCAAGGCGCTGGGGGTTGCTCGCAGCCTGGGCCGGCGTGGGGTTCGGGTGGCGATCGTCGACAACCTGCCGCGATCCGCCTGGTTCTCGCGATATGTCGCCAAGCGCTTCAGGTGGGACGAATCGATGTCCTCCGTGGCGCTGCCGGACTTCCTCCTGGACATCGCCGGCCGGGGCGCTGAAGGCTGGGTGCTCTGGCCGGCGCAAGACGACGCGCTCGAGCTGGTGGCCCGGAATTCGAAGCGCCTCTCCACGGCTTACGAGCTGATCACTCCGCCATGGGAGGTCCTCAGGCAGGCTCACGACAAACGGCTCCTGCACGAGGCGGCCGAGGAAGTCGGTGTTCAGCATCCTCGCACCTGGTACCCGCCGAGCGAACGCTCGCTGCAGACGCTGCAAGTCGAGTTCCCCGCGATCATCAAGCCGACAGTGTCGATCGACCTGCAGCACGCGCTCGGCCGCAAGGCTCTTCCTGTCCGCGACATGAACCAGCTGCTCGAGGGCTACCGGCTGGCCGCCGGCATCGTGCCGGCCGACCACCTCATGGTGCAGGAGATAATCCCGGTGGGCGCGCAACTTTCAGTGGCAGCGTTTGTCGTTGACGGGCAGGTCGTGAGCGCGATGACGGCGCGGCGCACACGCCAGTACCCGATCGACTACGGTCTGAGCAGCACCTTCGTGGAAGCGATCGAAGTGGCGGGGTTGATCGAGCCGGCGTCCAGGATTCTGGGACGGCTGGGCCTTTCCGGAATGGTCGAAGTGGAGTTCATCCAGGACCGGCGCGACGGCCGGCCCAAGTTGCTTGACGTCAACCCGAGGCCCTGGGGATGGCACACCCTGTGCATCGCCTGCGGACTCGACTTCCCGGCCATGCAGTACGACCACGCCCTAGGCCGCCCAATTCCAAGACTCGTGCCGCGATACGGATCGCGCTGGATTCGCCTCCTCACCGACGTCCCCGCCGGCTTCCAGCACGTCAAGGCCGGGA
>Ga0137362_10000464_pt1 | contig 20980 bp, 17 predicted proteins | sample MadtaG_2_FD_104801 | JGI IMG/M metagenome (GOLD analysis project Ga0137362, IMG submission 104801) | Vadose zone soil microbial communities from Angelo Coast Range Reserve, California, USA - Mad1_100_16 metaG | ecosystem: Environmental > Terrestrial > Soil > Vadose zone | place: USA: California... | reverse complement strand
CCTTTTCCATCGGCACGTAATGGTTGGGATCGGTCTGCTGGAAGACGCTGATCACCCCTTCGCCGCCGGGAACGTAGACGCGATTACGTGCGGCGTCATAGAACAGGTCGTCCATGTCGCCGGCCGCGGCTACGCTCGACACGATCTTGCCGGAGGCTATGTCGAAGACGACCAGGTGCGCCGGCTTGCGCGTCCCGACGAAGACCCGCTGATGTGCCTCGTCGAGGGTGAGGGGGAAGTTGGCGGCAGCGCCGCCGAGTCCCCACGTCGTCACCTTGCCTGTCGTGCGGTCGATGACCGCGACGTACTTCTTGTCTGCTACGTTGACGAAGATCCGCGGCCCCTTGGCTTCGAGCTGGAAGCCTTCAGGGTGTCCTTCGAGCTTGTACGCGATGTCCAGTTTCTTGTTCGTCGCGGCGTCGATGACGCCGATGGCGCCGTCTCCGTAGCCCACGTAGACGCGTTTGGCAGCGGCGTCATAGCGGAGGTTGTCGGGGTCCTCTCCGAAGTCGAGGGTCGCGACGGGAGCGAACGTGGTGCCGTTGAAAACCTTTACGCTTCCATCCGCGGCGTTTGCCACAAGAATCCGGTCAAACTCCGGGACGTAGAGTGTCCCCTGCGGCTCTGATAGCCCGGCAATGGTGTGGATCCGCTTTCCCGCGAACGCGTCGACGATCTCGACGGTGTTGTTTCCAAGAGCGGAGAAGATCACACGCTTGCGCTTGGCGTCGATCGTGAAGTGATCCAACCGACCCTCGACAGCGGGCAACGGGATCTCCTGAACCAGTCGCAGGGGCGGCGCTTCTCGTTCCGATGAGGGGCCCTGCGCTTGCGCGGCCACCGCGCTCAGTGTCATTGCGGCGAGGGCGCAAAGCCCCAGGATGCGGACTCGATTCATATTCATACTGAGCTCCAGGTGACAGCGCCGCAGTGTGTGACTGGCTTCACGGCCGCACCTCGAAGACGAGGATCTCGGCGGCCCGCTCCGGTGCATCGGGGACGGCGACGAACAGTCGCTTCAGCTCCGGGACGAATAAGGATGTCCGCGCCGTGGGCCCCGTGGGAACGTGCGCCATCGACTCGTAGTGGTCGGCGTCGATTTGCCTTTCGACGTCCACAAATCCTTCCCCTCCAGAGGCGTAGATGCGCCTTGCAGCTCGGTCGAAGTAGATGCCGTCCAGAGTGTTCACGCTAGGCATGCGCGCCACCTCCTTTCCCGATTCGGAATCGAGAACGATGATGGCCGGCGGGTTGCGTGCTCCCACGAACAACCGGTGATTCGCCTCGTCCAGGGCCAAAGACACCGTGCGCGCGCCGCCAGCCACCGTCCAGGTTTGGATGATCGCATGCGTTTTGCGATCCAGCACGAGGACGTGGCTCTTCTCCGGAATCACGACGAACACCCGCGGGCTGCCGTTGACGAGGATGGCGCCCGGGTGTGCCTCCGTCTGCATGCCAAATACTCTCTTGCCGCTGATCGCGTCTATGAGCGCGAGCTCGCCGTAGTCCTTCCCGGCGTCTTTACCACCGTGCCCCACGTACAGCTGCTTGCTGCGTGCGTCGTAATCGACGAGGTCCGCCCCCAGCGAAAGATTCTCCGTTGCGGTCACGACGAGAGTCCTGCCATCGAGCGCCTTGCAGGTGCCGTCGGCGCCGCTGGCCACGAAGAGCCTCTGGATGTCGGGGGCATAGAAGACGCCTTGCGGCTTGCTGAAGCCGGCGACACTGCGCAGCCACTTGCTCGCTCTGAGATCGACCACTTCCACGGTATTGTGCTCGAGGGCGGCGACAAACAGCCGATGGCCTTTGAGGTCAATGGCGAGATGGTCCAACCGTCCGGAGACTTCCGGCAGCGGGATCGTCTGCGTGAGCCGCAGCGGCTCGGCACTCTGCGCGACGGCGGCAAGGCTGACGGCCAATCCAGTTGCAAACAGCCCCGCAAGCCTCAACACGTGCTTGCGCGCCCGGGGAGTCGCTAACCTGCAGGCTGGAGTGAGCATTCGCCCCCTTCGATCCACTTGGCTCGGGCCCTCGATTCGCGTTCCAGAGGTGTTCGCCCGGCAACTCAACGCGTCCGCGGCGCCCGGCGTACGCGACTTTGGCGTAGCGCTCGCGCGGGTGGCCTGAAGATATCGGCGAGGCTCCAGAGATACACATTCTGCCGGCTTCCGCGCGCAGCATGCACAAACTCTTTGGTGAATCCGCCGGCAGCGAGATAAAGAAGGGGAGCGTCCTCATGTTTTGCGAGGTGCGCCCACCTGACGCCCGAGGAGGCGAGGCGCTCGAGAGCTTCGAGGTGATGAAAATGCCACCGCGCCTCGAGTGGCTGCGCGTTCCACTTCACCGCGCCCGTCAATACACGGCCGTCCGCAAGTGTCGCTGCGATGTCGATTTCGAGTGACTTGCCGTCGCGATCCCTTCCCTCCCAACGAGCCCATTCGCGGACCACCGGCAGGCGCAGTCGCGGCTGCAGCCACTCGTACGCTTGCGCGGCGACACGTTCGAAAATGCGGCCCAGGTAAGTATCGAGCCGCGGTGCGATCACGTGTTGCCACAGGTATGCCGGATCGGTGCGCTCGAGTGCCGCTTCGTTGGGGCCCACGAATTCATAATAGAACGCGAATGCCGGATCGGCGATTAGGTAGCGAAAGGGTACGGTGGCACCGGCACCCAGATTGCGCGACGGCCACACATAGCCCAGATCGATGAGTCGCTCGATTTTGTCGCGCAGCGTAGTATCACTCGGAAGGCCGGACCTCTGCCCGATTTCGTTGAGCTCGGTGCAGCCGCCGCCGATCGCGCGCATGATCGCCTGATATTTCAAGGCCTCGCGCAGACCCTGCTCTTGCAGAATCGCTGTCTCGACCAGCCCGCGAATCTCCCCGCGGGGCGACAGCATGAGGCGGGCCGCGTTGTCGCCGAGCGAACGGGCCGGCCTCACGACGTCGAGGTAGCGGGGCGTACCGCCGAAGACGCCGTATGCGCGAATACGGTCGCGCTGGGAGCGAAAGCTCGCCATTTCTGCGGTATACCAGTAGTTGAACGGACGAAGCTCGGCCTTCCATGAAAATCGTCCGTGCAGCGGTGCGCCACCTGCGTCGAGCGCTTCCATTACGCGGACCGCGGAACCCGCAAGGACGAGGACGAGCGAGCGCGGCGGCCTGCGTTGCTCCCACGCGGCATTGAGCTCGGAGGCGACCCCAGAGAGTTCCCGTTGATCCTCTCCCAGGTATTGAAATTCATCCAGCACGATCACCAGCGGTTGCGGCGCACGCAGGTCGAGGAGCAACCTGAAGAGGGTTCGCCATGTGGGGTAATCCTTCGGGTCGAGTTGTTCGCTCGACCACTTTGAGATGTCGCGGGCGAGCTGCTCGCGATTTTGCACAGGCGTAGTCGCTGACGCCGTCCAATAGAACGTATGCTCGGCTGGCCAAACGTGTGTCAGGAGATGGGTCTTGCCGACCCGGCGCCGGCCATAAAGAAGAGCGAGCTGCGGGGTCTTCTCCTGAAGGAGCGCGCGCAGTTCCAGTTGCTCTTGTTCCCTGTTTATGATCAAGACAAGTGCTCGCGTTTATCGAATGGATAACTATAGCATCGTATTAGTATAGTATCATGATACGAAAGCAAACCCGAGCGGCTACGAGAGATTCCCGTAGCCTTTACGTAGCCTCCACCGCGGATTATCAAGCGGGCCGCGGACGTTTTGTGAGATGTTGTCGCGTGAAAAGCGGTAGAAAAAATAGACGCTTACGACTGCGAAGCGACCTGCGACAATGTCAGTCGATCCAGTCGTGTGTTGGACCGATTGGCTGAAAAATGTCTTTTACAATGAAAGAGTTAGACCGCCGCGTGGCCGTGGCCCCCATGATGGACTGGACCGATCGCCACTGCCGCTATTTTCTACGTGGCTTCTCCCGCCACGCGCTGCTCTATACGGAAATGATCACCGCCGCCGCGATCCTGCGCGGCGACCGCGATCGCCTGTTGGCTTTCGATCCGCAAGAGCACCCGGTCGCATTGCAGCTGGGCGGCGCCGAGCCGCGGGAGCTCGCGGCCGCCGCGCGGGCGGGCGAGGAGGCAGGGTACGACGAGATCAATCTGAATTGCGGCTGCCCGAGCGATCGGGTGGCGAGCGGCGATTTCGGCGCGTGTCTCATGCAGGAGCCGGCCAGAGTTGCCGATTGCGTGGCACAGATGCGAGCGCGCGTGCGCGTGCCCGTTACCGTCAAGATGCGCGTCGGAGTGGTGAACGCCTCAGCGGCACACGCACGGGACGCTGTCGCCCGGTTTGATGACGCAGACCTCGAAGCGCTACACGAGTTCGTGAGGAGTGTGGCAGATGCTGGCTGCGAGGTGGCCATCGTCCATGCGCGCAAGGCCGTGCTCCGCGGCCTCTCGCCCAAGGACAACCGGCAGATTCCGCCTCTGCGCTACGATGTGGTCAAAGGGCTGAAGCAGTCGTTTCCTCGATTGCCGATCGTCGTCAACGGCGGCTTGCGCGAGTCGCAGACTGTCCTGGAGGCATTGACCTGGTGTGATGGGGTCATGCTCGGCCGGGAGGCGTACCACCGGCCGTTCGTGCTTGCCGACCTCGAGCGGGCGCTTTATCAGGATGCTCCTGAAGTGCCTTCACGCGAGGAGCTGCTGGAGCGAATGGCGCGCTACGCGGAGCGCGAGCTCGCACGTGGCGGCCGCCTCGCGGCGATTACGCGCCACATGCTGGGGCTCTATGGCGGAGAGCCCGGCGCCCGCGAGTACCGCCGACTCCTGAGCGAGGGCGCCCGCTCCCAGGGGGTCGGACCCGAGCTCCTCCGACGGGCAATTTCAAGCGCCCGCGCACAAGGCAGCCAGTGCGCGACGCGGCCAATCTAGTGCGAACCAAACGCTCCCGTGCCTGTTGTGTCTCAGGCCGGAGACGCAGTCGCGGTCACGATGCTGAATGTCAGGGGTCATTCGCCCCAACCTTGATCGGTAGCGGGGGCGAGACGCTCGCGTATAATCCCCTCTAAGTGGTTTTCCGGCTGGGAGTTTGTACCGGCCGGCTGCACGGTCAGCCGGTACCGCATGGGCAAGGATATCGAACTCGCCATACTGTTTGCCGATGTCGTCGGCTCGACCCGGCTCTACGAGCTCATGGGTGACTTGCGCGCGCGCGACATGGTCGCGATCTGCATCGAAGTGATGCGAAGCGCGACCGAGCAGCACCAGGGCACGGTCATCAAGACCATGGGCGATGAGGTCATGGCGACTTTCCCGAGCGCCGACGAGGCGCTGAACGCGGCCGCGCAGATGCAGCAGCAGATCTCCACCCACGCCCAACTCAAGGTCGACGGGCAGCCCGTGGCGATCCGGATCGGCTGTCATTACGGTCCCGTGATGCTCGAGAACCGCGACGTGTTTGGCGCCACGGTCCACACGGCGAATCGCATGACAAGCCAGGCCAAGGCCACGCAGATCATCACGACGGCTGCGACGGTGGAGCGGCTGTCGCCCGAGTGGCGCGCTTCATGCCGCCAGATCGATATCGCGACGCTCAAGGGCCAGGGGAGCGAGGTCACCCTCTACGAGGTGTTGTGGCAGTCGGAAGACGTTACGAGCATGGTGCCGGCGATTGCGATGAAGTCGCGCCCGGTGCGGCTCATGCGTCTGCGGCTGCGGTGTCAGGATCAGGACATCCTCGTCGATGAGCAGAAGTCGAGCATCACGATAGGGCGGGCGGAGGACAATGACGTCGTCATCAAGGGCAACCTGATCTCACGCCTGCACGCCCGCATCGAGATCAACCGCAACAAGTTCGTGCTCATCGACCAGAGCACCAACGGCACGTTCGTGCAGACCGCGGACGGTGAGGAATCCTTCGTGCGCCGGGACAGCCTGCAGATCAAGGGCGAGGGGATGATCGGCCTGGGGCGCGTGCCCGAGCAGGACTCGCCGCAAACGATTCGCTTCTCCTGCGAAGAAGGCTGACCAGGAGTCCCGCGGCAGGACCGGCTGCTAGCCGTTCAGCCGCGCTTCCGTCGCGTTGAGCTCCTGAAGCAGCTCAGCCGGCAGGCGGCTTGCAAACTGCTGCAGGTACGCGCGCACATCCGCGACTTCCTTGCGCCACAGGGCCGGATCCACCGTGAGCAGCGCACGCAGCGAATCCTCACTCACACTGAGGCTTGTGGTGTTCAGATCCTGCGGTCGGGGGAGCCGCCCGATCGCCGACTCGGTTGCGCCTGCGTTGCCCGCGCAGCGATCCAGCATCCATGCCAGAACACGCAGGTTCTCCCCGTAGCCGGGCCACAGAAACTTGCCGTGCGCATCCTGCCGGAACCAGTTGACGTGATAAATGCCCGGCGGCCGCGTCAACCGTGCACCGACGTTGAGCCAGTGCCGCCAGTAGTCGCCAAAGCTGTAGCCGCAGAACGGCTGCATCGCCATCGGGTCGCGACGTACGACGCCAACCTGGCCAACGGCGGCAGCAGTGGTTTCCGATGCGACCGACGCGCCGACGAGCACGCCGTGCCTCCAGTCCCGTGCCTCGTAAACGAGCGGGGCGACCTCAGGGCGTCGCCCGCCGAACACGAGCGCGGTGAGGGGCGCGCCGCTCGGATCCTCCGCGTGCGGCGAGTAGCTCGGGTTGCGCTTCGCCGCGACGGTAAAGCGTGCATTGGGGTGAGCGGCGGGGCCGCGCGCTGGATCATATGGGCGCCCCTGCCAGTCGATCACGGGCGTGCCCGTCGTCAGTCCCTCCCACCACGGCTGATTGTCGGCAGTCAGAGCGACGTTGGTGAACAGCGTGTCGCGCCGGATCATCTCGTACGCGTTGCGGTTCGTCTTCGGATTGGTCCCGGGGACCACGCCGAAGTAGCCGGCCTCGGGGTTGATTGCCCACAGGCGGCCGTCGGCGCCGGGATGCAGCCACGCAATATCATCGCCCACTGTGAACACGCGCCAGCCCGGCAGGGAAACCGGCGGAATCAGCATTGCAAGGTTGGTCTTGCCGCACGCCGAGGGAAATGCGCACGCGAGGTAGTGCGTTTCGCCCTTCGGGTTCTCGAGACCCACGATCAGCATGTGCTCCGCGAGCCACCCTTCGGTGCGAGCCTGCCAGCTGGCGATACGCAGCGCGTGGCACTTCTTGCCGAGCAGCGCGTTACCGCCGTAGCCGGACCCGAAGCTTTCGATGGAGAGCTGTTCCGGGAAGTGCATGATGAACCTGCGCTCGGGATCGAGCTCGCCGATCGAGTGCAGGCCGCGGACGAAGTTGCCATCGCGGGCAATGCGCTGCAGCGCCGGCCGCCCTACGCGTGTCATGATCGTCATGTTGAGGACGACGTAGGGGCTGTCGGTGATTTCCACGCCGCAGCGCGCAAGCGGCGAGTCGATGGCACCCATGCAATAGGGGATGACGTACAGCGTGCGCGCACGCATGCAGCCTCGGAACAGGTCGCGCATCTTGGCGTGCGCCCGCTCCGGATCCATCCAGTTGTTGTTCGGGCCGGCGTCTTCTTTCGAGCGCGTGCAGATGTAGGTGAGGTTCTCGACGCGGGCGACATCGCTCGGATGCGAGCGGTATAACGTGCAGCCGGGGAAGAGTTGCGGGTTGAGCGCGGTCAGCTCACCGTCGCGCAGCAGCTTCGCCGTCAGCTCCCGCGCTTCTGCATCGGACCCCTCACACCAGTGTATCGCGCGCGGCTGCGTGAGCTCGCGCACCGAGTCCACCCAATCGGCCACCGAGCGGCTCAGCTGGGCCAGCGGGGTCAGCATCTGTGCAGCAGTCGCCATTCGCGGATCCTCACATTCGGCGGGCGCGGCCGTCATCGAGCCCCCGTGCCGCCGGCGGTGCCGAGACATCAGCCCGCCGCCGCCCCAGGGGACTTGAGTATAGCGGGGCCTGTCGGGGTCTCCTTATAAGTAGGATAAACCGTGTCATTTTGTTCCATTACCGTACGGCACGGACGCGATTTCGGGGTATTGCGCCAGCCTCCCGGTCTCGACACATCAGACCCCGCACGGTAGCTTGAGAGAGGGCAAGCCTTGCCCCCACTACGTGCGGCGCGTCCCTATCATGTTGGATCTTGAAGAGATATTCGGCCACGGAGGGCCTCTGCACCGGGCGCTCCCGGACTTCAAAGTCCGCCACCAGCAGCTGCGCATGGCGGAGCGGGTCGCGGCCGCTCTCGAGCGCCGCGAGACCCTCGCGGTGGAAGCCGGCACCGGCACGGGCAAGACGTTCGCATATCTCGTTCCCGCCCTGCTGTCGGGCGCGCGGGTGCTCATTTCCACAGGCACGCGCACGCTACAGGATCAACTGTTTTCCAAGGACTTGCCGCTCGTCGGCGCGGCCTTGGGCAGGCCGGCACGCGTCGCTCTGCTGAAGGGGCGCAGCAATTACCTGTGCCGCTATCGGCTGGCGCGGGTGGGCGGCGTTGGTGAACAGCTGTCCCTGGACCACACCGCGGCCGAGAACCCCGTGCCTGAGGGAATGCTGGCGCGCATCGAGCGCTGGGCGCGCACGACGCGCCGGGGGGATCTTGCCGAAGTGGCCGGCCTGTCGGACTCCAACCCGGTCTGGCCGCACATCACTTCCACTCGTGACAACTGCCTCGGTACGCGTTGCCCGGAGCTTTCGCGCTGTCACGTGGCGCTTGCCCGGCGCGAGGCGCTCGATGCTGACGTCGTCATTGTCAATCATCACCTGCTGCTCGCGGATCTCGCCCTCAAGGAGGACGGATTCGGGGACATTCTGGGGTCCGCCGATGCCGTGATTCTTGACGAGGCCCACCAGATCCCGGACCTCGTGACGCAGTTCTTCGGTGCCAACGTCAGCAGCCGCCAGATCGAGACGCTCTTGAAGGAAGCGCAGCTCGAGGTCACCGCGCATGCGGCTCACGCCTCCCCGGATAGTGAAGCAGATGCGGCCGCCGCCAGGATTATCGAGATGGTGCGGGCCGTCGAACAGAGTGTGCACCATCTGTCGTCGTCCCTGCCGGCCGGGGCCGGACGCCTGGCCTGGAGGCAGACAGGTGCGTCGCTGAGCGCCTCGGTGGACGAGCTGGCGCAGTCGCTGCAGAACCTGCGGGTGAAGTTAGGAACCCTCGACGGCGATAGTCCGCTTGCGCAGCTCGGCGAGCGGGCGGGTGAGTTGGCGCTGCGACTCGAGCGGATCGCCGCCGTCGACGAGATGGAGGGGGCGCGCGCGGTGGAGATTTCTGCGCGCGGCTTCGCGTTGAGCCTGATGCCGTTCGATGTCTCCGAGCGCTTCCAGGCGCTCGTGCAGGCGCGCCGCTGCGCGTGGGTCTTCACATCGGCGACGCTCTCGCTCGGGGACGACTTCGGCCACTTCACCGGACGGCTCGGCTTGACCGACAGTCCGACGCTCAAGATTGCGAGCCCCTTCGATTTCGAGCGGCAGAGCCTGTTGTATCTGCCCGCCGGAATGCCGGAGCCCGCCTCGGCGGGTTACCTCGCCGCGGTGATCGAGACTGCGCTCACCCTGATCGAGGCCGCGCAAGGGGGAGCATTCGTGCTCTTTACGAGTCATCGGGCCCTGCGCCTGGGTGCGGAGTTGTTGCGCGCACGCTGGATGGGCGCGACGCCCTACCGACTGTTCGTGCAAGGCGAAGCCCCGCGCGAGCGGCTGCTCAAGGAGTTCCGCGATGACGGCAATGCGCTGCTGCTGGGCACCACGAGTTTTTGGGAAGGCGTCGATGTGAAAGGCGAGGCCCTGCGACTCGTCATCATCGAAAAGCTGCCCTTTGCCTCGCCCGACGACCCCCTGGTGCGGGCGCGGATCGCACATCTCCAGGCAACCGGCGGCAATGCGTTCCGCGATTACCAGCTTCCGGAGGCGGCGTTGGCGCTCAAGCAGGGAGTGGGGCGGCTGATCCGCAGCGAAGACGACTACGGCGCCGTGGTCGTCTGCGATCCGCGCATGGTCGGTCGTGGCTATGGCAAAGTCTTCCTGGCTGCGCTTCCCGAGATGACCGTCACGCGTGATTGCGATGAAGCGCTGCGCTTCCTGCGAAAACACGCTCCGCGCCGGCGGGCATCGGCCGTCGCCGCGGAATCGCTGTGAGGATTCTGGCGCTCGACACGGCCACGGAAAGCTGCTCGGCCGCGCTGCTGATCGATGGACATTCGGTTGCGCGGGAAATCGAGCTCGAGCGTGGTCACTCAGAACGCATCCTGCCCATGATTGATGCAGTGCTCGCCGAGGCTGGCGTGAAGCTCGCGGGCCTCGATGCCATTGCCTTCGGTCGCGGACCCGGCTCATTCACGGGGGTGCGGTTGGCGGCAAGCGTCACCCAGGGCCTCGCCTTCGGTGCCGGCCTCGGAGTCGTCCCGATCTCTGATCTGCGAGCGGTTGCGCAGAGGGCGTTCGAGCTCAGCGCGACCATCAGCCGTACGCTGGTGTGCAACGACGCGCGCATGGGCGAGGTGTACTGGGCGTGCTACGAGCGCGGGCCGGACGGACTGGCGAATGCCGTCGGAACCGAGCGAGTCGGGAAGCCAGCGAGCGTAGTATTGCCCGCAAGCTGGTCCGGGGGTGAGAGCGGCGTAAGCTCTGTCTGTGCAGTAGGTCGAGGCTTTGTGGCCCACCCCGGACTGCGGTCCATCGTTTCGGCTGAGCCGGCGGGCGTCTACGACCGCTTGCTGCCGCGCGCCTTGGAAATTGCCACACTGGCAGCCCCGGAGGTGGCAAAAGGTCGGCTGGCGAGTCCTGAGGCTGCCATTCCGGTCTACCTGCGTGACGACGTCGTCAGGGTTGCGCAGCCTAAGTCATTAAATTGACACACCCGGGCCCTGCGTCATGAATCTGCAACACAGTCCCTCTGTAATACTCGCGCCATGCAATCGGCTACACCATGCCCGCGAAACAGGTATTGATCGTCGAGGATGAGCGGCCGATCCGCGAGATGATCGCATTCGGTCTGAAGCGGGCCGGATTTGAGGTTCGTGAGGCTGAGGATTGCCGCGCTGCCCGGGCAGCGCTCGCGGATCAGCGCCCGGATCTCGTGCTCATCGACTGGATGCTCCCCGATATGAGCGGGCTGGAGCTCACGCGCGCCCTCAAGCGCGACCGGGAGACGCGCGAGCTGCCGGTGATCATGCTGACGGCGCGGGCGGAGGAGGGCGACAAGGTTGCAGGTCTCGAGGGCGGTGCGGACGACTATGTCACGAAGCCCTTCTCGCCCCGCGAGCTGCTGGCGCGCATCAATGCGGTGTTGCGCCGGACGACTGCCAACGGCGTCGACGAGCTGATCGAGTTCGAGGGGCTTGCGCTCGATCAGGCGAGCCACCGGGTCATGGTGGGCGAGCGCACCGTGGCGCTCGGTCCGACCGAATATCGCATGCTCGAGTTCTTCATGACGCACCCGGAACGGGTCTACACGCGCGATCAGCTCCTCGACCGCATCTGGGGCGGAAACGTCTACGTCGAGGAGCGTACCATCGACGTGCACATCCGCCGCCTGCGCAAGGCGCTCGAGGAGTTCGGGTACGATCGATTCGTTCAAACCGTGCGCGGCTCCGGGTATCGCTTCTCCGCGCGCACGGTCTAGCGGCTCCCGGGAGTTGTAGGGCTCACTTCGCATGCAACCCGCGACGCAGGCATGGTGGTTCGCGGCGGGCCGACTGCTCGGGACGGTGCTGATCGGTTTCAGTGCGGGCTGGCTCCTCGGCAGCGCCTGGGGCGGGCTGGCTTGCGCGCTCGGATTGCACCTCGGCTGGCAGCTCGTCAACCTTTTCCGTCTGGAGTGGTGGCTGCGCCACCGCAGCTACGCGGACCCGCCCGATGTCGGCGGCGTGTGGGGGGAGATCATTGCCCAGATCGTGCGCCTGCACCGGCGCAAACGCTTCCACAAGCAGCGCTTCGTGCAGCTCATGCGCCAGCTGCAGCACTCCACCGCCGCGCTGCCGAACGGTGTCGTGATTCTCAACGCCCAGCGCGAGATCGTCTGGTTCAATCTGATGGCGGCGCGGCTCCTCGATCTGCGCCGCACCGCGGATCTGGGTCTGCGCATCGAGAATCTGCTGCGCGAGCCGGAGTTCAAGCGCTATCTCGAGGGGCGCGACTACTCCAACCCCGTGGTGATTCGCCCGACCACGGCGGAGGACTCCTATCTCTCGCTGCAGGTCGTCCCGTATGGCGATGGACAACAGCTGATGCTCGTCAGCGACGTCTCACGTCAGATGCGCCTCGAGGCGGTGCGCCGCGACTTCGTGGCGAACGCCTCGCACGAGCTGCGCTCGCCGCTCACCGTGATTACCGGCTATCTCGAGACGCTGAGCCAGGACCCCGCGCTCGACCGCGATTTGCACGGACCGGTGGCAGAGATGCGTCGCCAGGCCGAGCGCATGACGGCCATCATCCGCGATCTTCTTGAGCTCTCGCGGCTCGAAGAGACGGATGAGGTCGGCGGCGGACAGCCGCTCGATGTCGCGGCGCTTACCTCATTGTTGCGCAAAGACGTGCTCGCACGGCCTGTGCACCCGCGCGACGTCCGCGTGCGCATCGACTCGGATGCGCAGCTCATCGGTGACGAGCCCGAAATCCATTCGGCGTTCTCCAACCTCGTGGACAATGCCGCCAAATACACCCCGCCCGAAGGCTCCATCGAGATGCGGTGGTGGGTGGACGAGGACGGTGGACACTTCGCGGTGACTGACACGGGAATGGGCATTCCGCCAGAGCATATTCCTCGCCTCACGGAGCGCTTCTATCGTGTCGATGCCGGCCGCTCGCGCGCCACCGGCGGCTCCGGTCTCGGCCTCGCCATCGTCAAACACGTGCTGCAGCGTCACGGCGCGCAGCTCGAGGTTCAGAGCACGCTCGGCAGCGGGAGCACGTTCATATGCCACTTCCCACCGGAGCGGGTTGAGCCGGCGCGTGCCCTGACCACTGCGACAGTTTAGATTGCCGTCACAAGTGCCTCATTCGTAAGAAAGACTTCGCGGCGCTGTCACGTGAGCGACACACGCCGCGACCACCCTAGGTAGGCGTTGGCCGTCGGGCCCTTAAGCTGCGGATGCGATCTGAAAGCTATGACGAAGGGCAGTCCCGGGCGTTCCCGCAAGGCGAGGGGGCGCACTCTCTTTCTTTCGGATATTCACCTTGGCTTCAAGCGCGCGCGGGTGCGCGAGCTGAACGAGTTCCTGCAGGGCATCGAGGCCGAATGCATCGTGCTTGTCGGCGACATTGTCGATGCACTCAGTCTCGCGCGGCGCTTCTTCTGGTCGCCGGAGCACACTCAAGTCGTGCGCACGCTGCTCGCGAGGCGCCGAGCCGGCACCCGGCTCATCTACATTCCCGGCAACCACGACGCGAGTCTCGCCATGATGGCCGAGATGCTGCAAGGGCAGCTTGAGGTCCACCGCGAGTGGGTGCACCGCACCGCGCGCGGCGAGCGTCTTCTCGTCATGCACGGCGATCAGTTCGATGGCGTCGTGCCGTGCGCACCCTGGCTCACGCGTCTGGGCGATGCGATGTATGATGCAAGTGTCATGTTGAGCCACAGCGTCAATAACCTGCGTCGTGCTCTGGGGCGGCCCTACTGGCCACTGGCTGAGCGCATCAAGCTAAGCATTGGCGTCAGCGTGCGCTATATCGCTCGCTTCGAGCAGGTCGCCGCGACCCACGCGCGCGCGCAGGGCTACGACGGCGTGGTCTGTGGGCATATCCACCGCGCGAACCTGCGGCTGATCGACGGCACGCTCTATTGCAACACTGGCGACTGGGTCGAGTCTTGCTCCGCGCTCATCGAGAACCCCAACGGTGAGTTGCAACTCCTGCGCTGGCCGCACACTCATCCGGCACGACGGCTCGCCGGGGAACTGGTTGCGGACGCAGCGTGAGGATCGCGATTGCAACCGACGCCTGGGCACCCCAGACCAATGGCGTGGTGACGACCCTCACGGCGACCGCCGAAACGCTCAGCCGACTTGGCCACGTCGTGCGGGTGATCTCTCCACAAGGTCTCACCTGCATCCCCTGTCCGAGCTACCCGGAGATACGCCTCGCGCTGTCACCCGGAGCGTACGTGGCTCGAGGGCTCAAGGCGTTTCGTCCGCACGCGATCCATATCGCCACCGAAGGACCGCTTGGCTTGGCCGTACGACGCTACTGCCGCCACCGTCGGGTGCCATTCACGACGTCATATCACACGCGTTACCCGGAGTATCTGCGTGCCCGCTGGCCCGTTCCGCTGCGGCTCAGTTACGCCTGGCTGCGCAGATTCCATGGCGCCGCCGCGCGCACGTTCGTCAGCAGTCACAGCCTTGAGGCGCAGCTCTGCGCCCAGGGCTTCAGCCACCTGCATCTGTGGCGCAGGGGGGTCGACCTGCGCAGATTCCGCCCGCAGGTGCTGCCGCACCCGAGCCTTGCCGGCTTGCCGCGCCCGCTCATGGCGTACGTCGGACGTCTCGCGGTCGAGAAGAATCTGGATGCGTTCCTGCGACTCGACCTGCCCGGTACGAAGTTGGTGGTCGGCGATGGACCCCAGCGCGCCGCGCTGCTGGCGCGCTATCCGCGGGTGATCTTCACCGGATACCGGTTTGGCGATGAGCTGGTCAAGCTGCTGGCGACGGCAGATGTTTTCGTGTTCCCGAGTCTCACCGATACGTTTGGTCTGGCGATGGCCGAAGCGGTCGCCTGCGGCGTGCCGGTCGCGGCCTTTCCGGTGCCGGGCCCGCTGGACGTGATCGAGCAGGGTGTGACCGGTGTCCTTCATGAGGATCTGGCGGTTGCTATAGGCTCGGCGTTGCATCTTGATCGCCAGGTCTGCGTGCAGCGCGCAGCGGCGTTGACGTGGGATGCGGCGACAGCGCAATTCTTCGCCGGGCTCGAGCCGATTCCAGTCGCCCTGCGCGCGACGCTGGCCGTCCGACGCAGTTCCGTTATCATCGCGCGTATCGCCGCGCGCTGGCAGGAAGACTAGATGGAAACCGCGGATCTCAGTCACCACATCTCGCGACGTTTCAACGAAGATCTCGAGCGCGTCCGCAGCAAGGTGCTCGGCATGGGCGGCTTCGTGGAGCAGCAGCTCCACAAGGCCATTACGGCGCTCGTGGAAGGCGACAGCACCCTCGGCGAGTCCGTCGCGATGGACGACTACCAGGTCAACAACATGGAAGTTTCCATCGACGAGGAGTGCAGCCGCATCCTGGCCACGCGCGCCCCGGCCGCCGGCGACCTGCGCGTGATCGTCGCGATCATCAAGACGATCACCGACCTCGAGCGCATCGGCGATGAGGGCGAGAAGATCGGCTATATCGCATCCAGACTCGCGACCATGGAGCGGCCGGCCGACAAGTACCGCGAGATCAAGCATCTCGGCCGCGTAGTCTCCGAGATGGTGCACGACGCGCTCGATGCGTTCGCGCGCATGGACGTAGAGTCGGCGCTGCGGGTGGCGCGGCAGGACCGCCTTGTTGATGAGGAGTACGAGGCCATCCAGCGCCAGAGCATCACCTTCATGATGGAGGACCCGCGTACGATCCGGCGCGCGCTGGATGTGATGTGGGTGGTACGCGCACTGGAGCGAATCGGCGACCACGCAAAGAACATCAGCGAGTACGTCATCTACATGGTGCATGGAAAGGACATCCGGCACACGTCGTTGGATGACGTCGAGCGCGAGCTCAGGCAGGGGGCCGCGAGCGCCGCCGGAGTCCAGTCGGCAGGCGACTGACTTGACAGCTTGGGACCGAAGGCTTGGCTGCGCCGCACGTGGGCACCGGATCGTGGCGTGCTGAGTAACCGGCGGCTGATCAATTTCGCGGGCTTCGTCGCGTGTGTCGCGCTCCTCGCGTACGCGCTTTACGCGCAATACGAGCTCGGTCTCGAGCCGTGTCCACTGTGCATTTTTCAGCGCATCGCGATCGCTGCGCTGGGGCTGGTGTTTCTATTGGCCGCTCTTCAGCAGCCGCGCGGCTGGGGCGCTCGGGTGTACGCGATCTTCATTGGCATCGCTGCGCTGGCAGCGATCGGCGTGGCCGGCCGGCACGTCTATGTCCAGCATCTGCCGCCTGGCTCGGTCCCCTCGTGCGGGGCGCCGCTCGAGGTGTTGCTGCGCTTCACGCCGGTGATGACGGTGATCCGCAACGTACTGACCGGCAGCGGCGAGTGTGGCGAGGTCAACTGGAAATTCCTCGGCCTGGCGATGCCTGCGTGGGTGCTGATCTGTGCGCTGGTGCTCGGCGGGATCGGCATCGCAGTAAATGCCAGGCGCGCTCGCTGAAATGGCCGCAGGACATTTCAGCCCATGAGCAAGTTCCTCAGAACATTGACGTACATGCGGTGCAGCGCGTCGATGTCCTCGACCCGCACGCACTCGTTGACCTTGTGGATCGACGCATTCACCACCCCGAGCTCCACGACCTGAGCGCCGAGCGGGGCGATGAAGCGCCCATCGGACGTACCGCCGCCGGTTGACAATTTCGGAAGCGACCCCGTCACCTGCGCCACCGCTGCGCCGACCGCGTCCGACAGCGGGCCGGGCGGCGTGTAGAACGGTTCCCCGGAGAGGTACCACTCGAGCGTGTAGCGCACGCCGTGCTTGCGCAGGATGCCTTCGACCGTCTCCTTCAGACCCTCCAGGGTCTGCACCGGGGAATAGCGCAGATTGAAGCGTGCCTTGAGCTCGCCCGGAATCACGTTGGGGGCGCCGGTGCCTGCATTGAGGTTCGAGACCTGGAAGCTCGTCGGCTGGAAGTGCTCTGTACCGGCATCCCAGACGCGGCTCGTGAGCTCCGCCAGGGCAGGGGCGAGTGTGTGCACGGGGTTTTCAGCGAGCTGGGGATACGCCACGTGCCCCTGCACACCGTGCACCGTGAGGCGCCCACTGAAGGATCCCCTTCGGCCGACCTTGATGGTGTCGCCGATCGAGGCTTCGCTCGAGGGCTCGCCCACTACGCACCAGTCTATGCGCTCGCGCCGCGCCGCCAGCGTCTCAACCACCCGCTTGGTTCCGTCGACCGAGGGCCCTTCCTCGTCGCTGGTGATGAGATAAGCGATCGAGCCTTTGTGACGGGGATGCGCGCGCACGAATTCCTGCGTCGCCGTGAGCATCGCCGCGAGTCCACTCTTCATATCGGCCGCGCCCCGGCCGTAAAGCACGCCGTCACGGATCGAAGGGACGAATGGGTCGGTGCGCCACTCCTCGAGCGGCCCGGTCAGCACCACATCCGTATGTCCGGCGAAGCACAGAACCGGACCGTTGTTGCCGTGTCTCGCCCAGAAGTTCTCGACACTCCCAAAGCGCAGCGGCTCGATCGTAAAGCCCAGAGCCGCGAGGCGCTCGGTCATGACCTGCTGGCAGCCCTCGTCCGCCGGCGTGACGGAGCGGCGCGCCATCAGATTCTGAGTCAGCTCAAGGGTTTCGGACATTCGCGCAACCGGCTTAGGCCAAAGGGGTTCGAGGCATGAGGGCGAAACGGCTCGCGTTTATACGGCGAGCCGCCGGGCGCAGCAAGGTGTTCCTTATTATCGGCTGAAAGTCGCCTGGGGCGGCCAGATCCGGCGCCACACTGCCTGCGTCACGCTGCTGCAATCTTGAACCGCCACGCTGTCGCCCATGAGCATCGGGCGGATCCGGAGCGCGCCCTCGGCGCCGGCTTGGCTGTCATCAGACCGTCATATTTCAGTCATCTAATGCGCGCCATCGGCACCTTAATGTCCCTGAAGAGTTCCGCGCGGGCCGCGATGCCATCACGCCATCAAACGTCCTGACGAAGTCCACGAGAGTGCAGGAGTGGAGTCTATGAGATCTTTCAATCCGACGGCGATCCTGGTTGCGGCGGTGGCCGCTGCGGCAGTCGCGGGAGGCGCGCAAGCGGCCGACATCTCGGGCGCCGGCGCGACGTTCCCCTATCCGATCTATTCAAAATGGGCCGATGCCTACAAGAGGCAAACGGGTGTGGGGCTCAACTACCAGTCGATCGGCTCGGGGGGTGGCATCAAGCAGATCAAGGCCAAGACAGTCACGTTCGGCGCCTCCGACATGCCGCTGAAGCCGGAGGAGGTCAAGGAGGCCGGCCTGGTGCAGTTCCCCATGATCATCGGTGGTGTCGTGCCCGCGGTGAACGTCAAGGGTGTGGGGCCCGGACAGATGGTGCTCGACGGGGTGACCGTGGCTTCGATCTATCTCGGCGAGATCACCAAGTGGAACGACCCGCGGATCAAGAAGCTCAATCCCAAGCTGACCCTGCCGGACACCGCGATCGCGCCGGTCTATCGCTCGGATGGCTCCGGAACCAATTTCCTGTTCTCGGACTATCTCTCAAAAGTCAGCCCGAAGTTCCAGCAGACGATCGGCTCCAGCACCTCCGTGCAGTGGCCCGCGGGCATCGGCGCCAAGGGTAACGAGGGCGTCGCGAACATGACGACCCAGACGGACGGCGCGATCGGCTACGTGGAGTATGCGTACGCCAAGCAAAACAAGATGGCGTACGCGCAACTCATCAACAAGGCCGGCAAGGCGGTGGCTCCCAGCGCGGAGACGTTCCAGGCCGCAGCCGCGAACGCCGATTGGGCGCATGCGGCGAATTACTACCTGATTCTCACGGATCAGGCCGGGGTCAAGAGCTGGCCGATTACCGGCGCCAGCTTTATCCTCGTATATGCTGCGCCGCCGGATCCCGTGGCGACGGGCGAGGCGCTCAAGTTCTTTGACTGGGCGTACAACAAGGGCGGCCAGATGGCGGCGGAGCTCGATTACGTGCCGCTGCCGGCGAGCCTCATCAAACAGGTGCGGGCAACCTGGAAGGCAGAGATCAAGGGCGTACCGGCGGTGGCCAGCCGCAGCGCACGCGGCGCGAAACGGGTCTGAACCCAAGCCTGGCGCCGGAAGCGCAGGCTGACGCCTTCCGGGCGCGATACGCGCTTGGGGAGCGTCGCTCTTCAACCGGCGGCCGCCCGGCACGCGTGGGCGGCCGCCGCTTTGGGTCTGGGATGGAACAAGCTAGCGTGAAGGTTCGCCACCGGCCATGAACAGTGTGGCCGCAATCGATCCCCGGCACGCGGCCGGCCAGCGGCTGCGGGAGCGTATTTTCCGCGGCGCCACCCTCGCTGCCGCGCTTGTCGTGCTGACACTGCTGGGCGGGGTGGCAGTGTCGCTCGCGAAGGGGGCGTGGCCCGCCTTCTCCCATTTCAAGCTCGCATTCCTCACGCGGGAAATCTGGAACCCGGTGACGGACCAGTATGGCGCGCTCGCGCCGGTGTACGGCACGCTCGTCACCTCGCTGATCGCGATGGCGGTGGCGATCCCGATCAGCTTCGGCATTGCGGTCTTTCTCACCGAGCTGGCGCCGGTGTGGCTGAAGCGTCCGGTCGGGATTGCGATCGAGCTGCTCGCAGCGGTGCCCAGCATCATCTTCGGCATCTGGGGGCTGTTCGTGCTCGCGCCGATCCTGCAGCGGCATGTGCAGCCGTGGCTCATCGAGTGGCTGGGGCCGCTGCCGCTGATCGGCAGGCTTTTTCAGGGTCCCCCATTCGGCATCGGCGTGCTCACCGCGGGCTTCGTGCTCGCGATCATGGTCATTCCGTTCATTTCCGCCGTCATGCGCGACGTCTTCGAGACCGTGCCCGATGTCCTCAAGGAATCCGGCTACGGACTCGGCGCCACCACCTGGGAAGTGATCTGGAAAGTGGTGGTGCCGCATTCGCGGGTCGGCATGGTCGGCGGAGTGATGCTTGGCCTCGGGCGTGCGCTCGGTGAGACCATGGCCGTCACGTTCGTGATCGGCAATGCGCACCGCGTCAGCTCCTCGCTGCTCGCGCCGGGCACGACGATCTCCGCCTCGATCGCCAACGAATTTACCGAGGCGGTGGGCGACCTGTATACCTCGTCGCTCGTCGCACTCGGCGCGCTGTTGTTCCTGATCACCTTCACGGTCATCGCTAGCGCGCGTTTCATGCTGTTACGTCTCGATCGCCGAGCGCTCTCATCTGTATGAGCCGGCGCGCCGTACGCAAATTCACCAATGCGCTGGCGCTCGCTCTGTCGGGGCTTGCGACGGCCATCGGTCTGGCCTGCCTCGGCGCCATCCTGTGGACGCTCATCAAGAACGGGCTCGCCGGCATGTCGACGACGGTGTTCACCGCGATGACGCCTCCACCGGGTGGGAGCGGCGGGCTGCTGAACGCCATCTACGGCAGCGCTGCCATGACGCTGATCGGGATCCTCATCGGAGCCCCGATCGGCATGCTTGCGGGAACCTACCTCGCCGAATACGGGCGCACGACGCGCATCAGCAGCGTGATCCGCTTCGTGAACGATGTGTTGCTCAGCGCGCCGTCCATCATCGTCGGCTTGTTCATCTACGAAGCTCTCGTGATTCGCATGGGGCACTTCTCCGCGATCGCCGGTGCCGTTGCGCTCGCGGTCATTGCCATGCCGGTGACGGTCCGGACGACTGAAGACATGCTGACCCTGGTGCCGCAGGGCATGAAAGATGCTTCCACGGCGATGGGCGCGTACCCATGGCGCACGATCACCAACATCATTTATCCGGCTGCCCGCAGCGGTATCGTGACCGGGCTGCTGCTGGCGGTGGCGCGCATCAGCGGCGAGACGGCGCCGCTGCTGTTCACGGCACTCAACAACCAGTTCTGGAGCACGGATCTGGGCGCCCCGATGGCGAATCTGCCGGTGGTGATCTTCCAGTTCGCCTTGAGCCCCTACAAGAACTGGCAGCAGCTCGCCTGGTCGGGAGCGTTGCTGATCACGCTGGCCATTCTCATCCTCAGCATCAGCGCGCGCCTGGTCGTATCGACGCTGAATCCGGGCGGCAAGCGATGAGCGTGCCCCAGGCAAGCGTGGCTGCCGGGCGCGCCGCAGCCGCCGCCGCGAACGCTGTCAAGTTCGAGGTGCGGCACCTCGACTTCTACTACGGCGGCCTGCAGGCCCTGAAGGACGTCAACCTGACGCTCGCCGACCGCAACATCACGGCCTTCATTGGTCCGTCCGGGTGCGGCAAGTCGACGCTGCTACGG
>Ga0137362_10000461_pt1 | contig 21022 bp, 22 predicted proteins | sample MadtaG_2_FD_104801 | JGI IMG/M metagenome (GOLD analysis project Ga0137362, IMG submission 104801) | Vadose zone soil microbial communities from Angelo Coast Range Reserve, California, USA - Mad1_100_16 metaG | ecosystem: Environmental > Terrestrial > Soil > Vadose zone | place: USA: California... | reverse complement strand
TGGGGGCAGTCAGGGTGAAGGAAAGTTAGGTGGGTGGGGACACAGGGAGGCGCGGACGTATAATTGGAAACGCATGGGAGAGCGTATTTAAGCGTCTGTGCCAATAATGATATGATATTGGTCAAGAAGACGAGGCGGTCGATAGCACCCTATGGTAAACGGAAGATTACCGGAGGACTCTGAGACCAGGAAACGCAATTTCAAACCAACGACGGTCGAGCGGTTCGAGCTGGGGAAAGGGATCTGGGCGGTGCCTTGGGAAGATCCGAACTCACCGGGTCTGAAGCGCAATCCGACGACCCTCGAGTTGGCTCTCTGTTCTGGTGGGAGACACTGATGGATGAGTCATTGCTTAGATGTGAGGAAAAATATAAAATCCCACAGACGCCCGCCCGATAGACATCTGGAGCCTCTGTCGAGGGCCTCTCTCCTTCCGATCCGCGGGTATCTCACCTCCTTCCCGACGTCAATCGCCACCGTCCAACTTGGTCCGTCGCACCGGTCGTCCATTCCTGAGGCGGGACTCCCTGCCTACGTGCCAATCCTGGGTGCTCGTGACCGCATCGGCGCCTCACACCCGGCCCAGCGGCTAAATCAGGTCCGTATTCCCCGTTTCCCTCCGTTACGCCTCCTCGCACAGCCCCCCAGGAATTTCCGAATAGACTGTCGATTCTAGGTTTTGTCCTCTCCCTTCTTTGTAACCTTCAATGAACCAGTTGGAACGCCAATCAACAACTCCATGTAAAAATTAAATTCTCCTGAAATTAAAAAAAAAATCAAATCATATTTGTGTCGGCATCAGCCGTCCGCCGACACAACACGGGCGTTTCATGTTTGATGTCTGACTAGCTTTTCGTGCTACCACAACGCCCCCTTTCCATCCCAGGCGACGCACTATAATCTGAATGCAGCGCCGCGAGTGGCTTGACGCTTGAACTCTCGGGGTGATCGGCACTCACTTTGTTCCGTGCAGCTGGTTACGGGGCGCGGGCGTGAGTGCAAGGCCAATACGATATTTCTACGTATCCTCTCGATTCAATATATTCATCACTTGGTCGATCCCGCGCCCATGAAAGGCAACAAACACAGATTCGGATCATTTTATGCACTGGAGTCTGATGGCCTTCCGACCAGTCTCATCTGGACCATGACGGGCCTCCATGATGTGTTTAGGGCTGTGCGATCGACCGACGTAGCGGATGAATACCACATTGTCACGGTCTGTCGCATCAAACAATAGTATTATTGTTTGTCATTTTACGACCGTGAACACATGTACGTCTACATGGCCACACTAAATCCCGTCAACGAGTACCAATACAAATTGTGCGACGCAACGCACCGTATCACGGGAACGGTGTACACATGCCGTGCGCCGCAGTATACTGTGGGGCGCATGTCCTGTGCGATCCGTATCATACATTATTCTTGCTATTAGTACGTGATAAGCTGCGACGTTCGCACTCAGGGCTGTGGATGCACCTCGCTCGAGACCGCCAAGGATCACGTTGCATCGATTCTGCATTCATTTGAAGTTCCGAGGGGAAAATAACCATAGACGATTCCTAGCCTTTGGCTGGACGTTTTATACTTTGAGATTCAGAGAAGAATAATATAATGATCACGAAGAGTATCAACGCGCCAAGATATCGCGTCAGCGATCCTGCGAGTCAGTATTGATGTCGCTGTCAATATCGCTACTATCTACATCCGAATCGAAAATATAATGTCCCTCAGCCTGCGTGCCTTCACTCGTCGGCAGAAGCGGTTCGGTCTGCGTTGTTAAGCGTCAGAAGTCCATCTATAATGCAAGCTGGGTTGACACCGAGGACATACTGATGCCGTTCCACCCTCGGCGTCACGGTGGCCAACTGAGGTTCTACCGTATCCATCGTGAAGGGCAATGCTCCCGGTCACAGGTCCCATGTCGTCGATCGGTCGTCCGTGGGGATCGAGAGGTATATCGGAGTCTAATCTTTTACGATAATTGTGGTGCGTATACAAGCCAATTCCTGCAGAGACGCGGTGTAAGAAAATGGAGAGAGGCACGGAGCCGCGCCCAAACCGTGGGCCAACTCAATGATCTGTGGACTCACCACAGACTGTTACCGCAACACCCGTGATGTTAAGGGGAGTAAGTTCATCGCCAAAGAGCAGGGCTGATGTGCTGATAGTGGCAACTTCCTTTGCGATTCCCGCAATTGACATCGGCACTACGCCCACACGCTGTATTATACTATAATGCATAACGCTCACTATGGGACCGACTAGCGCAAAATAAAGTTAGGACAGAGACACGTACTAGTATTCAGTGAGAACCATTGAAAATGCGACAAACCCCGGAAGGATAAGCAGGCCGACTGTCTGTAGGATAGCACCTGGGCCGTCTAGGAAGCGGGAGCCCGGCAATTCTCTCCAACTCTCGAAGGTGATACTGACGATAGCCATAGTGAGAGCCATGATAGGTGCCAACCAGAAGATGGTTGCCACGGGGTGGTTCATTCCAGAGCGTTTGTCGCGCAAGAGCATTTGAGTGAGGGACCACCGTAAGCCCCCGAGGGCGCTGGCTGAGAGAACGACAATAAAGCCACCCAAGACAAAATGGGACTCCGTCGCTACCATAAGAAGCACGCCCGCAGAGATGAGGAGGATGACGCCGATCAATCGGAGGGAGAACGTCTCTAGGCGGAAGAAGAAGGCAAAGCCCAAGACGAACACAAGAGAGGACGACTTGCACATGGCTGTAAACGACGTGGTTGGGGGGATTGTCAGCACTGCCATGCACTCCAGTACATGCACACGGCGGGATGCTTACTGTAAAAGGAAAGGGTGATCATTTTAAGAGATAGATTCGACAGGCCAATATCAAGGCCGCTGCTGACCGCCGCTGGAATGGCTTTCCTTCTGAGGGCGACGAAGACGTGAGCATGAGACCAAAGGGCAGAACGTTCTCGAGACCGTATGCCCTAATTGCGCAGCACTTTTTCAGGTGCGCGCGCGAGGACATCGGAACACGGAGAATGAAGGATACAGATACACGCGAAGAAGCCGAAACGCCGAGAAATAAAGGGACAGATGCTCACAAGTAGTCTTCTTTTGACGGATCATATTCTGGACGGAACCTGTGTGGCCAGCCAAATCGCAAAAGGGACGACAAAATGGACTGAATGAACATGTGTAGCATCGTCACGAACAGCGGAAGTGGGAATCCGAAATGCTCCGGTGCGAACATCCACTTGTTATACAGAGACAATAATAGCGCTAGGATGAACCTATAGTATAGAATAGAGATTGAGGTTAGAGGTAGACAAATCATGGATCCAGGACGCACCATGACGCTATGAAGAGCGCATTGATAATCGCGTCGCGAAACCAAAGGCGTTTTTTCTCCTCTATTGTTGCGAAGTGCATGTCCTCGGGTCCAGGGTACACAGCGCCACCGTCATCTTGTGAGCCCTGGTGAGTCATATGAGTCGATTTGGATATTAATGGGATCTCAAGGACATGCCCCTTGACTGACTGGCACGCAGGGAAAGGAACGCGGCTACGCCTCCGCAACGCGCTTCCGACGGGCCCGACGCGGCCCGTCGCGGTCATAACACTTCCGATCCTCCTTACCATATACGTCCTCAGTGATCCGTTCCCTAGTGTGGTAAGCCTACTGTCTGGCTACTGACGGTGAAGCAATGAGGAAGGAGGACTACCTGGATACCGTATGGCAATGGCATGGGAAGAAGTCACTGATTATTATGGCAAGTTGTACGAAAGGAGAATAGGAATTGGGCAAGTCCCGGAGCTCAAGTCTGCCAAAGGGATTCTATTCTCACACACACCGACTTGACCCATCGGGTTAATATGTTCTCGCACTCCGGGAAATGCTGGGCTCGGCCATGCCAGTGATCAAAATTATTGATAGCGATGGTGATATGTGGGCTTGGCCAGGCTTTGATAGTCAATATTGTCTGTTTGATTAATTTGTCATCCCCGTGTATCAAATCAATCCAAGTGATTGCCGAGCAATGTTGTCGTCTCCGTCATCATCGTCTATTGTTTTGATAATGCAGTACCGAAGGGCGTTCTGAGGCAGTGCGACCCATACACACGCACGAACTTGGCATGGCGTTTCGAGGTCTCAGGGTCGGTCGAACGAATTGATGTCGCAGAAGCTTGTAATACATCACGCCCCTTCTCAAAAGCCGATGTATGATGATGGCAGAGGCTGTAAGGCACCTGAAAGTAATAAACACACGTTGGGCTGATGATATCACTCTCGGCGCTCGGCTGAGAAAACGAGCCGACCACGTGGCCAACGGACGCGTCGCGCACCGGCACTCGCAGCGTCTACCGCCAACCAACTTGGCCCCGTACTGACTCCCAATTCACTTTGCTTTTCTCGACCTTCCCAGAAATGTCCGGCGACGACGATTCCAGCGGCTGGCAGCTAACCGAGTCTGATCCTGGCGTCTTTACGTGCGTCCTGGCGCTGGCCTCTACATGTTTCACTTTGTCAGCTGTTGCTGATGACTGACCCTGTAAACGGTGCCGCAGCGAGCTTCTCAAGTCACTTGGCGTACCGCTTGTCGTCGACGATCTCTATTCCCTTGACCCGGCCTCGCTGGCGCCCCTCCAGCCAGTCCGCGCTCTTATTTTTCTTTTCAAGTGGCTCCCAGGCACGGGCGAACCAGATTCGACAGGCGCATACGACGTCGCTTTCCCAGGCTTCTTCGCCCATCAGGTTGTCCAAAATGCATGCGCCACCCTCGCTGTCCTTAACGCCCTCGGCAATATCCCAGACTTAACCGCGGGCCCTGAACTCCAGGAACTGCTATCCTTCACTGCAGGTATGGACCCCCAGATGCGCGGGCTTGCCGTTACGAGTGCAGATTGGCTACGTGCGGCGCATAATGCTCTCTCGCCTCCATCGGCCATCTCCCTCGATGGTCTAGACCTCCCCAAGGTGACCGAGGATGCTTATCACTTTGTCGTGTATCTTCCCGTTCTTGGTTCCGTATACGAACTCGACGGGCTTAAGCAGTCGCCAATTAAACATGGCCCTTACGAAGAGGACGGTGAAGGCTGGGTGGCGCGAGCACGGTATGCCACCCCTTTCCTTTCCAGGCCATGTGAATTCTAACGCTTTCAGAGCGGTAATTGAAGCCCGTATAGCTACATATCCAGCGGGATCGGTTCGTAATATCTATCAACGTTCGCGCCCATAAAGTTGACTGGGCGTCTAGGTCGAATTCAGTCTGCTCGCACTGCACGATGACCCTTTCCCGACCCTACAGACAGAGCTTGCAGGCGCACAGGCGTCCGGAGAAGGCGCCCGAGAAGCCGAGCTTGCACAACGCTTGGCTGATGAGCATGCAAAACGTGAACGATGGGCTGTGTGTTTTTTCCTCGATTCATCACTTTCTTCATATCCCATGACCTCCTTTAGTTCGAGAATAGCCTTCGGCGTCACAACTACGTAGGAATGATTCACTCGTTGGCCGTAGCGCTGGCCAAAGCTGGGCGGTTAGATGCGGCAGCTGAGGGTGCTCGAACTACCATGAGGAAACGCATCCAAGAGCGCCGAAAAAAGAGGCAGCCGATGGATGAGGACTGATGCCCGCCCCTTCTTTGTTCAGAGGTGCCGAAACCATATTATTATTGATAGCCGTACTAATCCGTCGCCACCCAGGTCTTGTAGGGGTAATCTTATATTATGTGAGAGTATGGAATACGAGCTTATCTCTCAGAGTTCTGATATGACACCGGCCTGTGAACGTGCGCGATCTTCCCTCCATCGACCCACCCGTAACTCCCCCCGCGACTGCTCCCCTTCTTCGCGTGAAGATCAACCAGCGTCTCTACTTTATCATGTGCCAGGGACCGGGGATTCTGTTGACGGATGTTCTATTTCTGGGTATTCTATTCTGGGGCGGCACCCTTCAAGGAGCCCTTTTTAGTGATTTCAGAAACCACCCGATGCTTACGATCCTGCACTATCTGGATGCGCCGATTGGAAAACTGCAGGCTTGTCCGACATGTCGCAGCCCGTCGCCAACGGGCTCTTGCGAATGTGCGTTGATGCTTCTGTTGAGAACTCCGTGTTCCCTCACCGACCCTTCAAGATTCAGCCATGGACCATGGGACATGGTTTCCTATGCGAAGACATCACGCACGGGCCCCGGACAGAGACTCGTTGCTGCCGTCAAGGAAAGCGTTTGGTCGACTAACCAATATAGCCTTTCGGAGGACATTTCAATTTATATATTTCGCCTTCGCAAAGCATACCTGAGATGTGAAACCAGGGTCGTCGGAAAACTTCCAGCGACATGCTGACAATTCAGTAAGCAACCACCGTGACTTACCCACCGCGTTATGTAGCATCACGCAACGCGCCTGAAACGGCGCTCGATAAGCTGGCTAAAATAATTTTCGCCCTTCAGGCGTTCTTGTCGGCGATAACAGGAAGCAACGGCTAGCATGGTAAAGACGGTGAACCGAGCAACGTGCGCGCCTGCCCACTTTGATACGGATGATAAAGTTCTTCGGGGTCTGCTAAAAGAGAGCGGTGAGTCTGGTTGCAAAACGGTTGATCCGTTAGGTCCGTCCGTACGGTCACAAGAACCACATAGAAGGTATTATCGAACAATCTATACCGATACTGTACATCCTAGCGCGATGCCTCTATCAGGCCACTGCCGGTTCTTCTATCGAACATCCGGTCCTTCCAGCCCATCCAGTCATGCGCACCGACCAAGGAAAGACGAAAGAGGCCGTCGGAGGTGACCCGCGGCGCTGCACATATCTACGCCTCCGAATCGAGCGCAACACCGTTATCTTGGGCTTTCCAGACACAGAATGTGACTGTTTCACTCTCTAGGAGTTGGCTCCGCCAACGCGACCGAACCATCCACCGTTGACGACTACGCCACGCATCAAAACTTCGCCGAATAACAAGAAGTTGGCGTCCTTTTATTATTATAATAATCTCCCAATCTGTAATTAGCGAGTTGGATGTACAGCATATTTACGGGGCTTTCGCATCCGTCGTTATTTGTCCCTGAGAAACCATACCGGTCCATGCCCACCCACGGTCGTCGGTGACCGTCGTGATGGCTTACTACTGTATACCTCAGTACGTGTGCCCCACTGCGCTGGCTGTTACAATCCGCAGCGGCCTTCGTGTCTGTCGTGCCATTGCACGATGTTGATTACCGATCGTTTTTTGATGTACACTGATACGGGAACTTACGGTGTACCGTGACAGTACGTAGGTGATCGCAAATGGACTCGGATAATATGCGTCGGCAATCCTCGACAAGCGGTGCCATTCCGATTCGCGCGCGCTCCGTACCTTGCCAACGCGGCAACCACCTCGAGACAAGCTCCACCATTGAGCATCCATCTTTTCTTCAATTCCCCTACATGTCCAGTCATAACGCGTAGATACTCTTCGCGACCGCGTCTGTGCCACGTTGTACGCGCTGCGGAATACAAATTCGGATTCAAAAAAAAGAAGACCAGAGCATGAATTAAGCCTACGGATCATTTGAAGAGTCAAATCGACAGTCAAACAGTCGCAAGGTTTGACAACCCCACCCCCTTGTTATGATTTGTAATAACCGAATGAACGTCACTTGGTACTCCGCCCGTACAGTGGTACGGCTGCAACTTGGTTCTCATCATGTTTCGACATGACATTTTAGAGTGCGTTCGGGAGCGATAACTTGGCTCCTTGTCCCTTAGGGACGTCGCGTTGCCTTTGCACATGAAGTGGCGTTCCTGCTGTAACACAGTACTCGTACAGTACATGTCACTTCTGGCATTGGGCTTATTCAAGTTTTCAATCCATCATTCCAACTGACTTCAATTGCACGAATTTAATTCTGCTTTGATCTACTGTCAGTAAATCATGAAACCAGAGATTTGTCACGTCAGGCAAGGGGCTTGATTTGGTAAAGTGCCTCCGCCGCAGTCGGCGGAAGCCTCGGTTACTGTAAGGTTGAAAGTTGATCGTGCCTCGGCAAAGACCTGCCAGAATGAAACGGTGCAACCTCGTCCTTGCATCACGCGCTGCGACTCTCACGGTGGCAGCTGGAACCAGTCCTCTGGGGACGCCAAACCACAAATGGCTGCGTGGCGTTTCAATCATCTTTCAGCGGATGCACTTCAGTTGTTGGCCGCGTCGGCGTCGTCCTGCTCATCACTCGTCATGTATCATGATCAGACCGGTTTGGTACGGAAAGAGTCAAATGCTAGCAGCAAACGGAAGGTGACCATATCGAGTCAAATATAATTGCGCTCCAGCCCCGCGTCTCAAGCTCTGGTAGATAGCGCTGATTGCGGTGATGCAGTGATGCGTTTCGTCTGGCGTTGCTTTGGTTACCTGCCCCGTGGGAGTGAGAGCTCAACATGTCATGTGACACTTCATTCGGATCCCGAACAGACGAGACTACAGTAGCTGCTACAGTACAAGTTTCCAATACATACTGATACTGTCCCATAGCACAAACCCGGTGTACATGCGAGAAAGTAAATAAAAGTCAAGTGCAATGCCGTAGAGAATCGCACAGCCTTAGGCAACTGTCGTAGTGGTATCGACGCACATTTGCCCAGCTCCGAGGTCACGTCCACCTCCTCGATTTCTCAGCGCTTGAACTGTTCCTGCGCAACTCGACCTTGCTCTAAATACGCGTTGTCCTGTGTTAGATCGAGGTCCAGCGGGCTCGACGGTTCGGGCAAAAACGACCTATCAATGTAATCCGTCGGCACAACTGAGGGCGCTTGGGGTGCGCGGTGGGGTGATTGGTCCGAGTCGGGGCTATGTACGGACTTGATAATAGGTTCGTCGATATGAGGGAGCACAGGATCTGCGAATGGATTACGTGCGTCGGCTGTCTCGGTGATAGAGGAGAGGATCGCGTCGTTCCTTTTCTCTACAAAATTACTCTTTGGGTTCATGGTCACGGCCGCACCGTAGTAACTGTCAAAGTTAAAGTCGCTCGAAGCCACCGCTGTGGATGAGTACAGGAATTTTGGACGGGAGATTGTGATTGTGAACCGAGGAATCACAGAGTTCACGGGTAGAATGCGGCCCGTGCAAGCAAAGAGTATCACATGGACGAGACCTCAAGTTCGCCTGTTAGCATATTCAAATTATATTAGATCATCCGACTTACCGCCTAGAAGGTAGGTAAAGTCACTGAGAGCAGAGAATTAGGTATGAAGCATCATTAACACGACAAATCGTACCTGAAGACGCTGAAGCCAAAAGGGACGTCATGGCCTGCCCAAGTGAGGAAGCGACAGAGAGTAAGGGGAACGATCGTAATCGTATATGCAATCTGCAAGAATCATGTCTGTCAGTTTAAATGAATTGTTGAACCGGAGACATACTGGAAATAATAACATCTGGCGAGCTAATCTGTGCTCGTAGTCCTCTTTCAAGATGCGCTCCTGATCGGCCGATGTTATGATTGTCGAAAAAGTTCTCTTGCGAACAATCCGGCGCAGGTTTAAGAACGCAATCGAAGAGAGTATAATCGCAAGAATTGCGGAGATGAATGCCTATAAAATCTTCAGGGAAAAGTAGGTAAAAGAATTAGTTGAAAACTTACGACCATGTAATCTAGACTGTGGGGCACGATAAGTTGCTATTTAAGAGCTTCGTGATATTGACCACGTACACGATGCGCTCCACAGTATAGTTTGCAGCTATCCAACACCAATCGCCCACAATACCATCTGAAAAGTAGTCATGAAATCTGTAAATATACGCAAATCAAATGATTTCTCACAGTATGGACCGTGTTTGTCAGTCCTGACCGTTGCTGGCCCACCAATAATAATTGAACCAATGAGAGACCATTGGGCAATCAAAACAATCCATCTCTCATAACGCTTGGTATCCAGGCGGAGGAAGAGAACTGAGAATGTGCGTGTTGCAATGACCTGCAGTGGGTAGGTTGAATACAACTCTAGTTGTACCAAGGTCAAACATGAACCGTACCAAAGACCTAATACAATTCTGTCAAAAAGCTTCCTGACACGTACCAGACGACTTACCAGAGAGCAATGCCGACATCTGACATGTGCCTGAGGACACCTTGAGAGTACGTTAGCGAGCTCCACGTGAATAATTTACCATGCGCACCTTGTGCTGTACACAGCGAGCCGTATGCGACGGCCCCTTCGCGCACCCACGCCGAGCTTATGATTGAACTAATGGCTACAAAAAGATGAGGAGATATTAGAAGCGGTACCTAAGACGAATGCCAGTGGGCCCAAAGTAGATTTCTCCACCCAGCGGCAGTATACTCCTGCTCAGTTCACATCCCATGCGCCGCGTACAGAACACATACAGTGAGAGTGTGTATAAACTGAGACTCACATTGAAGTATATCGCTGAGGAGTAGCGAGACAAAATAGAAAGCGACATGCATCCGCACAAACATGTTTGGGTTTTTGCTTGTGCGCGTATTGAACGCAGACATCTTGGAAAGCATTAAGTTTGTAAGGATACAGATATCAAAGTTGGAACGCACAGCGATCGCGGCCAACAGTCCGACAGTCGCGGCCAAGGAAATGCATGATGCAACGATAAATGCCTGTGGGGATAAGAACAGTGCAGGTCAGAAAGGGACATCCACGTACGATGACGGCCTTCGACTGGGCCGTTGTATATGTATCAATAACAGTAAAGAGCGTGCCATCCTCCAAGACAAGCGAGACAGTTTCGGTATCGTTCGATTGAGAGTAGCCATAGAGCATGCCCGACATGTCGGCCGTTACTTGCTAGCCCTCTTGGAGGATAAATATACTAATCAATAAAAACGGCAGAACCTGGGCTGACAACGAAGTTATTGAATCTGAGGACCAGCCTAGGGAGAATGAATGGTAATGGTAGTAGAGAAGAAGAAGAATGTAGGGCAGGAATACGAGTTCGCCGGTATCATGATTCATGATGAGGCTGTTTTCCTATGATTACTGAGTTCCAAGGGCTAAGGGTCCGTTACGGGTCAGGTCAGTGTGGGAACATCAATAACGAGCAAGGCATTCTGAGAGGTAGGTTTGATGGGAGGCATGGCGATCCGTACAGTATAATTAATCAGCACGATACCGACACCGAGAGTCGGAGTGACTCGGGCGTGGGCCGCGGGGCCCGGGAAATATTACATAACGAGTATATCCCGTCGCAGTCGCCTCACCGAGCAAACCTGAGATTTGGAGGTAAAAGAAACACATTGAGGGCCCGAGTGCAATAACACTCAAGTCAGCTTCCAACGCTACGATCACTCTTACAAGCTTACGCCATAAAATGATCGACCTGGGCATCATTTCTCTTTTGGGCCATCATGAAAGCTGGAGCCGTGGCGAGACCGTGACTTTCGACTTTCTTTGCCTGCACCTGTACTTGAAGTGGCCCCTATCTTGTGTTTTATTTCATACAGGGCGATTGCCATGGACACTCCCTTGAACATGCTGATAGTCTCTCTTCACTTGTCAGTACTGTCGGTTGTTGCATTTGATTGCATCACTGGCAGTCGCAATCACGATGAGTCCCATGGGAATTCGAATTCTGCACAGCTTTATTGACGTGTACGTTCCAAGTCTCCCGAAATTTCCATATCGCGTGCCACACATTCTTGTCCAAGTCATAATAATGAAAATCTTTGTCTTCAGACATACTGCATCCTAGTTTCAAGTCCGATCTAGATTTGGCAAGTGAAACTCGTAATCCATATATTTATAACTTACATTAAAATAAGAGAAACCGATACACCAACTGAATAGATACAGAAGGGGGACATCAAATGAAATGATTTCAGACAGTCGCCAGAAATGCATCAAGCTTGCATTGAGACGGAAACACCACTTTTGCTATGCTGATGGGGTGGTTGGGTGATTGGGTGATGGGGCAAAAACCGACTCTTGGTTTGAACAACGTACGAAGTCAGTGGGAACTAACCTCGTAGTTATGTAATTCGATGGCGAACTCGGAGTCTGCTTTTAGTGAATTGCGAAGAGATGTGGATCTCGAATGGATTGGAGGTGAAATGGTATCTTCATATGACTCCGAGTCATCGTAGATCGCATCTTCTTGCTCGCATAAATGTATGTGAATCAACAAGCGACGGCAGGCCAGCGTGACCATGGCCCAAGAAAAGCTGTTCAGGGCTCAGCCCGTGTGAAGGGTTGAGGGGTAGGGATGTTGACACGTACTAAACAGGGAAAGCGATGAGCCCGGGTTCAGTCACGATGGCGAATGTAAGATTCAGCGCGCGGATTAATGCAACCGACTAAGGCGTAGTGAGCATGCGCAGTAGATGACGCGATGATGTCTTTTACTCACGAGAAAGAACAATATGCCATGGCGGAATAGGATTCGCGTCAAGGGTGTTTTGAGGTCCCGCGGAAGTGAAAGAATGCTATATATTGAGAAAACAAGCACTGTAACATCAAAGGCCAACTGAAGGTCGTTTGGATCTGAAGAGAACAAAAAGCAGCATTCAAGTACTACCTACCGGAGCAGCCCAGAGGATGACAAGCGGCGCAGCCGACTTTGTCAGATAGCAAATGTTGAGAAGCGCATTATATCTGATGGAGGCTAAGAGAAGTGCTGTCAGGCTTCAGAATCGGATTGGGGAGGGGTGTGGCTTACGTTCAAGGGTAATTATGGATGCGACCGTACAAGTCGTAGCCGTAAGAAAGCTCATAGTCAAGCCAATGCTAAACCCAAGCACGACCCGCTAGAATTCGTGCGGCGGTGAGCTCTCTTTCGCCAATTTGAGAACGTCATCGTATACGCACAGGCGATTTATCCCACAAAACAACGACTCGCATAAACCCAAGCAAGTGGGCTAAAACTGTCGAGAAGATAGCATAACAAGCTACTGCGGTCACGGTCATCAGCTTCTGGCATCTTCATCTCCGTCAATCAGGGTATACGCGTGAACATGCACTGGTGAAAGCCTCACTTCTACATCCACTGGCAGTCAGCATCTCAACAGTGTAAACTGACGAGGTACTCACTCGATCATCATACGAAATGGTACTGAACCCTGACATTTCTAAATGTCTGGGATTGAGAAAACGTGGAAATCGGTACGCGGAAGGCATTGCACCCACCGTTGGCGACCGCGATAAGACACACCTCTACCAGGTAGTGATTTGCCAAGAAAACCCATTTCAGAACCGAACTGGGAGCGGTCCAGATCAAGTTAACCTCATCGCCGAAAGTCAAGGCATGATCGTAGAGCAACGCGACAAGCCCTCCAACTTCATCGAGGGACGGAAATCAGCAATCACTAGTACGGTATTCTGCTTTCGGAGAAGATGGAGACCTACCGCTGAGATACCGTGCGGCGGTCGCGATATGCGCTCCGCGGACAGCTGCATGTACCACAACAGGTGGAAAAGGTATCACAAGAGGTGGAGGCGAAATGGCCGTCATGATATAGCAGCGCACTTGACTCAGCGAGAATATAGAAGGGGGCCGAAGCTTGGGCCGAAGGTATATACAAAAAGCTAAACATGGCTTCAAGTTTTGAGGTAGGCATTTTGAGGTAGTTCGCTAGGACTCACTGGGTGGCAGTGACGCGACCATGACAACGTGGCACATCCACAGCAAAAGCGCTTCAGGCTATAATTAGTTGCTAGCAACCGCGCATTATTCGGATTAACGCTGGGCAGTTATCTAGTTATCGATGGTAGTCGTATCGGTCCATCATTCCGAGCCACGGGGCCGCAGTCGGACGAGAAGCTTGAGGCCGCGAGGCGCTGGCGGCCGAGTCTATCTCTAGAGGACTACGACGTAGTCCTCGAGTTGGTCACTTCCGAATCCACAAGGAATTCATCTTCCGATTCAGGCTCGTTCTCGGCAACCGCATCCAATTTGGGTTAGTGTTGCATCCCTCGGTTGAACGATACAATGACTGTAACTCCACTTGCCTGCCAGTGGCCAAAGTGACCGCTTGACTCGATCGACTTCACCTTTATATGGGGGTCGTATCCACTGCTGTAGGCATGCTATTGTCCTATTGTCCAATAATGGGGGGTTTTCAATGACGTCTCCGTCTCACATGCGACCCGGCGGGTACACTTCGGATTCTGCTGTTAAGCCATCGTGACCGCGACCACTGGATCTGACGTCAGGGACAACCTGAAACCACATTAACCGCTGGTTTTGCCTGTCGTCTGACTAGGGACTGTCTCTGTCTACGGCCATATTGGTTCCGGAGCTCCTCGCATTCGCAAATCGAAAGCACATCATTTACCGCGCGGCGCGCGGCCAACTAAATCTTTGATTTGTGTTGTACAGTATCCATTACTCCCAATATCACTTCCTCCCAGGGGGCTAAATGTTTACCGTTGTCGACGTGATCATAAATATATGTTCGTACTTCGTCCGTCTCCACTCTAATAAGCCTTTGTCAAGTGTGCATATCGTTGCAATATATCGCACTCTTCAGATACCGCGGATTCGGAGTTCCACCATGACTGGTAGGGCTGGACGCCATCTGACTACGCCGAGACGCTTTCCTTGGCTCATCACGAAACCGAACCGAACACAAGGGAAGGCCGTCGCCCACCCATAAATGTTGAGTCCTGAAATAAACTTTTTCGATTGAACGGCGAAGTACTGGGGAACTGGAGCCGTGGACCTACCTAGCCAGTCCCTTCATCATCATGACACCCCGTGATAAACAAAATATACCCCAGGCAAAAACATACGGCGAAGAATAGAAGATCCGGTCTGACCTTTCTGGATTATCACCCGGACTTTCGCAAGGATGCCACATACATACAGCCAGGCAACGCGCGACATGTATGTAAGTACAAAGACGCGCGGGGGGTGGCGATGGCACCCCAGGCCTGATTGGTAGTGGTGGTGGACCGGTGAAACGTGAATACATATAGCGACACGAGTGCTTCCGGACAACGCGTGTATAAGTAATTAAGTATCGTAATGCGAGGCACTGAACAGAGGCCTGATGACAGTTTCCGGATGCCCGTAGTCCTCCGAGGGTGGTCCTCGTTGCCCGAGAAGATGCCAGAAATGGGTGCAGGTGTGAACCCTCTTTCCTTGCTGCCAAATGTCCGCCGCAGTGCGCCAATAAAAAAACCCCCGCAGGTTCTTTTCGATTTATTCTCATCGATCTCTGGCATTGGCACGTGGGGTCATAATAACCATATGATGACATGCAAAGTTCGCACCTTAAACTCGGGAGCTTCTTCATCATCTTCCTTTCGGTTCTCGACAAAAGAAGAAAATATACAAAGATAACCGACCAAGAAGACGAAGAACGACAACAACGCGGATCGGACGCCGGGCAGTGGCAAGTACGCCGACTCTGGAATCTGGTTCGACGGCGACACCTTATACTACGATGTGCCATACGTTCATCCCTTCTCCACCCTCAGACCATAGTAAACCATCAGCCACATGAGCGGCTTTTCCCCACACTCATCCGAGTCGGGTCATCCCGGACCCGCCGTCCCTTGATTGCAGATAGCCGTGGCCGTCCCTTAAGAATCTCTCTTTTGTTCCGCGGCTCAATGATACCGTAAAATCATATCGTACGTTCACGTGTCTGCAGATACAGTGTCAGAATCCGCCAACCCCGCAGTTCAAGCAAGCTACCCAATCCTTCCATCGTTCGCGTACGTAAGCGATCAAAAGGAAAAATTTGGTACGTAAATTGAACGCACTGTATCTAAACTTGAACTCGGAATGTGCTCTAAGCACGGGATAAAACCCAACTCGACAATCTGACCAATCAGAATGGAATTATACAGTGCCCTCATAATTTGCTCTAAGCCCACCTGCAACGTGCAAAAGCCGATAACCAGGGAAAAAAACACAATTACAGCGCTGGACTTCATTCTCGCAGTCGTCACGCTCGCACCAGGCGCGACTCAGATTGTCACGAAGGTCGTCGTGCACGTCGCACTGGGAGCCGTGGCGGCCCCTCAACTCGCCGAGTTCTTCGATGATGGTACAGTAGTCATTTCGATAACTAAGCTGTACTGTATGGCCTCACCTCGAGTTGGTTCGCCTCACATACCAATTGTCATGACACCCACGCCGTACAATGAAGGAAGAATATGCGAAAGTGAAGAACTTGAGAAGTGGCGCCACGGTATTCTGTATTTCTGTAGCTGCGCTAGGCCGGTCCGTTACAAGTTAATCTTAGAAATTGAAGATGAATGATTGCAACGACTTAATGTCAATCACGCATCACGCTCCATGGAAGTTCCGAAATTTGGGTACTGTACCCCAATGAGAACTCAAGTTGAAATAGTACTGTATTACAAGCTTCCGCTGGCTGATACATTATTGACACATCGATGCGCCTACTTCCGTATCCGCCCTATGACCGCGTCTGGGGCGTACCGTGGGATGACTTTGGGGTCATGTAGCATGTTAAACTCCTCTGTCGCATCGCGGCCCGCATAAAGTAGAATGGCTTTCTCGCCACCTGGATGATCCGGTAGGAACTTGGTCACGTCGAGCACCTGTCCGTCGATGACGACCCAAATATCTTCCTTCTTACTGTGAGCCGCAACCTCGTCGATCGTGTAAGTCTTTTCGCCAGAACTTGATGGTGACGACGACATAGCATTCGAGCTAGTGGTCACCTCCTCCTTCGCCTTCTTCGTCTCGGGCTGTGGCGCACCCAGGTGCGTTGCAACGCCAGCTAGGCGGCCTGCGGCCCGCGCACTCACGTTGCCGTAGTTCTGCAGGAGATATGCGGCTGCTGTGTCTCCGGCAACCCGCCCAAAGACGACGCAGCCCAATAATGAAGAGCCGCCGAGTCGATTAGCACCATGCACACCACCCGCGACTTCACCTGCGGCGAATAACCCCGGGAGTGGTACACCACCAGGGGCGAGCACGCGGGCCTCAGGGTCGATCTCGAGACCACCCATAGTGTAGTGTAGCACAGGGGTCATAATTGCAACGTGGAACGTATCGTTCAGCGTCCAGTTGTCATCCGAGAAAAACTTTTCGTCGCGGTTAGTAGATGGCAAGTCAAAAGATCGGATGAGTACCATACTTTCTTCGCAAACTTGTCCTTCTTGGTCTTTGCCGCCAAATTATATTCATCGAAGGTCTTCTTAAGCACAGGAGGGGAGAGGCCGAATTCTTTTGCAAGTGCCTCGCCAGACTCGAATCTCTTCATGAGCCCGCGTCCCACATAATGCTTGCAGTGCCACTCAATTTCTTTGCCCGCCTTACCATTGAGGACGAGCCGAATCGGGAACTTGCCGTTTTCCCAGATCTTTCCAGTTACAAAGTCACGGTGCTGAAGTTCGTCGACAAAGCGCTGACCCTCATTGTCGAGAAGGAGACCACCGACGCCGCGAAGAGCTTCAGCAGCAAGGAACTTGACCTTTGCATTGGGTTCCTTGGGGTCAACGAGACCAGTTGGATGCACTTGTACCTTCTCCATATCGACTGCACTTGCGCCAGCAAAGATAGCAAGCTTATGGCCGTCACCAGTAGAGTGTTCTCCGTTGGTTGTTGGTAGGTTCCAGAGTTCTGGGCGGTATTTTTTTAACAATGAGTCGCTCGTGAAATCGGCCGCGTAACCGCCGGTGGCAAGGATGACGGGCCCGAGTGCGGTGGAAGTTTTTCCACCCTGAATGTACTCAACACCGGTGGTGGTTCCCGACTCGTCCTTGAGGAGTTTAGTGACACGAGCCTTTTTGAGGACCTTGACGCGATCAGGAATAGATTGTGCGAGGTCCTCGAGACGCTCGAGCTGAGCGTACGTGATGACCATGCCGGGAAATTGGGCATCACCTCGATGTGTGCGAGGTTGGGAATGACCACCAAGGCGAGAAACTTTGGAGAGATCAAGGGCAAACTTGTTCTGTAGCCAGTTCACGGCGTCGCCTGAGCGGCCAGTAAGAACGCGGATAAGGTCATCACGGGCGAGATCACGGGCCTACATCGTACAGAACAGGCACCTCAGCACTGTGTACGAGACATAATCTAGAGAACACGCACTGAATGCTTGGTATCGTCAAAGAAAATCTTTGCGGAGTCTGCGATGCCATGATCTTGTTGAGTTTGGGTGCCAGCGCCGTTGATGCCGGACGTAGCTTTGGTGGAATTCCCACCCATGAAGCTGGAAATAACGGCGAAAGGTTACAAAAGTCGCAAGGGGAAAGGAAAAAAAGGAAGAGAGAGTAGGCTTACCCTTGCTTGTCGAGGAGGAGAACATTGGCCCCACGCTCGAGAAGAGTGTGTGCTGCAGAGAGGCCTGCAAGACCACCACCGACTACGATTACTTGTGTCATGTAGGACGTTGATCAATGAGAGAAAAAGACGGAAAAGGCGAGAGAGGTAGTGTGGACGGTTGACTTAAGTACCGACGGATCTACTGACATGTGATAACCCCGCATTACCGGCTCTGGAATCCCCGCGCCGACGTGTCAGAGGCCAGACATCCGTCTCGTCGTGTAACTCGACAATGACGCCTCTGGACCATGAATCCATATGTCTTCGTTGCGGGCCCACTCCTATTCACGATCACCCGCATCTGATGCGCCGTAGCGAAGCTATCGAGGTGCCCGAATGACCCCGCCCCGCGCCCGATCCCACCGCACATACTCGTCCGCTCAGCACCTGATCTAGTCTTTCTCGTGGCCCTCGCTGTTCTTTTCTTTCACGAAAAAACACCCTGGTTCGACAGTGTGGTGTGCTCCTAACGACCTGCGGGAGGCTGCAGACGTAATCCCGAGAAAGGCACCTGCTATCGTACGATAGTCGTTCTTCCCCTCACATCTTGCCATTTGGGCTGATCATGGCTTCACTCCTTTGTCCCTTGATAGGATTTTTTTCCCCGATGAACGCTAGGATGGTCATATTGACCTTGCATAGCTCGTGCTTCTGAAATTCAGCAATAATGTAAATGCAGTCGACCTCGATACGTCCACGCTCGGTCAGGTTGACGTCCCCCGCCTGCGCGCGGATCACGTCGGGTTCTTCTGGTGTGTCATTGTCCGCTTTCCGAGGTTGGCAAAGACTTCCCCATGGGAACTTCGAGCGTGCGCCATGTGCTCGTGCGCTTGGTGCTATATGTACAAAATGAACTGGCTGTCTGCAGTGATGCCCTAGAACAGATCGAGCTCACAATCCGCGAGCACTCAAACGTACATTACGGTACTCCTGTTCGAATCTATTCTGATTTCTAATCACCGACATTCCAGCTCGCGCTTAACTAGGTAGCCACCCTTCTCAGCCCTGAAGGGTCCACTCTGTCTGCCTTCTGAATCTTTCGATTGTTACCGCCACGTAGAGGACACCATCTGGGGAACTCTGTCGGTGTACTGCACCGGTTCTACGCCCTTGGCATGCGCTACCTCACGCCGACGCATTTCTGCCGCGATGTGTTTGCGGAATATTGAAGACGATCAAGCCACTTCACCACGGGTTCAGGTGCGGTTTTATCCCTTTTTTGGTTTTTACCAAAGTGCTAAAAGTCGACACGGTAGTCCGTATGGTGAAATGCTTGTCTGAGAACTCAACGTCTCGGAGTCCCTGTAGACCTCTCGCACACATTTGGCGCTACAGCGCTCCCCACGCTCAACGCCTCGCGTGCGCCTGTTATATAGAGTCACTACAGTACGGTGCCCATTCTGTGCAACGGTCTCGCGGAATGCGCCTGACAACGTTGTTCGGTACGTCAGCACGGGTCCGCAACAGCGAGACGCAGGAATGATAATGATGGTACTCTACGATTTTGCTCGTCGCAAAGGAACGCTTCGTACCTACTGAGACGAGACCCACGTGGGCGCCGCATTGGCATTCTTCCTGATACAGGTCAACTTTGTTCTAGAGTACGTGTCTGCCGACCTGAAGGCTGTGTGGACTATATCAGGATCATCAGATCACCGGTGTTGATAGCATAGACACTACCACGAATGGAATCTTTTCAATCACCCTCTTCGTCATGTTTACTAGGCGCTGCTGCTGACTCGAAATTTCCTTCATTAAGTATAGATTGCGGAGTTGCATTTGTATGGGTGGAACGTGCACGAACTGGGCGGCCTTACCAGCGGCAATTTCCGGCTCGAGTTTGCAGCGGCGGATGTAGCGCGCGAGATGGCGCGCAAGGGCATCACGCCCACACAGGATCTGTACGAGAAGTGGATATTTTGTAGAAATTATGTATGGTGCTGCGAACGTCGAGTGAAGGTGGGAAAAATGATTTTTATGTTTTCTACGTGAATCTCCTGAGAATGTTCCAGACACATATTGATAACTCTGTTTTGTTTGTTTTAAGTCCATCATCAACTTTGGCATTGAGCAATCGTCGTGCCACTGGCAATGACGGCGTTTCCTGTATTGTCCAATGGTGAGTCAGAACTCCGACCTGTACGGACCCGTAAGTCTGGCTGTGGGCAGAGCAGAGGCCCGGGTGCAATGTGTTTCTATATGTACGATTACCACACTCAATTCTGTTTACGGCGAGTTGCGCTTGATCGACTGTGACTGACCCTGATACTGACACATTACGATTCTCAGTTATGGTAACTTGAACAGGCAGACGATTAGCGCACACACCAACCAGAGCCAACTGATACACTGTTCAAACTGCTCCGATAGTGAACTGAACTGCTGAAGCCCTGATCCGCTCTGCTGGCACGGCGCGGACCTGTGAACATCCCAATTTCCACAACATTAACATCTGGCTTTGGACTGTGCCGCCGCAAACTCTGGCGTTTACGGGCGTCCCGTTTGTTCGTGTCCATCACAGCCTAGAGCTTCTTTTCTAGCGGGAATTCAGAAATTCCCCGGCCATGCTGTTGCGCAGTAGCGCCAGCCCCGATCGGTGATACGTATCCACTACTGTGGCAGGCTGAGATAACAATACTATACCGCATACGTCGGCGGGACGTCTTGCTAGACCTCGAAGGGTACCGTCCCAGAATAGAACTCCCAGAAATAGGATATCCGTCAGCACTCAGCAGAATCCCCGGTCCCTGGTACATGAAAAAGTAGAGGCGCTGGTCGATC
>Ga0137362_10000458_pt1 | contig 21046 bp, 28 predicted proteins | sample MadtaG_2_FD_104801 | JGI IMG/M metagenome (GOLD analysis project Ga0137362, IMG submission 104801) | Vadose zone soil microbial communities from Angelo Coast Range Reserve, California, USA - Mad1_100_16 metaG | ecosystem: Environmental > Terrestrial > Soil > Vadose zone | place: USA: California... | reverse complement strand
GTTGCTCGCCGCAAGAACTGGAGCTAATAAAATAGCGACTTGAGCCTTCCCATGCACAACAACGCAAAAGACATCTGCCGCACCTCTAGGCTTATTCTTCGGTGGTCTTCCCTTTTTCTTAGGTCCTGGTGGGGGAAAAGGGGCGTTGTGATCAGACGTATTTCCATTCTCCGAGCCTGGGTACGGTGAAACGGAGCGTCCCGCATCTGACCCGAGCCTGCACAGGTTTGCAACACAGTCAGAACGATGTAGTAATGGCGCCAATGTAGAACCAGAGAAACCCATACTTCGACTTGGATGTCGCGTTTCGAACAGCTGCTCTTCGCGTACCTGTGCCGATGCCGATGCATCCACTCAGATGAGACGCGTAGCGGTTAGAAGCCACCTACGCGCAGATTAACGGAAATCATAACTCAACGTTGGGAAGAGGGGGGAGGCGAAGGATATGTTGCACGTACTGGCCGTCCACAACCGACACAATCGAGTAACACGGTACCATCTTTGTTTATACTGCCATTTGATGTGCTAGCAACGGTCGGGGTCCCCGCATCCCTCGGTGGTGTGCCCGATCTCGAGCCAGGAAGCGTGCTCTGTGATGCGGTAGCGGTCCCATTAGCGCTTTGAGGAGTGGGTGTATGCACTAGATGCAGGTATGGCGCGCGAGCGAAAAGGAGGAAAAGCGTAGGGTCCGCGCCACGCGTCTTTCCGTCAGTTCGGATCCATCACGGGTAAGATGATGAATCACCGGGCATACCTTGTCTGCAACTGCGGCACGTCACAGTCAGCGCGAACTAGGCTGTGAGCAGCCCATTGGGAAGTCTACGTACTGTGTATGGCAGACGTCACATTTCCTCCTGTTTTGCGCTACCTCCTGGTGTGACTGCAATGCAATATCGACCACGATGTCGTCAAGCAGTGCCTCGAACAGCCTCGACGCCTGGTCACATTGAGTTCCTATCATCTCTGACATAACGAAGAGAGATGCTCACCAGCGTGTCGAGAGCGTCATCGCGATCGGCTTTGGCCATGATATTGGCGGCCGTTAGGTGCACGCATGTACCGTCCACTCCGAATCGTTGGACATACTGTCACGTGCAACCGAATGTAAATTAATTAACTCTTTTTATCTGGTAAGGAAGAAACATCATAGAAAGAGCGGACACATACAGCGAGCTAGGTATCCGATATACACAAAAGCAAAGGAAGGAGTACGCGACGCGGGACATTAGATCGCGTGAGACCCGAACAAGATGGAAGCAGGAAATTGTAGTCACATTAATTGTGGGGATCCATTGTGAACCGACATCTAATCTCTCGCGAGGCGTGAGACGGTGAATATGCCAATGATTACAACCGCTAGAGCACCAATGCTCGCTGGGAGCAACAAGTCACGCGGAATCCCAAAGACCCCGTCGGCTTGTGGCGGATGGGTAGCTGCAGGCGGGTTGAATGAGGCACCCTCACCGAGTGCGGCCTCAGTCTTTTCGACCTCTTTGATTTCCTTCTGCGCAGCGGCAGCGGCAGCAGCTGCTTTGACCTCACTCTTCCCCGCGCCAGCCTCAGCCCAACCACCTCCACCTTGCACAATGAGAACTACACGGTCGACCCCCGCGTCACGCGCGATCTTCACGGCATCCGCAACATCACTGTCAGATGTCATGAGGACCGTGTCTCCATCTGCATCTGTATAGGCTAGCTGGAAGTCGACTGGGTCGGGGGCGGGATCATCCGTGTCGGTGGGCTTGAATTCCGTGAAGAATGAATCGGCTGTCAACTTCCCGCCGATGATGTCGCGCAAATTTTCGATGTTATCCTTCCGCGCCTGAAAGCGATGGGTATTTCCACTCGGAGTGCGGAACTTGAAGACGTAAGTGCCGTCGTCCACGGGAACCACTGGGCCTGTGATAGATGGTATAGTCCCGGCTATTTTATGGCCGTATCCCACTGCAGACGCGTCGTCGGCGACAGAGGCCGAGTCATTGGGGTGCACCTCTGAGTGTGGGGACTGTTGGAGGTGCGAGTGACTAAACGACGAGTTATGAGCGTCTGCCGGCATATGGGAACTCGAAAATGCAGACTCGGTGTCTTCCTGACCACCGATAGAGTCGAAGAATCGACCCCACATAGGGCCACCTTCCGCGTCCTGAGCACTTTCCCCGGCTGCCTCGGCCGTCATGTGGTTCATCTGATAGGGAGGTGAGTGAATACGAAGACACCCTGCAGTATAGATGAAAACGTACCTGCTCAAGGGTCGCGTACGTCAGTTTCAGCACGTCGACTATGGCGACTAGTCGTCCATCCTCCTCCACAACGGGCAAATTCAAGTAATGTCCATCTGAAGTATCACTGATTAACGAATTTCATGTGACACTTGAATGATTAGTGACACGCACTGTGCATCTTCTTCAAAGCATCGTGGACAGTCATCGTGGGGGATGCCGTATCGGGGTGCGGCGTCATAACACGTACGACGCTGCACATGCTCGCATCCAAACCGGCCGCAATGACGCGCAGAACGACATCTTTGCTGGTGAAGATACCAGCAATCTTGGGATGAGAGCCTGGGGTGGTCGTTGACTCCATGACACAAACTGCGGTCGTCCTGCGCTCGCGCATGAGACGCGCAACCTCTCGAACAGTTGCCCTCGGGCCGACTACCGCGGGCTGGGTATGGAGATCCATGACGGTTGTAAGGTCGGGTAAGGCAGTTTTTTCACGCAAGGCTTCAACGTAAGAAAGCATGGCTGCTGTCTGGGAGTTCGCGCCAAGACCCGCGCCGAGCTCGGTTTGAACACCAGCGAGTGCACTATACAACTTCTCAGATGCGGACGAACCACGCTCGACCTTGTCTAGGGCTTCATGGAAGACCTTAGTTATGTCGAGCAAACCAACGACGTTGCCATCTTCGTTGCAAACCGGCTGGCGTATTGAATCAGCCAAGAGTAGGAACGAGCCAGAAAGAAACATACCAGGTGTCTGAAGTGTCTCTCTACCATTAGTTGCAGAGCCTCGGTTGCGCTAGTGGTATCCCGCGTCACCATTGGACTGCGCGTCATCACCTGACTGACTGGGGTGGTGTGTGGGTCAATACCCTCAGCTGTTACCTTTCCGAGCACGTCAGGGTATTGAACAACAGGAAGAGCCATTTTTTAGACGGAGCGTACTCGGTATGCCAGGTCCTTGGCAGTGAAGATGCCGCTCAAACCCTCCTCATCGTCAACGACTAGAACACAGTCTGTTCTCTTCGCCGCACAGAGTTGACTTGCATCCGCTACAGTGATGGTATCGGGAACTGTAAGCGCGGGACTGGGTTTCAGTGCCGCCACGGTGCCTTTGGCAACGTTGGGTTTGCCCCCGCGTCGGCGGCTACCGTGCTGAGTAGTTGAAATGGTTCGTTTCCGAGAGAGCTCATTCTCAATCCTTCTGCGAAGAGCCTGTCATTGAGAATCAGCGCCCTAAAGTTGTGAATCGAATGCGCGAAACGTGGAGAAAAGTCTCGACACCGACACTGCCAGTGTGACTCGGAGACGCGTATTTCTCACTCAAATTTCAGAAATAAAAAATTATGAATGAGTAACTACCTCGTCACCAAGAGCTCTCTTCGACAGTTTCTTTCCGGTTGGAGAACTGGCGTGACCAGATAAAGATGACATGGACGAAGAATGCAGAGGGTTATGACGAGACAGTGGCACAGGCGACACGGCGCGCTCTGAGGGGAATGAGACGGGTTCTTGAAGGGGACGAGAGTGAGAGGTCGAGACAGGAATCCGTGACATGGCCGATTGGCTCTCAGTGTCCTGGCCCGCTTGCCCAAATTCGGTTCACGTGGCTAATAGTATACAAAGTAATTTAATCTCTCCTAGTCGACTTGATCCCTCTCCTCGCCCTGCCGCTCTGGGTTCGAGTAGACCACCAGTAATACCCGCCACCACCGAGAATCAATAGCACGAAGAAATTGGCTATTATAGAAAACATATCAGCAATCCGATTGAACCTCCTTTCGAACTTGATTGACATACCAGAGATGAACCCGGCAACACCGCGGAACAGGTCAAATCCCAGCTGGATACATGTCTGCACCAAGTGTACAAACTTGTCGAACCAGACGTGGCCGAATGATAAAACGAGATGGAAAAGGGCGAAAGCGGCCCGTACAAGGGAGCTTCCCACCGTAAAGGCGGAAGCGATGAAGTCGTTGAGAGGACCCTGGATAGAAGGATGTTGGGACATGTTGGTCTTTCGGTCATTCTACACCCAACGTGGATTAAATACGACAAGACAGACAGACCCCACAGCAGTCACGTCAACTGACGTCACTGTTGCAATCAGGAATACATACAAAACGGGCGGAAAATCTAGACAGGTGTGGAAACAAATCTAGTGTATGACCAAACATCTCCACTCTCCAATAGAGACCTGAGATAACCTAGATTACTTGCCACAAATGTTCCCACCTATGTACATTTATTGATTTCCGGAGGCGGAGGCAGGAGCCTGGCCAGCGGGAGCATTCAGAGTAGCGCCGGTCCACCTCCCAACTAAACTCTGCAGAGTTCCCCAGCCTTGTTTAACCACCGGTGGCACGTCAGGCCCATTGGCGTATTCATCAATTTTGCCCGTGACTTTGACGATAGCTTCCCTAGTGAATGCGGACTGGAAGAAACGCATGCGGATGAAATGGGCGAAGAAGATCGGCGTGAGGAACGAGTTGCGGAACATGAGAGCTCCAATGATGACGCGAGCGAGGATAAATATTTCAGTATACGCCACTACCTTCATGGCCGAGTCGTAGTTTGCTGGGTTCAATGAGAAGACTATTAAACGACCACGGGTACCGGAGAACCTACCTCTGACCCAGACTTGAAGCTTCTTCGATAGGGGGTGGGGTGTTGGCGGACCGCCTGACGTGGCAGGGGGACCAGCTGGGAGAATTTGAGGCATCAAAGTCGTGCGGGTGAACGTGAGTGCATGGAACAGTGAGAAGATGGTGTAGGGAAAGAGGGACACTGATCCAGAAACAGTTAGCAGAACTTAACTTTTAACTGCAAGGATGGGGCACCTACGAGCAACAGGCTTCGATGTGAGCCAAAACAACGCGAGTATGAGATATTGTATATTCTGCGAGCAATCCTTAGAGTAAACCATATGAAGGCAAGCAGACCCACTCACTTCATCAGCAAGGGCACGCTTAACCCACGCGGCGGTTGGCTGAGGGACCTGTTATGGTGTGAGACTACGGACTATCTTTGTATGCGAGTTGCTTACACCGAGCGACTTTCTATCCATAGGAGTTAATATCTGGCTTGCACATAGTTGAAGCAAATGGTTCACTTACTGGCAGACGATGGTATAACTAACGATCGCCCCGACAAAACTCGCTGGACATACGTCACGGTCAGGCTACTCCGCAGCGGTATAGCAAAGTAAACAGGCGAACCCTTATACCACCAAGGTGAAGCTGTTTTGAAAAAAGCCCAGGCAAATATATACCTGAGAGCAGAAACCAGGAGGACGAAGTGTCCTCCAGCCCAGACGTAGTGCTGAGGCCACAACCGGAAAAAAACGCAATGAGGCCACGTGGAACTCAAAATATATCTCAAATGCGTAGCATGACATACCTGCGAGGTGGCCATTAAGAGCCTAAGGACTTAGTAGACGAGAAGAGAGGAGGGCTGAAGAGGGGTGAAGGATATGCTTGACGGGTTAAGACGACGCGAAAACGAGAACGAGAGGACTTTGACGGGGTGTTAGCGGTATGGCAGATTGATTACATAATTAAACACACGCCCCGGACACGCGACATCATCGGCTCCAATTCGCTGTCAGGCCGCCCTTCCGATACACTTCCTTTTCAACCTTTCGCTTCCCCAGCCTCTCCATTCGTCGTTCCCTGTCATCTCCTCGCCGTGGCTTCGTCTGTGCGGCCACATCGGATTCACCATTCTCCTCCACATCGTCACGTTTCCGTTTAACGCCGCCTCTTCCCGCGGCACCCTTTCCGCCACCAATACTTATGTTCACACGAGGCGGAACAGCAAATCCGAATGCTTTCCCAACCTTAGCCAGGTCGAGCTTGTTCACATCGAAAATCTTTTTGAGAGAGTAAGATGCATATGCTTGGAGATATGCTCGATAGCCGTCTTTCGCAGATTGATGCAAAAAGTAGTTCTTCTGTAGCAACTTCTCCAACTAGCAAAACTTTTAGTGCTCGTCATTTCCAGTTCAGTCGGTTTAAAAGTCCTACCTGTGACTGAACATTCGCTATCCGATCCACTGGGAAAGTGAACTCATTGAGTGGCACCTTGGCCTCTTTGAGAAACCTCAAAAAGCCGAGCTCGCTCTCCAACAAGAAAAGTAGGCTCTTCCCGACCTTCCCCGCACGTGCTGTTCTCCCTACGCGATGGATGTAGTCACGCGGGTCATCTGGAGGGTCGAACTGCACGATCCAGTCAACCCGAGGGATGTCCAGACCTCGCGCTGCCACATCAGTACAGAGAAGGATGCCAGATTCCGCGTTGCAAAATTCAAAAAACGTGGTCGTGCGCTTCTGCTGCTTTTGTTTGCCCTATGAAAATATATGGGGTCAGATTGGACAACGTTTTTGTGGCGTGTGCACACACGTGGAGGTCGAGAACAGGAATGTCAATATAGTTCAGCAGCTCGCCATGGTATTTGACTGAATTGCAGCTGGAGAAAAATACGACAATTTTCTTTTTGAGGTTCTTTTTGAGGAACGTGAACAGAAGGAGGAAGCGTCGGTCTGATGGACAAACAACGTATCCTTGAGACAACGTCGTGACTGTGCTCGTTTGTTCGGCCCCGTCCACGTCTATATGGATAGGTCCAGGTCGTAATGATATCAGAACCAGATCCTGCACTTTCGTTGTCTGTGTTGCAGAAAAGAGCATAGTCTGCCGGGTTTCTGTACTTCTTCTCAGGCCAGTCTTCAGAGAGGACGTGATGAAACGCACCTTTTGGTAAAATGGCAATAATTCGCTTCATTTCCTCTTCGAATCCAATCTCCAATATCCGGTCTGCCTCATCGATGACGAGCGCCTTCAAGTTTCGGAAAACGAACCCCTTGGTATTCTGCCAAATTCATGTTCAGCCTTAAGTGACGGGGTGACATCTGATGTGTGCACCTCCAAGTGGTCCAGTAACCGTCCTGGTGTCGCAACCAGTAGGTTAACACCTTTCACTAGCTTATCGACTTCCGCTCTCCTATTTGCGCCTCCCATTACGATTCCAAATGTTTGCGAATGATGCGGCATGAGATCTCTTGCCACTCCGAAGATTTGTAGTGCAAGCTCTCGTGTTGGTGAGATGATGATAATCCCTGTCCCTGGGGCATACAAGGGTGAGTACCTAAGGGATAAAAAGGTACTTTGATCTTACCATTCCTAGGCTTGAATTTCATCCTATATAGAAGCTCAATGGCGGGGATCAAAAACGCCAGAGTCTTTCCTGAACCCGTTCTCGCTGCACCAAGTACGTCCTTCCCCGCAAGAAGAGGGGGGATAGATTTCTCCTGAACAGGTGTCATAGTCTCGAAGCCCATCTCTTCAAGACCTTTCATTGTAGGTTCCGAGAGCTCCAGCGTGTGGAAAGGCACTCGGCCTGCAATGCCATCTTGTGGGACGGTGGTCGGCGCGGATTCTGATCCCGACATGGTTTATTCGGTAGAGTTATGTAGGCCTCCTGGGTATCGGAATAGAGGGTGGTACTACTCTCAGTAACGCTCTGAACTAGACCGAGACGAAAGCGCAGAGGCAGAGGCAGTAGACGTAAATCAAAAAGAATGGGTTGACACCGAATAAGGAAGCTCTCAAAAAACGCATCCGCGTCCGGAGAAGCGCGTAGCACACCGACACACACCATCAACTACCCCATGGCTAAACCCTTACTATGTTGGTAATCCCTGCCTTCAAATACCGTGCATTCTTCGTCAGTGCCACGCCATTAATCTGGGACAACAGATATCTTTGCAGCGGTAATCTCCGTGACCTCTGCCGCTGCCGGGTATGTTTACGGGGTATCACGCAGCGAGAGACAGGGACCTTACGAACCACCCACCAAGACGAAGGAACAAGATGAGGACGACCCTAGCAGCGATGAAGACTCCGTCGCCGATGGTGATCTCTCTGCCGTGACAGCCGGGTTTATGAAGTCTTGTAAACTCGTGCGTTACTTTGATATTTTGGCTCTTGCATGATAATCACGCCCGTAACTGGTCCCTATCCCCGCCAAACATTAAGGTGCTCGTTGTTAGGACTGACCTTAAAATGACACCCGGCAAGATCGCTGCCCAGTGCGGGTGCGTTCCGACATCTTAGTCCTGATCTACGTTCATGACCTTTCAAACCTGCCTCTTTCACCCTGGGATTGATTGGACAGACACGCGACGCTTGCATGTTACAAAGCGTTGGTCAAAAAGAATCCAAAAGTGAGGCTCACAGCGCCGTCTGTTGGACCTTACTGAGTCATTTTGTTCTAGCTAGTCCGCCATTGGGAAGTGACAGGGTAAACTAAACTCAACTCCTGGTATTTTCGTCTCACTCTCGATACGACAAAGTCAGGCCAAAATTGCCCTGAAGGCGTCTTCGGAGGAAGAGATCATGGAACTAGAGGCTTTGGCGAAGAGCTTGAATCTCTGTGCGCGTTCCATTCAGGATGCGTAAGCCATGCCATGATTACTGTGAGGTCTGGCCTCACGGGATATCTACTTTAGGGGAAGGACGCAAGTCGAAGCCGGCTCGAGGACTGTTCTTGGTATTGGACCTGGTAGGTCTGCAGCCATGAGCGGTGAGATCAATCTGATCTTATTTCCTTGTTCCTGCGCAGCACCGGTAGAGCTGGTCAACCAAGTGACAGGACATCTTCGGTTACTCTAAACGTCTCATACATACATATCTTGTTGATCTTACCCCTCGTACACACTTAGTACAGCACTTCACAAAGCCCCCAATATCTGTCCCGCTCGTCCGCTCATTTAAGAAAGAAAGAGGAAGCTGTTTTCCGCTCCCTCTCACACAATGCACACTCCATCACAATCCTTTCCTCTTCATAGTTCTTGAGAGATTGAACGCCGCTGAGATGAGCGTGACGTGACTGAACGGGGCCATTAGCACACATTATGAAGAGATCATAAATGCGATACGTACGTAAAGCCTTGCACGGCGTTGCCAAGACTAAAGCGAGTGTCACGAGTTGACGCCGAATTTTTAATGGGATACTTACCCTTCCCCCGATGGCGATATCTCCTCGGTGCACAGCCCAACATGGTTGGTGTATTGCAGGAAATCCTGTCATATGTCAGCTCGACGGCTGTTATGTTTGATCCACGCACTTCAAACATTGCAATAGACCGCTGCAGAGAGGCCTTGTCGAATTCACCGACACGGGTCAAGGCTTCGATGCACCTGAGCAAGGAGTACGTTTATGGCATACGCTTCATAGGACTTGGACCTGCAGACCATAGAGTGCAAAGACAGAAAGTACCCTCTTCCCCACCGACGCCGTCGTCAGACTGGGATGTGTCGTAGCGGTAAACGAGGTTCTATATGGCACATAAAGAGTTAGGGTTTAGGGCGCTTCGGTGTGGGACCCATTTCTCCACCTACATTAGCTGTAAGACCACCACGCTCCGGACTTTTCAAGACCGCATCCAGGGTACTCCGGAAGCGGGGATCAGACTTCAACATACATGGTCAATATGTACCAAATGGTCACCTGAAACCTACTTACCGCCGTAGCAAAGAACACGAGAGGCATAATGAGCACAGCGGAATCCAGGACGTCGATGTCGTCGTAGCTTTGTGCGAAGAACTTCTTCTCAGAGTTCCATGCCTTCTGCATGATCTGCTCGTACAGCTCGTCGCGCGCCTCCAGCCACCTATTGCGCCGAGGGCAAGGGAGCGAGCGCTTGTCCGCAAGGCGGAGGCCTGATCAGATATTAAGCGGGGTTAGGATAATCTCCACTTTCACGCTGACCTCGGTCAATAGCCACCCTTACACGTCACTAGTGAAAAAAGGTAGCCTTCTGATCTGCAGGATCTCGTACGTACCACATCATGATCTAGCCATTCTTGACGTTAACTAACTTCGACGCAACTTCGAACTGCATACCTTGGAGTACTGTAGCGCAGGAAACTCTCAGTTAGGCATGTAAAGAAGAGGGTTTCGGCGCACCGTGAAGTGTCTTTTCTTGTTTCGCACCTCCCTGCCAGGAAGGTCGCTAGTAAGGATATCATCGACAGCGTTTCTTTGGCGAACTGACCAAATCGACCTAGATTGATGGTCAAACATGGGAGTTGCGAACCACGACCGGGCAGAAGATAAAGTGGGCGCAGCACGCACAAATCCGGGTCATTATAGTGGGCAACCACGACTATCAAAAATCAAAGTTTGTCAAGATTGGTGTCAACGTGATATGAAAAGACATACAGTCTACTCTGTTCACCGATATTTCAGGTTTAATACATTACCCAAAGACTGTTATAGTAAGACGTACAGGTCGCGAACTGCAACCCTAGAAAACGAGATACTGATGAGCAAAGCCGATGTATAATAGGAAAGGCCATTACCATATATCATACGACTAGGGCAATGTGTGTTGACACATTAGTTGAGTTCCACAAGAGACCACCATCAACTTGCCAGAGGTTTACCAAACTTCAGGGTGTGAGAAGAAAATAAAATGCGAAACGTGGTACTATAACGCACCTTTTGCCCAAGATAGATACAATCCATCCTAGAGAAGCATGGGTAAGTTGGCGTCCATCCATGAGAATATCAATCCATCGCACAATTCGCCGTATATATCCTGAAAATGTCGCAATGTCAACTCTCTGGCAGAGAAATGTAAGCTACTCACAAGTTGAATGTGGTCAATAGCACCGTTTCCAATTCTGACTGGCTTTGACCCCTTATGTCCGTCTAAGTGTGTGAGTTCTTTCTCAGGGAAAATCTTCTCCCCTTTGAGCAACAAAAACAACGTCAGAACAGGCGTCGATCAAGTGGGGACCAACTAACCGTGAATGGTATACATAATCTGTATAGAACCATCAGGATTCTTGTCTTTCAGTCTATCGTAGATGAACTCCATGTAGGCTGGGGGAGAACAAGGTACGTCAAATCAAGTTCCGGACAAAGGGACAAATAACTGTACCATCGGCCTCACGCGTGAAACCGAGACGTATCAAGGCATAAAGCGTGAAGGAGGCATCGCGGATCCACGATGCCCTGTAATCCCTACATCAAGTCTCAGTTGTAGAGAAGTGGCGAGGAGCACTGGCACGTGGCCACGCAGAAACATACCAGTTTCTGGTTCCACCAATGAACTCGGGTAGACTGAACGTTGGGCTGGCAACCACAGCACCTAAGAAGAAAGTTAACTGATTTATCCTCAACATCAGCATAAACGAACCTGTGGGCTCATAGATAAGAAGCTTCAGCGCGAGCGCGCTGCGATTAACAGCTTCTTTCCAAGAACCATCATAGGTAGACCTCCGGATCCAGGCATTCCAGTAGTCATTGGTGCCTTGCAGCAAATCTCGAAGAAGGTTCTTTGGAATCGTGAGCATTACCTAGGATAGACCGAAAACGGTGACAGAAACCTTTGTAAGCAGTGGGTCTTCTTTCTTGCGAAGGTTGGTTGCACTTAGCAGTTCTGACATATCATGTGTTGTTGCATAAAATCAACTGATAACTACGATCAAACTCACGGTCCAACGGGGCACCCAGCTGTTCAGATTGTTCCTTGGTTAAATCGGAGTTATGCTGCTCCTTCATGTTCGCGGCCTTTGGGGGAGTGCGAAGAGCAAACGTGACGACTTGACCTTCTACTAAATCCAGGTCAACACAAATGCTTAAACCTTTATGACCCTGAGGCATGAGATCGAGGATTTGCAAATCGACAGAAGGCGAAGAGACGCCATCGACCACTGATTCCGCAATGAAACGGAGATCAATAGTAAGTTCGTCTGACTCGAAGAGCGCTCTCTTTTGTTTGACCGAGGCATTCTCGCCATTCGCAGGGACTGTGTCATCGGGAATAAGCGAAGTTTTGTGCTCATGTAAAGCATAGTGAAATGCAGGTGCGCATTCAACACGTAGTGGCTGTTTGCCACGTACCACCTATGGTGATACAGGTTAGGGGACACTGGAGCGATGCCACAAGTAACGTAGATGCGAACTTCTACGCGGCGAATTAACCAATGCAAGAGAGGCTTTTGAGCAGTTGCCGCCGGGTTGCGAGGGAGGAAATCTAGAAAAAAGAAGTCGTCGACCCAGAGTGCACATGCCCAGCGTGCATCAGAAACACTCACCCGTGACACTGACAACGCCTTCTTCGTTGAGAAATCTGTAGTTCTGCCTCAGAATGCCAAGTGATAGAGCATAGTGAAATCGAATCACTTGGTTTGCAAAACCTGGAATCACAAGTACCGCGCATGAGCCAGCCGTATAAAGGGTGCAAAAGATATTACATTCGAACTGGGAAGGTAATTCTGCTTCGTAGTAAAGGGGATCTTCGGCGAGATCGAAAAATGACCGCCCTGGACGAAGGTCAACAACCAATAGCCCAGATGGATGGCGCTCCCAAGCAATTGGCAATACCTTGTCTTTATCAAGGATCCGCGCAAACACGGAAGGAGAGTCAAAGTCAGGAACACAATAGCTCTCGACTACGGAAAGAGATCCAGGAGAAAGGGGTCAATGGACGTTAAAGTGACCAGACAGATTCTCACTCGACCCGTCAGTGCTGACCTGTCAACGGGAACAGGATTTAGATAGGGGCCAGTTATGAATACAGATACCTACCAAGGCAGCAGTTCTGAGGTTTCCGATCCTGCGGGGTAGATAGTTTCAAGTAAGGGATCACAGTGCAGAAAATGGAAACTAGGACAACAATCTGAGCTCACAAGGCATGATCAGAAATTGGAACATAATCTCGCGTTTGAGATGGAATGCACAAATTCATGGTTCTCGGACAGTGGCGCCAGTACCAGGAGGTGCTGGAGTTGGAGTTGGGATCGTTATGGTTTATATGATTATCCAAGATCCGGAAGGACTCGGACTCGGAGCTTGCTACATTCCAACATCAGCCACTTGCAATGCCGCTCTTATTATTTCTGTCATTTAAACATTCTGGTCAGTCCCACCCTCGCCTTGCGCCCCCGTCAACGCAAGCAGTGTCGTGTCGACCGTCTCCTTACTAACAACATGCATGCGAGGACGTACGAGGTAACAACAAATACTGATGAACCACTTACAACAATTCGCTCATCCTCATCACATTTTGTGTCTCGTGCTCCACAGACTGTCCCAGGGTTTTTCGTCCAAGACGCGCTGGCCACATCCGCAGACATCGGACCAGTGAGTATAAGCGGAAACTCTTTGTGTAGGCTACTCACTCCCTTTGTGTAGACCCCCGACTATTTTGGACTACGATCGAAATCATGGACTGAGTTTTTGGACGCAATAGACGAGCTGCGTGCGAAGTGCCCAGACTCGGTCTCGTATAAAGTCCTATTCTTTGGAAGGCATGGTGAAGGTACCCGTGGGTGACCTTCGCCCGAATGTCTTGCAGTGACTGATAGGCCGGACTCTGATCTAGATAACGTCGCCATAAATAGATTTAGTCAGAAGGTAGGTGGACTTTCTTGATACACGAACGCCTTTCTAAGCAATTTCGAAAGGCATGGGAGGAGTACGTATTTTTTGTTGTGAAATCGCCATTCGGGTCGATTGAAGCAAGTACTTAAGGACATGGGCCGTAAAACAAGGGGATGGCGAAGTTACATGGGGACGTGCGTTGGTACATTACATTGCCTTCATTCATTTGTCTGATCTTGCTTCCCTGATTCCCACAGCTGATCCTCGCCTCACTCTGATTGGTGAAGAACAGGCTCGCAGTGCCCACGCTGCATGGGAACATGAGATACTCCACGGCCTTCCGGTCCCACAGAAATTCTATTGTAGCCCTTTAACGAGAGCTATACGTACCCTCGAGCTTACATTCGAAGGCATACTTCCGGCTGACCTGAAGCCTATCATACTGGAGGTAATATCATCCATACCTTCTTGCGCATTGACTTGACTAACATACTTCTGGATGCAGGACTGCCGTGAACACAATGGTGCACACTATTGCGACAAGCGTAGGCCGAAATCAGAAGTACAATCTGAGTTTCCCAACTTTGTCTTCGAAGAAGGGTTTAAAGAGGAAGACGTTACGTGGACCTCAGAGCGCGAATCCAGGGAACACATGGAGAAACGCGCCAAGCTGGTCTTGGATAGAATTTTCGAGGATGACCATGACGATACCTGTGCGCCCACCTTGTTTATCCCAAATGGCTAACATTCCAGTTGTTTTTAAGACATATCTATTACCGCGCATAGTGGCTGGATAAGGTCGGCTCTGCGCGTGTTAGGGCGAGGGGACTATGATATACCAACTGGCGGTACGTATTGATAGTACCAGCGCTCATGAATGAGCCCTTGAACGATTAAAAAGTTGACTGCGGCTGTTTTCAGGACTTCTTGTGGTTGTTGTGAAAGGGACTGTAGAGTAGACCCGTATAGTAGAACAAACATAGTAAAATGCGACAATGATGGAGATTAGCGGAGATTCAACCAAAGATGCCGTCACCGCAATAACTTAAAATGAGACTTGTTGCACATCATACACCCGCTTGGCCCCATGGGTGTTTGCGCCTTGTTTCACAGCACGCGTTGCTACTCTTCTTGACCGTGTCATGTCCAGCATCGCTCTCGCCCGGGTTTATCGACGTTCGTTTGAGTCATACCCCCATGTCACTCTCGCAGTCGCAGGTGGTGCTTTGACTGCACTCGGCGATGCGGTCGCTCAGTTGTCACAGCAGATCGTGCGTTTCACAGTACATTATTCGGATGACCCACCAGACATCTCTTAGATTATATCTGAAGAAGATGGACGCACTCGGGAATTTCACTATGATGTTCCGCGCACACTTCGGTTTTTTTACTTTGGAGCAGGCATGAGTGAGTGCCAGCGTTTTTGGTGAAAAAACCAGGCTCGTGACAGGCTTGGCTTCAGGTCCTGTCATTGGGCGCTGGAACAAGTATCTCGAATTTAGGTTCCCTCTTCGCCCACGCGGACATAGCTCAACTAGCTTTTCTGCTCTCGCAAAGAGAGTGGTTGTTGACCAGATCGTTATGGCGCCCATCGGAGTATGTCTCCACCGGAGTGACTACATGCACATTTTTACCGATCAACACTAATTATATGGGATTTCTAGCTCTCTGTCTTTTTTAGTTTTATGGGTGTGATGGAAGGTCGTGATTTGAAACATATCCGTGCTAGATTCGAAGATATCTATCGGCCAACGCTGTTGGCCAACTGGAAGATATGGCCTGTTGCTCAGGTCAGTTCAACTTATGTTTTCACATCTGGGACATTATTGACAGGCGGTTGCGATAGTTTATCAATTTTAGGTTTATGCCCTTGCCCTATCGTGTTCCATTTCAACAAACCTGTGGCGTATTCTGGACACTCTATTTATCCCTCCTCAACTCTGCGTGAGCTCCACTTTTTTTTGATAATCATTTGTTGCTCACGGGATATGCGTCAATATAGAGAGAGTAGAAAACAAGACGAGGAAGATACTCTAAGGCGCACGTTCGAACAACTACCTTAGACGTCGTAATTCATCAGGCAGCAACACCCCGACATGACCTTTTCATTTTTATTTCTTACTTATCATCAACTGTATCACACCAGTAACCTGAGCACCCTCTCACCTGCGATAACTTACTCCTCACCATTAACGGCGGCGACGGCATTTGCGTACACACATGGGATTAGGCACTTTTGTCCGACTGGAAAAATTGCTCTTCGGATCATTACAGTAGATTGTTCATAAACTACTTTTCTCTAACTGGATTAAGACGCCCCATACTTCGGCCTGTAGTAAGCAGGCGGGAGATTTAGAAGCACATCGGTAAGTGGGCGTTCTACCAATACGAGTTCGCCAGGCGAAATAAACTCGGCCAGTAGTATCTGTCGATACTGCGTGACAAGCTTGAAGTTGTGATTGGCGTCCCTATCCTGCCCAGTGCGGTCGACGCCGCCACTCCGTCGCCTCCGTCGCTTTTTCTCAAAACCTCCCCATCCAACAGGCGCCGCGAACTGCACCTTACACAACCACGTCGCCCCCCAAAACAGCGCAAGGACGTCCTGACTAGTGCTGCTGTCCTTGTTCACAAATTTTTCTGGGTCCGCGGGTGCGAGCGTAACGCCGAGGATGGCGTCATGCAAGTGCGTAAATCGCTTTGGGAGGGCGGTGCATAGCGAACGGGACCACGGCGGGAACTGGCGTGCCTCGACGTCGTATAGTTCCAGGGAGTTATTGGCGAAGCCGAGGATGAGCAGCGATGGCAAGCTCGGCGCGAAAGCGAGGGCGTGAACGGGCTGGGGGAAGGAAGGAAGGGAAGAGTGGTGTTGCACCGAGTCGAGGTTGAAGATGTGCGTGCGTAGATGGTCGTCTGTCGTAGCGAGCCATTGACCGTCAGGGCTCATGACCATGCGTGTGACCGTGGCTGGCACGGGTTCCGCGTTGCTAGGTTGGTGGCCAGCCATTCCTCTGTCCTTTGTCTCGTGTTCCTCAACGTCCAGCTCGGGTTCGGACGCGTCCGCCTCGTGGTCTTCGCTATTTCGTCTCCCGGTCAGGACACGTCCTTCAGCCATTGAGCCTCTGTGTCTGTGCTGATCAAACCTCCGAAGCACCCTCGCGGAGGTTGAGCCGGACACAAGATCGAGCACTAGCACGAAGGCAGTTGTTGTGGCTATGGTGAGCTTCGAAGAGTCGGGAGAAAACGTCAGGGCGGAAGCTCCACACGACGACAGAGTATCGGGAAGGTGTTCTCGGAGTATTGATTGGAGATCGCGGACACGCTTGGGCTTCAGGTCATCTACCGAAGACTTCTCGGGTGAGATGGACAACACTACTATGCAATACAAAGTGGAAAACACGTACATCTACTTGCAGCCAGAAGAGCTTTGTTTCGAAACCATCAGAGACAGCCAGCCAGTGTCCGTCGTCTGATATTGCACTGGCAACAATATTCGTTTGCACACGCAGACTCATCTCAAGCACCTTTTTCCAGCCGAGACCTCCTCCTGACAAAGCCGGCGGCGGTTCTTCCTCGACTAAAGGCTTCTCAGGGAGACGCCAGACTGCCAGGTCGGTATCACCAGTACTCAGTACAAGCCGAGCGCGCTTCGCTAAGTGTAGGCCGACTGCTCCGTGTGCGCCAGAAGAATAGGCGATTCTTCTATGGTAAGCGTCCTCGAACGTAGCAGTCACGCTCGTTGCCAGAGGGTTGGTGAGGTGTGCAGTGGAGGTCCTAGGGAAAGCAGCTGGCGTCACAACAATGGACATATCCAGACCACCGGAGACAAGGACAGGGACAACGTCGCTCGGAAAGGACCGCCGGTGAGGTGATGGCAAGGGAGTATACGGCGGCCATATGGACAACCCACGAACGTCATGGGAATGCATACGTTTGGACACTGTTCGTACCCACTTGGTTGAGGATGATAAAGTCAAGTTGCCCTTTGAAGACGGTGACACAAGCAGCGAAAATTGCGTTACTTTCTGGTCAATTCCAGATGTATACACTGAAGTCCCGTCCTACACCATGTAATTGGTCAACAAATAGTTAGGATACAACGGTATGACATACGGGTCCGACCACTAAACAGAGCACATCCGCGCCATGGGCCTCGAAGGTTTGTAGTTGGGTGCACGTTCGTGAATCCCAAAACTTAACCATGCCGAGAGAATCGCCGGAGATGATCGTCCCATCACTAACCGACGTCACCAACTATCCTAAATGTCGAACGAAGGGATATGAACTCACCCGACAACGCCAACCGCCCAAACAAGTGTGCTCTCTCCCCTGATTTTATCCGTTTTCATTCTATCGAGAATTCTCCCGGAAGTGACATCCCACTTCCTCAGGCTGCTGTCCGAGCACCCTGCCACAATCCACGAGTCCTGCCATTCATCCTCGTCTTCAGGACTGCTATCGACCTCGTCGTGATGATTCGAGGCGCGCTCTCCGCTTCCCTGCAACAATGGTGGTCCCCAAGCCAGGGATAAAATGCGGCTTTTTGAACGGTCGAGGCGGCGAAGATGTTGAAGGGCGTCGAAGTCTATGGACAAAAGGTGTATGGAACCATCCTCGCAACCCAATGCAAGGATCGTCGAAGTAGGGTTTGCGGCGATTGACCAAATGGAACCGCCCTGCGAAGGTAATGACCTCTGGAGAGAGAACTGTTAGAAGCGCACGCGAAGACGTGATTGTCCCGTACGCGGATAGTCCCATGGACCATATCCCACTCGGTCAGTTCACTACCTCCACCACTGGAGAATAAGCGAAGGTCTGAAAGTGAGGGAATATCGTCTTCATGAAGATCATCCGGACGCTTGAGGGTGAGGGTGAGGGAGTCGACTTTGGATGGGTTCGACCCCGAGAGTGTCTGGGTAAAAAAAATTGCATTAGCGCAACGCCGCAAGAACTGAAGGACTGGACGCGTACTTTCCTTACTACCCAGGCCTGAGGTGCTTCGATGGTCTCCGTCGAGCCAGTCCACTCGTAGATCTCAATGTTACCATTCGCATGACCGACGATTAAAGGGCCAAACTTTGGTACGCGGTCCGCTGTAGTCGCTTTCCTTTTCCCTTTAATCGAAGGAAAGGGTAAAGGGGGAAATGCGAGTGCTGTGATGGAGGAAGGGTTGAAATCTACAAAGCGACATCTGTGGACCGACAATGTCGTCGTTTCTCCCATTGATTTGATTTCACAAACCGTGAGTGTTTGGCGGTCACTTTCGGGTTCACGCGCTCATGCGCCGCACGTGGCGGTCACTCGGCTTCCGCACTCCGTTTAACCACCGTCATGTCTATGTTTGGTCGAGGCTCCAGTGCGCCCTCGGGTGCGGTCAACTCAGAACGAGTAGAAATGGCCATACAAGAGTGCGTGCTTATTCCTTTCTCAACCTTTACTACTCTGACCCGACTACTCAGGTTGGACATGGTCACCGATATTTTTAATCGCCTCGTATCGCAAGTATTTTGACTGGGACCCTGCTTCGTCCCGCTTACTTCCCTCATTTTAGGACATGCCACGCGAAATGTATCAACACGCGATACACAGAAGGCGAACTCAGCAAGGGCGAGAGCGTCTGCATTGACCGATGCGTAGCCAAGTTTTTTGAGGCGAACAAGAAGGTCGGGGAGCGGTTACAGAGTGTTGGCGCTAATGCAGGAGCTACGGGTGCATTTGGTTTGTAGGGACAGTGTGCTACAAGCTGCGCGGAACATGTTCCACTGCGCCTTCGATACGCCAAAACTCATTCCTCCACCTAGGAAGCCTACCCAGACAGTTGGGATGTAGCAGTAGATCCATTCATACAACCCAAATATCCCACTCATGCGACCTGCCCGTGTCCATGGCAGATCGTCTTTTACACCGGAACAATCGGGAAGCACTCTACCATCGTCTTACGGTGCCTGTTTTGGGCATGCTCCTCGAGGCTGAAGACAAGAGAAGGTATTAGACGTGTCACGCCCAGTCAAACGAGAACATAAGGACGCACGCTGGTGCCCTGGTAGTCACAGACTGCGACAAATTTACTCAGAATTGCTACCGGGGGAGGAAATATGAAAGGAAGCTCACAAATGGCTGCCTACAGATTAAGCAGATGACGCTCATTGCCTTTTCGTTCGACTTGGACTGGCTCTTGGCTGCCTTCGCGTTCTCACCCTTGCGTTCACGTTTTTGCTGGGCCTTAGCGCCCTGTATGGAATCAGCACCGGGAAACGCGTAGAAGGCTGGTAAGTGACGTCGTACGTTTCCCATTTCCACGATAGTATACAGACCAAAGAGGTGAAAAAAGTGACAAAAAGCCCAATTTAACGCAACACACGGCGTAATGTACGCACCCGGATGCACCGGTCCGGGGAACGGGGATTCGGCAACTTAAATCGGGGCAAACTGAGGAGCCGAGGCAACCACTGTCATGATTCATAGGGAGTCATCATGAGCACGACATATCATGTCACCGGCCCCGCCAGACTTGACATTATTGCGGCTACCCAAGCTGAGGATAATGAATCGCACCGGGTGGAGGTATCCAGATCTTTCGTCTGTAAGTCTGCTGATTCGTTTGAACCGCGGCATGCTTAAGCTCGAAAATAGCGGACACGGTGACAGGTACGCTGCCTCTCAACCACGCTAAGTAGATCTGATCGGTGATACGACTCTCACTCAGTTCCCTCTAAGGAGATGTACGAGTACGCTATTCAGGCCTCGCTTGGAGATGATGTCTATCATGAGCCGAATACTGCTGCCCTTGAGGCTCACATGGCACGATTGTTTGGGAAGGAAGCCGCCTTATTTGTTGCCTCTGGTACAATGTCCAATCAGCTGGCCATACGTTCACATCTCAAGCAGCCGCCGTATTCCATCGTCTGTGATCATCGTGCCCATATCTACGTATGTGAGGCAGGTGGACTTGCTTTACACACCGGTGCTCAGACCATCCCGATTATCCCGTCCAATGGTAAGCGACCGCTTCTTTGCCATCTGCTCTAACCCTAACTAGCCATGATGCAAAGGGCGCCACTTAACCCTAGAAGATATTCAAAACTTCATCGTCTTAGATGAGGACATTCATTTGTATGCTGCCTCTTTATCTCCTTCTTACTTACCACTGACCCCATTGCAGTTGTCCTACTGAGGTGATAGAATTAGAGAATACACTTAATGGATCGATATTTCCACAGAACGAAATAATTCGTATTTCTGAATACGCGCGCCAACACGGTATCAAAATGCACCTCGATGGTGCCCGCATCTGGCATGTTGCTATAGAGACTGGTATACCCCTCGACGCGCTCTCTGAGCCTTTTGACTCCATCAGTGCCTGCTTTAGTAAGGGACTGGGTCAGTTCGATCGTTTATGTCCGAACGTGTATGAGACGTGCTGAGCTCGAATCCC
>Ga0137362_10000450_pt1 | contig 21119 bp, 23 predicted proteins | sample MadtaG_2_FD_104801 | JGI IMG/M metagenome (GOLD analysis project Ga0137362, IMG submission 104801) | Vadose zone soil microbial communities from Angelo Coast Range Reserve, California, USA - Mad1_100_16 metaG | ecosystem: Environmental > Terrestrial > Soil > Vadose zone | place: USA: California... | reverse complement strand
GCTGGCCATCAAGCTCTATGGACCCGACGTCTTCGTGCTCGAGGCCAAGGCCCGCGAGATCGCCAACGTCCTGACCAATGTGCGAGGCGTCGCCGACCTCGACTACGATCACCTGGTCGGACAGCCCCAGCTTCAGATCGTCATCGATCGCAAGGCCACCGCCCGCTATGGCATCAACGTCCAGGACGTCCAGGACGCGATCGAGGCGGCCACCAAGGGCCGGAACGTCACCGACATCTTCGAGGGCGAGCGACGCTTCGGCGTCGTGGTGAAGCTCGCCCACGACGGGGATCCGCTCTCGAGCCTCAAGGCCCTGACCGTGAGCGCGCCCAGCGGCGAGCGCATTCCCCTGACCCAGCTCGCCGAGGTCATCAAGACCGAAGGCCTGACCCAGATCTTGCGTGAAGGCAACCTGCGCCGCATCGCGATCAAGTGGAGCGTGCGCGAGCGCGACATGGGGAGCCTGGTCGCGGAGGCGATGGCGAAGGTGAACGCGGCGGTGAAATTACCCGAAGGGTACCAGATGGTCTGGAGCGGACGCTTCGAGGACCAGCAGCGGGCGCTCGCGCGGCTCTATGTTATCGTCCCGCTCGTGATCTTCATCATCTTCATCCTGCTCTTCGGCACGTTCCAGTCCGTCGGCGACGCGCTGCTCATCATGCTGAACCTGCCGTTCGCGATCATCGGGGGCACGCTCGCGCTCTTTCTCTGGCGCTCGAACTTCAACATCTCGGCCGCCGTCGGGTACATCGCGGTCTTCGGCGTGAGCGTGCTCAACGGCGTCGTCCTGGTCTCGTCGATCCGCCAGGCGCGGACCGAGGAGGGGCTATCCATCCACGACGCCGTCATCCGGGCGTGTGAGATCCGCTTCCGGCCGATCGTCGTCTCGGCGATCGTGGCCGTCATCGGCTTCTTGCCGGCCGCGCTCTCCCAGGGGATCGGCGCTGAGATCCAGCGCCCGCTGGCCCGGGTGGTCATCGGCGGCTTGATCTCGTCCACCGCGCTCACCCTGCTCGTGCTGCCGGCCCTCTATGCGCTGCGGACCCATCGCGGGCGGGTGTCGAACGCTCCGGTGACGTCCTGAAGTCTTCGCGAGGCCGGCGGCTCGCGCTCGTCCTGCTGGTCGGGTTCGGCTGCGCGGTGGGGCTCGTGCTGATCGAAGTCGCGCTTCGGCTCCAGGAGGCGAACCGGGACACCGTGCGCAATCAGTTCGTCGAGGATCGCGTGTTGCTTCACCACCGCCTGCGTCCGAACTTCAGCGGGACGATCCGGGGTGCGCGCTTCACCACGAACTCCCGCGGGCTCCGTGATCGCGAGTTCGCCGTCCCGAAGCCGGCCGGCATCTTCCGGATCGCCGTTCTCGGTGATTCGTTCACCGAAGGCAGCGGCCTCGACGACGCGGAGACCATGCCCAGGCGCCTGGAAGCGCGCCTGCGCCTGACATCGTGCGGCCCGGGAATCGAGGTCGTCAACGCGGGCGTGTCGAGCTACTCGCCGATCCTCTACTACCTTCACCTCAAGCACGTGGTCGCGCCGCTCAGGCCAGATCTCGTCGTCGTGAACTTCGACATGACGGACGTCCAGGAGGACATGATCAGAACCGAGATCGCGTCGCTCGATGCCCAGGGCCTGCCCGTCGCCGTGCCGGCCAACCGGCGACTCGAGTGGGCTCAAGTCCTGCCGCCGCTCCTGCCGCCGGCGCTGCACGGGCTGGACGACCGGCTCTCGCGGCTCGCCGTCTACCAGCGATGGCGCCGGTCATCGCTCGGCACGTGGCTCTTCGGCCAGCGGCAGCTCGATCTCGTCGGTCTGGAAGAGAGTGGCCTGGTCGGCGACCTCCGCTACGATCCTTTTGCGATCACACGAGAGATCGACACCGAGCAGATCCGCCGAGCGTGGGCGCTCACCGGCCGGTACATCCGCGGGATCAGCGATCTGGCGCGCAGCCTCGGCGCGCGCTTCGTGCTGGTCACCTATCCCCATCCCCATCAGGTGAGCGCGACAGCCTCGCCGGCCGGGCGCCAGGGAGCAGGGATCGGCGCGCACCTCTTCGCGTCGGAGCGCCCGTTCAAAATCCTGGAATCCCTGGGCGCGCGGAACGACTTCCCGGTAATCAATCTGCTGTCGCTGTTCCGCTACCGGGAGGCCGTCGACGGCCCGCTCTTCCGATACGAAGATTTCCATCACACGGTCAAGGGCGCCGACCTCTTCGCCGAAGGCGTCTTCGCCGGCCTGCGCCAGCACGGGCTCATCGCCTGCGCCAAGACCACGTCCGGAACGCAGGCTCACCAGACCCAGTGGCCGGGAATCCAGACCGACTCGAGGCCCGTCGCGCACCACTCGCCCGGAGCCCACATCGGCCGATAGCCGGGATCTGGTACGACTCGCGACGTGCACGGGCCTCCGTCGTTGACCACCGGCGCTCGGGGCTGGGGCGTGGCCGCAGGCGTCCCGCCCGTCATCGGCCGGATCACACCGTTGACGACGAGCGCTGAATCACGCGGAACACGAACGGGTTGGCCACCTCCGAGCGCCGCGACCGGGACGAGCGCCGCGGCCACGACGACGATCAGGGTCCTCATCGATGCCATGACCGCAGTGTAAGGGCAATCGGATATCGCGGCCACGATGGGGCCCCGCATGCCCCCAACGTTCGGAGCGTCAGCTGTGGTCGAGCTCAACCCACCGTTCATCTAGATCGCGGGACCCGTTGCGACGTAGCCCAAACGCACCAGGCCGGGTCGTCCTGGTATCGGAACGTCAACGCGGTGACGCGCGCGCCGAGTGAGTCATCGATGAGCTGTTTGCACTGCGAGTGATGCGCTCGCATCAGCGGCTGGCGGCGCGAAGTGTCACGAAACGGCGTGAGTCCGCGTATCGGGACCGGAATCGAGCATCAGGCGTTCGACGCGCGTCGGTAAAGTGCGACGCGAGGCGAACACATGCGAACCAGCGAATCCCAGAGCCCGCGAATTCTCGTCGTCGACGACGACGCCGTCGTGCGGCGCATGCTGAGCGACACGCTCGGCCGCGCCGGCTACGCCGTCGTCCAGGCCTGCTCCACCACTGAAGCGCTCCGCGTCGCCGCTGACGAGGAGCCGGCCCTCGCCATCGTCGCTCTCGTTCTGCCCGACGGCGACGGCATCGAGCTGCTCGGCCAGCTCCGGGCCTCGTGGCCGACGCTACCGGCGCTCGTCGTGGCCGCCTGCGTGGAGCTGCGCAGCATCGTGGAAGCGATGCGGCGGGGCGCCCACGACTACCTGAGCAAGCCGCTCGACCCCGACGTGCTGCTCTCGGCCTGTCGTGCCGCCCTCGCCCGCCGTCCCGTCGTGAAAGCGCCGGTGCGGCCGGCCGAGCTGCCGATCGTGGGCGCGAGCGCCGAGACGGCCCGCGTGCGGGAGACGCTGAGCCGGCTCGCTCGCACGCGCGCCGCCGGCGTGCTGATCGTCGGCGATGCGGGAGTCGGCAAGACCTGGCTCGCCGGCGCGCTGCACGCGGGCAGCCACCGGCACCACGCGCCTTGCCTGCTCCTCGACTGCGGCCGGGCCTTCGCGCCCGCCGTCGCCCTCTTTGGCACCGACGGCAACGGCGGCCTGCTGACGGCGGCGGCCGGGGGCACGCTGATCCTGGACGACGTCGAGCGTCTCGCGCTCGATCTGCAGGCCGCGCTGCTCGACTGGCTGGAGAGGCACCACGCCGCCGCTCCGCTCGTCGTCGGCCTCACCACGCGGGCAGCCGCCGAGGGTCCGCTCGTCGCCTGGCTGGACCGAGCCAGCGTCTCAGTGCCGCCACTCGGCGAGCGCACCGGCGACATCCTGCCGCTGGCCCGCCACTTCCTCGCCGAGGCGGGCGCGCTCCACGGGCGTCAGTTCCTCGGCTTCACGCCGGACGCCGAGCACCGCCTGCTCGGCCACGGCTGGCCGGGCAACGTGCGCGAGCTCCAGGAGACGATCGCACGAATCGCCGAAGGTCTTACCGGCGGCTCCGCGCGTGGCGAGCACCTCGCCCTGGCCACCCCCGGGCCGGCCCCCGCCTGGATGCCGATCGGCAACCCTCGGCCGCTCAAGGAGATCGAGGACGCGTACATCGATCACGTCATCGTGCTCGCTGGGGGCAACAAGACCCGGGCCGCTCAGCTCCTGGGAATCGCGCGCGAGACCTTGCGCACTCGCTCGCAACGCCGAGAACCACGTCTCCCAGGGGAGAACCGCTTGAAGATGCAGCCGGTCCTGGGCAAGGCGTGAATAGCGCCCTTGTCGGCGGAATGGCGAGCTCGGGAGCGTCGCCCGAGGCTGCGCAGGTCAGCGCGGACTTCCTGACACTGCTCCTTCTCACCATTTGTGTCGGCGCAGAGACGTCTCAATCAGAGAGCGACACGTCCGATCCAACGGACGACCAGCCTCTCGTGCGGGTCGGCTCCGTCACCCTCAACGTCGCCGACGTCACCACGATCGGCACGCCCACTATCTGAGGAGACCCGAGCATGTTGCGAGCTCTTTCCACCGGGGCCGCCGGCCACCGGACGAATCAGGAAGCGGTCGATGTGATCGGCAAGGGGAACTTCGCCGACCTGCTGTCGAAGAGCTCCTGCCCACGCAAAGCATCCCGCTGGCCGTTTCAGTCCGCCGGGAAGGCGGTTCGCCCCGAGGCCGTCGAGGCCGCGTGGAAAGAGTACCGCGCCACCGGCTCGCCGGAGGCGCGCGAAACGCTCATGCAGCGTTACATCCATCTCGTGCGCTACATGGCCGGGCGGCTCGGCCGCACGCTGCCGCCGAGCGTCGAGTTCGACGACCTCGTCTCGACGGGCGTCGTCGGCTTCCTGGGCGCGCTCGACACGTTCGATCCCAGGCACGGCACCGATTTCAGCGTGTATGCGCTCACGCGCATCCGCGGCTCGATGGTGGACTTCGTGCGCGAGATCGATCCCGTCGGCCGGGTGACGCGCCGCAAGCTGCGCGAGATGGAACGGACCCTCACCGACCTCGAACAGGAGATGTCGCGTCCGCCCTCGGACAGCGAGGCGGCCGAGCGACTCGGCATCTCGATCGACAACTATCACGAGCTGCTGAGCCGGGCCAGGGCGGCGATGACGCTCTCGCTCGAGTGGGTGGAGAGCGAGGGCGACGACGACGGTGAACCCGTGACGCGCGCCTGGATCCCCGATCCTGCGACCAAGGACCCGCTCGCGTCGCTCATGGACAAGGACAGCGTGGGCCGGCTGGCCGCGCTGGTGGGGGCGCTGCCGCCGGCCCACCAACTCGTGCTTCATCTGCACTACGTCGAGGAACTGAACTTCCGCGCGATCGCGATGGTCATGGACATCTCGGAGTCGCGGGCGACACAGCTCCACACGGCGGCGGTGCTGGCGCTGCGCGGCCAGGTCAAGACCGGTCGGCTTCAGCAGGCAGCCGGGCCGCGGTGAACGCTCGAGGCTAGCGCTCTACCTCCTGTCCGTCGTGCTCGCCGGCTGCGCCATCGCCGATAGGCGCGTGCCGTCTGGGTGCGTAATCCGCGTCACCGGAGGCAAGCCGGAGCCGGCTGCACTGCCGTGCGCGAGGAGAGTCCGATTCTCGATGTGACTGCGCGGACGCCGCTCACAGCATCGGCGTCGATCTCGACGACGCGTCCGAGCGGCCGAGCACGCTCGAAGATCTCGCTAACGGCTCATTGCTGACGCTCGCGGATCTCGAATATGGGGACGCGCGTTTCTTCGCTGATCTGAAGCACCGCCTCCGGGGTCAGCCCCAGCGTCTCCACGGCGGCATTGTGGAAGCGCACCGGCGAGCCCTCCTCGAGGTCGCCGATTGCCTCCTGGCTCACCAGATTGTCCGCAAGGTGAATCGCGGCGGCATTCCTCTGGTATGCCGCTGGCGCCAGGTCGAAGCGGTGGTGGGCGCGGATGGCGGCGGTGATCGATTCGGGCATCATCCAGTGCGTCGCGAGCAGCGCGCCCAGCTCGCCGTGGTCGGTCTGTAAGATCTCGACCTCGGCCAGACTGAGCGGCATGCCGTTGGCTTCGGCGTGACGCCTCACCGCAGAAGCCTCCTTCGGGTAGTGGCTCTCGAGGACGAGGAGGCCGAGGTCATGAAGCAGTCCTGACAGGAAGACGCTCTCGGGATTCAGATCCTCACGGGCGCCGATCGCGTGGCGGGCGATGACCTCCGAGCAATGGGCCACGGCCAGGCTGTGCCGCCAGAAAATCTCACGGGTAGCCTGCGTGCCGCGGACGGGCGCGGCGTCGTAGAGGCTCGCCATCAGGGCCAGCCGCCGGATGCGAGCCAGGCTCAGACGGAGGAGCGCGTCGCGGATCGACGACACCGAGCTGCGGCCGACATAGGCTGCCGAGTTGGCGGCTCGCAACACGCGTGCGGCGATGACGGGGTCCTGGCGGATGATCGCCGCCACCTCGGCCACCGAGGCGTCCTCGCGGCCGAGGGTCGCGATCAGATGGGCAAGGACAGGCGACAGCGACGGAAGGTCGCTGAGGCCTTCGATGTCGGCGACGAAGCGCTCAGTCAGCGTCGGCATACTTCCCCTCGTCGGAAGATACGGCCGCTCGCCGCAAACGCAGCGGGCTCTTCCGGTCCGTATACGCGGACTTGAGCGAAAATTGTGTTCCGAGGGTCTGCGAGGCCCGCTATCACCCTGCTGGCGCTAGGAGTTCTTCCCCGGCGGTGGGAATGCTTCCGCGCCGTCTCTTCCGCCCTCGGTATGGTTGCGCGCGCTAACCGACTGTTTCCTTTCGCGAAGCGAACCTGGTATCGGCCTTGCGAGTGTCCCCCGCTAAGCACATGACCAGTTCGCCACTGATAAGCATGGCGCGTCTCCCGATGACGCTTCGAGGCGTCGTCTGCGACGAGTTCTCCGACGCGTCGATCTCATGTCCCAGAACACCGTCGGTCCGAGAAGTTTTACGCGTTCAAGACTGAGGGCACACGCCAGATGAACACTGCAGTCAGGGAGCGAAGGCTCGAACAGCACGAGGTAGAAAGGCCGAACGCGCTCGGGCAGCTTACGGGCGAGCCGCCGGCTCAGAAAGGCGCCGGGCCCGAGGCGACCGCCTCTCAAGGCTCTCTGCTCGCTGCGGCCGCAGAACTCGTCGCCGCGATGGAGGCATTCGCCGTCAGAAGCGACCGCAGTGGGGAAGGCGGCCGCAAGGATGAATCGCTGAACTCGGGCCGTCCGATCGTGACTGGCGCGTTCCAGAAACCGCGCGCGCGCGGGCCCGAGCCCGCGGCCGCGGGTCCCAGGGCGAGCGGGCCCGGGGCGGGCCTCACGGGGCCCCAAACGAGGGCGAACGAATGGGCTGCCGAAGCTCTCGAGGTTGAGCAGCACCCTCGTACGTCAACTGACGTCACGCCCTCACCGGCGTGGCGGGACTACTTCGCACAATTTCGTGCGCCAAACACGCCCTATCTCGTGATCACGGCCAAGGACCAGGCGTCCCTCTATGATTTTTTCAAGCGCACGTTCGCGGGAGTGGAGACCGTGGAAGTCAGAATGGATCGGCGCGCCGGGGATCGGCGCCCGGCGGCGGACCCGGTGCCAGGCGACCGGCGCCCAGCTGAGCGCCGCTCGCGGCCTGAGGTTGAGGCCGAACTCCGCGCCAGCGGCTTTGCTTTCGTGCGCTCCCAGCCCCGCCCTGATGTCAGGCGGGCCGGCTCCTCACGGGGAGACCAGGAGCATCCGGCAACGCTGGGCCGCACGCCGTCCGCTGTCGAGCCGCCTCGACTCTCCCCGTTTCGCCGGGCCTCCAGCGCTTGACGGGGACACCGTGTTCCGCATTCGACCCGGAACCCTGGACTCATACTGAATTGAAAGGCGGGCAGTAAATGGATTGCAAAGAGAAACCGGGCACCGAGATTCAGCAGCAGCTCATGCTCTGGGTCGAACAGACCAAGCGTCTTCTCGTGTCGCTTCCCACCTGTTTTAGTGAACTCGAGCAGTTGAAGGGTGAGGCCGGCAGGTTCAACGAGCGAATGAGCGCGCTCGAGCGAGAGAATCAGGAGCTTCGGCAGAGTCGCGACGACCTCACCAAGACCTTTGGCAAGCTGAAGGAACTGATTGTCGGGCCCCGTGACGAACCCTCCCAGAAGGTCGCCGACGCGCCAAGCCCGGGATCGTTCGGTATACCTGACCCTTCGGCATTGCATGCCTCAAAAGTTCGCCTCTTCTCTGGGCTCCGTCAGCCTGCGGACAACCGCGCAACTACTCCATGATCGCTCTCCACTTCGCACACGGAAACGGCTCCACGAGGGAGGCCCCAGAGGCGTTCGGCCGGGCCGCGCGCGAAGGTGGTTATCACGATGACTGCCGCGCTTAAAACGGCGTCGACGGCCGCGAGGACGCTCGGCCAGCCGGTCAACCGGCGCCTGGGGGACGTCCTGGTCGCGCAAGGATTGATTACCCAGGACGGTCTCGCGCGCGCGATCGCCGCGCAAAAGGGCACGAGCGAGAGGCTCGGCTCCGTGCTCCTCCGCTTGAACCTCCTCGCCGAAGAGCAGCTACTTGGATCCCTCTCGCGCCAGTACGGGGTCCCCTCGATCGCGCTCTCGCAGCTGGAGATCGACCCCGAAGCTCTGAGTCTCGTGCCCGCCCAGATTGCCAAGAAGCACCACGTCCTGCCGATCAAGCGGGTGGGCAACATGCTGACCCTGGCGATGGCGGATCCCACCGATGTGTTCGCGCTCGACAACGTCGCCTTTATGACCAATCTGCAAATCTTGCCGCTGGTCGCGTCCGAGGTGGCGATCCGCGAGGCGATCGAGCGGCATTACGAAGGCCAGACGAGCGGTATTACCGACATCGTCTCAGAGCTCAACACCGGAGGCTCCCCCGACGTCGAGGTCGTCGATGAGGGCGACGAGGCGGCCACGAAGATCGACGTCTTCGAGCTGAAGGAGTCGGCCGACGAGGCGCCGGTCGTGAAGCTCGTCAACAAGGTGCTGGCCGACGCCATTCAGAAGGGCGCCAGCGACATCCACTGGGAGTCTTACGAGAAGGCGTTTCGCGTCCGGTTCCGCGTCGACGGCGTGCTGCACGAGATGCTCTCGCTACCCAAGAAGGTGGAGGCGGCGACCATCTCCCGACTCAAGATCATGTCGAATCTGGATATCGCCGAGCGCCGGGTCCCCCAGGACGGCCGCATCAAACTGCGCTACAACACGCGCGAGATCGACTTCCGGGTGTCGATCCTGCCCACCATCTTCGGTGAGAAGGCTGTCCTCCGAATCCTCGACAAGGACAACCTCCAGCTCGATCTGTCCAAGCTCGGCTTCGATCCCTGGGCGCTCGAGCAGTTCGAGAAGGTCATCCGTCAGCCCTACGGAATGATCTTGATCACGGGGCCGACGGGCTCCGGCAAGACGACGACGCTCTACTCGGCCATCCACACGATCAACTCGCCCGAGCACAACATCATGACGGCCGAGGATCCCGTCGAGTACAACCTCAAGGGCGTCAACCAGGTCCAGATCAACGAGGGCGTGGGCCGGACCTTTGCTTCCGCCCTGCGCGCCTTCCTGCGCCAGGACCCCGACGTGATCCTGGTCGGCGAGACGCGCGACCTCGAGACGGCGCAGATTTCGATCCGGGCCGCGCTCACCGGCCACCTGGTCTTCTCCACGCTGCACACCAACGACTCGGCTTCGACGATCGCCCGGCTCATCGACATGGGAGTCCCCCCGTTTCTGGTCGCCTCGTCGCTGCTGCTCGTGCTCGCGCAGCGGCTGGGCCGAAAGATCTGCAAGGACTGCAAGGAGCCGTACGAGATGGACGAGGAGTCGCTGCTGCCCTACGGCCACGTGCTCACCGGCGTCGGGCGGACCCAGGCCTACAAGGGCCGGGGCTGCGCGACGTGCAACTTCACCGGGATGAAGGGACGGGTCGCGATCTACGAGATCATGCCCGTCACCCAGGAATTGCGCGACATGATCATCAAGGGCGCATCGACCGCCGAGCTCAGGCGCATGGCGCAGTCGCAGGGGATGAAGACGCTGCGCCAAGCGGGGCTTCTGAAGGTGCTCTTCGATGGCGTGACGACGGTCGAGGAGGTGCTGCGCGTCACCGTCGCCGAGTAATTCAGTGCCGCCATCGCCCTCGGAAGCGGTGGCCTAGGAAGCCGCGTTCAGACTCGAATCAGGCGGCGCGCTTAGACTTGCGAAACTTCGCCGAGGCGAGGCGGCGTCGAGTCGCACGAATCAGCCGCCAGTCGGCGAACCATTCCCAGATGGCGCCCACCATGACGGCGCCGCCGATGATGCTCAGCAGCACGACAAAGTTGGCTATAGCCATCGTGAGTCGTGGTGCATGAGCCGCATCCAGAGCATGTGAAGCGCGGCGACCAGGAGCAGCACGTAGCCCCAGGTGGTCGAGACCACGATGGGCGAGCTCGCTCTCACAGCCATGGCGCCGCCCGCGTGATCTCCCACGTCGAGATCAGATCGGGATCGTAGATGATCTCGCTGGTGGAATTGAGTCGGTACTCACCCCGGCGCGCCGGCGAGAACCCACGCACGTCGGGTGGCAGCCAGAACGTCTCGCCTTCCCACACGCCCTGGAGGGCCACGGCGAAGCCGCGCGCCCGATCCGCCGACACGATGATGCCGTGGACCTGAGGCTGGGCGACGACGTCGCCGTCCTCGTCGAAGTACGTCAGGGTGATGAGGACGTACTTGCCGATGTAGGCCGCGATCTCACGTCGGTCCGCCGCCGTCCCCGCCTGGTCACGGCCATCCGGCGGCCACCAGCCTGCACAGGCGCCGAGCAGCAGCGCGAGCGTCGTGATCGCGACGAGGAGGCCGAATCTCTTGTAGCTGCCGGTGAGAGCAGGCGGGCGGCGCATCCTGCCCGGCTAGAGCATGGGCAATGCCACATTCGTTCGAATCGCAACGTGAGCGTTCCGAGGGAAATTCGTGAAGTCGCCGATGACTCAGGTGGCGACACCTGACGGCGTGGCACCAGAGTGCCATCGCGGCGTCCGGTTCTACCCGGCGGGAAGCTCGACCTTATATGTGACGCCGCGGTCGGGCCGGTTGGCGACGGTCAGGCGGCCGCCTTGGGTGTCCACGATGGCGTGGGCGGCGGCCAGACCGACCGAGGGTCCTCGCCCGCTCTGACCGTCGCGGACAACGAACGGCTCGAAGATGCGGGCCAGCAGATGGTCGGGAATGTGAGGGCCGTCGTCCTCGAGCACCGCCACCGCCCAGGCACCGCCGTCGCGCTCCTCCCGGCGGGTGGACACGCGCAGCGTCCCGCCCCCGGGCACCGTGAGCAGGGCATTCTCCGATTCCAGGACGAGCGCGAGCAGGGCGCGGCCGATCTCGCCCGGATCGCCCAGGGCCGACGGCCCGCCCGACGGATACGCGCGCTCGATGCGGATGTCGCCACCACGGAGCTGGGGCTGGCGCAGGCGCAGGATCCGCTCGAGCAGCGCGGTGAGATCGACGAGCGTGCGGCCGATCCCGCCGCCTGTCGAGAAGCGCCGAAGGTCCCCGATGACATCGCCGATCTCGCGACAGTGTCCTTCCAGCGCCCGGAGCTGGTGCGCCGTCTCCGCGTCGGGCGGCGCCTCGAGCAGGCGCTCCATCCTCAGCGTGACGGTACCGAGGAGATTGTTGACCTCGTGGACGACACCGGAGACGAGATGGCCGAGCGCCAGGACCTTCGCGGCTTCCACCAGCTCGCGCTTGGCCACCTCGAGCGTCGCGGTCTGGCGCTCCATCGTCGCGGCGAGCACCGAGTGCCTCAGGGCGAGCGACGCCTGGGTGGCGTACATGTCGAGGAGCTGCCGCTCGATGCCCGGGAGCACGGTCGTGCCCGGCGGGAGCGACAGCCCGAGCACTCCGAGCGCGCCTTCGGTGTCGGCCAGCAACAGGCCGTAATAGCTCCCCTCACCCGCGCGCTTGCCGCGGATGAGGAGGGGGCTGGCGGCGTTCAGGACGCGCCGCGCATGATCGGTGTCGAGCTCGGACACGGAGGCCTGACTCGGGGCGATGGCAGCCAGTCGAACGCCGTCGCCGGCGACGAGTTGCAGCGTCGTCACCACGCCCGGACGAAGCGTGGCGGCGCCGGCAGCGATCATCTCGTAGAGGGTGTCGGCGCTCTTGGCCGTCGGCAGGGCCTGGGCGGCCCTGACCAGCTCACCAGCGCGGACCGACAGCGCGCTACGCGTCACCGGTCCTCGAGGTGGTAGGACTTCAACTTGTTGTAGAGCGTCTTGGGATCGACGCCCAGGATCTTCGCCGCACGGGCCCGGTTACCGGCGCAGTGCTGGAGGACCTTCAAGACGTGACGGCGCTCGATGTCGTCGAGCGAGATGAGGGCGGTGTCGATGTCGTCCATCGACACCGCCGGCAGGTAGAGCGCGACCTCGGCCGCCGTCACCTCGCCATCTTCGCTCAGCACGCTGAGCCGCTCCACCACGTTGCGCAGCTCGCGCACGTTGCCCGGCCAGTGATAGCGCGTGAGCAGGCCCATCGCTTCGGCCGTCACCTTGATGGGGGCGCGCCCGGGCGGGGCCACCTGCTGGGTGAAGTGCTCGACGAGGAGCGGGATGTCCTCCACCCGCTCGCGCAGCGGCGACATCTCGATGACGATGACCCCGAGGCGGTAATAGAGGTCGTGACGGAACTCGCTGTTGGACACGGCCTTGGCCAGGTCGCGGTTCGTCGCGGCGATGATGCGCACGTCGACGTACAGGGTGCGGTCGCCGCCCAGTCGCCGGATCTCCCCACGATCGAGGGCGCGCAGGAGCTTGGCCTGCATGGCCACGCTCATCTCACCGACCTCGTCGAGGAAGAGCGTGCCCATGTGGGCCAGCTCGAGGAGGCCGTGGCGGCGCGCCGTCGCACCCGTGAAGGCGCCGCGCTCGTGACCGAAGAGCTCGCTCTCCAGCAGCTCGTCGGGCAGCGCCGCGCAGTTCAAGGCGAGGAACGGGAGATCACGGCGCGCGCTGCCCCGGTGGATCGAGCGCGCGGCCAGCTCCTTGCCGCTGCCGCTCTCGCCGAGGATCAGCACGTTGGACGCCGACTGGCTGGCGCGATCGAGCAGACTGCGCAGCCGATCCATCACGCGGCTCGACCCGTACAGCAGCGGCTCGATCTCCTGCTGGGAGACGGCACGGCGGAGCGAGCGGTTCTCGAGACGAAGCCGCCGGTACTCGGCGGCGCGCGTGACGGTCTGGAGCAGCTCGGCCATCTGGAACGGCTTGGACAGGTAGTCGAAGGCGTGCAGCTTGAGCGCGTCGACGGCCGTCTCGATGTCCGCGTGCCCGGTCACGATGATGACCTCGGCGTCGTGGCCGTCGGTCCGCATCTGCTGGAGGACCTGGATCCCATCCCGGCGGGGCATGCGGAGGTCGAGGATGACGACGTCGAACTCCTGCTCGGACAGCGTGGCGAGACCGGCATCGCCGTCCGCGGCAGCGGCGACGTTGAAGCCGCGCTTCGCCAGCCCCTGTACCAGGATCTCCCGCAGCTCTTGCTCGTCTTCGACGACCAAGAGCCGCAGCGCGTTAGGCATTCGCCCTCACCCGAGCCAGTTAAAGGTGGCACCGAGAGTAGCGCAGGGGCTCGGCGCCTGACAAGAAACCCGTCGAACGCCGCGGCTCGCCCGAATCCTGGTCGCCGGGATCCCTCCGGACCTCCCATGACCCGCCGATAACCCAGTCAGAGGGCTCGTTGTGCGAGCTGATGCACGCGCCTCAGCGATGCCCGCCCGGACGGGCCACCAAGCGCCGGGGAAGCAGCACAATGCGACACGCGGCCAGTCCGAGATGACCACCTCGAAGGGAGATCGACCATGAGATTCCGATTTGTCGATCGGTGCATCGCGCTGGCGGTCGTCGCCTTCCTGCCCGTCGTGGCGCTGGCCTCGAGCTTCGAGGTGACGCCGGCGGTGCGGGCCGAGCTCGAGAAGCAATCGAAGGTCCTCGCTGCCTGGGCCGCCGATCCGGTCATCGTAACCGCGGTGAAGGAACAGAACGCCAAGGGACCGATCGCCGGCATGGACAACGCGAAGTGGAAAGCGGCCCGCAGGAGCGATCCGATCGTGCAGGGCCTGAGCGGAAGCGCAGCTGGTCAGTTCATCAAGAAGAAGATCGACGCCAGCAACGGCACCCTCGACAAGGTGTTCCTCAACGGCGCCCACGGCGAGAAGGTCGCGTTCGCCGAGAAGACGATCAGCTACATCCACAAGGGCCAGGAGAAGTTCGACGTGCCGATGAGCACGGGCAAGCCCTGGCAGATGACGAAGCCGTGGTTCGATGAGTCACTCCAGGGGTACGCCCTCCAGGTTGCCGTGCCCGTCATGGACGGCGGCAAGGCGATCGGCGTGCTCGTCGCCAGCGTGCCCGTCGCCTACCTGGAGCGCGTGGCCAAGAAGTAACGGGCGAAACGCGGGAGATCGACATGAACGTCATCATGCGGCTGCTGCCAGGGTCATCGATCCGCGCCCGCCTCCTTGGCGCCTGCGGTGGTCTCGCGCTGCTGACCGCGCTCGTGGGAGGCGTCGGGACCTGGGGATTCGCCACGATGAACGCGGCCTTTCAGCAGGCCGTCAACGAAAATCTTCCCGCGGTGAGCCATCTGGTCCAGGCCGACCGCGACATGCAGCGGGCCCTCGTCGCCCAGCGCACGCTGATGTTCATGAAGTCGGACTCTTCAGCGGCGCAGGAGCAGATGAAGAGCTACACGAGCAGCATGCAGCAGATCACCGGGCACTGGAAGGCCTACATCGTCTTCCCGGCGCACCCCGATGAGGCAAAGCTCCGCTCGGAGTTCGAAGGCGCCCAGGCCGGGTGGGAAAAGGCGGCGGGCGAGGTCGTGAAGCTCCTCGCCCGTGACTCGACCGACGCGCGCAAGGACGCCATCGACGTTTCGCTCAACGAAGGCACCGAAAAGTTCGAGAAGGCCCGGAAGATCCTGCGCTCACTCAGCGACATCCATCTGAGCACCGCGGCCAGCAACGCCAAAGCCGAGGAGGCGCGGGCCGCCGCCATCCGCTGGTGGATGTTCGTCGGGATCGGGGCCGCCCTGGTGTCGGCATTCGCGGTGAGCCTCGTGCTCGCCCGCTCGGCACGACCGCTCGCCGAGGCGGCCGATCTGCTGCGCGACATCGCCGACGGCGAAGGCGACCCCAGCCAGCGTCTCACGGTGGGGTCCGAGGGCGAGATCGGTGAGCTCGCGAGATCGTTCACCACCGGTCAGCCCACCTCGGGAACCCAGGAGCAGGCCGCCAGCCTCGAAGAGACCGCGGCCAGCTTAGAAGAAATGTCCGCCGACGAGTTCAGGCGCCAGGGACCTGGCGAATCGACGGCCAGGTCGGGAGGAGAGAAGCGTCAAGAGCGGGGGAGGATGAGGGCTGAGGATCCGGCACCGGCGGATTTCATCGAAACGCTCACGGTCAAGGGGGCGAACGGCGCGAACGGCCACAGCCACATCAACGGCCACTCGCACGACGGGTTCGAGGAAATCTAAGCACCGCGACCTAGTTCATTTGCACCAGCGGCCGGTCCTGCCGTCGGCGGCCCTCTCTGCCGCCCCGCTCACCGCAGATCGCTCGGGAAATCTCCGAAATTCCTGACGTCCCCCTGCGCAGTCCAAGGTAGACCGTTGACCCTCGAAATTTTGGGTCCGCCCTCGGGATCGGGCACCACCCGGCCGATCACCTTACTAGCATCCCGGAAGTAGCGGCGGAGGAGGCCCCGTACCCATGGAAATCGGCGACGTTCAAGATGGAGGGACCAACCCGGCCGGCGAATCCCGTGCCGGCGCCGTCGGGCCGTCATATTGGGCCGAGGCCCTCCAGGAAACTCGCGGGGCCGGTCGCGACGTTCCCGATGTGCAGACCGATCGGGTCGACGCTCTTCGCCGCCGGATCCGGACTGGCGATCTGGTCCCGGATCCCGACCGGATCGCCAAAGCTCTGCTCGGTCAAGGAGTCGTCGACGCCTAGGATCGGGCTCGGAGAAGGCTCCCAGTGAGCGCCTCCTCGAGCCTCGCCGAGGTGCTCGATGAGGAATACTCGCCAGACGGCATTCAACCCATACGACTGGAGTTCCTCAAATGACGACGCTCGACACAGCGCTCATGTATCGGTCGCCCAGGCTCGGCGACTTCAGCTACGGGACAGAAGACGTGATCCGGTTCCCGCAGGGCATCCCGGGCTTCGAGCAGCTGCAGCAGTTCCTACTCTTGGCCCGCGACGAGTACGCTCCCTTCATCTTCCTGGCCGCGCTCGAGCGGCCAGAAGTGGCGCTGCCGCTGGTGCCGGTGGCTCCGGCCACGCTCGACGTGCGGCCCTCGCGGGCGGCTCAGGCGTCGCTGGGTCAGCCCGACGAGGCCCCGATCACCTACTATGCGGTCGCGTCCATCGGACCGAACGCCGCCGAGATCGGCGTCAACCTACGCGCTCCGATCGTGATCAATCGGGACACCCGGCTCGGCTGTCAGATCATCCTGCCCGACGAGACGCTGCCGATCGCAGCGCCGCTGCTCGCCTAGCGCCATGCTGGTTCTGACCCGGCGCATCGGCGAACGGCTGCGAATCGGCGCGGACATCGAGCTGGTCGTGCTCGATGTTCGCGGGCGCGACGTACGGCTTGGCGTCAGCGCGCCGAGCGACGTTGCGATCCATCGCGAAGAGATCTACCTGAAGATCCAGGACGCCAACCGGACGGCTGCGCCCGGCCAGCCCGGGGTGACCGACACCCTGGCCCGAGCCGCGCGGGCGCTGCGCCGGCGCACGCCGGAGCCTCCAGCCACTGATGGCACTCAATGCGCGAGCCCGTCCGCGCATTGAAGATCCCCTTCGCCGACGTCGGCATTGCAGGCAAGCCCTATGAAACAGACGTGCTGGCCGCCGCCACCCGCGTGCTGAAGTCCGGGAACTACATCGGCGGCTCGGAGATCGAAGCCCTCGAGCGGGAATTCGCGGAGTTCTGCGGCGCCGCCGAGGCGGCGACGGTCCGCACCGGAACCGACGCGCTGACGTTCGCGCTCCGCACGGCCGGCGTCGGCCTCGGCGACGAGGTCATCACCGTGCCCCTCGCCTTCATCGCGACCGCCGAGGCCATCTCCCACGTCGGAGCAACGCCGGTCTTCGTCGACGTGGATCCCGAGACCGCCTTGATGGATACCCGCCGCGTGGCCGCCGCGATCACGCGCCGGACGCGCGCGATCGTGCCCGTCCATCTCTGGGGCCAGCCCGTCGAGATGAGCCCGCTGATGGCGCTCGGACGCGACTACGGCATCACCGTGATCGAGGACGCCTGCCAGGCCCACGGTGCCGAGTATCGCGGGCGCCGGGCCGGTAACCTCGGCGATCTCGCCGCGTTCGGCTTCTGTCCGTCCAAGAACCTCGCGGCCTGCGGTGATGGGGGCATGGTCACGGCGAGGGACCCGGGGGCGCTGGCGCTCGTGCGTCGGCTGCGCGACCACGGTCAGTCGGCACGCGACCAGCACGACGTGGTCGGCTACAGCGGCCGGCTCGATGCGGTGCAGGCCGCTATTCTGCGCGTGAAGCTACGCGCGCTCGACGGGGCCAACGCCCAGCGCCGGAAGCTGGCGCTCCGTTACGAGGAGGCGCTCGGCGACATTCCGGGCCTCGTGCTTCCGCGTCACCCGGCGCATGTGCTCCCGGTCTGGCATCTTTACGTGATCCAGGTGCCCCAGCGCGACCGCGTGCGAGAGGAGTTGGCCGCGGCCGGTGTGGAGACCGGTGTGCACTATCCGACGCCGGTCCACTTGCAGCGCGCCTATCGCTTTCTCGGCTACCAGGCGGGTGACTTTCCCGTCAGCGAGCAGCTGGCCGAGAACATCCTCAGCCTGCCCTTCCATCCGGAGCTCGGCGAGACCCAGATGGCCTATGTCGCCGACTGCCTGCGGCGCGTTCAGTGAGCCGGCTCGAGGGTTCAGCGCCGCCCTCGGCACGACGGCCCGAGCGCGAGGACACCCTGCGCGTGTTCGGCCTCTACCTGGCCGGCCTCGCCAACGATCTGCGCGGCCCGCTCACGGCATTCCTCGGCCACCTGACGCTGCTCACGAAGCGCTCCGACTTGCCGGGCGACCTCCGCGAGGCCTTCGAGCTGTACCGACAGGTGACGTCGGAGACGCTCGACCGCTTCGGGCGCGCCATGGAGTGGGGCCGGCGTGTCCCGCTGGTCGAGCGCGTGGACCTCCAGTCGGTGGTCAACGCGGCCGTTGCGACGTTCGAGACCGAATCCACGCCGGGGATGGTGTCCCTGGAGCTCGACCTCACGCCCACGCCGGCCGTCGCCGGCAACGCCGACCAGCTCCAGCTCGCGATCGAGCACGTCGTGCGCAACGCCTCGGAGTCGCTGGAAGGCCGCGACGGGACGATCTCGATGACGCTGAAGCCGCGCGGCCGCCAGGTGGCCCTCGTCGTGAAGGACGACGGCCCGGGCATCCCCGACTCGATCCTGCCCCACGTCTTCGACGCGTTTTCCTCCACGAAGAGCATCACGGCCGGCCTCGGGCTCGGCCTGGCCATCGTGAAGGACATCGTGGATCGCCACCAGGGCCAGGTCACCATCGACTCGTCCAGCGCGGGCACCACGGTGACGTTCCTGTTCGACGGCGTCGACGAGGCCGTCGGCGACGGGCGACGGGCGGGGCGCAAGCGCATCCTGCTGGTCGAGGACAACGTGGCCGTCCACGAGACGTATCGGTTGCTCCTCGAGAAGTCAGGCTTCGAGGTGGTGTCGGCCACCGACGCCGACGAAGCCCTGCTGCTGATCACGCGCGAGACCGTCGACGCCCTCGTCGTGGACGTTCAGATGGCGGGCCGCGACGGCCTGGCCCTCGTGGAAGCGCTCGCCAACTGGCACAGGCACCTTCTGCCGAAGGTGACGCTCCATACCGCGTTTGCCTACGAGGACCGCGTCCGCGCCGTGGCCGATCGCTATGGCATCGGGCTCCTCGAAAAACCCTGCCCGTGGGACAAGCTCCTCGAGACGGTGACCCGGTTGGCCAACACGCAGGCGTAATCGGGCAGATCTGTTGGCGCAGTATTCGCGGGCGCTAACCCAACTGCCGCAGTTGAGTAGCTGAACGGCGCGGTCATGGCGGCCGCGCCGTTCGTATTTCCAGCCGCCGTCGCTCCCGAAAACTGGAAATGTCGATGTAGTGCCGACCAACTTCGTTGACTTCGTCCGCCACTGTGACGGATAAGCTGGGTGATGTACCTCCGTCACACGACGCGGCGGAAGGACGGCAAGGTCCACCGCTACTGGCGCCTTGTCCGCTCTGTGCGCGTCGGCCGCAAGGTCGTTCAGCAAACCGTCGCGCATCTCGGTGAACTGGACGCGGCCGGGCGCGCCCGCGCGAAGGCGCTGGCACGCGCGATTACGGGGGACCGAGAGCAAGCCGACCTCTTCACCCCGACGGCGGCCGATGAGGCAATTCCGGTCCAGCTCAAGCGCATCCGGCTGGAACGCGGGCGTGCCTTCGGCGACGTATGGCTCGGGTGGACGCTCTGGCGCGCGCTGCGCCTCGACGACCTGCTGACACAGCTCCTGCCGGAAGGGCGTGAAGCGGTGCCGTGGGCGACGATGGCGAGCGTGCTCGTGTTCGCCCGGCTGAGCGAGCCGTCGAGCGAACTGCACATCGCCGAGACGTGGTATCGCAGCACCGCGCTGGAGGACCTGCTGGCGCTCCCGGCGGCGCTGGTGAACGACGATCGCCTCTATCGTGCGCTCGATCGCCTGCTGCCGCACAAGCGCGCGGTCGAGCAGCATCTCGTCGCGCGCTTGGGCGAGCTCTTCGGGCTGGACTACGACCTGCTCCTCTACGACGTGACCAGCGTGTACTTCGAGGGGCTAGCCGAGGCGAACCCGCTGGCGCAGCGCGGCCACAGCCGGGATCATCGGACCGACTGCAAGCAGGTCTGCCTCGCGCTCGTCGTCACGCGCGAAGGGATGCCGGTCGGGTACGAGGTCTTCGCCGGCAATCGCGCCGACGTCACGACAGTCGAGGAGATCGTCGAGGCGATGGAGGCGCGCTACGGCCTGGCCCAGCGCATCTGGGTGATGGACCGCGGCATGACGAGCGAAGACAACGTGGAGTGGCTGCGCGAGACCGGCCGGCGGTATCTCGTCGGCACGCCCAAGAGTGAACTGCGGAAATGGGCGCGCGCGATCGCCGACGCGCGGGACTGGCAGGTCGTCCGCGACGGTCTCGAAGCCAAACAGTGTGTCGGGCCCGACGGCGTCGAGAGCTTCGTCCTGATCCGCTCGGTCGAGCGGCGCGAGAAAGAGCGGGCGATGCATGAGCGGTTCGCCCGTCGCATCGAAGAGCGCCTGGTCCGCCTCGGGCAGCGCGTGCAGCGTGCCCGCCGCCCGCTCGACGTCCGCCGCTTGGAGCGGCAAGTCGGGCGCCTGCTCGAACGCAACCAGCGGGCCGCCGGGCGGTACGTCATCGAGTTCGTTCCAGATCCGACGCTGGCGGCTGGCGTGCGCTTGGAATGGCGCGCGCAGCCGGAGTGGGACGACTGGGCGCGGTGGAGCGAAGGCTGTTACGTCCTACGTACGAACGTGAACGACTGGAGTCCCGACGACCTCTGGCGGACGTACATCCAACTGACCGACGCTGAGGCAGCGTTTCGCATTCAGAAGAGCGAGTTGGGGATTCGGCCGGTGTGGCACCAGCGGGCGGACCGCGTGCAGGGGCATATCCTCGTCTGCTTCCTCGCCTACGTGCTGTGGAAGACGCTCGAACAGTGGCAGCATCGTGCGGGGCTCGGCCAGAGTCCGCGCACGATCCTTGACGAGTTGCGGCGCATTCAGAGCACCGACGTCGTGCTCCCGGCCGATGACGGACGCGAACTCCGCCTGCGCTGCGTCGTCCGCCCGGACGCCGCGCAAGCCGCCCTCCTCGACCGCCTCGGCCTCGAACTTCCCGAGCGCCTCCGGATCCGGTCACCGGCTCTCGACAACATCTCGGTGTAGTGCCGACTTTTTCTCTAAGTGCCTGAAACTACGACCCTGACCCCCTCGAACTGCGGAAGTTGGGTTAGTGATCACGCTGCCTTCGACGATTTCTCGGAGCGCGAGAAAAGCTCCCACCGCCACGAGGTACCACCCGATACGCCGCTTCCGGCGG
>Ga0137362_10000445_pt1 | contig 21200 bp, 20 predicted proteins | sample MadtaG_2_FD_104801 | JGI IMG/M metagenome (GOLD analysis project Ga0137362, IMG submission 104801) | Vadose zone soil microbial communities from Angelo Coast Range Reserve, California, USA - Mad1_100_16 metaG | ecosystem: Environmental > Terrestrial > Soil > Vadose zone | place: USA: California... | reverse complement strand
GACCCCCGTGAGCAGCCGATGCACCGCGCCGAGGCGATCGCGTTCGACGAAAAATGACGAGAGGACGACCAGACGCCTGACTCCTGTCTTATGCGCAGCTTCAACCATCGCCCCGGTGGAGTCGGCGATCACCGATCCGCCGCCGCCGAGCGTACTCAGTACCGCGTCGGCACTTGCCAGCGCTCGCGCGACGTCTTCAGGATCAGTGGCTCTGCCCGCGACCACGCGAAGGTTGGAGCCGCGAATCGTCAGCTTCTCGGGCGAACGAACCAGCGCGGTGACGGTGTGGCCGGCGGCGAGCGCCTGCTCGACCACGAGGCGGCCGGTACGGCCAGTGGCTCCGAGGACTAACAGCTTCATCGACTTCCTCCTGACTCCATTTCTTGAAGTTGAAGCTTCAAGTTGTTAGTCTGAATAAGTTGAAGCGTCAAGTTATTCCAACCACCAAGCCAGCCAGGTGGCTGAACAACCACGAATGGAGCGCATGGCTCCACCTGTTGGCCACATTCACCTTGCTGCCTGCGGCGATTGATTCCCAACTGCAGCGAGAAGCCGGCATGAGTCATTTCGAGTTTGCCGTCATGGCGGCGCTATCCCGGCAGCCAGGTCGGCGCCTTCAGCTCAAAGACCTGGCTGTGGTCGCCAACGGCTCGCTATCTCGGCTATCCCATGTGATCTCGCGACTCGAGCGGCAGGGATGGGTGCGCCGAGTCAGCGGGGCCAAGGGCCGCGCGACAAACGCCGAATTGACCGACAAGGGATACAGGAGGCTGATGGAGGCGGGCCCGATTCACTTCGCGGAGGTTCGCCGGCTCGTATTCGACGTGCTGACGCCCGAGGAGGTGAACGAGCTCAGGCGAGTGACCAGCCGAATCAATGCCGGTCTGATTCCCGAGACGAATCTAGGACCGCTGGCGCGCCGGACCCGAGCAACCGCGCTGCGCCAGTCGAGATAGTGTCCGTTACAGGAGCTTCGCCTCGTATTTTTGTTCAGCCACGCTTCTCAAGCAGTGTCAGGGCGTCTCAGGGTTAAGCTGTCAAACAAGCTGTCAACCGCCTCGAGAAAGGATGTACGAGGCGGCGAAGTAATCGCGACCGGGATCGGTTCGTTTGACCTTCCGAAACGCACCAGGCGCCGGTCGTGAATTTGCAAAGTCCCTGCGGTACTGTCATGGCGGCATGGCACGACTGCCCGAAGGGACGATCACTTTCATGCTCACCGACCTGCAAGGGTCAACGCAGGCCTGGGAGAAGAAGCCGAAGGCGATGCGCAACGCCATGGCGCGCCATGACGCAATCCTGGCCGGCACCATCAGCTATCACGAGGGTCAACGGGTAGAGGCCGGACGCGAAGGGGACAGTGTCCTGGCGGTGTTCAGGACAGCTGCGACGGCGGCGGCATGCGCACTCGACATCCAGAGGAACTTCGCCACAGAATCCTGGCCCGAAGGTCTGGAGTTAAGGGTGCGGGTTGCACTGCATACGGGAGAGGCACAACTCCGAGAAGGCCACTACTTTGGTGCGGCGCTGAACCGCTGCGCAAGACTGCTGGCAACCTGTCATCCAGGCCAGATCCTGTTGACCAAGGCGACCGAGGCAATGCTGGCTGACGAGGTACCGCAGCAAGCCGCGCTTCAAGACCTCGGATTACATCGCCTCAAAGACCTCTCTCGACCGGAGCAGGTATTCCAACTCAACGATCTAGGGCGTCCGATCGAGTTCCCTCCCATCCACTCGCTGCCGGCGCAGCCGACTAACATGCCGCACTACCTGACCACCTTCGTCGGGAGAAGCGCGGAACTTTCAGCCCTGCGGTCCCTGCTCCCCCAATCGCGCATGGTCACTCTTACCGGAGCGGGGGGCTCCGGCAAGACCAGGCTTGCAGCCGAGCTTGGGCAGGCTTGTCTTCAGCTGTGGCCGGGAGGTGTCTGGTGGGTGGACCTGGCACCGGTCGACAACGGCCTCCAGGTGGCCGAGGCAGTGGTCACCGCGCTCAAACTCCCTGGTCAAGGGCCCGCGCTGGAGGTGGCCATTCTATGGCTGGCCGGCCGGAGAGCCATCCTCGTACTCGACAATTGCGAGCACCTGGTCGCAGCTTGCGCCGAGTTCTGCCAGGCGGCCCTCGAGCACTGCCCCGAGCTCACCATCATCGCCACCAGCCGAGAGGCCCTGGGGGTGCCCGGCGAAGTTCGTCGGCCGGTTTCGTCGATGCGCGCAACCGACGCAGTGCAGCTGTTTGAGGCTCGGGCACGACTGGTCATGCCTGACTTCAAGGCCGCATCGTCCAGCCTTGAGACTGTCATGCAAATCTGCGAGCGCCTCGATGGCATGCCGCTCGCCATCGAGCTCGCGGCTGCCCGCCTGGGCATGCTGACTGAGGGCGAGATCCTAGACCAGCTCTCCGACCGTTTCCGTCTGCTGACTGGCGGCAGTCGGACCGCCCCCGCGCGGCAGCAGACGATGGCCGCGACTATCGACTGGAGCTATCGCCTGCTCACCGAAGACGAGGCCCTGCTGTTCCGCCGCCTGTCGGTATTTCGGGGCGGCTTCACTTTGGAGAGCGCCCAGGCTGTTTGCGCTGAAGCGATTGCCGGTAACGTGCTCGATCTCATCGCCGGTCTTGTCCTGAAATCGATGGTGGTGGCCGAACGGGCGCAGGACGTACGAAGCCGCTACCGACTCCTGGAGTCCCAGCTCGCCTATGCCGAAGAACGGTTGCGGGAGAAGGGTGAGCTCGAGTTGACGCGGCGTCGCCACTATGAGTACTTCCGCGACAGCCTCTCGGCCAATACGGTTTGGCAGGTGGGTCCGCGCAAGGCGGACAGCAGCCCGACAGCCGGTATGGTCGGGTTGGACTGGAAGGCTGAGGAGTCGGGCAACCTATGGACCGCCCTGGGGTGGGCACGAAACAATGCCGACGACCTGGGGCTCAGTCTCGCCGTGGGCTTGGAGTACAGGGACCTCACGCACGCAAGGAGCGTGTTTGCGGATCTGCTGATGCACTCTCCGGCGCAGGGCGTGCTTCGCGTCAAAGGTCTCTCCCACGCCGCCTTCTTTGCGTGGGCACAAGGCGACTATGAGGCCGCTTTTGAAGCGGCTGAACGCAGCGTCGCAGTGGCGCGCGACGTGGGAGATGTCGACTGGTTAGCTTTTGCACTGACCCAGTTGGGAACCGGGCACCGTATCCGCGGGGAGCTTGCAGCTGCGGCCGAGATCTACGTGGAGGCGACGGCTCTTCTCAAAGATTCCACCAACCGAGGCCAACTTGCCATCATCAGGAACCAAGTCGGACTCATGGCAATTCATAAGGCTGATTACGTTGGCGCTTTTGACATCCTCACCGAGTGTGTAGCAACCGCAAGGGCGGACGGTGACGTCATCGCCACCGCCAACTATCTCGATAGCCTCGCTCGTGCTCAGCTGGGTTTGAACGACCATCAGGCAGCCGCCGCCAGCTGGAAGGAAGCCCTCTCAATCTACCGCCGTGTCAACGACAACTTCGGAACAGTCGGCTGCCTTGATGGCCTGTCATGTGCCGTCAGCGCCGGTGGAGATGACCAGCGAGCACTGCGACTGGCTGCGGCTGCCAATCACATGTCGACCGACCTGTCGTTGCGATCCGACGATTGGCTGGTCAGCTGCGCGGAGGAGTCGCAGCGCCAATCCCGATCGAGACTTGAGACGCGCAAGGGTGAACAGGCCTGGAACCAAGGGTGGGCAATGACCGTTGATCAGGCGCTTGACTATGCCCTTGGTGGAGGTGAGCCCGACACCCTGAGCGAGGCCAGCGCGCTGAGCCGGCGAGAGCGAGAGGTCGCGACTCTAGTCGCCACCGGCCTGACTAACCGCCAAATCGCCAAGCGCCTATTCATCGCCGAGCGAACTGCCGAGGGACACGTCGAGCGGATCAGGAACAAGCTGGATGTTCGTTCTCGAACTGAAGTCGCCACGTGGGCCGTCGAGCACGGGCTAATGGCAGCACCGATAAAGCAGAGAGCGACGCGCCCGGAGCCCCCCTCTACTCAATCACGGCAACCAAGCTAAGGCGGAGGTCCTCCTAGACTGCTCCCTGGTTCTCGGAACGATGCGCCGGTTGACGACGCGTCGTTCGATGCTGAACCGTCCGACGCCACGGACTGACCCGCCACGATGTGCGCGCTCGGAGCTGCGACCGGAAGGCTCAATGTTTTGACGAGATAGCCTCCCGTAGCCCCAACCATGAACACCGCCACGATGGCGGCAATTGTCGCCACTCTGTTCAAGATCGCCGATCGCCAACACGCTGTCCTCACGTCCATCGTTGACCACCTTCCGGTTTATTCAGCTCGCTCATCGCGAGCAGTGAGGTCAAACCTAGGAATCGCAAGACACGGTCATAAGGCGGAAAACACCTGAACCCGCCAGGTCACTACCTGAATTCGGCTACCCGTTTTCCGGTAGGCGTCGACCTGACCGGCAAAATCGCACGTTGGCAGGGCCGAGCCTACACAACATGTTGGTGCTCGTCTGAAACTTGATGGTGCTCGCGCAGGGAGTCGAACCCTGAACCTTGGGATTAAGAGTCTCTCGACATACCGTCTCAGGGAGTTTCAGCGAGGATCAGCGCGTCTCACTCGAGCTCGAATTTATGACGCAACCGTCTCAGGGAGTCTCAGCGAGGATCAGGGAGTCTCCCGGTCAAGGTGTCTAATAGGGTGCGAAGACGTCGTGGCTGCTCCCAATGGCGGCGGGACTCCACACCATCGGCTCGATCAGCCCCGATCGATGATCATCGACGCGAGGATGGCCTTTAGCTCTGCGAGGTCCGCCTGAGAGGTGGCTGGCATGTGCGAAGCGTCGATCACTAGCGGCCGGCGATCGACATCGACCATGTACACAGAGTCGAGCTGGCCGCCGGCGTTATGGGAGTTCGCACCATTGCTATGCCACTCGGTCCAGCTTCGGAACTCCCCCTTGTCACAGGTGGAGATGTCCAGCGCGGCCGGCACTGAGAGATCGATCCGCAGGGCAAGCACGCTCCCCCTTTGTCCGGCCCACAAATCCGTCAGCTTCACTGGGGTCAGCGCACGCGGGAGGGGACCCCGAAAGGCCTGGTTGGCCAGCCCCCCGTCATAGGGCGCCAGCACAATCGCACCATTTGCAGCATGGGAATGGTTGGCGAGATCGAGCGGGCTCAGCGCGCTTCCCTGCCAGTCACAGGGGTCGGCGTACACCTGATCCACGGTCCAGGCGCTGAACGCAACCTCGCCAGGCTGATTCAGGTGCTTGTACACGAGCCCTTTGCTGCTGGCCCATCCAGGTGGCAGCGTGAAATAGATCCCCGCGTAAGCGGAACATCCTCCTGCGCAGGAAGGATCTGGATTGGCCAGGAAATAGGTCCCGGGAGCGAGGGCGCCCGACTTCGGGAGGGGAACCGGAATACCCGTAACGACCGGATTCGCCAGAACGACCTGCCTCGAGTGGAGTAACCGCGCGGTGAGCAGAAGCGTGGCCACAATCGCGACAGCGAGCAGCGCCGCCACCAGGGCGGCCATCTTGACCCTGGTAAGCGTGCTCATTCGCGACTCCTCATGCGGTTGTTGACGGTGGCAACGACGAAATCGCCTTCATAGCGATATACGGTCAGTTGCCTCAATTTGCCCCACCTGATTTCGGCCAAGAGATTTGGGGCACATCTGCCCGCAACGCCCTCTAGGTCGAGTGCGGTGGGCTAAGTGACGTCGTTTGGGCTTCCGACTGGTTGTCGGTCATCGAGTTAGCGAGCGGCGTCCCATCGAAGAGCGCGCCGCCGCCCAACAGTCGTCAGATGTCCGGGCAAGTACCCGGGTCTGGCACGTCGATCCTCGCGGAGCCACCCTGAGGTACACGCGGGAAAGTGACGATGAGTACGTATGGGGTCGTGCCGGTATTGACCACGTCATCCACTTCGCCAGGTCGCTCGATAAACGCCTGCCCTGCGGTGTAGTTGGTGGTCTCGCACTGGCTGCCGACCGATCGGTGCACGGTGAGTTCGCCCTGCTCCACGACCACGATTGCACCCCCTGGATGCGCGTGCCAGCCAGAGGAGCCGCCGGGGATGACCGTGATCTGCGTCACGACTACGTCCGTTCCCTCTTTGAACGCGATGGTCCCAACCGACAGGTCGGTGCCACGCGCCAAGGTGACGTTTGTCAGACCCGACGGTGGCGTGGCCGCCCCCCGGCACAGCGTTGACTGCGACGAGCAGCCCCCGCCAATCCCAACGTCATCAATGCCAGCCGAAAAACCCGTCTCGTAAGTGTGTCCATTCGCGACTCCTTATATGGCTGTTGCCGGTGTCAACGAAGAGATCGCCTTCACAGCCATATACGGTCAGTTGCCACTGTTGCCCCAAATGATTTCCGGCCAAGAAATTTGGGGCACATCGGCCCGCGACGCCCTATATAGGTCGAGTGCGATGGTCCAAGTGATGTTCGTCCAGACCGACACCGAATTGATCCTGGCTGCCAGGGAGGGCGACGGTTCAGCCTTTGCCGAGCTCATTCGTCCCCAGTACAGGGTGGCGTTCCGCGTGGCCTTTGGACTACTCCACAACGCCGACGAAGCGGAGGACGCCGTTCAGGAAGCAGCTTTCAAAGCGTGGAGAAGGCTTGGCAACCTTCGCGAGGGCGCCAGCCTACGGCCATGGTTCCTAGCCATCGTGGCCAATCAATGCCGGACCGTGAGCAGAAGCAGGTGGTGGTCTGTGGTCAAGGCCGAATCGTTTGAGGGTGAGGGACAGTCGGTTGACGTCGCAGCTGCAGTCGACCTTCGCCGAGCCCTCCTCAGGTTAGGCCACGACGAACGACTGATTGTGGTCCTTCGCTACTACCTCGACATGCCATTTGAGGAGATCGCGACAACGCTTGGTATCTCCACCAAGGCGGCCAGGACTCGCGTCGAACGAGCAGTCCGTCGCCTCCGTCCAATCATTCAGATCCAGGGGGCGGCATTCTGATGGAAGAACGGACTCTGTTTGATCGAATCCACGAAGCACTCGATGTCGAACCGCGACCGGGTGCTTACGAGCGACTGCGGACCGCTCTCGCCAGCAAGCGAGTCAAGCCGCAGAGATGGCCGGCGTTTCCGATGAGGTCGCCAAAGTTGGGACTCCGACTGGCGGCCGTTATGACTGTCGTGGTGCTGGCGATTGCGGCAGCCGCCGCCTTCCTGGTCACACACCCTGTGGCAGACCGTGAGACTCCTGCCGACTCGGAGCGCGCGATCGCCGCGTACAAACTGATGCTGTACGACGACTACATCAAGATCCCAGATCCAGCCATCGAGTCGGTGTGCTTCGGCAACCAGTTTGCAGCCTGCGATGCCGACGTGAGCGTCCGCATACCTGTCGTGAACCAAATCCAAAATGATCTCAATCGGCTCGAACCACCCGCCAGGTTCGCCGTTGCAGTCGGTCAAATGCGTCGCCACAATGCACTACAACTCACGCGCCTCAATGCTGTGCTTGCTGCCAGCCGGGCGCAGGACGCTGCGGGCATGGATCGCTCGGTTGCGGCCGTCGTCAGCGGGCGTCCATGGATGGACGCGATGTTTACCGGCGTCCTGAGTTCGCAACAGGGGACCGTGGCAACGTACCTCGGCTCTGTGCGCAACGAAAAACGAAATCTTGATCTATGCGTGGAGTGCCAAGACCTGGCCGGGCAGAACCAGATCACTTGCACTGGGAGTCAGGCAACCAGCTGCCAGGCCTTGCTCCAAGGCACCGCAGCGCAGGTTGGGAGCTTCCAGAGAGCTGTAGTCCTGGTCGCTGCCCCGAGCTCCATGGCCACCAGGGACAACCGTCTGCAGGTTGATTTGGCAACGGCCGACACGGCTCTAGTCACGATGGCCGAGGCACTGTCAGCAGGTGATCAAGCCGGATTCAATGCCGGTCGAGCATCGCTTCAGCAGGCCATGGCTGCGGTCAACGTGGACGCCGCGGACATCTTGAACGGTTAGGGCGGCTGGTTGGATGGGGAGGGAATTTCTGTCTGTGGTTGTCGTCGTCGGGCTGTTGGCGGGCGCCTGCGGCTCCTCGTCGTCGCCGGTCGCCCAGACCTACAGCCTTGGCCACTTTCCGAATGTGCCAACGGGTTCTTTCTCCCAATCCACGAGGGGTGCACTGCAGGCCGTCCTTGACGCTGCAATCGATCCTGGAGGGCTGCCTGGCATCACGGCGACCGTATTGGCTGCCGATGGCGAAGCATGGTCCGGGTCGGCCGGTACCGCCGACGGAGTGCATCCGGTCGAGGTGCGTTCACAGTTTTCCATCGCTAGCCTCACCAAGACGGTGATCGCAGCCGAAGTCATGCGCCTTTCCGAAAAAGGGTTGCTGCGTTTAATCGACCCAGTTTCGGAACATCTCCCGTCGAACGTCCACTTCGACACCAATGGGGCCACCGTCGAAAACCTGCTCCATATGGAGAGCGGCATCCCCGACCCGACATGGTTTGGTCCCAGTGGCGCGAAGGCAGATCCGCTACGCGCGTGGACACCCCAGGAGGTCCTGGCCACCGTTCCTGCCTACCGTTCGAAACCAGGCGACCACTTTGTCTACGAGGACGCCAACTACATGCTGCTTGGTTTGGTAATCGAGGCAACGACCGGAACGAGCGTGGCCGGTGCACTGCGCTCAGACGTCCTTGCCGATCCACGCCTCGGCTCGATGGTTTATCAGCCTGCGGAGCGTCCGAAGGGTCCGCTCGCGCTTCCGTTCCTCGGAGGGCAGGTTCGGCCTAACATCCTCGAAGTTGGCGGGGGCTATCTACCTACCAAGGCGGAAGCCAGTTACGCGAATGGGTCCGGGTGCATGGCAAGCGATTCGGGGGCGCTAGCTCTCTGGGGATATCTGCTGTTCGGCGGCCAGCTCCTCTCTGAAAAGTCTCTGCTGGCAATGACCGACTTCGGGAACGGTTTCTACGGGCTTGGCGTGTTCAACCAGACCAAGGACGGCGCATGGCGCGGAGCGGGCCAAGCGATCGGCAACGGAGGATGGGAAGACGGCGGTTACTCGTCGGTTCTGGCTGTCCTACCGAGCGAAGGGATCGTCATCTCCGTCATGACCAACCATGCCGGCGACCCCAAGGCCTTGGTGTTCCCCACCGCTGAGGCGCTAGCTTCGTCTCTGTGATGCGGAGCAAGGACCGCTAAGCAGCGGTACTGGCTAGAAGCCGGCGACTGGGACGCGTCCACCGTTGCGGTCGCGTACTTGATTTGGGGCGCCGTCTCAACCACATGAGGTGCTCGCGCATGCTTGGGACCGGCGCTGATCTCTCCAGACTGATAGTCGACGCCGAAGCCGGCATCTTGCTTCGTAGCCAAGCGGAGTTCGAGGGACACGTCTTAGGCACTATTCAGGTTGACGACATTGCGTTAATGACGGATTCGGCGCAGGCGTGTTCGATCAAGCAGCGGCCAACCTCGAGGAGTGACAGCGTTCTCCCGCATGAGATCCCGCGAAAAGGCACCTGGTGTGCGGCGGACAAAGTAGCGACACGGTCCGCATGAGGCCGGGGGATTTCACGTCCCCCGATGGGCGATTTTTGTCGATCACCTGAGATCAAATTGGACCCGTGCGGCTGCGATTGGGGCTCGCATTCTCAACCGCCAAGGTGTCAAACAAGGTGTCAGACGTCGGTTGAGCCTGGACCTCTTGCCAGCACTTGAGACTCCCTGCACCACAGAGAGACTCTCTGAGACTCTGTGACACTACATGCTGGTGCTCGCGCAGGGAGTCGAACCCTGAACCTTGGGATTAAGAGTCCCCTGCTCTGCCAGTTGAGCTACGCGAGCGTGACCAAAAGCCGAGAAACGATTCTAAGGTTCCAAGGGACTTAACACGCTGGGTTCCTAATTGCATCTGATCCACCTAGCGTGCCCTTCATGCCGGCCCGCGTTCCGTTGGATGTCGACCTCGAGGACAAGCTCATCTACGGCTTGACGCCGATGCGTCTCGCATACCTTGTGGTGTCTCTGCTCGCGGGGTTTGCGCTCTGGTCATCGCCATGGTCTCCACAACCGATCCGGGCCGCGGCGTCTATGGGTGTCATTGCGCTGGGAGTTGTGATGGCTTGGGGTCGGTGGCGCGCGCGAGCAACCGACCGCTGGCTGTCGGACATCGCGATTTTCACCGCGAGACGCTACCGATTCGAGTTGACTCTTTCGAAACGACGGCGAGAACCGAAATCAAGCAGTTGAACGTTGGTCCAATTCGAGTTGCTACGCGCGGCCCGTCGCTGCTGTGGCACGGAGCCAATGGCGTCGTGCAGATGGCCACTCACCCACTTGGTTTCGACGGTGCATCAGATGCGGATCAAATGCGGTGGCTCCACGGCTTTAGGCGACTGCTCGACGGCCTCGACGCGCCGTTGCAGGTCGTGATCGAGACCGAGCCGGGATCAGGCGGGGACGACACAATCGCGCTGCCCACACCGCGCGACTTCGACGACATGAGGGGTGCTGATCTGCGGTTCGTCGAGCTGATGTCGCGATCACCCTCGGCCCACCGCAGGCTGACTTCATTGGTCACACCGACATCAAATGCGCAACGTCTCGAAGGTGCGCTCCGCGAGATGGGTATCGGTTTTTCCAGCGCGACACCAGTACACGGCCCGACGTTCGGACTGGAACGTCCTCACGAATTCTCATTCCACGCGGGGTGGAGCCGGTCCTGGTACCTCGAGCGCATGCCCGGGACCGAGCTCGAAGCCGGCTGGCTCTTTCGGTTGATCCCTTCCGGCTTGAAGACGCGCCTCTCGTGGCATGCCGATCCGCTGCCGGTGGCGTGGATCGTCGATTACCTGCAACGCCAGCTCACCAACATGCGAGTCTCGCGAATGCAGGAGCTCAGCGCGGGGACAAACGATCCGATGCTTGCCGGAGCTCTGCCCAACACGGAAGATCTGCAGCGACGCCTGGCCTCAAGCCAGGAGAAGGCGTTTCACGTCTCCGTCTACATCACCTTGGTCGCGGCCACGAAGCAGGCCCTTGAGGAGGGTTCGGAAGAAATTCGCTCCGCGGCTCGCGCCGCACTTTGTGAGCTCCAGCCGTCCACGTTCCGGATGCTCGACGGCCACCTCGCGACCCTTCCTGCGTGCGCCGACCGTCTGGCCCGCAAACGTGTCCTCGACACCAGCGCGCTGGCAACGCTCTTCCCTTGGTGTGGTGCGGAGATTCAGCAACCAGGTGGTCTCGTCGTCGGCAGCGGCTACGCGAGCGGTGGACCCGTCCTTGTCGACCCTTTCGACCAGACACGGTATGCCAACGCCAACATCGGCGTGTTCGGCTATTCCGGCGCGGGAAAGACATACCTGCTTTCGACGCTCCTGATGGGATCACTTGGCCGCGGCATTCAGGTGTATGTGATCGATCCCGAGCACGAGTATGGCAACCTCGCGCGCCACCTCGGCGGCATCGATGTGCAGCTGGCACTGGGCTCGGGCCACTCTCTCAACGTGCTCGAACTTCGACCGTCGGAGCGCCGAGACGAGTCGTGGCTGGGCGCTGCGACAGCGGATGCGGTCGACCTCTGCGCGACCATATGCGGCGGACTCGATGAGGCCGAGCGGGCGGTGGTCGAGGCCGCTGCTCGCGCTGCCTACCACGCTGCAGAGCAGCCGGTGCTGAGCGACGTCGCGACGTTACTTCCGAACGATTCTCGGGCCTTCGCGATCCTCCAACGCTGGGTAAACGGAAGCCTCGGTCAGATGTTCAGCGCACCGACAAACATCGACCTCGAAGCTCCTATCGTCGTGTTCGGCATGCGGGAGCTGCGCGACGAGCTGATCCCGCCGGTCCACTTCCTACTGGCGGAAGCCCTGTGGACCCGAATCAAGCGCAAGGACCGTCGCCGAATGCTCGTCGTCGACGAGCTGGGCCTTCTGTTTGAGGACCCGACCATCCGGCGCTTCGTGGTGAACCTCGCGCGGAGGATTCGCAAATACGACGGGTCACTGGTGTTCGCAACTCAGAATCCAGGCGACCTGTTGAGCACCGATGCAGGAGCCGTCGTCGCGACCAACCCAGCTCTGCTCTTTCTTGGCGCTCAGCGGCCGGGCGAGGCTGCCAAGCTCGAGTCGGCCTTTCATCTCAGCCCCAGGCAGCGCGCGTTCTTGGAGGCGGCCAAGCGTGGCGATTTTTTGCTGTCAGCTGGCCCAGACCGGCTCACCGTCCGCGTCCAGGCGCCCGGCTGGCAGGAGGAGGCGATGCGGCTGGCGCGGCACACGGCGCGACCGCCGCCCATTACAGGTAGGCTAAATCGCGTGCGTAGAGTCCTCCACTACCGGCTGTACGGACTTCCCGAGCAGCGTCTCGAGCGGGTGCACGCCCAGTTCGAGGCTCTTGCCGAAGCACGTACATGGCGCTGCGAGCCGCCGTGGGTGGCCAGCTCGTACTCGCGCGGACTCTTCGAGATGGAGTACTTCCGCCACCTCAAAAACGAGGACGTCGTAAACACCACCGCTGCGGGTTTCGTGAAGATGGCGGGCGACGAGACCGACGCCCTGATCGTCGCCATCTTCATGCGCGACCTGAGCGCGGAATACGGCATCAAGACGACATTGAAGGACGAGGATCATCCGCTCGCCAAGCTGCGCCGGCTCGAGTTCGACCACGGCCGGCTTCCGAATGGTCAGTCGCTGGAGGAAGTCCTGGCCAAGCGCCCGGTGATCAAGAAGGTTCAAGGCGAGCGCATCCTTTTCTACCCGCCGACCTTTCGCCTTCACTCCCAGAGTCCCCCGAGCCCGGAGTGGGCCTACGCCCTGTTTGGGATCCGGGCCTATGCCCCGACTTTGCTGGAGGCCGAACAAGAAGCGCTCAAGATCCTGAGAGGCTTCGGTCACCTTGCCGGCTGAAGGCGCCCTCGCCCGCGAAGGCACGATCGACTCGGCTGACGGTACCAAGCTCTCGTACCGTGCCTGGCCGAAAGCGGGTGCAGGAATCACGTTCGCGGTCGTGCACGGACTTGGCGAGCACGCGCGGCGATACGAGCGCTTCGCCCTCGGGATGTCGCGGCACGGTTTCGCGACATTCGCGGTCGATCTGCGCGGTCATGGCAAGAGTCCCGGCCCACGAGGACATGTCGACAAATGGAGCCAATGGACTGAGGACGCGGCAGCATTTGTGGGGTACGTGGAGGGAATTGCCGGTGGAGAGGTGGTGCCGCTTGGGCATTCATTCGGCGGCGCCACTCTGCTGAGCACGGTTCTCGCTGACAAGCTGTCCGGAACCAGAAGGTTCATCTTGTCCAGCCCGGCGCTAAGGGTGAAGGCAGCCGTGCCTGGCTGGAAAATTGCGCTTGCCAGGGCGACTTCGACGATCGTTCCGAAACTGGCTCTCGAGAATGAGGTCGACCCGAAGGTGCTCTCCCGGATTCCTGAGGTGGTCGAGGCCTATCGCACCGATCCGCTTGTGCACAGCAAGATCTCCAGCCGCCTCTATTCGGAATGGAGGGCCGCCTGCAAGCGCATCTTCGAGCGCGCCGGCAAGATCAGCATCCCGTTCTTGATCCTGGCCGGGACCGACGATGGGTTGATCGACCCCGATGGCAGCAAGGAACTGCACCGCCTGTCGGACTCGGTGAGCCAACTCACGCTATTGGAGGGCCGCTACCATGAGCCCTTCAACGACCTGGACAACGAGGAGGTCTTCTCTGTGATTGCTGATTGGTTGTCGAAGTCGTGAACCTCGAGCCCGGATCATGGGTCGCCTGGATCGTCGTCGGGCTGATATCGGGTGCGGTTGCGGCTCGTGTGGTGACGGGCCGTGGGTTTGGCTGCATCGCGGACATCGTCGTCGGCGTCGCAGGCGCGATCATCGGCGGTTTTCTGCTGAACGCCCTTTTTCATATGACGGGAACAGTCGGCTTCTTGGGAAGCATCGTGGTCGCATTCATCGGCGCCGCGGTATTACTGGCCGGGCTGAAGCTGCTATCCGGCGGGCGACTCTGACTCCGAGCCGACTCCGACTGACCGGCTGACTCGTTCGATCTCCGCCGCCACCTCGGCCGGCGCGAAGAGCGGTATGTCATGCGGAGTGTCGAACCAGCGGACTTCGACGCTGGGCGCGATCGTGGCCACGCGCGCCGCTCCCTGTTCCTTCCAACCGCCGACCCGGCCTGGGCCCCCACGGGCAAGCAGTGCGATGGCCGCAACCTCGACGCGAGGCCAGAGCACATCGGGCTGGGAGTCGTAGAGGCCGCGTAGAAGGTCGAGCCGAGCCGATGCGGTCAAGGTCAGAACGAAGGCCTCTCCGTCTTTTATGAGGCGAGCTCGAACAAACGGCTCCAGGTCGTCGGCCCATGCGCCGTCGAAATCGCGCGCGGACTCGGCCATCGCGTCGGCAAAGGTGGCAAAGCGAGGCAGTGGCGGCTGCATGAAGCGTTGTGCGTCCTCCCAGCTGAACATGTTGGACGCGCTCTGAATCGGTCCGTCGATGAATACAAGTGCAGAAGCAAGAGCCGGACGGGCGCCGACCAGCTCGAGCGCAACGGTCGCTCCCCAGGAGTGGCCAACGACAACAGCTCTGCCTAGCGCCAGCTCATCGATCACGAAAGACGCGTCTTCCAGGAGCTCGTCCATGGCATATCCGTGGTCGGCCTGCGGAGCGTGAGGCGGGCGGCCGGTCAAGCCATGCCCGCGCTGGTCGAGGGCGACGATTCGCCGGTTCGGAAGGTTTTGGGCGAGCCGATCCCAATACCGAGAGTTCGAGCTCAAGCCGTGGAGGAGGAGCACCGGCGGCAAGTGCTCAGCGCCGGCGTCAGGTCTCCACTCGACGTAGTGGAGACTGACGCCATCTCGCTCTAACCATCCGTCGACCGGCTGCGTCACCGGTCTTAGCCTAGACCGCGGCGGCGGTCACCTTCTCTTCGACCGGCACGCCCTGGGCGGCAGACGGGCGCTGACGCCGCTTGATCAGCAGCGTCGTAAGCGCGGTGAACGCAAGGAACGCAATCGGCACCACCAGGGTTGCCTTCATCGCGTCGATGTACCCGCTTACGAACACATCGTGGGCCAGGGCAGCGAGCTGTTGCTGCACGGCCGGTGGCAGGCCTGCCGGCAGCTGAGCTCCGTTCTGTCCGGTCCCGATTTGGAAGCCGTTGCTCGCGACGGAGCTGAAGGCCTTGATGAATTGGTCTCGGAAGCTGGCCGGCAGCGCGCCGGCGTGGCTGACGGCCTGGTTGTGCAGCGTGGTCGCGAGCTGGTTTTGCAGCAAGGCACCGACGACTGCGCTTCCGATCGCCGCGCCGAGCTGACGAGTGGTGTTCAGAATTCCGGAGGCGGCGCCCGCCATCTGCGGCGTGATGTTGCGCATGGCCACCGTCGTCATCGGCGCGAAGGTCATGCCCATGCCGGCGCCGGCGATGATCGCCGGGCCCAGGAAATTGATGAAGGTGGAGTCGGGTCCAGCCACCAAGGTCACCAGGCCGAATCCAAGGGTGAACAGGGAAATACCCGTCAGCAGGATGTACTTCCCGCCGACTTTGTCGGCAAAGCGTCCGGCAAATGGCGCCACGACCATCGACATAAGCGACATGGGCGCGAACGTCAGGCCGGCGACGAGCGCGGTGAATCCGCGCACCGACTGCAAGTAAATGACGAGGGGCAGGAACAGGCTCAGCATGCCGAAGCTGATGGCGGCGGCGATCCAGTTGGCGACGGCGAAGTTGCGGTCTCGGAAAAGTGAAAGCGGCATCAGTGGCTCGGCCTGGAAGCGTTCCCAGACTATGAATACGACCAGAAGCACGACGCCGCCGAGGATCACCTCAGGGATCGTGATCCCGTAGGAGCCGATCTCGCCCCAGCTGTAGCGCTGCCCTTCGATAAGCCCGAATACGACCGCGAACAGGCCTGCGGTAGAGAGGAAGACGCCCATGAAGTCCCAGCCGTGGCGCCGGCCCGGCCGGATGTCGGGGATGATCACGAAGGTGGCGATCAGCGCGGCGATCCCGATGGGGACGTTGACGAAGAAGATCCAGCGCCAGTTGATGTAGGTGACGATGGCGCCACCCAGGGTCGGCCCGGCGATGGTCGCGAGACCGGCCACGCCACCCCAGATGCCAAATGCGGCTCCGCGCCGCTCAGGAGGAAAAAGGGTCGTGATGATGGAAAGCGTCTGGGGCGTGAGGATCGCGCCTCCGACTCCCTGCAGGACGCGGGCAGCGATGAGCTCGTTCGCGTTCTGAGAAATGCCACACAACGCGGACGCGAACGTGAACACGAACAGCCCGATGGCAAACAGGTTGCGCTGTCCATAAAGGTCGCCTAGCCGGCCGGCAGTGATCAACAGCACTGCATAGACGAGGATGTAGGCGTTCAACACCCACAAGATCTGGTCGAGCGTTGTGTTGAGCCCGTCTCCTTTGTTGCTGCTCATGGCCGGTATGGCAACGTTGACGATGGTGGTGTCCAGCAGGATCATGAAAAATCCCATCGTGAGCACCAACAGGACCAGCCAGGGATTAGTGCGTGCTTGCGCCATGACTCCTCCTTAACGTCGTGTGACTCGCGTCAATTCCGACTTTCCACTCCAGCTTTCCGTCGATGATTTCCTTCTCCACCTTGCGAACCCACTTGCGCTCGGCATCGAGCATCGCGATCTTGTGTTCCATCTCGATCAGGGCCAGACGGCTCAGTCCCTGTTTGTGAAGCTCGTCGAGCACGTGCTCGAACTTCGTGACCTGCGCGTCGAGCAAAGAGGCGCGTTCGTTGAGATGGCCCGCGGCCTCAGTCGCGCCGAGGTGATGCATGAACATGAGGCCGGCGACGAAGTGGGGATATTCGCGCATCGGTTTGCGAAGCAGCTCGCCCAGCGTTCGACTCAAGACCTGGCTGCCTGCCTCCGTGAGCTTGTAAATGGTGCGCTCGGGGCGCCGGCCTTCCTTCTCGCGCTCGGCGGAGACGATCCAGCCGTTGCGTTCGAGCACGTCAACTGTGTGGTAGAGGGTTCCGAAGTTGAGTCGGATGAACTCGTCCTGATGGCGGATCCTCATCGTTGAAGACATTTCGTAGGGGTGCATGGGCCGCTCGTCGAGCAGCTCGAGGATCGATAGCGCCAGGGGTGAGAGCGTGTCTGCGTCGGGTTCGGTCATATATTCGAGATGGAGTATACGAAGACGGATATACGGTGTCAAGTACCCCGTTTGGAGTGTCTTAACGACCAGGGTTGGCCGGCCGCAGGCGTCTGAACTAGGCTCGCCACAAGGTGCGAAGGCTTGGGGGAGGGAAGCCAATCAGAAGGGAGGGCCCCCCAAAGGTGTGGCCGAACTCGGGCGGCGGCAACCGGTAACCGGCCGCAGGGGTAGTTACCGTAGATGCATGCGCAGGCGGCGGCCCAGGCCCTCCCCATGACCGGGACTCCCGACGCCCGAGCACTAGCTGCGGGCCAGCTTGCTCACCAGGCGACCGGCGGCGACCTGGATGCATTCGAGGAGCTGGTCCGCCGCATGCAGCGCCGCGTCTACGGGTTCGCGTATCAGCATCTACGAGACCTCGACGAGGCCCACGACCTCACCCAGGAGATCTTCGTCAAGCTCTATCGCAACCTCGCCCGCTACGACGCCGACCGGCCATTCGAGCCCTGGTTCTGGAAGCTCGCCGCCAACAGCACGATCAACTACCGGCGGAAGCGCGTGCCCGTGCCGACCGACCAATCCGCGGACCAAGCCATAACCGGATCTGAGTCAGGCTTCCCCGCCCACGATCCCGCGCTCATCGACGCGCTGGCCCAGCTCGACCCCGCCTACCGCCTGCCCATCCTTCTTCACTATTACGCCGACCTTCCCCTCGACCAGGTCGCCCAGAGCCTGAGTCTCAGCGTGCCGGCCATCAAGTCGCGGCTTCACCGCGCCCGCGCTCTGCTCCGCAACTCGCTGGCGGAGTCCGAGGAAGCCGGCCAGTAATGAATGCCCTCGCGTGCGCGCGCGTGCGCGTACTTCTGGAGCCGTACGTCGATGGCGACCTCGCTCACAACGATCCTGAGACGGCACGAGCCGTCGGCGACCACCTGGTCACCTGCGCGGACTGCCGCCGCCAGCATCAACAAGCGGTATCCCTGCCTTTCCGGATGAAAGCGCTTCGGTCGCCAGCACCCCGCGCAACCCTAGTCGCCGGCGTGATGGGCTCGATCGCACCGCAACCGCAAGCCACACGCGCCGCTTGGGGCCTGCTCGTCCCCGAGGCGCTGCTCGGCGCGTTCATCCTCTGGTACGTCTCCGGCCTCGACGGCCTTACCGCTCTAGCATCGGGGGCCTGGAGCAACCTGCAGGGCCTCGCGTTCTGGGGTTCGGGCACGGCGCCGCTCCCGAGCGTCCCCGTGGCCGACGTCCTGCTGCTCGGAGCCTTCATCACGCTGACAGCAATCGCGGCGTATCACCTGTCTCTGCTCGCAAAGCTCGACCAGAGCGCGACACCACGCTTCACTGAGCATCGCGGCGCGTGAGCGAACGGAACGAAGGTGAAGGCGCGTCGCCCGGCGACGCGCAGCAGCCGCCTGCACGACCAGCCGGACCGCCCATGTTGCGACGTTGGGGTTGGCCGATCCTGGTCGCGGTACTTGCTGCGCTCGGCGTGCTTCTGGCGATAGCCGACACCGCGCTCTACGGCCCGACGCTTGGGCCTTACGCGACTTTCTTGATCGGCCCCTCCCAAGGGGTCAACTTCGTCCCGCGGCAGAGTCCGGATTCCGGGCGATTCATCAAGAACAGGTTTCCCGAGAAGGTCAGCTTCGGATCGCCGTTCGGCCGGCTCGGCACGATGAGCCCTTTGCAAGCGCTTCGCGCCTTTCTCAGCAATGGAGCCGGCCTCGTGCTCCTCGCCTTGGCCGTGCTGCTTCTGTTTCCCAACCGGGCGCGAGTCGCGGTCCAGCGGCTGGAAGGCCGGCATGGAATCGAGATCGCGCTCGCCGCGGGCATCGCCGCGTTTTTGCTCGCCATCGGGGCCGTCGCCTTGCTGAGGTTCACCTTGATCTTCCTGGCGGTCATCCCGTTTGTGATCCTGATCGCGGTTGCGGTCGCGCTTTTCGGGATCGCGTGCATAGCGCTGGCGCTTGGCCGCCTGTTGCAGCGGCGCCTCCATCTGGGACCGGCGCACCCGCTCGTCGCGGCGGTCGCCGGCGCCCTGCTCGTTTTCGACCTCGCAGTCATCCCCTACCTCGGCGCGGTGGCGCTGGCGGCGGTTGCGATCGCCGGCCTGGGACTCGCCGCGGTCACTCGCTTCGGATCCGAAACCGGATGGTCCTTCGGAGACCCCGACTGGTGATGTCAAAAGCAATGGAGGTGAGAGTCGGTTGTTGAAGAACACAAGGCTGGTGGTGGCAGCGCTCGCTGTGATCGCGCTGGTGCTCGGAGGCCTCATTTATCGCGACGTTTTCGTCGGCACCAAAAACGCGGGCAGCACTCTCAATCTCTATACGGTCGGCCGGCGAACGGTAACTTCCAGCGTCACCAGCACCGGCAACCTGGTGCCGATGCAACAGGCCAACGTGAGCTTCAAAGTCAGCGGCTCGCTGACCGAGATCGACGTCAGAGTTGGCGATCACGTCGCCGCCGGGCAGGTGCTCGCCAGGATCGATCCGACCAATTACCAAAACGCGCTCGCGAGCTCACAGGCCAACCTCGCCCTGGCCCAGGCCAACCTGCAGTCGGCGGAAACGCCGCTGACGCAAGCTCAGATCACCCAGCTTCGCAACAACCTGGCCAACGCGCAGCAGCAATACAACGACACCGTCGCGCAGGTGAACCTGACCAACACGCAGGATGCGAACCAGGTCACCTCGGACCAGAACCAGCTGACCGCTGACCAGCAGGCACTAACCTTCAACTCCGCATATCAGGCGGCCAAACAGACCCTGACCAGCGACCAGGCGACGCTCCAGACAGCCATCAACCAGTTCCAGGCCGACGGCTGCAACACTCAGACCTACCCATATTCAGGCCTGTGCGTGGCGGACTTCTCAGCGGTGTCCAGCGACCAAACCAAGGTCAACTCCGACCAGTTGGCCGTCAACGGGTTCGCGACCCAGGTCAACGCCGACCAGGCCAAGCTCAACCTCGACACCGTCAAGCAGCAAACCGACAAGACGAGCGGCCAGCGCAGCATCAACGCGGCCGCTGCCTCGGTCACAAGCGCTCAGGACACCCTCAACACGCAGACGGAGGCCAAGCCGAATCAGATCCTCTCCGCCCAGGCCTCGATGGCCAGCGCCCAGGTCGCGGTCCAAACGGCACAGCAGAACGTGACCAACACCACCCTCGTCGCTCCGATGGACGGGGTGGTCAACAGCATCAACGGTGTCGTCGGAGAGACCGCGATCACCGGTTCCGGCACGACATCCGAGGCCCCGGGCTCGCAAGCCCCGCTGCCGACCAGCGGCGCGTCGAGCGCATTCATGGTCATCGGCAACATCAGCGGCCTGGAGGTCGTGATCCCCTTCGCCGAGTCCGACGCCTCCAAGCTCGCCGTCAACCAGGACACGCAGGTCACCTTCGACGCCGTCCCCAGCCTCACCATCAGCGGGCACGTCGTCGCCGTGGCAAGCGCGGCAATCGTGCAGAGCGGGGTCGTCAACTACTACGCCACCGTGGCTTTGAACCAGACCAACGCCGCGCTCAAGCAAGGCATGACCTCCAACGCCACCGTGACCGTGAGCAAGGCGACGAACGCAGTCGTCGTGCCCAACCTGGCGATCACAAGGCTCGCCGGCCAGGCCTATGTCAACGTCTATGTCGGCGGCAAAGAGGTCCAGACCGCGATCCAGACCGGCGTCGTCGGCGACCAGTTCACCGAGATCACGGGCGGCCTCAGTGAAGGGGCCGAGGTCGTGATTCCGACATTGAGAGTCTCCGGCAGCGGAGGCACGAATCGTTTCAATGGCGGCGGGGTCCGCATCGGCGGCGGCGGATGATCAGGCTGGAGGCCGTCACCAAGACCTACCGCATGGGCAGGGTCGAGGTCCAGGCGCTCCGCGGAATTGACCTGCATATCGAAAACGGCGACTTCGTCGCGATCATGGGCGCCAGCGGCTCTGGCAAATCGACACTGATGAACATCGTCGGCTGCCTGGACGTGCCGACCAGCGGACGCTACTTCCTCGACGGGACCGACGTCGCCAGGCTCGACGACGACCAGCTTGCGATCATCCGCAACCGCAAGATCGGTTTTGTCTTCCAGAGCTTCAACCTCATCCCG
>Ga0137362_10000441_pt1 | contig 21316 bp, 25 predicted proteins | sample MadtaG_2_FD_104801 | JGI IMG/M metagenome (GOLD analysis project Ga0137362, IMG submission 104801) | Vadose zone soil microbial communities from Angelo Coast Range Reserve, California, USA - Mad1_100_16 metaG | ecosystem: Environmental > Terrestrial > Soil > Vadose zone | place: USA: California... | reverse complement strand
CATACATGTCGAAACTGTGCGGTGTGAGAAGGAGATCAAGTTAGCGAACAAACTCTGAAAACTAGGGTGGCCAGCTCCTAGACTCAGACTGGCCGATACTCGCGCAAAGCTTTCATTGTGCTCATCTGGGTTACGGCTCCATCCCCGATTCGCGCGCTTGTCCACCGTTCTCTGACCGTGATTCCGCTGGTCCTGTTGCCCGTCCGTCACCGTGACAGCCATGGCCAGTCATTGTTTGATACGAAGGATTCATTCCAGAGAGGGAGCTCCGAAGAGCGACGCACGAATGTAACGACGATCATGTCCCGAGGACGAGGACTCGGCTTTGAAGACGAAGACGATGCTTGCTTTTCATCGACCCACGCAAAGACCGCCCGCGCAGTGGGATCGACGCTAGCAGCATCTTCACCCCTACCGTGCAAGAAGAACAGCACGACGATGGGTTCCGAGGGACCAGAGTGTTTGTCAGAGTCGCGCAGGTCGGATCGCGCGTACACGTTTGTGAGCAGACCTGCGACATTCAGCGTTTCCTTCACCACATTACCCATTTTTACTAATTGCTTGCAGACTTCTTTGTCTGTCTGTTACACGACACGATCCTGAGCAGCTTCAAGCTGGGAGTAATGAACTCGGAGTTGCCCTTTGCGCTGTGCTGGCATCATGATCTCCTCGGCCTTACAGTAATATGGCGTATATCCGATCTCTGTGGTTGAAACAACTGGGCGTCTCTGACCACTGTAGTAGGTAGGCACAGCGTTACGACACCTCTGTTGAACGTGAGGTTGGGTATATTTAGTGATCTAGTAACCAGTCCCCTAATATTTTACCTCTGGGGTTGTCAGGACCGGAACGCGTTCCGAGGCAACTCCGAGTCGGAGCGACCCGTTGACTCGGACTTCCGTCTGGTTCAGGTCCTCCATCGCTCACTCGCGTTTCCGTTTCCTAGACATTATGACCAAACACCTGGCACCCGGACCGACCAATAGAGTCTCAGAATTGATACAATGCCGTAGAACAACGCCTTCTGTAAGTTACACCAGCTGCACAACCACTCACGCACAAATGGCCCTCACACTGAACTCACCGACATCGTTTACTCTGTTGCCAGGCTGCCAGGCGTCATTCCTTTTAGGGGCTCAATGCCATTACTATACACTGTAATTGAAGTAAAGGATATATGAAGGTACGGTACACCGAAATCGGAATGAACATCTTTCTGGGTTCGTTTTGTCCGTCCTTCACATTACTTTTGAAGGTGGATGATGGGCGAGCGGAACACGGCGGCTTTGGAAAGTGAGGGAATTGATGAGACCAGATTCCTATCACGAACTCTTGACTTGATCTCCCCTTTCCTCATGGAGAAAAAACGTTTTAGGATGAGGAGCTGTCTGTCCTCTGTAATGATAGAGGATTCGCGGAGATTTCGTAGTAAACGGTCTGTTCGGGACAGTCCCAGAGATAAGTTCTCTTGCGAGCGATGTAGTTGTAGTGCAGCCTCCGGTCCGATTTTGCACGCCGTTTCTAATTCTGTACGAAATTGCGCCCGAGTCGCTATCAGATTAAGTTAGGATCATTCAGCCGTAGAGTGAACCATTCGCGTGAACGGTCTACCCTCCAGCTTATTGACCCCAACTTCTTCCAGATGACATTGGGTTCTGGGTACAAGAACATGATTGAAATTAACTGGTATATCATCAGTCCCTAACACACATGGTATGGTGTCTGTGAAAATGACCAAGTTGATGGAGATTGTGTATCACAGTATTGGTTGCAGATGATATCATCTTCAGAGAAACAAATTGGCACGATTCTAAATACTCATGGATATGACCTGTCCTCCTATCAAGGATAACCCTTATAGGGTGAGTGGTCGGTATGAACTTCGTTCACCACCTAGGTGCAAGAACCAGTCCAGCTCCGAAGTTGTCATGGGTAGTCGACTATGGTCGTTTGTGGTGTTCTTGCGCGCCTTCCGCTGGAACTCGGGACAAAGAGAGAGCGAGACATCCAAACCGCGGCTATGAATAGATTCGATACGGACCCTTCTTGGGACGAGAACAGATCAGCTTTCAAGTCCCTGTGAAGTCCAACAAAGATCCGTAAATTCCAACGAATCACTGGCATGGATATGCATTGGGCAATACGCACCTTATCCACAACGAGTGAGTCCCTCAGGCGGCCTCATCATCCCTCTATCTCACAACACTGTCCTCCGCTGTTCGCTCGATCAGTGCATCCCCTCCCCGCCGGCTTCGGTTGTTCCTTCGCAGCTTCTCATCTAGGTGATCCAGCTTTTCTCGTGCCAACTCGTCTAACCCATCGTCTTCTGGAGGTATTCTGTAACCTAGAGCACGTTTCACTTGCCCTACATACCCCACCTCGCCTACGCTGCGCCGCGCAATCAGCTTAGCTTTGCGCACCCCGGGGTCCCAGCGTGCAAGTGCGTGCGCAGGAAACCCAAGGCGTGACTGGCGACGTGTGGCCGATAGGACCTCTCCACGCATCTGGCGTTCATGCTCGCGCGTCTTGTTAGCGATCTTCTCGCGCCGCGCGGCCTTCAGTTGGGCCAAGAGGGCCGGCGGTGTTGGCCTTGCGGCACGCGCGGTATCACGCTCAAATGCAGCTTGAATTTCCATAAGGCATGACTGGATGGGAGCCTGCCACTCATCACGACACAGCCCATTGAAGTGATTTTCGAACTGAGCGCCCTTTGCCACGAGGCTATCTTCAAACCTTGCTTCTACTTGGAGATCTTCGGTTTGAGAGAAAAGGACTCGCTGACGCTCGATACGCCGACACCTGGCAGCACGGCGTTTATAAATCATGCCAGAGATATGGTCTGGCTGGGGTTTAAGCCGTGGGAGTGACCCATTATTTATGCTCGGCCTAATGAGGGAGGGCGTGAAAATGGGGCGACTGAGAAGACGATGGTTCCAAGACTATAAATTCGGTTTTCAGAGGGTCAGAGGCAAGGGAAGAGAAAGGACGCACGAGATAATCGTCGACAATACGTGTCATCTTATTGTGATCTCGGCGAGCACATATTAGGCGTTCAAAGCGCTGGAGTAACGAGCGTTGATGTCCATCCCCTTGTTTGGCCTTGTCGAAAACGCCAAGCCACTGACCATAGCAGAATCCGTGACGAGTCTTAGTTCAAAGATGCAAAGAACGCACTCGCTGCCCCTTCTCCAACTGAGCCTTTGTGAGTACAGGACTTGTCAGATGACGGTGCTCACGGAAGAGCATTTGTATATGAGAGCGAACCTGTGCAATGTGAGTAATAGGAGGGTCATCGAGTGTGTACGTAACGTACGATTGGACTGGGGGAGGCACGTAGGAGTCCTCTATACAACACCCACAATGTTGGTACTTTGTGGGCTGAAAGGCGGTAAAATGGGGTGTGTGGCCGCACGAGGCGAAGGCTTGATACGGATCGAGCAACATTTTGTCTGAAGGTAGATTGTGTCATGAGTGTTAGTTAAAGGTCGCGGCCTACGCTCGCGCAGTGAAATATGCCCCTCTTTTCGACGTCGTCTGATTCACAGCACGGCGATCATAGTGAAGCTAGTCAAGCCTCCGAGTCAGCCTGGCGTTTTGACGCGACCGAGCGCCAACTCTGCTTCAATCACGTGCATATGGACTCGAACGAACTTCGATGCTGAAGAAAAGAAATTAATCGCAACTTGAAGGTGTCTCCTGTGCCTTCCCAACCAACTTGAACCAACTTTCTGCCAGAACACCGGGAAAATTAGCACCCCTCGCTCGCTCGCCTCCCCTCTGAGTCGTCGGCGTACTTTGATGCTCCTAGTAAACTAATTGCATGACTAACTCGGACATTCAATTAACCATCCTTGTCGCCTCGCTATCTGGAGAATTTGCTACGCTAGTACCGCTACTGGCAGGTTTAAAATCAGTCTAGCCTTTCCTTTCCCATGTGTTTACATCGGCGCCGTGGTCCAACAGTATGCTTCACACGACCCTCCCGATGTCCCGCATCTCAACGCGACAGCGCGTAACAGAGTCGAAACCTAAGCCATGTGTAATATGAATGGCGGACGGCCTGCCACTTTGGTGTCGAGAAACGACTCTGTGGCATCGACATCCACGGCAATTCCGCGCAGTACTCGAGCCTAAGCTGGCGACATCGTTTTGGTTTCTGACGGATGCCAGTGACTCTCTCGAGGCAATGGGCACGTATCTGTCTGCTTAAGCTCATCGTCTTATCCCCAAAAAAGCCTTATCGTCCAATTCTATTCGTGGACATCTAGAAGCAAACGTTCCACACCCGCTCACACCCTTTTCCTACCCTGCTCACAGTGCACGAGCTAGACCGAAGCCATTTAGCTCGATATCGTTCTTCATTTCCGACTTGGAACCCCCGAGTCCATTATGATGGACTGCTGGGGCCGGGAAAGCATCATGCACCTTCCCTCGCTCAAAGAAAATACCACTTCACTCATATCGCCAAGAAAATGCCCAATGTTCACCAAAGGGGAATACAAACAAGCGAGGGTGCAGTACTGCAGTACAGGTATACATATCTTTGCCTACTTGCATCCAAATGAGCGTCCAACAAAAGAGGTGTGAATAGATGTCCTGCCAGCAGGGTAATATCCCGTAGACTGTACAAAATACGAAAAGTAAGTACGAAAACTGATCATGAGGTATCAGCCACGATAACTTACCTCAGACTCATCTGGCTTCGTTGCCTGACTTGCAAGTGCACCCGATCCTCGCAGCCGCAGTGCAGCGTGAACGAAACAAAAGAAGCATACAAGGTACATAAATGTAGTGCAGTGCCCGGATCTCCGTCAATCGGTTTCAATTCAATAAAGTGTAACTCATTTGCGAATACAAACAGTCACGGTTGTGTGCTGGCGCACAAAAGTCGCAGAACAGTGGTCACATTTGTTTAGCGGTAAAGTTGGAGGACTCGGAGGGGCCCCTCCAATTCCCTGCACTGGCAGACACATGAGCTTATGTACTATACCACAGATACCGTGCTCAGGCTATCTGGGAATTACATCATAGAGTCGACAAGTAGATATTTATTACTACTGTAGTACCGTGACTACCTTTTGACAGAGTTAGCACCATACTTAGTCAGCAGTTCTCTAATCTCTTGATGTCCTCTTCTTGACCCCAACATGGAAGGGGTATCACCGGTTCTTGTAGGCGCATTGACATCCGTATCGTGCTCCAGTAATAATCGCACGACGTCTACGTTTCGATGTAATATCGCCGCATGGAGTGGAGTCCGGCCATCTCTAGCTCGGGCATCAATCATTGCCCGGCGTTCAAGTAGCATTCGAGCAAACTTGACACGTCCTCGAACCGCCGCCGCGAATAGTGGTGTCCAACCATCGTTATTTCGAGCATTAATATCTGCGTCATGATCTAGTAGACACCGCCCAGCTTCGAGTTGTCCATTCGACGAGGCTGAATGCAGTGGAGTCCGACCGTCCGTGTCCCGGTCATCCACATCTCCGCCATGTTCAAGTAGTAATGACAAAATGTTGGCACATCCTGCACTCGCTGCAGCATGCATTGGAGTCACGTCATACAGGTCCTTTGCATTCACATGTTCTGGATGCTTGGCGATGAGGTGTTCGGCCAAGTCGCGAAATCCGAGCTTTGCGGCGTAGTGTAGGGGGGTTGTTTTGGGTTTCTCAGGGAACATCGTGGACATTGAATGACCCCCCCAGTATCCGTTGTGAATCCAAAGCCACGTTGCAAAGTGTGGCTTGTCGGCGTCGAACAGACATTCCATCCCATCCTTGATGCATGATGACGCATTGCCGAACTTGGTATTTGTGGCCCAGTACTGAGCAGCGTATCGAGCCAACGGGAAGTTCTCGATGCTGTCACGGTTAACGTGATCGTCAAATCGAAGGAGAATGCCAAGGCAGGCTTGTGCAAGAATTACATGCGCAGCCTCGAGTCGAATATGAAAGTGCGAGACATCTCTGGTGGGCTCCGCAAGCCGGTTCGCCGTCAAGAATTCCTTGACGGAGAAATGAGAGAATTGAACGACACGTGAATCGCCGTCCTTGACTATCATAACCAAACTTGAGCATGCTGACATCACCGCTTCTTCTTGGTCTGCCCAGCGCCAGCCTAGCTTTAACCTTGGAATACCTTCTGTGTTGAAGTCAACTGCGAGGATCTCTGCAAGTTCCTTGACCTCAAGTGGGCGAACCGCCGCTACCAGACACTGCAACAATCGGTGTGCGTGTCCTTGGTTTGGTTTTCTGATCTCCCTCAGTATTCGCTCGTATGTCTCGTCCAAGCTTTCGGGCAACTCCTCCAGAATACCCTGGACACTTGACGGGAAACAGTGCCGCAGGACTTCCAATTGGCAAAACGTCCATCGAAACCTGATGTCTTTGAGTTTCGCTCATTAGCAGACGACAACACCCTTACATCCCATCCGCCTTTTCTGATAGCGTCTTGATGACCAGATCCTTATCCTCCTCCCGCCATCTCTGCATCCTTCGGTCTGAGCGAATAACAGAGCTGACATAGTCAGCAATATCCTGCTGTTGTCCGCTTTCATCGTGAAGGGATACAGGGGACGAGGACAAGCATTTAAGGACAGTCTGAATGTCGTGCTCAGGTCGACTTGTGACACATATTCGGAGATTCGGGATGCGAAGGCCAACAAGCTCATCCACAAGGTCAAGGACCTCTTCTCGCGGTGATGGAATACTAGACGTGATTGGACACTCGTCGAGTGCATCCAGAATGATGTAAGTAGGCCCTTGCGTCTCGGAGCCGAGCATTTCTTTGAGACATTCTACCATTGCTCGATCACTGGGTTTTCGTTCTCCACAATCGTGTGCAGAATAGAATTTGGAGAGTATGTCGCGGCAGGAATCAGACCGAGCAGAAAGTTGAATGAGGAGGGATGGAAGTAAGTTTTGAAGTTTTTGTTTACCAACGTCCCGGAAATCGAAATAAAAGTAGGCCATCGAGGCCTTCCCAGCATCGCGCAAGGCAATGACATTTTCTATGATCGAGGAACTAGATGATCAAATCAGTTTCACAAGGGTGGAATGAGTCGAAGAAGGGTCGAACCAGAGCACGCTTTTACCTGAGCCCGCTATAGAAACCGGAGACGATCAGTGACAGTTGCACGATAACGGCCGAAAGCGACGCACGTTTTCCGTGTATCCACAAGAAGGAGCCAGTCGATTTCCAATGGTTGAATATACTGCCTTGAAAAAACCATTGGGCTGTACCGTTGTGATGGGCTTTGCAAGCAAGATTATGATTGGTGGATGGGTCCGGGGGAGAAAGCCAACGGAAAAGACTTTCTCTGAGCTGGTTCCCTGTGAAAAGGTCTGAGCCGTCTGAATGAAGGGGGGGCTAAATGGATAACGAACGGTTGACGTGGACCAATTTGTCATCGACACCTCGGACGTTGTTGTCAATGCCTTGCACCCTGTCGTCGATATCTCGAACCTTGTCACTAACATCTTGCACGTCACCCCGGATATCCTGCACGTCGCCACGAACATCTTGCACATCATCGAGGACATCTTGTACCTTCCCCTCAACGCCCTTCACTTTATCGTCAACGCCCATCACTTTGCCATCGACGCTGTTAGTCATCTTCAGCAGCTCCACAGATGCCATCCGTGCCTCTTCTTGTGTCAACTTGTCCAATCTTTCCAGGCTATCTTCGAGATCTCTGTTTCCCGTCAACTTCTTCAAATACTTCTCTGAAATACTTCTCAGTAAAGAAATGGCAAGTAGTATTCGCAACATCAACTCACTGAACCGTCCACGCTTCACTTCCTTCGTCGCAATGGCGAGAATGTTAAGAACCTCAACCATGATTTCAAGGATTATGTCCATCATAGCCGTAGTCGGTGCGATGCTAGTGTATATCTCAAGCCGATGGAAGAAACGTTCAATGCGGTTAAAGATGTCAATAAGCTTGTCTCGGCTAGAGCCAGCATCTTTAGCCGCCTATGAACCCTGAGGGTCAAAAATAGGTCACGCAAGGGAACTGTGAACAAAACCGACCGAAAGGAGAACGTCAATCCCCGCAAAGATTGCATTTGCCGGTGGGAATGCCTAAAAGCAAAACATTAGAACAGGATTTCTTCGCGAGAATGATATTCACTAGTCCAACACCCTGGCCGAGGGTAGCGGCGGAAAACGCATGCAAGACATTCACGGTCGGGGTAAGCCATTTTGTGACTCGATCATCACCACCATTCTGGGATTGACTGAATGTGGGGATCTGCTCTCGAAGGACAGCGAGGATAGCCTCAGGGGAATCGCAGGATTGAAGACTGGGAAGGAGCGGGTGCAAAGATAGGTCTTTCTTTGTTTTGCATTTGTAAGTTTCCAAAGCAACATTGAAAATGGACACAAAGTTGGAATGTGTGGTGGATGTGGAAAGTACAGTGGACATAATGGTTTGCGCAGAAGAGAGGTGGTTGCCAATGAGTGAAGTGAATGACAGGGTCTCAATAAGGGCCTAGTGAAGTAGCCGCCCAAGTACAGACCACGTTCCTTTTCATAGCCACAAGTTTCTGTCTGTTCTTCAAGAGCAGTTCAACGGCCTCAAACTAAGCTGGGCAATGATACACAGAATTATTATAATCAGGCCCATGTTATTCAAAGGGATAATACACGGCTTCAAATCCTGTTTCCTTGAGCACCTCGAGTGGGAGTGAGTGGACGATTCAGAGACCGTGATGTTCTGTCATACATCAGTTGCCGGTATAGATTGGATACCCCATCACGTTGGAATGTGACCTGTTGTATTCTAACCTAGGCCTGCAGTATCTCTGAACAACTTTATGAAAGTTTGTGCGAAGAATCTATGTCAAAGCCTTCTATCATACTATCGTGATCCTCTACAGCCAGTTTATAATACGTTTATTACGGAGAGCTTTATGCATATCGGAAGTAGTCTATTACACACGAATGGACACGGCCGCTATCCAGGGCCGCAGGGGATGAGCAGGAGGCGCGCAATGGGCATCAAAGTCTGCCGAGCGAGCCAAGCCGATCATAAGGATCAATGCGAAAGAATGGGCCATCCGAACAGCGAAGCGAACAATTACCATCGGTTACCTCCCCTGCCGCCATAGCCGTTGTCACGACCGCCATACCCATGGTCAGAATTACCATAACCCCCACCCCCACCCCCACCGCCTCCGCGACGGCCGCCACCGCCACCGCCACCATAGCGATCTGTTAAGCATGAGTCAACATACTACAGAGGATTAGAATTATTCCTTACTGCGACCACCGCCACCACCACCGAACATAGCCATCTCTTCAAGTGCTGGGGGAACACTGGCTTTAGCTTCCTTGAGAATTGCAATAAGGTCACGAGCCGACTTTGCGTTCTCTGTGGTGAAGTAAGTATAGGACGTCCCTTTCATACCAGCACGCTGGAATAAAAAAATTAGTTAGAACACCGTGCTGTAATGGAAACACATGTTGCTTACTCCAGTACGACCAATACGATGGATATAGTCCTCGCAATTGTTCGGGAAGTCATAGTTCTATGGCAGATCAACAAAAAGAAATGAAAGAAAAAATAGGGAAAGCTTACAAGAACGTAGCCTACGTCCTTGACATCTGAAGATTGCAGGCAGAAGAGCAGATATTGTAGAAGCGCAAACCAGTCAAGAAGGAACACATGGAGAGACAGACGCAGCCGGTCAATAACCAATACGGTAAAGAATGACAAGCACTGCGACATCGCCGAAGACAGAGATCACAAACAACGAGGGTTCTATGTCCAAGGGTATGTGCAACGGGCTAAGGGCCACGCCACAACGCATCCATGCTACAGACAGGTAAGAGTCTTGTATACGCATTCATCGAGTCGGTGGAGGGGAAGAACAACGTTCAAAAATCAGCCGCTTTAGTCCACAACCGCTATAGCACCAACGAACACAGTTCATGGAGCACGGAATCCATGGTCGGTGTCTAGGACGCCGACTGATGGGTCCGGCGGGATTACGGGCACCTAGGCAAGGAACTGAACCCCTCACTTGTCGATGCGCGTGAAAGCTTCTTCGGCCTGTCATGTACTGGAGATGCACCCAGGAGCCTGATAGATGAATTGTGTTAAGAGAACACACGGTAGACCCGCGCCACCACAGGCGTATCGCGCGGTGTCAGCGGACCCCTTCATCATACCAGCGAACAAAGCACAACAAAATGGCACAGCGGCCACGCGAGACCGCTTGCCAATTGTTTGTTACCCATTGTGTCTCGACGTAACGTCGAAGCACTTGCAACAGCCAGGAAACACATACCAAGACCACGAGACGCAACATCTGTTGCGATAAGGATCGGAGAATGGCCAGCCTTGAATTCGCCGAGAACCCAGTCACGTTCGCGTCTGGGATTGTTGAGTGGATGAGAAAAATTTAACGACTAAAGAACTCACTGTTCCTTGTCACCATGAATGGCAAGTGCTGGCCACCCGTCTTGACGAAGGTATTTCGTGATTTCGTCTGCGACTCGCTTAGTGCCGACAAAGATAAGAACCTTAGCATTCTGAGCACTAATGATATCAAGATGTTTGATCAACTTGGCGCGTTTCTCAAAGTCGCTGCAGACTTCAATGATCTGGGTGATGTTATGGTTGGCGGTGAGTTCCATTGAACCAATATTGACTTGGATAAAGTCTTTCAAGAAATCCTTAAAGAAATATCAGATTGACCGAAAAAAAGAGAATTGAAGAGAAGAGCATACAGTGGCAAGGCGTTGCACGTCCTTTGGCCAAGTCGCAGAAAACATGAGCGTTTGACGATCAGGCCGAATCTGGCCGATGATTTTACGAATCTGAGGTTCGAAACCCATATCTAGCATACGGTCTGCCTCATCGAGAACGAGGTAGGTGACGCGGCGAAGGTTCGTCTTTTGGGACTCCAACATGTCGATGAGCCGACCTGGCGTAGCAATCACAACCTCAACACCACGCTGGAGATCGCGGATCTGCGGTCCCTTTGGTGCACCACCATAGATCGCAGTATTGCGAATGCGCGAGTTCGAACTAGAACAGTCAGTACGACAGTGCAGAGTATAGCTGGCACATTTACATACCCAAATTTGGTACATTCCTGCTGAATTTGAACAGCAAGCTCGCGTGTGGGTGCCAATACAAGGGCGATGGGACCATCTCCGGGGGACAATAAAGGTTGTCTAGAGTCGATGATAGAGACGTGAGCCTCAGAGTAACATCCGTCTACAGAACACTTACGCGTTGATGTGGAGCATGGCGGGAAGGGCGAAGGCAATAGTCTTTCCACTACCAGTCTGTGCGATGGCCACAACATCTCTTCCTGAGAGTGCCATCGGCCAAGCCTGGCACTGAATAGGTGTAGGCTCTGCAAAGCCTTGAGCTCGAATAGAGACCATGAGATATTCGGGGAAGCCAGCTTCGTCGAATGAGGTGACCGGGCGAGGCATGCTGTGTCCTTGCACCTAACAGTGTCCGTCAGTTCGACGTAGCTGGACACGATTTGGATGATCTCGCCTTGATCTCCTTGAGTCTACGGAACTCCTCTATTTCGCGGTCAGAACGAGAACTGACGCGCTTATCTTCGACATAGAAATTTTTCTCGAAGGGAATCGACTTTTGCTGACTCCAGTCGATATTGCGGAGACTGCCGCCGAGACCATCACCCATCTGGTCACCGCCCCAGCCGCCGCCGTAGCCACCACTTCCGTAGTTGCTATGATGACCACCATAACCGTTACTATTGCCGTATGACTGGGGGAGATGTGTGAATAAGCGTTAGGCGGAACAAGCGGTAGACGGAACAATGGGGTCAGTGCGACATACTCTCACCATTATGTATAGTTTTTCTAGATAGACTAGTAGAGCCAAGAACTCGAAATTGAAAGGACGAGTGGATGAAACGCGGAAGGTGGATGGGAGAGACGAAGAGAAAAGCGCGAGTTGTGTGGCTGTCAAACCGCATTGTTCCCACCCCACCCTGCTTACAAATCATTTCCCAGCTCGTGCTTGTTTGCTGTGCGAACCGGACCGGTATCGTATTAATCTGGAACACTGCAAGAAATCCGAGCTAAGGGAGCGAACATAATTATGGTGGAATATGATAGCAGATAAAGGTGGTAGGAAGTGATTTGGCGCGTGTGTATATAAGTAGATTCAAATCCAAGATGAAAGTCAGCCAAGATACGAGATGCATGTCAAAAGTAGTAAAAGAACAAGAAATGAATGATTTAGAGCAGAGCTGGTGCGGTCATCTCACATGATGATGCAAGGATTCCTTCCGTGAATACGGCCGTGGTGACTTTTTCTTCCTTTTCTCTTGGGATGCTCCTCGACAGGGTAATACTGGCGCATTTGCCGCACAAGATCTTCGAATGCTTGACTCACGTCCCAATTCCGCTTTGCTGATGTCTCATACACTGGAATCTTCCAACGCGCCGCAAGTTCTTCGATATGGGAGCGTGACACCTCGCGCTCACTGGTAAGGTCTAGCTTGGTGCCTACTAGGACCATCGGAACACGCTGCAACAGGGATGGTCATTTTTAGGTAAGTTTCGGAGTAATGTGGATGGCACATATCACTTACACTATTTTCTCCTTTGATACGAAGAATCTGCTGTCTAAGGCTTGTCACCTCTCGTAAGCTGGCTTCGAGAGTCAGGCTAAAGACAGGCAAGATATTGGCATCGGAAGGAATCCGGGCGACGACTGATATGATAGGTTTTACCTGAAAACGAGGATAAATCCCCGACCTGCTGTAATGTATATCTCATTGAGAGCCGTGAATTGCTCTGCTCCAGCCGTGTCGAGGATCTCCAGCTATAAATGGTCAGAAAGTCAGTGGCGGAATTGACATAAAGACATCTGGGGCCCAAGGGGGGATTGTAATCCGCAGGGGACCACAGATAGGTTGGCCGCCAGAGTGAAGATGATACTTACCCATGTCAATTCCCCGTCGACTACGACTGTCTTCCTGTACTCCTCTAACCGAAGATGGGTTAGGATAACCACGTGTTCGGTGTCAGAGTGTGCACACCTTGGATAGTTGGATCATAACTTTCGACGAATTCGTTTCGCATGAAACGGACGGTTAGAGCGGACTTGCCAACACCCCCGGCTTTGCAGCCAGTTCAGCTTCCCCGAAGGCGCGAAACGAGGAAAGGGTGAACTGACCGCCGAGGACAACTGCGTTGAATTCACGCATCAGGATTCAAGGGAGAGAACAGTGGAACGAGGACGCGGCATACGGTCACCAGACGACGAAGAGGGGGTGAGGAGAAAGGAGCAAAATAGAATACGGTTTTTGATGCCCACCACTTATTGTAACGCGCAACAGAGCCTCAACCCATTCCGGGAACGTTTATCTCGGATAACGCTCATGTCGTGCATTACATAATATCCGTATTAATTGACCCGCTCGGCGCCCAGCCCAGGAACGTCCCTGCTCGACCATTTGGCGCCAGCGGGACACCTCCTTGCAATCCAATCCAATGAGTCCCCCAAGAGTCTTCATGGACTTTTCCATAGACAACTCTCCTCTCGGAAGGTTCCCGCTTTTCCATCCATCAGATTCCCTTCTTCCTAAATCTCTTTCCTAGAGTGATCTTCGAATTGTTCAGCGACGCCGTCCCCAAGACATCAGAAAAGTTCGTTGCGCCGCCCTAGCCCTATTTTTTTTTTTTGCCTTTTTTTCCTTCCCCGACTCACTAGCCCTTTCTAGCTTCCGCGCTCTATGTACAGGCGAGAAGGGCCTGTCGCCGCTCTCAGACCGGCCACTGTATTATAAGAACAGCATAATTCATCGTTCGATCGCCAACTTTATGGTCCAGGGCGGAGGTCAATAGTTTCACTAGCAAGTTATTCTGCGCTCCAGAACGCTGTAAATTTTTCCACAGACTTCACAAAGCGCAATGGAACGGGCGGAGAGTCGATCTACGGCGGGCCATTTGCAGACGAGGACCTCACACGTTCAATTGACTCCGAAGGGTAAGGTTTTTCGATGCATCAAGTTACGCGACATCATTTCAATTGAAAAAAATGGCTGTCACCGCCAATCACTCAGACTGTTGTGTATGGCCAACCGTGGCTCGAACACCAATGGCTCGCAATTCTTCATCTCCCTGCGGGCTTGTCCCCATCTAAATGGTAGGTGCCACATATTTTTAACTCTTTCATGCCATAAATGCATTGGGTTTACTCGCGCGTGCATTACCCCAGGCAAACACGTCGTCTTTGGCAAAGTGATCCGCGGCTTCGACGATGTAGTGCGCAAGATCGCTCAAGTGTCCACGGATGAGAAAGACCGGCCAGCAGTCCCCGTGATCATCTACAATTGTGGAGAGCTCGAGCTGCGCAAGAAAGCTGCGCCCCCGCGAACATGTAATATTCTTTTCTTTCTTCTCTTTTGGAAAAGTGATAGGCAGGTCTCTATAGCTCATCATGTGCTTCCTTCCAGCGAAAGAACCCTCGGTGAGCGCTAGTAGCGAGTCCGAGCACGAAACAGAAAGAAGGTCCCACAAACGCCACAAACGACGCCAGCGGTCCCGTTCGTCTGGTAATGCCACCGAAGGCCATGACAAGCTGCACAAGAGGAAACGCAAGCATAAGCAGCGGAAGGACGAGGAACGTTCACCTTCTCAATCGGGAAAGGCTGAATCCGTAGCTGAGCGGAAGGAAACCGAAGAAGAGTACGACGCGCGACTGGAGCGCGAGGAAAATGAACGATTGGCTGCCGCGCGCAAGCTTGAACTGGAACGCCTCAGCAGACAGCACGAGAAAGAAGCACCATCTACAAATGGCGTGCGCTTCAAAGGCGTGTTTTTATCCCCTGCTCTTGCTACTTTCGCTTACGATACTACACCTTCACAGGACGGGGAAGAATGAAGTTCGTTGACCCAGAATTGCACAGGAAGCGATAACCATCCAATTTGTTCTTTGGTCTCCATTTCGTAGTTACTTGGTACTTGGCTATGTGTCCATGCTGCACGTATATAACAACGGCGAAACATAAATTAATTTCATGAGAAGGAACGTGCCAGACTTGATGGTACACGTCGATCATCAAACAATGGTAGGCACATGTGGACGGAAGGGCTCAAAAAAAAGTGTGGCTACAGTAGGAAACTTTTGGCAGAATATGTATGCATGCAGGTATGCGTGGGCGTGAGCAGAGAAGCGGGATCCAAAAAGCAAGAGATATTGAGATCGTGCAAAGGGGACACACCAAGCAACCAGACACGTCGTTAAGAAGCGATAAAATCAAATAGTCACCTCGCCCAGTTGTTCCGTAATGTCATTCACTTTTGGCTCGTCTTCCGTAGATCCGTCCCTCTTCCCACCAGCAGCCGCAGCAAAACTGAACGAAGAACGTATGCTCGCCACTGGGCTTTGTACAGAGCGCGGTGAGGGAGGAAGCGAGAGATCGCCACTTCGGGCGACGGGAGGGGATCGCGGTGCACCACTACGGTCCACCCCTTGGCGCGAATTGCTACGCGACATGGGATGCTGGACGACACGTTCCTTGGTTACTTCGCGCTCTTTGTCGAGGCGGTCTGCGATGACTTTTTCCCTCGCCGATACATCCACAGGCCTAGAGCCCAACCGATCCGTCAACGCACGAAAAATGACTGGAAGAGAAGGTACGAACTTGGCTGCACCAAAGGGGCTAGGTCGGTTCACGGGGTTACTCTGCGCCATTTTAGGGGAAGCGAGCGGAGATGGCGTTGAAGAAGTGTTCCCAGAACGTGGTAGAAGTTCCAATTTCCGGCGAGTGAGCTGGGGTGTCGGGGGAGTGGATGATGTTGCTACGTCTTCGAGTAAATAATTGTTCGAAATGGGCAGAATTAGACTCACGAGATGTGCTGCTGAGTGATGAGAATCCTGGTCGTGGTCCGCTCCTCCAGTCATTATCCGCAGGTGATTCAGGGGGTACACTCGACGGGGGCCCCATGTCACCTCGGCCTCTATATGAGCCGGGCTTACGACCTGGACCATCATCCTCACTCGGTTTGAATTTGCCACCAATAGTCCAGGTCTCTTCTCTATCCGCCGCCCCTGCACCATCCGAGCCGACGAAAGCTGATGTCTTGCGTCTTGAAGCCTCAGATTCGGGCGCAGTGGAAGGGCGAGAGGGGCGGTTGGAACGCCAGTCACCCGAGGTATCGGAAAGCGCGGACGGTCGGTCAGAGGGAGCTCCGTCATAGCGCCGACGCGATGAGTCGCGGGAACCGAGATCAGGGAGTGGACCCTGTCGTCGCCATTCGCCAGAGAACTTTGGGTCCTCAAATCCTCCAAAACCAGCGCGTTCCTTGGCTGATATGTTCATGTAAGACCGCTACCCAAACCTTCGAGAGGAATGAACATACGGGGCTCGGCAACGCTGACTCTCACGGTTCGTCCTGCCAGACTCTACATGTCTCATTGAGCATACTAAGACAATTGGGAACTCAGTGTCTCACCGATCCTGTCTTTGCGAGAGCGCTTTTGAGATCTTCTAATTCTTCAAACTCTACGTAGCCGAAGCCTTTTGGTCGTTCATCACGGTCCTTAATCACTTTTACGGACTTTATCTGCGACAGGTAAACGGGTCATTGTCCAGCGTAGTAGTGACAGGACGTACCTTCAACCCGTCAAAGAAAGTCTCAAGGTCGTGCTCGGTCAAATCAAAAGCGAGATTTCCAACAAACGCCGTGTAGGGCGGCTGGGTGGGCAATGGCAGGTCCTCCCTCGGAGGAAAGGCCTGTCTATCCGCTTGACGTTCGCAATGTCAGTTGATTGAAGGCTTGAAGGCGAGTGATAGCGATGAAGGACCCACATCTGTTAGACATGAAATCATCCCTCCCTCGACGGTCTCCACGATCGTCATCCCTTGTCGCGGCTACCAGGAATTTGTAAGGCCCATATACACAGCTAGAGAGCTACATAGAAGTATGAAAACACGTACGAGCCGTCGGAAGTGCATCCATCTCATCCGCCCAGGAACCAAGGGCTGGAGAAGCATCAGTTTAAAAATTGCATACAGAAAGGAGGGCCTTGGTTTGCTGACAGTTATCACCCAGGAACTCGTTTAGAGACATTTTTTGACCCTTTTTCGGTGCTAAACAGTCATTTAGTTGGGGAGGGCGACAGATAGTGCTGTACGAGACGACTGACCCATCTTGAGAGTAGATTTGCTGTATAGAGATCACAGACAATTTTTGGCGTGGGGTGCGATGGAAAAGTCGATGCTTACCGTTATTTGGCCCCGTCCTGGTCAACTTTCCGCTCGTCCCGCGTCCGCCCCGTCCACAATAACTGAACAATGATCCTCCTCGAGGTGAGCATTAGCCCGATCCTTACCGACACGGATCATGAAATGAATCGTCGATAGCCGCATAATTATATCATCCAGACTACTCTGGTCGACAAATTCTCAAAGTGCGCTGCTGCGCGATATGATCTTCTACACAACGATCTTAATCTCGTCATAGGCCTACCTCTCTTGATGTCCAGTTCGTAGACTTTGACGGAATCAGGTTTCACCTCTCCACACTTGAGCGTAAAACGGCTCTTCTTCTTTCGATGCACATCCGCTGCTGGGACGAGCTCGTTCGATACGGTGCTTTGAACGTCCTCAAACGAGAGTACGGATCGCTTGTCCAGGCGCAGCCAGAATCGGAGTACAATATCAGTCTCCTCATCGACCTCGAGACAGCACCTCCCGAAGGAGGTGGGTGTTTATTTAAAGTCTTGGATTGTTCAAACTGCTGATGATCATGAAGAACAAAGGGATACTTTCATCCATTCTATTGCACTCCTGAAGCGGAACGCGTTGGCTGCGCCCTTTGAGCTAGCTTTCAAGAAGCAGAAGGAACTTGAAAGCACTTCTTCCGGACAGGGAGATCTGATGGCCATCCACTATCGTGATGAGGAGGCTATCTATATCCAAGCCGCTCACGACCGTGTCACCGTCATATTCTCCACCGTCTTCCGGGAAGAGACTGACCGCATCTTTGGAAAAGTTTTCCTCCAGGTATGCCTGATACATCTCTCGTGATTCGTCCAAGCACAAAATAGAGTATGTAGGAATTCGTGGATGCGCGGCGGCTGCCTCAGATCCAGAATGCGCCACAGGTTCTCTTCACAAATCGGGACCCTCCGCTCGAAATCAGACACGTCCCGGGTCTCAGAGACTCGGATGATATCGGCTACGTGACCTTTGTTCTCTTTCCACGGCACTTCGCCAACCCCAATGTTGCGGCTGGAACCATCTCACACATCCAGCTGTTCCGCGATTACCTTCATTACCATATCAAGTGCTCAAAAGCGTATATGCAATCCCGCATGCGTCATCGCGTCTCCGAGTTCCAGAAAGTGCTGAACAGAGCCAAGACGGAGGTTGCGAGTACGGAAAGAAAGACGGTGACGTACGTTTTCTAAAACCTCATTGTCCGCCGATTGCGGTGTTAACGAGTCGCTTGCAGTGGGAGAACTTTGCAAACGAGATAAATGTAGTAATATTCGGTAATCCGCATGTATTCAATACACACAGTGGGCGTGCAACACGCGTTCAGAAGCTTTTTGTGAAATGCTCGATCTTGTGTCGCCGGTTATAGTATGGATCACCGCCCAAAGTGGCGAACGCAAAGCCTCAGGCTTCTGGCCACCTGCGGGCGTACATCAACGTCAAGTCACAAGAAGGTTTGCGCACACGTTGCGCCCCTATTGCCGAGGCCGTGGGATGTCAGGCCTGTCAGGTACTGCCACCTTCCACTGCCTCGTTTAAATAGACCTTCAGAACTGGGTGAAGGACGCCGAAGCGTTCTCACCATGGTCGTATTCTCGCTTTGGCGTGTGATGCTACGTATCCTCATTCTGATATGGGCTCCTATTGCCATACAGGGGATCACGGTCACCATTCCCTTGACCGCCCCTGCGTCAGCGCCATTGCTGTCACGCTCGCTTGTCTCCTTTTCTCTCGAGCAAGACAGGTGGGGTGACTGGGTTGGGCAGGGCGCAGGGAGTCCATTCTTCCTTAATACATTGAACAATTTGAAGCAGTTTACAGGGGAGCCCGCGAGGATCAGGATCGGGGCTGATTCCGAGGACCGCACAAACTTCAATCCTTCGGTACAAGTACGGCTCTAGCTTCTCACCTAGGTTCAGGAGGTGGTACTCAACCATTCACATAGCTCTCAGAAAGCGAATTCCCCGCCATCTCAACGACCGTGCCATATCCCGAGGCTACGAAAAATGTCGTCGGAGCCAAGTTTTATCTCCTCGCGTCATTACTTCCATCTGGTTAGACCGTTATCATTGCAATGAACTACAGAAAAGAAACCTGCTCATTTTCTTGTTTCAAGGGACACAAATCATATGGGGAGTTAATTTTGGCCAAAATAATCTCACAGCTGCATTCCTCGAGACGACCGCCATAGCCAACGCGTTTGCCTCGACCAGTTTCCAAAATTCGAAAATCACGCTAGAGGCGATTGAAATTGGGAATGAAGCCGATCTATTCACAAGTAATGGGGCTCGAGACAGCTCGTTCAACGTCCAGCAATACGTCTCCCAGTAAGTTGTATACACCCCCGGGTCGGTTCCCGAGTAAAACACAACGACGTTGATTTTGTGTGCTGTATGCAGGTGGACCACGTTCGCTGCAAACGTAACGGCGACGGCCAACCGCATCCTCAAGGCGAAGGTCTCTTTGCAAGGAGCGGCCTTCAGTGGGTCATCACATAGTACCACCGGTTTCTCGCCGCAGGCGATATTCCAGAACGGTATTCTTTCGTCATCCGCTGGTTCACAAATCAACCTGTGAGTTATTATATTACGGCAGATCCGAGCTGCCATAATTCCACTTGCAGTCTCTGTGCTTTGTACCGATTCTTTTTTCTCGTAGGATCTCGCAGCACCATTACAGCGGCTCATTTTGCAGCGGTAACAATGGCATCCTGCAAAGTCTCATGTCAAAAGCTAATATCAGGAGCAATCTGATGGCTTTCACTGCTGACATCGCGGCGGTGAAGCAAAAAGGCTTGACCTACGTTCTCGGAGAGACAAACAGCTTCTCGTGCCACGGTGCGCCAGGCGTGAGCAATACTGCTGGTGCGGCACTGTGGGGCCTCGATTACGCCCTGTTTTCAGGCCAGCTGGGTATTACCAGGCTATATTTCCACCAAGGCATCGGCTATAAGTACAATTTTGTGCGCAGGGGTTCCCTTCTGACGCATGGCATCGTTCCGCTCACCTAGTGGTAGATTCAGCCCACAACACTGACAAATTCCATCCTGGACGGTTCAAAGCTTTCGCAGCCCCTTCCACCTCATATACAGCCGCTCTACTACGCCGCTATCATTGCAGCAGAACTCATCAGGTCTTCAGGCTCTACCAGGATCGTTGAGTTGACGGTGGACAACGCACAGATATCCGGTTACGCAGTTTTTGAAGGCAACGCGCTAGCACGCGCGGTGTTTATCAACCTGAATACATTCACGACTGGCACTCGGGGTTCTGTGCATCTTACTTTCGGTTTCTCTGGTAATGGAAAAAAGCCAACATCCTTTGTCGTCAAACGGCTCTTCATCCCGTAAGTTGCGATCGAATGACCGACCGCCCGTGGCTCATAGTTTGTGGTGTATAGCACTGCGGATGCTACACAGGGTGTGACCTGGGGAGGGCAGACGTATGAGACACAAGACGGGAAAGTTGCCGGTGTTCTTAGCACATTGACTATACCCGTCAGCCAGGGCGTCGATATCTACGATACGGAGGCCATCTTGTTGACACTTTCTTGACGTATGCGCACGCGATTGCATTTGATAAGAATGTAAAGGATATGATTTATGATGAAAGGGAGACGAAAACTACACGACTGATTCGGAAAAAAAGTGAAGTTCACTATTTTTGTAACCTGTAAAATGAAGAATTCAGCACAAAGATAGTCAGATCGAGCACGAGGAAGGATCAGATTTATGATAGATTGTCTCATACCACTACCCCAGGGCACAAAGGCGATTGTACCCCTTTGGAATGAGGAAAATGGCAGTCGAACGCAAATTACGAGTAATACATCCTCGATAGACGAATGAAAGGTATGAAAGACTCACCATGGCGTGCCAAACCAGACAAGTTGGAAGTTGGGGTGTAACTTGAAAGTTGATTTTTTTTTACTGTATGCCATACATCACGTGGCCGGCCCGGGTGTCTTAACACCATCGGTTGGGTCCGGTGTCACAGTCATTCATCAACCCCAACATGTCGCACAACCACGACCATGGTGATCACGCACATGGCGATGACCATGCACACGCCCAAACAGATGCCGGAGGTCCT
>Ga0137362_10000439_pt1 | contig 21361 bp, 30 predicted proteins | sample MadtaG_2_FD_104801 | JGI IMG/M metagenome (GOLD analysis project Ga0137362, IMG submission 104801) | Vadose zone soil microbial communities from Angelo Coast Range Reserve, California, USA - Mad1_100_16 metaG | ecosystem: Environmental > Terrestrial > Soil > Vadose zone | place: USA: California... | reverse complement strand
GTTAAATAAGACAATGCTATATGCATCGCGTCGTGCACCAGTTCCTTGTTGACCCATCGTAACGGCTGCATGGCGGGCAGACCAGAAGCTATACAATGCTGAATAAACAGCACCGAGCCTATTATCAACGTGCTGCCGGATTAGGTCCGCCGCGGGCGCATCTTCTAACGGTCTGCGATCCGTGCTTCGCATAGAAGTGGACCTTAAAAAATATAAAATGAGAAACTGTGCTATCGATGGATAAAAGACTCAACTTGTCGATGACAAATATCCTGTCAAGATCCAGGTGTCAACGTCCTCAACAAAGTGAACCGACGGTAGGCTTACACGTGGAATCCTTGTTCCAACAAAACAGGATGATCGCATTCAAAAACATGCCCATCTCCAGATATATGACCCAGTCCCTCGAAAGGTTCGCGAATATTCTTTGGTTGATGAAACATGGGTAATGTGCAGTATGACGGCTGGCCTGGAGTATCCGCCGTTGCCGAATGTTCAGTGCCTGAATGTACCTGGGTTTAGTCACGGAGAGAGCAATTTATCGGCGTTGCGACAGACCCGGGCACATGGCGTCGCTATCATTACATGTTAGTCGCTTTTTTCGCATCTGCAGGACACAACATACCATTTTGTAAAATTGGCCTGTTCGTCCCGAGTATATGGATCTGATGTTGATCTCTCAGCATGGACTTTGAGATAATAAAGGAGTAGCCACGACCTTTGAAGCCTGCAGATAATTTTTAGCCCGGCCCGGGATAGAACCAAGAAATGGCCAACGTACCCATTCTACGCCAATAGAGGCTGTGAGTGACAGCATCCTTAAGTTTGCGGGGGTAAGGAACCATTCGTGTCTTGATATGCTGAAGCTCGCCCCCCTCGCAGGGTGTATTTTCTTCAGTGCGGCAATAATCAATATGGACGTGTCTCCCCATGGATGAACAGACAACGTTGCACATCATTGGTCCTCCTTCGTCATTAGAAGAGAACCGACGACCTTCTATTTCGAGACCTGTATCGTCAGCACTATCAACAGCCCAGCGGGTCTGTGTCATAGAACCATGGCTAGTTTCATGCTCTTGCTGACTGTGACCTTAGGTTCCGGTATCCTGCGTAAGTAAGGTTACGTTGATGAAATAACTCCTTACCTAGAGGCAAAGTGCAGTAATAGCCACAATTTTGGCAACTACAAAGCCTCAGTTACACTTTTTCTGATCATAAAATATGAGTCGAGGCGAAATACCGTTTTTCGCAAAAGTGGAATGGGTGTTCCTCCTTACTGTGGGTGTGACTACCCGAATGTGACATCTGTCCTGGGTCAATACTCTTGACGCATTGCAGTCGTTTGTCCACTGGTTACATGTCAGCGCGGCCCCTTTACATTTGATTCGGGAATGCTCAAACCTTGTGTATACTAGGTGATAAAAAGAGGAGAAGTAGGATCAGAAACGAGTAGCATAAGCCAATGCTATTACTACCTTTGTATATTGAAATGTCTCGTGTCTCCCAGTAAAGGTGGCTTCAATAGACATTGGTGCAGCGTCAATCTGGCATATCCCCGGCGCTGAGCATAACTTTGAACATTGATGTGCTTCCCTATGCAGAATCTTTACTTCGGCACTTGGTTACTGTGCGAAATATACTCACCCACACAAATGATGCACGTTCGGGCCAGCGGCAAGCCCGTGGAGGTGTGGCTGGACGCAAAGCCGTCTACAAAGGTCACATGTGACTGGACACAACCTCGTATCGCAGGCATGCGTGTCGTGATCTTGGTCACTGTAAAAAACCAACTTGATCAGTTTCTGACAGGCAATCATGTCAACCAATCATACCTAGGAATAGGACACCTCTCCGGGCAGGAATAACTTTTCCCACCGGGCCGTTTCATCTCTTTGAGGGCGCACGGCTAGTCATATCACGTATAAGTAGAGAAACAGAACCGTGGCCTCAATATCATACTTCACCACACATATGTAGGGGTGCAGAGCACAGGTGTTCGTCTTCAGTATGCCCAGCAACCTGAAAGTACGTAAGTTCTCGAAAGTGGAGATAGGTCGTGATGAGTTACTTTTGTGCAATCTTCCAAGCAACCTAGCTTTTCAGATAGCTTGCAAGGTGCACCACATAGATGAGCGTTGACAACACAACTGTGTGCCAATGAGAAAATAGCATCATATATGAGCCACGTTGACATACATGTGCTTCCCGTGGTGCCCAGCGCTATCTTCTCTTTAGCTTACATAATACCCGGGACAGGAGAACTTACGGTGTGCCACAAGTCTTGCGTTCATCCTTACAGAATTCGCACTTGTGTACACATTCGTGGGAGGTTTGACAGTCGTGGTCGCCTTCGTGAAAGCGACGAAAAACACAGAGGAGATGACAAGATTTGCAAATGGCGCGGCAGAGCTGTGCATTCGCAATCATTTCGATGACCGTGTCATCGAATTGTCTGTAAAGGTCCTTGATCGTAGCATGACCGGGTTGAAATCTCTCCAAATTGGAATTTAACCAAAGTCGGACACGGTTCACACGGAGGTCAATCATTCCATTGATGTATGAGGCAAGGTTTGCCGTCCAGTCTGGGTCGGATATGAATTGACGCTTCGTACTGGGATTCCAAGACTCCCGTAGAGCGGCAAGAGCCAAATCCACATCACCTGACGAGTTTTTTTCGTGCTCTAAGATGGAGAAACATACTGTAGTATCTTCTCCTTCAACTACGAGGCCGGTGTCAAAGTTCTAGATGGAAAAAGTCAGCAATTTTGTGATTCGGATTGCCAAGTGGCAGAACCTTCAGGGGTTCGAAACCAAGTTCAACCTCAGTATATCCTGTGGCTAGCGCAATCGGGAGAAGCGATGACAGGGTTTTTGTACGATGTTCCGTCATGGTCTCTGTCCAAAAGAATGAATACAAACAAGTAAACAAGGATATTATACAGACGAGACAGCGCTCTCCAGTCATTGGCCTGCCATAAGATGTCAAATAAGAGGGTAACTAACAAGACGGGAAGGAAATACCTTCAACTTCGCCATTAGGGTTTTGATAGTGTGAAGGAATTCGATCGCCGTCGCGTGTGGGCTCTTCTGAAAATCCAAGAGTCCTTTGAGTGTGGAAAACAATTTGTAGAACTCCTTTGATTCGATCACAGGCCATGGAATAATTTCCAACTTCCCACCGTGAAGGCGCGATATGAAATTGGCGCCTTGTTCTTGTTCCACGATCCTCTGAAACTTGAGAGAAAACCTTCGAACGCATTAGTTACCCAGAATTCGCTCGCTGATTATACATATTCTTACTCTTCCGCTATTTCCGCGCTGTCAGCATCCACGACGTCCTTAAGAGCGAGATTATATTACGGCAAATAGAGCTGCATCACGTAGTACTGACCTTGATGATAATAACAAGGGTTGATCGGAAGAGAGAGGGATTTGACGCAGGATCCAAAACTGAGGCGCTCGACTGGAATGATTGGAAAAGTCCGCTGATGTCTCGAGTAAAAGCGAAATTGTTGCGAAAGAGGACCTAGCATTGGATATTAGGAAGAGAGTCGCGGGTGGGGTAGTCCTCGTACTAAGTTTGATATTGCGGTATTGAATAAGACGAGGAGTGTATCCTCCTGGCGCGACCGTTCGATGCTGTCAACGCCTATAAGTTTGTCGGTAGATTAGCTGTAGTTGAAATGGGAGCGAACGATCGACCCGGAACTGACCTTCGAAGTCAAGTGATACGATTAAGGCCTCATCGGTAGGTGTCACCGACATCCATACACCCTCTAAAATTCACTACTCAGTGATGTACGGTAGGCAGGGTAGAGACCATACCTGTGGTCCGCATGGCGCTGCCCGCATATGATGTATCGAGAAGATGATTCAACGAGAAACTCTTGCCCACGGATTGCTGGCCCATGGATGATACGACCTTCACTGGCTGTATGACATGCATCAGCTTTATATTAATATGGATAAAAGGGCAGCAATGCCAGAGACATACTTTTGTCGCCAAGTATGACTGAAAGATTGACTCATACCAACCGAATGACAGTTTATCTACTATCTGATTGACCTCTGCGCCAAGTAGAGCCCGTTCCAAATCCGGAGAAAGGACACCATCCGCCAAGGGAATGAACCTGTTTTCGCGACAGACTGCGATGTGGATAGGAATGAGGCAGAGGAGGTCGACAAGCCACTCCCCGGTTCGGTAACGTGACACATTCCATTCAGAGTCTTGGAGTGTCCCAAATTGTGCCGCAGAGACTTTGATACGACGTAGTTCTTCGCCTGTAGGCTTCTTCACTGTCCTTTCAAATGTCTGCACAAGATCAGAGAAGTAAGAATCGAAAGGCCGAGTGTGATCTTCGGTAATGAACGTAAGACTTTTCTGATGCCGTTCACTGAGAGATGTCACAGTACGACGCTTCACGGCAGAGACCACCGGGAACCGAGTCCAGACCTCGGTATAGCAGTCGAGTAGGCTGTTGTGCAGAGTCTGACGCTCTTCTTTGATTGGTGCATTTCGGTCGCCCTTCTTGAAAATGAATTCTGCGGCCTTTTTCGTGATATCGACGGCGATAGATTGGACATATCCAGTATCTACATCGAGGCTGATGAGAAAGATACATCCTCGACTGACCATGGACGTCAAGACGGCGCCCCGAAGAGAAAACTCTGGAGCATCGAGCGGGATTCCGGGAGTAGAGCCAAATGTCTCCCAATGATACGCGGTAAGGGATTGCTTAGAGTCTTGATTATGAAGGGCTAAAAGGCATGACCCATCAGGGGCGGAGAATATCGCGTTGGGAAGCGACGGAAGTGACAAAGAAGCCGGTCTTTCAAACCGATAAGCAACATAGGATGTGGCACTATTACGTACGTGACTACGCACCTAAACTGTAAGGAGATGAAAGAAAAGATGCGGGCTCGACTACTGGAGTCCACCAACACCATTTCCTCTCTCCCGCTGACGAAAGCTACTTGTAGAATGGAGATCCCTGCTTGGTTATACCACGGGACAAGGTTGATGGCACACCCTTGCGCCTGGAGCGTTTTGAGGGTCTCATCGAAAACGAATACATGGAGTTGCAACTAATAATGAATTAAGTAAATGACGCGCAGGCTCCGGGAAATTGAGTTCGACATGCCGTTTTTGAGGCGCACACAACCAGTGTTCGTTTTGTCTCGTCATAAGCGACCAGAGCTTCTTGGCCTAGCCTCTCCCGATCAAGCGTCTTGATAGGTTGGCTTTTCGAGATGGCCGCATCAATCACCGATAGACGGTCAAGATAGATGTATACCCTCTCCCGGTTAACCAAAACAAGGAGGAGCTTTTCGTTCTCGAGGATCTGACAAAAACTGAATGAAACTCTGTGAGATGTGGGCGTGTGTGATTACAGAGTCTGACTCGTACGCAATATCCATCGTCATTGGCAAGTGAAAACGGAATGGGAGCCGATCGGTCACGATAGGGCCTGGAATACACTTAGAATCTAACTGCATTCGGTGTTTATCGTCGCTCGATAGGTTTATGAGGTGTACACAAAACTCAAGCTCTGGATTCTTGAGAGTTTTTCGGCGACCTGTGACCCAGTATACTGACCACAGTGTCAGTCAGTGAAGAATGAAGACTCACGTCATTCAGTAAAGACGTACCTTGGCTAGGGTAAGGAGAACGACTTTTCAATGCCAATGCCCGGCTGAGACAATAATACAGTGTCATTAACCCGAAACTCGACAAGATCGGCACACTCACAGATATCCCCTTCCGTCAGATGGCGTCGCAGCAACGCCGTTAATGTGCACAATACTAGGTATAATTAGTCGCTAGTCACTCAGACTTGATAAGGTCAGAACCCACATACCAATCACTCCATCCAGCCAACAGTGCATTGAGTTTTCTGATAAACATTACAAGTGCCTCACTTCGTGCCCTCCGTTCTTCGTTCTCGATCTCATTTTGCAAGGTCCTATTGAAAACTTCGTGCTGCATAGCCACCACTACACGAGCCATGGTACCCACAGTTGTTTCGATTGTCGACGAAAGTATAGAACACGAAAGAATTTCAATTTCCTGGATCATGGGTTGCAAATCCTCGTCATCTACACTCTTCATTTCGCACAGGAATTGCGAATCGGAAAGGCGGGCCGCAATACGCTTCATTTCTCTTTTCAATGACCCACCATCACTGGGAGACGTAAAGAAAGCGCTGATGGGCGACGCTACCAGGGTAAAAATAGCAGGAAGTCTCTTCGATTCCTGAAGGATCGACTGTGCATTGTCAAAGTCACCTCTGAGAAGCGATTGAACTAGCATGCCACGTTCCTCAGGGCGCAGACGTGGATGCTTTCCCAGAAGGTGTCGCACAGAGACTAAGCGCAGCTTTCGAGCCTCGAAGTCCTTATCACGCTTCAGAATAGCATTGAACTTGGCAGCCTGGAAATGACTTCGATAGATTTCTTGAAAATCAGGATAGGATGCCTTAAGATGTGAGAGCCGCATCGCATCTGATGGACTTAGTAAGCCAGCCAAAAAGCGCTTAGGGACTTCGGATTCTCACTGTCGACCTCGTTGAAATCCTCACGTGTCTGTAAATGGGAGGAAGAGATGCAACCACGTTCCAACGACCTGGAGATCAAAGCCTATGACCTGAGCATTCCATGACCCTGAGAAACGACAAATAATACACACGGGAAGAGAGCCATCACCTCCCCGACAATTGCATCATGGAGAACTGGCGGCAATTCATGCTCCCTACTCGCGAGCTTTTCAAAAACAGTGTGTTGCCTTTTCGTAAATTCCCGGAAATATAAGTCAGAAATGTCTTTCTTCGCGGCGTGCCATTCACCACACTCCTTAGGAAATCTATTTGCGATAGACAGGTCGAGTAAGATCTGCATGGCATTCTCATCAAGTGTTTCCGACAAAACCACGGCGTTGTCCTCCCTGCTGAAACAATGCATTAATCGTCGCGTGGCATTTCAGGTGCACCTACAGTAACCGTTGGAGAGACAGTCGGGTTAACGATTGACGGTTGAACACCTCAGTGCGAACATGTGGTTGAATATAGGCGGCTGTCAGAATGCCTTGCACAGTTTCCCCGGGTAGAAGACGAGGCACGAGGATCTCCGGGTCGAACGAACTGTTCAGGGTGTTCTTATTACGTGTGATATGACGGAAATGAATCTATGACATACTATAATTAGGAACGAAATTTGTACGACATGACAAATGAGATGAGTACCTGAAAACCAGGACGTGTTACTGCGCCCTCTTCTTGTTCATTCGTCTTTGAAACCTCAAACGTGAACCGTCTGCCAGTGTTGCCGTTGTCCATGTCTACGGATCCAGAATCGCTGTCCTCGTTATCGTATATCATGGATGCTGAGTATTCGGGAGACAATAGCACGATGATTTGGTCGCACATCTTTGTGAGATATCTATATTGTGTACGTTAAGAAAGTGAACAGGGCGGACTATTCAAACTTGCTCACCGCATGAATGTGACTCTATTACGGCGAACCGAGGATGCTGCTGAATCGTTCCAAGTCGTATCCTCCGGCCAATATATGACGTAATGGTGTTCATCTGAGGGATTCGTCATTGCCTTGGCCCTCACGATATACAGACCCGGTGAAAGACCCGACTGGGAACCATAGACATCAGGTGGGTGAAGTAAGGAGCGAGCTCTAAAAGCTAAATTTAGAAAGAAAAGAGGTAGGGAAAAAGGGAATCACTCCCCCATTCTCGTCGACCGCGCCAATCGATCTCAGCAGGCGTACAATCTCATCCTTGGATCCATACACACCGAGCGGTTTGATCGCAAGTCGATCCAATGATTTGAAATCGACCTTTGTGATAGACGTATATGCTCCAGGACACATATCATTGATGAAGCGTTGAAGAGAATCTTGAGCGATGACGACCTTGTCAACTGTAATTCACGAGATTTGTAGCCCTCGTTGCTGCTTGAAAGGTTTGGTGCGTAAGAAAATTGACTTACCGTAACCATTGCTACCAGATTCACCGAGAAGGTCCAGGAGACGGTACATGCCCTTGACATTCTCAACCGAGTCTACGACGGTGGCTAGAGAGATCTTTGCCATCAAGGTTAGATAAACCGAATGAAATAACATACCTGAGCCCACAGTCGGATTGTATCCTTGAGTCGAATCCTCCCACACGTTCATGCTATCGCATGTACCGGTCCCAGAAGAGTTCAATGCTGAGAGTGCGCAAATGGGAGGGGTAATTCTAGGTCAGATCACATATAGAGCCTGGCAGAATGTATGCGCTACGTACCAATGCCAATTGTCTCACTCGTTTGCGCATTTGTCGTGTTTGGATTGGATTGTCCATGATCTACAGTATAAATCGGACACAAGGAGGATGCAACGGACACGGTGCAGCTTACCAATCGAAGTGCTGCTCATGAGGGAAGAGGCAGCAAAGATGTCAGGTGGAGGATGGGATTCGTTAAAGTCCATGGCAGTGAGCGAGATATTGAAAGGGGACGTGGATCGACTCGCAGTCCTTGTCCACTATATACGGTACATGATTGCACGATTCCTAGTAGACAAATGCGGTCACCACAATACGCCAGAGAGGCGAGAAACCTTCTCCAGTCCCACTTTTCTAAAGAGAAGAAATCTCATCAAATAAGGCACACTTGATTGATTACTACTAAGTTAAGTCGAATCTATTCAGGAGTGGGAATCGACCTGCGGTAAAACAAAGACTCTGAGAAACCAGGCCACAGCAGGTGAGGTAGAAGCGAAAGCATCAGCTTGGAAGGGAGAGAAAATCCCAATTAAGGGGACAAGGAAACGGAATTATGGTGCACGAAACAAGTCGGAAGGGCGAGTCACGCCGCAGCTACGGCCCACGGTCCGCTTTTCTTAACCATATATGGCAAGTCCCAATTCAATTCGGCAATTCGGCAACACTACGGCCACCACGTGCTTTCGGCAACTACAGTATCGGATTGCGCATTGCGCGCCGCACCGCACACACAACACCCCTACTATATTGGGATCCGATGCAAAAGTCCGTCTTTTGTTGTAATGTGTACTAATAGATGAGTTATACAAGTACAATGTTGAAAAGCAGAAAAAAAATCCTGTGCATCCTGTGCATCCGACTCAGCGGCGAATTAGTGACCCTCGTGGATTTCTCAATGACTCCGCATATCCCAAGAATGCCTCCGCGAGTTGTACCTATGTGACGTCGGCGATCGATGAGGCTCATTATCTGTATCATACAGAAGACGCATGTACTCACCGTGTTGAGGGCGATGGTGTAAGAAGAGGGCATAGCCCACCCCGTAGGGACCAAAGGATCCCGAGGTGCGTTCTTCTGTATTTCGAGCGCGAGCCGCGCCATCCTCCGGAGTGTACGAGAAAAATCGGAGCTCCCAAACGAAACTGTGTGGAAAGAGAGCGGCTTCCTTTACCAAAAGGTGAGCGATACACTAACAGATAAGTTAAAGAAAGGTAACTCACCCCCGTTCAACTGCAGAGCGACAAATGTCTTGGATTACCTTATCTGCTACCGAAGATTCCCCGTCGGAAAGAAATATCATGACTGGCGTTCTGAGTCGTTGGGAAAACAAACGTTAAAACATTACATTGGTGAGGAGGAAGCCGGATCAGATTACAACCTTTCTGTGCTCCAGTTTTCTTCCATGATTGCTCGAGCTGCTCCGAGAGCCTCTGAGAAATTTGTGTCACGAGACGGCCGTTCTGCCAGCATGATACCCAGGAGTTGATCAGGGGTACTTGTAAAGTCATCGACCAGTACGTTACTGGTTTGTTCGCTAAACAAGACAACGCTATATGCATCGGGTCGCGCACCCCTTCCTTGTTGATCCGCCATAACAGCCGCATGTCGAGCAGACCAAAAGCTATATAAAGCTGAATGAACAGCACCGAGCCTATTATCAGCATGCTGCCGGATTAGGTCTGCTGCGGAGGTATCTTCTAACGGTTTGCGGTCCGTGTTTCGCATAGAAGTGGACCTTAATAAGATATAAAATGAGAAACTGTGCTATCGATGGATAAAGGACCCAACTTGTCAATGACAAATATCCTATCAAGATCCAGGTGTCAACGTCCTCAACAACGAGAATCGACGGTAGGCTCACACGTGGAATGCTTGTTGCAACAAAACAGGATGATCGCATTCAAAAACATGCCCATCTCCAGATATATGACCCGGTCCCTCGAAAGGTTCACGAATATTCTTTGGTTGATGGAACATGGGTAGTGTGCAATATGAAGGTTGGCCTGGAGAATCTGCCGTTGCCGAATGCTCAGCGCCTGTAAGTATCTCCGTTCAGTCACGGAGAGCAGCAATTTAACGGCGTTACGACAGACCTGGGCACATGGCGTCGCTGCCGTTACATGTTAGTAGTTTCTTTTGCGTCTGCAAGACACAACATACCATTTACTAAAATTGGTCTGTTCGTCTCGAGTATATGGATCTGATTTTTAGTCTCAGTGCGGACTTCGAGAGAATGAAGGAGTACCCATGACCTTTGAAGCCTGCACATGATTTAGCTTGGAATACAACTAGAAAAGAAACGACCAACGTACCCAATCTACGCCAATAGAGGCTGTGAGTGACAGCATCCTTGGGCTTGTGGGGGTTAGGAACCATTCGCGTCTTGATATGCTGTAGATCGGCCCCGCCACAGGGTGTACTTTCTTCGGTGCGGCAATAATCAATATGGACGTGTCTCCCCATGGACGAACAGACAAGGTTGCACATCATTGGTCCCCCTTCGTCATTAGAAGAGAACCTACGACCATCTAGTTCGAGACCGGTCTCCGTCATAGAACCGTGGCTAGTTTCGTGCTCTAGCTGAGTGTGACCTTAAAGTGGCCAGAGGACTGCGTGAGTAGTTGTGTTTCGATGAGGTAGCTTCTCACCAAGGGGCAAAGTACAGAAATAACCGCAATTTTTGCAACTTCATACCCTTAGTTCATTCTACTGATCATGGACTATGGGAAGGAGGGCATACCGTGCCTCGCAGAAGTGAAATAGTTGTTCCCCCTTGCTGTGGACGTGACCACCCGTATGAGACATCTTTCCCGAATCAATAGTTTTGATGCATTGCAGCCGTTTGGCCACTGGTTACATCAGCGCAAGCCCAGTATGTATAATCACTATCATACCTTGTGTATACTGGGAGAAGGAAAAAAAGAAAATGGGTCAACAGCGAGTCATGTAAGCCAACCCCATAATCACCTTCGTATATTGAAAGGCTTCGATAGATATCGGTGCAGTGTCTATCTGGCATATTCCGGGTGCTGAGCATTGCGATGAACAAGAGTGGGCTTCCCTACACATGATCTTCGATTTCTGTAAATGATTGCGTATGACAGATACTCACCCGCACAAATGATGTACATTTGGGTCAGCGGAAAGCCCGTGAAGGTGCGGTTGGACGCAAAGCCGTTTACAAAGGTCGCACGTAATCGGACACAGCCTCGTATCGCAGGTATGCGTATCGTGATCCTGGTCACTGTAAGGCATACGTCGATCAGTAATATACAGAAAATAATTTCAATCAGAGTTACCTAGGAATACTACACCTCTCCGGGCAGGAATATGTTTTTCCACCAGATCGTTTCATCTTCTTAAGGGCACACGGCTAGCAATATTGTGGGTAAGAAGAGGAGACACCGAACCGCTATCATAATATCGTACTTCACCACACATATGTAGGGGAGCCGAGCACAGGTACTCATCCTCGGCATGGCCAGCAACCTGAAAGTTCCTAAGTCATCGTAAATGGAATGAGTTGCGATGGTTTACTTTTGTGCAATCTTCCAAACAGCCTAACTTTCCGGACAACTTGCAAGGTTCACCACATAGATGAACATTAACGACACAACTGTATACCGATAAGAAAATGGCATCCTAACTGAGCCACATTGACATACATGTGTTCACCGGGGTGCCCAGCACTATTTTCTCTTAGCTTACAGTCAATTGCGGAGATAGGAGAACGTACGGTGCACCACAAGGCTTGCGTTCATCATCCTTACAGAATCTACATCCATGTACACATTTATGGTTGGTCTGACAGCTGTGGTCGCCTTCGTGAAAGCGACGACGAACGCAGAGGAGACGACAGGATTTGCAACCCGCGCGGCAGAGTTGGACATTCGAACGGACTTCAATGATCATGTCATCGAATTGTCTGCGTAAGGTCCCGACCGCAGCATGGCCGGATTGGAATTTTTCTAAATTGAAATCCAGCCAGAGTCGAACGTGGTTTACACGGAGGTCAATTAATCCGTTGATGTATGAGGCAAGGTTTGCTATCCAGTCTGGGTCGGGCATGAATTGACGCCTTGTACTTGGTTTCCAAGATTCCCGTAGAGTGGCGAGACGAGAATCCACATCACCTGAAAGACTTTGTTCTCGCTCGAAGATAGCAAAACGTGCCGTAGTATCATCGCCTTCCACTATGAGGCCGGTGTCAAAGTTCTAGGTGCGAATACGTCAGTAATTGAGATTTGGATTGCCGAGAGCATAACCTTTAGGGATTCGATACTAGGTTCAACCTCGGAATATCCTGTGGCTAGCGCAATTGGGAGAAGGGCTGCGAGGGTTTTCGTACGATGTTCCGTCATGATCTCTGTACAGGAGGATAAATACAAGCTAGGAAACAGAGATAAAATACAGACGAGACAGCGCTCCCCAGTCATTGGTCTGCCAGACAATGTTAAATCAAAGGATCTAGCGACACGTAGGGAAAGTATATGCCTTCAACTTCGCCATTAGTGTTTTAATAGTACGGAGGAATTCGTTTGCGGTTGTGTGAGATGTCTTCTGCAGATCCAGGAGTCTTTTGAGTGAAGAAAACAACTTGTAGAACCCCTTCGATTCGATCACAGGCCATGGGATGATTTTTAACTTCCCACCGTGAAGGCGCGATATGAAATTGGCATCTTGTTCTTGTTCCACAATCCTTTGAAACTTCAGGGAAAACCTGAAAACAGTGACGTTCACCTAAGAAAGGCAGACATATTATACAAAATCTTACTCTTCCGCTATTTCCGCGCTATCAGCGTTCACGACGTCCTTGAAGGCGGGGTCATTTACAGGGAGTGGTACTATGTGACAGTGTTTTACCTTGATGATAATGACGAGCGTTGATTGGAAGAGAGAAGGGTTTGCCGCAGGATCCAGAACTGATGCACTTAACTGGAATGATTGAAAAAGTCCGCTGATGTCCCGAGTGAAAGCGAAGTTGTTACGGAAGAGGACCTATTATTGTAAATGTTAGAATAAAATCGAGAAAGTAATAGTCACCATACTAGGTTCGATATTGCGGTATTAAATAGGACAAGTAACATATCCTCCTGACGCGAACGTTCGATGCTGTCAACGCCTACAAGGCTGTTGGTGAGTTGAAATTAGAATGGGAGAGGTCAACACGGAAAATACCTTCGAAATCGAGTGATACGATTAAGAACTCATCGGTAGGCGTTACCGACATCCATACACCCTCTGAAACCCCCTACTCAGTGATGTACGGTAGGTTGGGCAGAGACCATACCTGTAGTCCTCATGGCGCTACCCGCAAATGATGTATCAAGAAGGTGGTTCAACGAGAAACTTTTGCCCACGGATTGCTGACCCATGAACGATACGACCTTTACCGGCTGTATGCCATGCATCAACCCTCTGTTGACGTGTAGAAAACGCAGCGACACCAGAGACATACTTTTGTCGCCAAATATAACTGAAAGATCGACTCATACCAACCGAACGATAGTTTATCTACTATCTGACTGGTCTCTGCGCCAAGTAGAGATCGTTCCAATTTCGACGAGAGGACTCCGTCCGCCAAGGGAATGAATCTGTTCTCACGACAGACTGCAATGTGGATAGGAATGAGGCAGAGGAGGTCGACAAGCCACTCCCCAGCTCGGTAACGTGACACATTCCAGTCCGAGTGCAGACCCACATTATCCTTGAATGTCTCAAATTGTGCTGCAGAAACTTTGATACCACGCAGTTCCTCGTCTGTAGGCTTCTTCACCGTCCTCTCGAATGTCTGCACAAGATCAGAGAAGTAAGAATCAAAAGGTCGAGTGTGATCTTCGGTAATGAACGTAAGGCTTTTCTGATGCCGTTCACTGAGAGATGTCACAGTACGACGCTTCACGGCAGGGACCACCGGGAACCGAGTCCAGACTTCCGCATGACAGTCGAGTAGGCTATTGTGTAGAGTGTGGCGCTCTCCTTTGATTGGCGCATTTAGACCGCCCTTCTTGAAAACGGATTCTGTGATCTTTTTCGTGATATCGATGGCGATAGATCGGACATATCCAGTTTCGACGTCGAGGCTGATGAGAAAGATACATCCTCGACTGACCATGGACGTCAAAACGGCGCCCCGAAGAGAAAACTCTGGAGCATCGAGCGGGATTCCGGGAGTAGAGCCAAATGTCTCCCAATGATACGCAGTAAGGGATTGCTTGGAGTCTTGAATATGAAGGGCTAAGAAGCATGACCCATCAGGTGAGGAGAATATCGCGTGGGGAGGCAACGGAAGCGACAAGAAAGCAGGTCTTGCGAACTGATGAGCAACATGGTGAGGACATTACAAAATATTGAGGTGCATACCTAAATTGCAGAGAAATGAAAGAAAAGAGTCGGGCTCGATTACTAGAGTCCACCAACACTATCTCCTCTTTCCCGCAGACAAAAGCTACTTGTAGAAGGGAGATATCTACTTGGCTATACCACGGGGAAAGGTCGATGGCTCTCCCTTGCGCGCGAAGTGTTTTTAGGGTCTCATCGAAAACGAATACGTGGAGTTGCAACTGATCACGAATATTGAGCGATACCCAGACTCCGGGCAATGACATTGACACACCTTTTTCGAGGAGCACGCAACCAGTGTTCGCTTCGTCTCCTCATAGGCGAACAGGATGTCTTGACCTAGCCTCTCACGGTTAAGACTTTTGATTGGTCGGTTTCGCAAGATTGCCGTATCAATTGCAAGCAGAAGCTCAAGATAAATGAAGATTCTCTCTCGGTCAACCAGAATAAGGATGATCTTCTCGTTCTCTAGGATCTGACAGAATCTGAACGAACTTTGTAAGATGTCGGCGATAATATCACAAAGTCAGATTCGTACGCAATGTCCATGGCCGTCGGCACGTGAAAACGTGATGAGAGCCGATCATTCACGATAGGACCTGGAATATGATCGAAGTCCAACTGCATGTTTTGTTTATCGTCGCTCGATAAGTTCATGAGGTGTACACGAAATTCAAGCTGGTAATCCTTGAAAGTTTCTTGGCGACCAGTGACCCAGTACTCTAATCACGGGGAGCATCAGCTAGTTGAGTATTAACTCACAGCATCCAGCAGAGACGCACCCTGGCTACGGTAGGGAAAACGACTGTTCCATACCCGGCTGGCCCAATCACAGACCCGAGAATGAGCACGAATAGTACAGTATCATTAACTGTCACACTCACGAATCTCCCCAGCCGTCCGACGGCGTGGTAGCGACGCCATTTATGTGCACAATGCTATGTATTATTAGTCACGCATACTCGATGGAGTTAGAAAGCACATGCCTATCTTTCCGCAACGCCATCTGCGTATTGAGTTCTCGAATGAATCCTGCAAGTTCCTCATTTCGTAGTTTCACTTCGTCGCCCTCGATCTCATGTTGTATGGTATTTCTAAAGACGTCCTTCTGCATCGCCATCACCGCATGAGCCATGGTACCCACGATGGTGTCGATTAAAGACAAAAGTAAAGAATGCGAAAGGGCCTCAGTTTCCTGGATCATGGGCCGCAAAACCTCGTCATTCATGTCCTTCATTTCGAGCAGGAATTGCGAGTCAGAAAGGCGGGCTGAAAGACTCTTCATTTCTCCTTTCAATGACTCATCAAAACTAGGTGATGGAGGGTAAGCGCCGACGGCCGACGCTACCAGGGTGAAAACGACAGAAGACCTCTTTGGTTCTTGAACGATCCGTTGTGCATTGTCGAAGTCACCTCTAAGGAGAGATTGGACGAGCTTGGCACGTTTCTTGCGGCGCAGACGCTGATGCTCTCCAAGAAGGTGTTGCACCGAGACTAGGCGCAGTTTCCGAGCCTCGAAATCCCCGTCATGCCTTAACACGGTGTCGAACTTGGCACCCAGGAAATGACTTCTGTAGATTTCCTGGAATTCTGGATGGGATGCCTTGAGATCTGAGAGCTGCATAGAATCTGATAAATACAATGAGCTACCCACAGGGCGTTTAGAACTCGGAGACTTCGAATTCTTACCAGTAGCCCCTTCCTCACGTGACCGCCATGGGTGGGAAGAAAGGCGGTCGCGTTCCAATGACCTGAGGATAAAAGCCTTGGGCTGAGCATTCTATGACGGGAAACGCACAAGTAATACACACGGGAAGAGTTTCATCACGTCGGTAACAATAGCATCACGGAGAACGCGCCGTATTTCATGTTCCCTTCTCCCGAGTTCTTCAAGAACAGTGTGTAGTCTTATCGCAAATTCCCGGGAAAAGAAGTCAGAAATGTCTTTCTTCGCAGCGTGCCATTTATCGCACTCCTTGGGAAATTTATCCGCAATAAATAGGTCGAATAAGGTCTGCATGGCATTCTCATCAAGTGTCTCAGACAAAACCACAGCGTTGTCCTTCCTGTTTGAACCATGGGTTAGTCGTCTCGTGACGTTTCCAGTGCACATACAGTAACAGCTGAAGCGAGACTCGGCTGAACGATTGACGATCGAACACATCTGCGTGGACATGTTGTGGAATATAGGCGGCTGTCAGAAACCCTTGCACAGTTTCGCCTGGCAGAAGACGAGGTACAAGGAACGCCGGGTCAACTAAACCATCTGGTGGGTTTATATTACGCGGAATGTAACAGAAATGCATCTTTGACAAATCAGGAACAAATTTTCAACGACAAATAAGATGGATACCTGAAAGCCAGGGCGCACAACCGCACTCTCCTCTTGTTCGTTCCTCTTTGAAACCTCAAAGGTGAACATTCTATCAGTGTTATCGGTGTCTATATCGACTGATTCGGAACCATTTTCATCGCTATCCCATACAATGGATGCTGAGTATTCGGGAGACAACAACACGATGACCTGGTCACACATCTTTGTAAGATATCTGTTTTGCGTCCGTTGAGAAAGCGAAAAGAAGGGACTATCCAAACTTGCTCACCGCATGAATGCGGCTCTATTTCTGCAAACTGAAGGTGCTGCTGAATCATTCCAGGTCGTATCTTCCGGCCAATATATGACGTAATGGCGTTCATCTGAGCAATTCGTTCTCGCGTTGGCCCTCACGACGTACAGACCCGATGAAAGACCCGACTGAGAACCATCAATATCAGGTTGGTTAAGCAATGCGCGAGCTCTAAAGGTTAAATTAAAGAACAGTAGGTAGGTAGGTAAGACGAGAATCACTCACCCATTCTCGTCGACCGCGCCAATCGATTGCAGTAGTCGTACGATCTCATCCTTGGATCCATACACGCCGAGCGGTCTAATAGCGAGTCGATCCAGCGTTTTGAAATCAACTCTTGTGACAGACGCAAATGCTCCAGGACACATATCATTGATGAAACGTTGAAGAGAATTTTGAGAGATGACGACCTTATCAACTGCAATTTACGAAATTAGCCCGACTGCTGCCCAAAAGGATTGGTAACCCAAAAAGTATTATACCGTAACCATTGCTTCCGGATTCGCGGATCAGATCTAGGAGACGGTACATGCCCTTGACGTGCTCAGCTGGGTCTATGACGGTGGCTACAGAGATTTGGTCCCGGGCTGACGGTGCATCCAATGGAGTACATACCTGGGCCCACTCTTGGGTTATATTCTTGAGTTGAATCCAACATCTTTACGCCTTTTATCGCACCAGTCTTGCCAGAATTCAACACTGGCATTGCGAAAATCAGCGGTGACGCTGACTGAGCCGTATCGCACATCGGAAAGGTAAACCCAACGTACTACCAACGCCAGTGCCACGCGACTTTGCTTTTGTCGTTTTTGTTTCGGCCGGTCCATCTACGGTATTAATCAGACACGAGATGGAATGTAGCGGACACAGTACAGCTCACCAAACATAATACCGCTCCTGAGGGGAGAAGCGGAAAGGAAGTCAAGTGGAACAGAAGACTCGGGTTTGCCGAGACCCATGAATGGGGAATGAATGGGGGACCAAGGAGGGGCGGCACTGATCTCCTTCCATTATAAACCAAACTCTTCTTGGGTGTAGGGTTGAACAATTGCGGTCACCAAGCGCCAAAGTGGTGAGAAACGCTTTAACTGATTATCACAAATGCCATAAAAGATGTGTCTATCACAAAACGTTGTGTCACGTGATGCTCGCGTCATATCCCACGACTCTGAGTCGGAAGCGGCAGAAGCTCAGCATCTTGATAAATGTAATGTATAACGAAACTTCTCACACAGAATCGCGGTTACAGTAAGTTATTCTGACGGCACAAGTTTTTCACCTGGTCATATACCTGGATATGTTGACATAGGCGCAAGGTTGGACTTGTTTGTATCCTCGGGTGCCATGACTGTCCCGGTGATCCATTTCGTTACTCTGAAAGAAAGTAGTGAATAATGTCACGGTACGCGAGTTAGTGCGGACACTGAAATCTGAAGCCACCGGAGGCGGATGTAGGTCGCCTCTGATATCACCTTGGTGGGCCCAATGAAGAGAAAGAAAGCATAAAGAATTCGTGATAGGCTGGGATATTCCAGCACATCACACAGTAACAAAAGGTCATGTCACCAAAGAAAGGGTGGGGAAAATAGGCTACGCCTATATTTTTCAACTCGACTTGTGATAATGTACAAAACTTGGTATAAACGTATCATGATATGCACTACCCATTCTTTTTGTCATGAAATAAAAAAAATGATCTACTTTTCGGCGGGTTTCCATGTATTTTTCGGGAGTTGTGCGGCAATACACAGACCAACGCACACAACGGCGGTCAGTACGACATATGTGAAATTTCCACCTAGGACGTTATTGTTTAGGGAGAAGGCAAAGAGCGATGCCGCAGCAGCTGGGGCGACCGTTCGTTGGATCGAGACGATTGTCTGAGCGAGGCCATTCGTAGCACCTAGAGACCGCCTGCTAGGTGCCGAGGACGAAACATACATGAAGACGGAGCCTAAAGGAGAGTTCGCAAACGAGTCAGTGTTCTGGGCTTTGTACCGTGTGGCTCATCCAAGAACTTACTGAAACCCATGTCGGCAAGGGCTATTGAAGAGAGCTGGAGAATTATGAGCAACACCGTCAAGCTTGCGCCGCCACAGACATAGCGCAGCGTGAGGTTCTCGAAGAGGAGCATAAGGTACATCGGGGCGAACGCGGAGATGCTGACGATGAAGACGCGGCGCGGGCCGAAACGCTCGACGATGCGCGGGAAAGCGACGAATTGGAAGATGCCGTTGAGACAACCATATCCGGCCATCCACAAGCCGATCGAAGCTGGGCTCATGCTTAATCCACCAAACTCGACCGGCGTTGACCAGACGAGTGGGATGAGAACGCCGGCGATCATCTCGAGCAACCCGATCAGGCCATAGTTCGCGACCGATATCACGACAGGTCTTGTAAGCAAAGCGCGCAGCGACATCGGCTTCTCCTCTTCATCCTTGGATCCGTCCATGATTTCACCGGCTCTAGCTTCCATGGGGTTGAGCTTCGTCAAGGGGGCGGAGGGGACCGTCTGTGTAAACACGCAATGAGTACGACGGGAGACGCCACGGGAGATGACAGCAATGTCTAACCTCTTTCAGAAACAATGCGGTCAAAATAAATGATAGGAGGGTATAGGTGGCGGTCCCGACACATGGCAGGAAGTACGGGTATTCGGCCCAGAAAGGGTGAGAGAAGACGTTGGGCCAACGGTCTTGTGGCCGTGACAAAATGCCACCTATGAGGGGCCTGAGAACCCAGGGCATCGTCAGCCAGCCAATCAGGAAGTAAACGATGACCCGAACCCTATGGTACCACCGAGGGCCCAAATTACTGGAATCAACGAGAAGCCTCGAGCCATATTTGTCTCGTCTGTAAGCTCCGCCAGCATACTCTTGATTACGCCAATGTTTCCATTGAGCATGCCATTCAAGCACCGACTAGTTTGGGATTTGATTAAGACGGGTATCGTGACTAAGCAACTTAGATCTGAGAAACAAAAAAAAACATACCTAAAGACGAGCGCCCAGAAGGAACGGGAAAGGCCGAAAAGGATGATCGAAATGATTGTGCCTAGAAGACCACATAGGAGAACAGGCTTGCGCCCAATGTAGTCCGAAAGGCGACTCCATTGGAGAATGGTGGCCGCCTCTGCGGCGAAATACAATGACACCTGTGATATCGTTTGGTGTGTGCCAGCCAGAAAAAGGAACGGAGAAGTACTAGGACTCCTGCGTAGTACCCCACTTTCCGCTCATCGCCGCCAACGATCGAAAGTTCGCTGACAAGCTAAAAGCAGGACGACGACAGTTGGCGAAACAAAACTACACCCGTCATGCAACTGAAGCATACCTGATTAATGTAGGGGTTGATCGAAAGAGACGTGATGGGCTCGGCGAGCAGCAACAAAAGGAGAACCGAGATTTGGGTGACAGGCAGAGGTGTTGCTTTCCGTGGTGCATTTGCATTTTGGAGAAGGGGCGTCTCTTCGTCGACAGTAGCTTGAGATCTCCTGGGAGACATTGAGAGAGGTAGTGATAGAATGCTCGGGCTAGTGCCAGTTGGGCACCCCTGCGTTGGAAAACGCAAGAGGATTTATAGCTGGTTGCTGTAACGCCTGCCAGCACATCCGTAATTCTTTCATATCCGAGCCCATCGTCCAGCAAGGAAAAGAAAGACCTGAAATGAATCAAAAGCGTTAGCGCGACGGGCAAAAAGTCTTCTTCACGTAACCCTGTTGACCCACCCCCTTTCCCAGATTTGGCAAGTTTAGTTCCAATGACGGGCTCCGAGTATGTCGATGGCGGCATCGCACCTCAATAATTTTCTCTATTCTTATCTTGCGCCAAATAACGCCACTGAGGGGCACGCGCCAGTCCTTTCTTGCATCGTAGTTGAGCTCTTTCACATGCTCCTCCCGTCACGGTTGCGCGTTTTGCTAATACAGTATCCTCTGCTTGCTCCCTAGCAACAGGCATAACAGTCGATTTGGTTCGTGGATATCCTAGAAACACCTTTATCAGAGGGGCACACGCCTTTTTGAACGCAATGAGATAACGTTACAAGATTTCAGGCATCTCAGGGCTGATGACAAGGATGGAAGGCAAACGCAAAGGAGGCAGAAAAGTCACTG
>Ga0137362_10000430_pt1 | contig 21550 bp, 26 predicted proteins | sample MadtaG_2_FD_104801 | JGI IMG/M metagenome (GOLD analysis project Ga0137362, IMG submission 104801) | Vadose zone soil microbial communities from Angelo Coast Range Reserve, California, USA - Mad1_100_16 metaG | ecosystem: Environmental > Terrestrial > Soil > Vadose zone | place: USA: California... | reverse complement strand
TTATCTCCCGCCGTAAATACTTGGTAGTTATGGTTCTGTAGAAAAGATTTCCAGGAATCGCGGCTTGCCGAAGCTACATCTACAAGCAAGATAGTTGCGTTCATGTGTCCCTCGTTATTCCTCTGCGCTCTAGGAGGATAGGACACACCACTCCCCGCGCGAGATATAGGGTGTAAAGGATTGGACTTGCTTGCAGTCTCCAATTCCTTCTTCGGAGGTTTTTGCCTCCGCTTCCCGGGGACGAGAAGGAATGAGGTGGTTAGGCAAGTTACCAATATGCTTACGGAATGCCAAACGCGCCATCCGCCTAAGTGACTAAGAATTTGGGCTTTGCAACGCGCTTGGCGAATAAGGGGGATTGGCACAAGGAACAATTTTCATAGCGCCTGCAGGGTTTACCTGATGCCACCGTCCTGCTGCGCGCTCCTTTCGAACTCTCTTCGCCATCTAGAATTACTCGACGCTTGCTGTCAGATTACCGAACATGCCCGGTGGCGCCAACAGAAGGTCTGTTTTTGACAGTCCCTGCCATAGTATTTGATTTTGGAACGCAACGGTTCCGCCACCGCGCTTGCGCTGCGAGATCATGCGATTGATGTCGCCGACCCAACTCACGCTGTTATCTGCACGACTGAACACCATAAGCCCTTGTTCTGGCATCGGTTAGCTACCAAGCTATTTCCTCTATGTGTTCCCCAACTGTGCCCCACGCTCCTCACAGATAGCTGAAATTTTTCGGGTTAGGCAGATATCTGCTGGCAACGTTAAAAGCATGAATCGGTCTTTAAGTATTTGCGACCCCGAGTGAGACTGACGGTCGAGACAAGCGTGGCCTCTCTTGTCCAGTGGATTGGTTATCTTTGTTGACTATGGGTAAATGCATGTGCAACTATGCTTGTGGTAACCAAGCTACACGCCAGCCAGGGGAAGGGGGGCCAGAGTGCCAGCGTCCAGGATGTTTTGCTCAGAACCAGGAGGAATCACTTTGTTCCAATCAGTAGCTAGCCCTCGGAATGATGCATACCAAGAACCGCTCTCGCGAGATGAAATCGAACTAGTCAGAGAATCTGGTGCTGTGAAAGCCAAAATCGCATCTGAATGCGCCGTGGCCTCATGAAAAGAATCTTGTCCCCGGCCGGGCTGCGCAGACCGACGGGTGAGGCGATTGCGGTGCGGCCAGGCGAGCAACTTAAAGATCTGCGTTCCCGTCTGGGGATCACCACGAGAGATGTAACCGAAAAAAGCCAACGGATCGCCGAAGCCGAGGGAAACTACGAGTTCTACATTTCCAATGCTTGGCTCACTCAAATAGAAAACACCGAGGCGACCCCCAGCATTTACAAGCTCTACAGCATCAGCACGATCTATCACATCAAATTCACTGACCTTCTCCTCCTTTTCGGCGTGGACTTGCAAAAAATAGGCAAGCACCAGATTGCCCTGCCACTTGAACGAACGCATTTGACGAATATTGAAGCCCCGGACGGTGATCGCAGTGTTTCATTTCCCGTGCGTTTTGACCGCGGGTTCAACTTGGAGAGCACGAACCTATTGTCGAGAATGATCGAGACTTGGGGAGAAGTTCCGATTTCCTTAATCCAGCATCTGGACGTCAGGCATGCGCACTATGGCTTCATCGGCCTCCACGATTACACGTTGTGGCCAATGCTGAGGCCCGGAACGTTCGTGCAGATCGACCCAAGATTGAGGCGAGTCCAGTCTTTCAAGTGGCGCACCGAATTCGAGCGGCCCGTGTATTTCGTTGAGCTCCGCGACGGCTATGCGTGTTCCTGGTGTGAGCTGCAGGGCAATCAGCTTTTTCTCGTGCCTCACCCTCTTTCCTACTGTGGCGTCCGGCAGTTCCTCTTCGGAAGCGACGCAGAAATCGTCGGACAAGTGACGGGAATCGCCATGCGAATTGCCGATGCTATCGACCGGCCCGCTCGCGAGACCTCACAATTGCCAAAGCGATCTTGACGTTCGCCAAGAAGAAACTTGTTGTGAGCGGATCGCTCTCGATGGGTATGGCAACGCGGTACGGTTCCAGCTTCTCCCAGGCTCGAATGACCTCGTTTGATTCCGCGCCTGCCGAATGAATGTAAGCCTGGAGCTGATCCACAAGGTCCTCCAGGGGGCTGAGAGCCAGACCCTTGAAGACGTCTCTGTGGGCCTCCGATAGGGCTTGCGCTGCCACTGCTTCGGAGAACTTGAATGCAAGACCGTCGTGATAGTAACGCCCCGTATTGTAATCTCGTGTTGACGCGAGGTAGATCAAACGGGCGAACTCCAGCCTGATCGTCGCGAGAGAGCGATTGCTGAGATCTTCCCTCGCTGCTTCGACATCCATGAGGCTTAATCGTCTCGACATTTACAACCTATCTTTCTCTCGCTCTCGGTGCACCCGGAGGAGCTGGACCCCCCTTGGTGTTCCCGTATGCCAGCTCCGGAGGCAGCATTCTCGTCGCGATGACTTCATAAAGCCGCGCAGACAGGTCATCTGCGTATCCGACCAGGCGCCCCATGGCGACGGGCCCGCGCAGCCAGATCGCTAAGGTGATGACCTGACAAAGCACTTCAAAAAGCAGATAGTCGACGGCCACTGTCAGTTCAACCTGAGGTTCCAGTCGCGGACTCGTCCGTACCGCTGCACGATGAATCCGCATCAACCGCCTTGCATTCGCGCGCACGGTTTGCAACCAGGAAAGCGCGAGCGCCGTTCGCTGTTGAAGGAAGAGACGCCTCAGTGGGGCAGATCCCTGCTTCACTATGAAGTGCCAGTCTTCCGATCCAAAAAGTCTATCCGTCAACTCTTGCAATAAGGCTTCCCTGCGGAGGGCCTCAAGGGTCTTGTCCCCTTCGGAGGACTCCAGTCGAGCCTGATCGGTAGATCTCTCGCGCAAGAGCAAGAGGATAAGAAGAACGATAAGTACGAGACCATCCGCCAGGAAGGGTAAAGCTCCGTTCATGGCCGCATCGCCCTCCTTAAATATGCGCGGGCCTGAAGAAGACCCCTCTTTGTTGCCGCCGAAACAAACTGGTAATCTTGCTCGATCTGCAGTTGGGCCTTTGGCGCAGGGGCAGCTTTGTAAGACCAAAGCGTCATGTACCAGACGCACAGGACCGCGAGGTAGGACAGCGGCTGGAGATAGCGCCATGCGGTTTGAAACGAATAACCGAGGAGCGCGCGAAGAGCAAGAGTTATTACGTTTGTACCGATAAATAATCCGTACCCTAGCATCATGCCCCACAGGTTCCGCCCCAGCGGAATGCGGTAAAATGCGATGACGATAACCAGGCCGATCAATACCATCGCCTGAACCGCCCGGAAATCGCGTTCCAGTTCCACCACTGTTCCTGCAGGCTGCCAAACTGTGCTGCTCCAAGTGTTCACAAGAACTTTCGAGATGACCATGAGGAGGATAAGTACAAGTACGTTGCGTGCCATCCGAGCGGCGCCGGGAAAGCGGCCAAGCGCTCCTCGATAGATTTCCCAAACGACTCCCCACCCCATCACAACACTCACGAACTCAGCGGACCAGTAAAGCGGCGCGTAATAACTAGGCCTGACCAAGTAAATGATAAGAAGGAAAAACGATTGAAGGAAGACACTGCCCAAATAGGCATAAAACAGGATGTATTTCGAGAGAAACTCTCCCTTTAAAGCTTGAAGCAAGATAAGAGTCTCGAGAACGAGAGTGGTGAGCCAAACCGCTAAAGAGAGCATTTTTTGCCTGCGGCCAAATATCGAAATCCTAGCATAAAACAGGGAAGAGAGAGGAAGGATCATGCCTTCCTCCCTCCGTGTGCGATTACGCGGCTAGCGTGACAGAACTGGTCTTTGGTGGGATAGGAGGAGGTTGTCCCCCATCTGCTATGGATACTGGTGTCCCTTGGTTTGACGGGCGAAGAGTCCAAGGAGTAGGAGGTGTAGGGAGAGGAGGAGGGGGTTGTCCTCCATCGGCAACATGAATGACCGGAATCTGCGTGCTTCCAATCGCCGGATGCAAACTGAGAGCAAGCGCTGTGAGAAGAATGAAACTTCCAAGCAGAAACAAAAAGACTTCCGTTTTCTTGAACTTCATTGTTTCCTCCATTAGACTTTGAGATAGGGGACCCGTCAGTCGAGAACGGGTCCGCATTGCGAATTCAGCTTAGGGAAGTGTTTCCAGTAACGGAACGCGCTACGAATGTTGCTCGGGAAAGTAACCACTTCAGGAAACAGTACTTTACGTGGGCGATGAGATAAACGCACACCATCACTCGTTTCGGGATACGGAAACGCGATTTAGAGACCTCTTCATCCGGAAAGATTCCTAACGGAGTAGCGGCGTTGTTTGATCGGCGAGACTCAGAGTTGGCGCGATGGAATTCGCTGCGTTCCACGGAAAAAAAACACTGTTGCGCGCTCGGTTTACCAAGCACAATGGCCTTTCAGCCTTGCGGTTCGTGTGCCATTCCAGGGCAGTCTTTCCGTGGATTGGTTTGATCAGGGATTAAATCTTGACCGGGAAAGAAGGTGACCGCATGCACGGTGGCCGCCTGTGCAAGGCTGGTCTTCCCAGAACCGCTTATCCGATCTTGTAGCGTTTCAGCCCAGCCGACCTCTCGTTTTGACAGGAAAGCGTTCTTGCGGAGCGGCTAGTGCAGGCAAAGAGCTTGGATTTACGTGGCTAGCAACCATCCGCTCGGATTTCCAACCATTCTTGAATTCGCTGGCATTTCAATATCGAGGACGAATGAGCAATCTGGAGATGAGAAGAGCCCGAGAAGGAGCCTTGACCAGCCCATCTCTGCGTGGTTTTTGGGCCTCGTGCCCCGACTGCTCCGAAGGACTGCTTTGAGCGAGGCTAGACGTTAAGTAATTGTTTTCAATAGTTTATAAAACTCGCGTTCCAACGCCGCCACCGGTCATTATTCCAATTTCGGCATTTTCCTGCCCTCCTAATTTCGCAGGATTATGAATGGCCTATTCCTCATCCGTCTTCCGCGAATTTCCCCTTGGTCACAATCGTGAGCAGGAAACCTGGCAAACCTAATCCAGCGAAACCGAACGAGTAACATCTCCCGCGTAGACGCTCCTCTGAGGGGAGAGCGATGAGAACAATGCAGAGCGGGCAGGTGTATCGTTGTCAGAACGTCGACTGCAGGGCCGAAATCGAAGTGAAGAAAGCTTCGATTGAGGGGCCGTCGAATCCTAGGTGTTGTTGCGGCGCCGAAATGAAGAAGGTGTATAGCAAACCCGTTTTAAGAACGCTCGACAAGGATTCGGCAGGCGTAGCCGAATTCTCGCGATTCGAGCATAGACGTTGAATAGGCCAGGGCAAGCAGGCCGTCCACGCTCGGAACGATGTCTATGCTGAATAACAAGGGCATCATTTCTGCAATTATCTTCCTTCTCTTGGGCGCGGTCCTTCTCTACGGTTCGGTTTCCGGCTCGGATGCGAGCCAAACCGTACGGCTCCTAGCAGAGGCTACCTTAGTAACGTTTGGTTTTCTGACCTTGCTACTCATTGCAAAAGACTGGTTGGATTGGAAGAGACATAACAAGAGCGGGGGGCCGAGACGGGATCACATATGAATTTTGCAATAAAACTCGCTGGCCCAAGCGGATGGCACAGATCGCGGTGCAATGACCTCGGGGATTGGCGCATTCGGCCGAGATCATAATGGTGTTCGAGAGAAACCCTGATCCGGTAAAGACCTCGTAGAATCTTCCTATGATAATAATCATCCATAATTTATTAGAGATTGTGTCATCGGTGGGCGAGCAGGGAGATCTCCGTGACCAACTCCCGGATTCTGGCTTGAAATAAAAACTGCGTTGCTCTTGGGGACTTGGCCTGCGTCGAATGAGACAGCTTACCACCTCTCCGGATGTGTGGAGGATGCATGCGCGGTAATTTTTGCGACCAGCTACGCAACGGAGGTTAATTTAATCGCTTCTCAGTCACAAGCGCAGCTGGCAATCCTGCGGAAACCTTAGGGAACATTGGTGCTGGCAGAAAAACTAAGAAGAATTCTGGACGAGAAAAGGGGCCCTTTGGAGATGAAGATCGAAGCACCTGGAGAGACGAAAAAAGATGGCGGAACGGGCGCGGCCCACTGGACTCCCTCGGGTGTCGCCCGCGTACTGATCGTAGACGACGAACTCTCGACCCGGAAACTGCTAATGACAATGTTGGGAGAAGCGGGAGTTCCGTGCAAGGTGGCTGCGTGCGCAGAGGAGGGTCTGATGGCCCTTGAGACAGAACCCGTGGATGCGGTGCTCTGTGACCTTCAAATGCCCGGGATCTCAGGCATGGCCTTCCTGGCGGAGGTACGGCAGCGATACCGGCATTTGGCTTTCCTCATGATGACGGGGGTGGACGACATTCGAGTGGGCATAGAAGCGATGAAAAAAGGTGCCGACGATTATCTCGTCAAGCCCTTGCAGATTGAAATTGTGCTGGCAAGCCTTGAGCGGGCCTTGGAAAAGAAACGCCTGGAGCGGGAGGTGGAGAATTACCGTCAGCACCTCGAGGAAATGGTCAAAGAGCGAACGGGGCAACTTGAAACAGCTCTTTGGAAAGTCGAGCGCGGCTATGAGGATACGCTCGAGGCTCTGGGTGCAGCCATCGATCTTCGTGACAGTAAAACGTCTGGGCACTCGCGGCGGGTCACTCTGTATTCAACTAGAATCGCGAAAGAAATGGGAGTCGCGGAGCATGAGCTAAAAACCATCGCCATGGGAGCATGGCTGCATGACATCGGTAAATTGGCAATCCCCGACGCGATCCTGTTGAAGCCCGGAGCTCTTACCGAGGAAGAATGGATTATCATGCGAAGTCACGCGCAGCTGGGGTTTGATCTAGTCAAACGCATAGCTTTCCTTGCCGATGCCGCGGAAATTATCCTGACACACCATGAGCGTTGCGATGGCGGCGGCTATCCTCGAGGCCTGAGAACAGCGGACATTCCGATTGGAGCGCGAATATTTGCCGTTGCAGACACCGTCGATGCGATGACATCCGATCGGCCCTATCGTTCGGCGCTCTCCTTTGAAGAGGCCCACGATGAAATCCGCCGCGGGTCGGGAAGCCATTATGATTCGCGCGTGACCGATGCTTTCCTGGGCATCGCAATTGAGAGCTGGAAGGAAATCCGCCGTTCCATCGACATCCCCTGGAGCGGGTTCGAACGAGTGGACGGAAGCTATGAAAGAAGCCCAAATTTTGGGAGCAGAGGGAATTGAAGTTGCTACAGTTTTGCTTCTCGCGACGCATCCGTCGGTCTTTCCTCTCCGGCGGAGGAAAGCCAGCGTTCGAGAATGGAGAATTCATTGGTCGGCACATTTACGAAAGAAAGGCCCATTCCCTTCGACTCGAGGGTGTAACCAACCGTGGCATCCGTAAGAAAACGCGCTCCATGGTTTCTGATTTCTATTGCGAGCAGCGCGCCCTGGGAGAATGGTTGATGAGTGCGGACGTAACAACCGCCCTTGCTCAGACTCACCGTCTCTCCCCAAATCTCCCTGCCGGAGTCCAACTCGGTAGCCCGGATTTCAGCTGCGAATGACCGTCTGCTTGAGCTGATCTGTTGGCCACGACCGTATCCCACAAACGCTCCTTCGAAGGCTTCCTTGCCGGTTGTTCCAACGATCTAATTATCCGCTCGCAACAGGGACTTTTATGCTTCAACGTATTCTGGTTCGGATACAAATCAAGCAGGGTTACCAAAGAGGCTCAGCAAAGAATCCTTTGGGCTGCAGCTTCTTGTCAGGGCTTCCGTTCGAGTTTCCCGCAATAAAGGGGGAGTATCTGCGAAACGCAGCGAGTACGCTCGTGCAGGTTGTTTACCGTTTTGAGTGATTTCTCAGTCTGCGGTCTGACGCCTGCCCGCTCCGATTAAATGACTTGGCCTGGCCGGCAAGCAATAGCAACTGACACCTTGGTGATCATCGGGCTGGGTCTGCTTGGTTTTGCGACCAGAATCGGAATTCGATAAACAGAGGGGCCAGTTTTGCCTAAAGTCTCTGGAGGTATCTCATCCCCTGTGGACGCTGGAGTTGATTGAAATGGTTTTGCGCGAGTCAAGATAAGCAGGGGCATTTTGAGGTGCAACACCATCCTTCGCTCCATGAAATCGAAAGCTTCGAATCCGGTCTCACCACGGCGGAAGATGGCCGAAAGCACCAGCACCGTCACTATTTCGGAACCGAGTGTTGCGGATTCTCTCCGAAAAGGGTCAGGAAAAACCAAGGACCGCCTTCGCCGCATCGAACATCGTGAGTGGTGGCTCTGGGCTACAGCCGCACTCATTACCCTGTTATTGACGGCCGGAATCATGTCTTTCCTGCCGCCGCTCTTGCATTCTGGCGAACAGACCGAGTCTGCCCTTACCTTGCAGCGAGCAATGTGGGGACTGGTAGGCATCGTATTGCTCTTCGATTTGTACACCATCTACCAGCAACTCCAGCTCCACCGCACCCGCAGACGCTTGTTCGAGCGAGAAGAACTCTTTCAGCTTATCGGCGAAAATGTAGCCGACATGATTGCGGTTGTCGACATGGAGGGGAGCCGGCTCTACAACAGCCCCTCGTATCACAAAGTGCTGGGCTACACCGCCGAAGAGCTGAAGAGTTCGTCTTCTTTCGACGAGATTCACCCCGGTGACCGCATCCGCGTTCGAGAGGCTGCTGCCGAAGCGCAGCGCACAGGAGTGGGCAGACCTCTTGAATACCGCATTCGTCACAAAGACGGTAGCTGGCGCGTACTGGAATCGAAGGCCAGCGTCATCCGATCTTCTGCCGGCGAGCCCGAAAGATTGGTCATTGTGAACCGCGATATCACGGAACGCAAAGAAGCCGCGGAGACTCTCCGCCTGACCGAATCCGGCTTTCGGTCCATGATCGAAGATGCCCCGTACGGCATCTTCCGTGCTGCCACGGACGGCACGCTTCTAAGGGCAAATCCCGCGCTAGAAAAGATGCTGGCATACGAGAAGCTCGACGAAATGCTCAAAGCCAACCTCGATACTGAAATCTTCAAGAATCCTTCGGACTTTCAAAAGCTGAAGGAACTGCTGGACAGCGCAAACGAGTTCAAGGACGTTGAAGTGGGATTGAAGCGCAGGGATGGAGCGCCCATCACCGTCCGGTGCACTGGGAGAAGAGTGAAGGAGGAACATCTGGGTGTGCCCTGCTTCGATGTGTTTGCCGAGGACGTCACGGAAAGGAGAATCCTCGAACGCCAGCTGCAGATGGCGGGAAAGATGGAAGCGGTTGGGCGTCTTTCCGGGGGCATCGCCCATGACTTCAATAATCTTCTTGGTGTCATCATCGGCTACAGCCAGGTGCTCAAACGAAGGTTGGATCCCGGAAGTGCGCTGCTCGAGCATGCAGAGGAAATCGAGAAGGCCGGGCAGCGGGCGGCATCGCTGACGCGGCAGCTTCTGGCTTTTAGCCGCCAGCAGATCCTCACGCCCGCAGTCCTGAACATGAATGACCTTATTCTCGACATGGCCAAAATGCTCCCCAGGCTGCTCGGAGAAGACATAGCCGTCAGCACATCCTTGTATGCGGACTTGGGAATGGTGAAAGCCGATCAAGGCCAAATCGAACAGGTCATTATGAACCTGGCTGTTAACGCTCGCGACGCCATGCTGCAAGGCGGCAAGTTGCTTATAGAAACCGCAAACGTCGAGTTGGACCAGGCGTATGCATGGCAGCATCCGGGAGCGAAACCTGGCCATTATGTCATGCTGTCACTCACTGACTCAGGGATCGGTATTGACGCGGAGACGCTCGCCCATATTTTCGAACCTTTTTTCACGACCAAGGAGTTGGGGAAGGGTACAGGATTGGGCCTTGCCACAGTTTACGGCGTAGTGAAACAGAGCGGCGGCTATATCTGGGTTGACAGTAAGCCTGGACAGGGAGCTTCATTTCAGATCTTCTTGCCCAGGATCGAGGAAACGGCCAGGACCGTGGCGGCGACCATGCCCTTGGCACAAACGACCGGCGGGTCAGAAACAATCCTGCTAGTCGAGGATGCCGAGTCGCTTCGAAAGCTGACGCGGTCGTTTCTCGAATCCCGTGGTTTTCGCGTGCTCGTTGCCCAGAACGGGGAGGAAGCCATAGAGGTGGAAGCCCGTCATTCGGCGAAAATCGATCTCCTGCTGACGGACGTCGTCATGCCTGGCATGAATGGAAGGGTTCTGTCGGAGAAATTGCAGCCAAAACAGCCGGCCATGCGGATCTTGTATATGTCGGGGTACACCGACAGCTTTATTGCCGGCCACGGGGTGCTAGAACGGGGCACGGTTCTTCTCAATAAACCATTCACGGAAGATGCGCTGATCGGCAAGGTGCGCGAGGTGCTGGACAGGGAAAAGACCGCAGGAGGCGGGCCAGGAACTGATGAGCTTGCGAGCCAGGACTGAGAGAACGAAAGATAACCGGAAGGGGAAGGGATGAACACACTTCTTGTTGTGGATGATGACGCCGCCATGCGGGGCCTGATTCGCCTGAGCCTCTCTGATAGCTACAAAATTGTTGATACGGGAGAGCCAGAACATGCGCTGGCTCTGGCGCTGGAGCACAAGCCAGATGCGATTCTATTGGATTTGCGGATGCCCAAGTATTCCGGGTTTGAACTTTGCCAGACCTTTACGTCCTTCAGTGCAACGCAATTGATCCCAGTGCTGGTCATCAGCGGAGAAGCTGGCGACAAGACCAAACAGTTCTGCCGCGATTTAGGCGCAGTAGCTTATTTTGAAAAGCCGGTGGACTTCGAGGCTCTTCGAATGCAACTCTCAGGTTTCTTGAAGACCCGGCGTAAAGAAAGGCGATCTGAGGTGCGCGTTCGGCTGAGGGTCCCGCTCAGGGTCACCGGAACAGACGAGGATGGACGGCCATTTGGAATTCTGACGACTACCGAGAACGTCAGCCGTAGCGCCTTTCTGTGTGCGTGTGCTGTCGCAATGTCCCAGAGTTCCGCAGTAGACGTGTATCTAGTGGGGGCTCAGGATGACCAGGTTGGGAAAGGGAAGATTATCCGGTCGGAGTGGGAGGAGACGCCGTACCCGCGATATGCCTGCCGATTCACCGAGAGGCGCGGGCATTGGGTTTTGGAATAGGAAATTGAATCATGCTTGTCAGTGAACGCTTCCAGGCACTCCGAAAGGCGCCGGGGGGTAGCAACGCTGAAGCGCTCGAGTTGGAAAACGCTAGAGCACGGAAAGGGGTGCCGGAGAGCGGCCGTCTTTCGCCGGATGAAGATACTGGGCGCCATAGCGAAACATCTTCTCTTCAGGGAGTTCCGTGACGTAGACGATTCGAGCGGAAACAGGGATGTCGGGTGAGCCGTGAGCATAGGGAGCTGCGACTTCGATGGCTGTCGTTTTCTGATAGAACCGGCTACTTTTGAAACAAAGACCGCCGAGCGAGATGTTTTCACAGACAACGATATCGTCCTCAAAGCCATGATTGCTTACACGCCCGGCGAAATTCACGTTGATACGCATATGTTTGCGCCTGTTCCTGGAGGCTGCGGGCGGGGGGATGGGTTCCAGCGGAGGAGTAAGCTCGGCCGAAACAGCGACGGCTTCGGGCATGTCAAGATTGCCGGGAACCTCCCTGGAAGTTCGCTTCCAGAGAGTTGACCTGTGACACTGTTTGCAATCGCGAAGAAGGCCGTCGTGGACAGCATAGATCTCCGATTCCAGGGCGTCAGGGCTGATGGCTTCACGGCGGCCGCACATGTTGCACTGAAGCACCATGCAGGGCTCGGATGCTCCGGCATCTGTTGGGGAGCCGAACTCGACGCCCCAGAAATCGATGTCGGGATCGAGGAAAGCCACGCCATACGTGTGGAGGCCATCTTCCGAGCCAATCCGGCCGACGACGCGAATCTCCGCCTCCCGGTTGCATTCTTGCTGAATGACGATTAGCTCTTGTTCGACGCCAAGCTTATGCACTGACACGATACCCGCACCATGACGGCTGAGTACAAAGGTCTTCGTCTGCTCCACAAATTCCCTGCCCCGTGCGTCGGAGCCGATCAGCAGAATGGCGACTTCTTTCGGTATACGAGCGCTGCGCCGCACGGCTTTTGGCCCTGGTTTCTCGATCACTTGCATGACGCAAACCTCCTGAAGGATCACAACCTGTACTCGCCAACTGAAACGATTCGTCTTCAGAGAGCTGCGGCGGCGGCCAGTTCAACGCGGTTGCGCCCCGCGCGTTTTGCCGCATACAGCGCTTCGTCAGCGAGCGCCTGGAGCTTGCTGAAAATCGACGGCTTTTGGTGCCCTTCAAAGCCGGCTAGGCCGAAACTCGCGGTCACTCGCACCGTGCAGCCTCCAAATGTGAAAGGCGTCCTGTCAAGTTCCGTGCGGATACGTTCGACAACCGCCAGCGCGTCGTGCTTCGCCGCATATGTCAGGACCAGCAGAAATTCCTCTCCGCCAAGGCGTCCACAAAGATCGCTGCTCCTGGTGTTAGCCTTTAGAATCTTGGAGAATCTCTGGAGAACTGAGTCGCCGGCATCGTGACCGAAAGCATCGTTCACCTGTTTGAAATGATCGAGGTCGGCCACCACGACCCAGCAAGAGAACTTGTGCCTGGCGGCACCACTTAGCTGGCCAGCCGCCCAAGTTTCTATGGCCCGGCGGTTCGGCAATCCCGTGAGAGCATCGGTGAGAGCAAGCCTTTCCATGAGCATAGTTTTCGTTTTCAGCTGCCGATGGAGTTCGACGCTCCTGATGCCCACAGCCACTCGCGCCATAAGTTCACCGCGAGGGAAAGGCTTCGTCAGATAGTCGTCGGCACCGGCATTTAGTGCTGCTACAAGACAATCGCTGCCGGTGCCGCCGGGCAGTGCGATGATGTAACAGTAAGAATCTCGCGAACTCGCTCGAATCCGCCGGCACATCTCTTCTCCGGAAAGGTTAGGCATTCCCCAGTCCAAAATCACCAGATCCGGGCGCTGTTCCTCGAAGAGCTTTGCTGACTCTTGGCCCGTTTTCGCGAAGATCAGGTTGTACTGCTTCTGGGCCAGCGGCAACTCCACCAGCTTGCGAGATACCGGTGAGTCATCGATGATCAGCACTTTGAAATCTTTTCCCGCTGGATTCATATAACCCTCAGTTCTTGTCATAGGGTGTAGCACGCAGTGGAATACAGCACCCGTTGGCCCATTCCTCGGATTTCAGCTATCTGCTGCGTTCGCAGTTACTTACAGCGATAGCTCTCGATTCTTGGCTCTTATGAAACAAACGGGGACTGTCTCAAAAACAAGCACTGTCCTCAATTAAGACAGGATGCGTGCGTGGCAGCCGTTGAGGAGCGAGTTGCTGAAGGTGGAAGGGGCTCGAACGAAGCTGGCCGGCGGGGTATCGTGATTCCTCTTTCAGCTGGGGCGAAAATTCCCTTGACAGTCGCACTTTCGAAGGCTAACCGAGATTTTCGTGGTTCCAAGGCGCCAAATCGACGCTAGACCGCACATCCCGCCGCCCGGTGAGGGTAGCGCATGACCTGCCATTCTGACCTGTACGATTTTTGTGCCAGTTGCGATGATAGAATTCACATCTCCGAATGAGAGTGAAGAAATCCAGGCAAAGTGAAAAATCTCCATTATCAGAAACAGCTTGCCGCAAACCAGCAACTGCAGGCGCTTTAGGATCAATCGGGGCTTTGCCGCGGGTTTGCAGGCGGAGTCGCGTCGGTGGCCGAAGAATCGCTCTCGCCTAGAATACGATACAGCTTTGTCCTGCTGATTCCAAGCAGTTCGGCGGCGCGCACTTTGTTGCCGCTTGCGTATTCGAGCACACGGACCGCATGGGTCCTTTCCACCTGTTCGAGTGTGGGGAAAGTTTCTTCACCGCGAATCTCATCGCGAACTTCGATCGACGGTTGCTCGCGGATGTACTCGGGAAGGTCTGAAACGTCGATTGTTTCGCCCTCGGTCGTCATACAAGCGCTTCCCAGCACGTTTTCAAGCTCTCTCACGTTTCCCGGCCAGGAATACCTGGCTAGCAATGCCTGCGCACGCCTGGTGATCCCGCCTACTGGCTTCCCGTATTGTTGAGCGAACCGCTTTATAAAATGCCGTTCGAACAGCGGCAGGTCTTCCTTTCTTTGGGCCAGGGAAGGGAGTTTGATGTGTACCATAGAGAGGCGGTAGAAGAGGTCTTCACGAAACCGTCCACCTTTTACCATGGATCGGAGATCCCGGTGCGTTGCTGCAATCACTCTGATATTCACGCGACGAACCGCCGCAGAACCTACGCGCTGGATCTCCTGGTTCTGCAGCACTCGGAGGAGTTTCGCTTGCAATGCCAGGGAAAGCTCACCTATCTCATCCAATAGAATGGTTCCGCCGTTGGCTGCATCAAACAAGCCGATCCGATCCTGGACAGCTCCCGTAAAAGCTCCCTTCACGTGCCCGAAAAGTTCACTCTCCGCGAGAGTTTCGACGACTGCTGAGCAATTACAGGTCACAAACGGCCCTGAAACAACCGGACTCAGCCGGTGCAGCGCTTGAGCCGCCAGCTCTTTGCCGACTCCTGTTTCGCCAGTCAACAGCACGGAACGGAAATGCGGTGCAACACGCCGGATACGATGAAATACTTCGAGCATCGCGGGACTGTGCCCCACCATCGCCGCAAACTGAGAGTTCTCCAGAAGTTCATTCTCTAGCTCCAAACAACGCTGACCCTTACGCACTTCCGAGAGAAGTGATTCGACGCGTTGTTGAAGCTTCTCAACGTCCACGGGTTTGGTTAGGTAGTCGGCGGCCCCCTTCTGGATGGCTTCCACGGCGGACTCGGTGCTGTATTGACCAGTGAGCAAAACGACCTCGGCATTAGGATCGACCTCCAGGATCTTCTCGAGCAGTTCGATTCCGGTCGTCCCGGGCATCATCAAATCCACCAGAACTAGATGAGGGCGCTCCTTTCGGACCAGATCCAGCCCGGCATGCGGGTCTGGAGCCGTTGAAACCACAACCTGATCGCTGGAGAGAACGGTCGAGATGAACTTGAGATGTTGCACGTCGTCATCGATGGTGACCACGCGGAGCGTAAGGTTGGGAGAAGAAATCATGTAAGACTCGGATAAGCTGAAGCGGAGTTTCTTAGTTCAATAGTTACCATGTTTGGAATACCTACGGAAAGGCGCACTGAAAACGCGCAGAACTCTCTCTCGGTGGATCGTCAAGGAGTAAGAAAAAACATCTGCGGCGGTCCGCCTCTTTTTGCGCCCGCCGGCTGAACCGATCCCTCGGCTTCCATCCATGAATCGTTCTCGCCAGGTCCTGCGCCCAAGTAGCGAAAGCGTGCCACGCAGCCGTTTCTCCTAGAGGCACCTTAACGCGCTGCACCGCGATCAGCAAGGCGCTGGACTAAATCGTCACGCGATGCATCCTTCCCGTGCTGCGCACGTCGTACGCCAGCAAGTGGACCCCGTGGTCAGCACCAAACTTTACGAGTCGCCCTGCCTGCCGTTTTCCAATAAGCACGCGCGTTAACCCTTACCGCGCGCCATTCTCTCAACCGTATGCAGGAGCAGTTTCCTGTCGTCGGAGTTCATCTTTGCAAGAAGCCGTCTCAACTTCTGAAAGTAGCGAGCGTCTCTGCCTCCAAGTCCCCATGCTTGTGACTTATTGCGGTTCCAAGCGATTGCAGTTTGGGCCTTGGGCACTTCGTCGCCATCGTACATGAGGTGGTAGAGCGGAAGTTCCAGCGCTCGGGCCATTTTCTCCAGTGTTTCGATAGCCGGAACGGTGTGCCCGTTTTCAACTCTCGAGATGTAGCACCGGAGCAAACCTGTGCGCTTCTCGATGTCCCCTTGTGAAAGATGCTTCGCTTCGCGCAATTCTCTTAGGCGCTCACCTATAATCATAGATGTCCTCCTCGCTCCGCAGGCGTTCACCGATTATCACTTGCTACCTCCTCCGCTACACCCCAATCGTCAGGGGGGAAGGCAATTGGCCAGAAATGGGCGCTACGCTGGTCAAATTCGAAAGCAGCTTGGAACAAACCCGAGGATGGTCTCTCGATTCGGACCACCGTGCAACCAACGTCTTTGCGCGATTGCGGGTTGATTATTGTTATTCTCTGATTGGTGGTCATCTCTCTAAGGGGGATTCCAACAAACCACCGTGGGCATTCACTACCAAGGTGAATGCTTGTATTTGAACGCATCTTCCGTCAGGTATGTTGGCCCTGAAAAGTACGGCAAGTTGAAGTATGACCCTTTGGCTTCTGCGTCGAGTCTTGGGGTCAGAGCGGTTCACGGTTATCTATCACTGAGTATAGTACAGAACTATGTGTTATACGCCGGTAGTCTATACCTACTCATACTAGAGTCAAGGGTAGAATGGACCGGAGAAGTCCCGACATCGGAACGATTCTCCCTGGGTAACTCCTTCCATGAGAAGACCGGTGAGTCAAGTCGGTTTTTCCTCTCCTTCCTGTGGTCCCTGTCTTCGAGCCGAGCCGACTATGTCGCCATCCTTCCATCCGCACTCTTTGTTGAGCGGCGACGACGTCCGAGGCGGAAGCATCTTTGAGCAGATAGCCCATCACGCCGGAACGGAAACAAGCATCAAGCGCTGAAGATATTCGTGCTCAGGAATTCATTGCGGAATTTACCATGCGGGTCGTATTTCTTGCTCAATTGGATAAAGTCGGGCAATTTCCCGTAAATAGAGCGCAGCTCTGTGGACGGCATAGCAAACAGCTTTCCCCAGTGCGGCCGAGCCTTAAATGGACGCAATTCTTTTTCAATTAATGGCATCAACATTTTGACCGCTGGCCAGTCCTGTTTCCAAGTAAAGTGAATGGTCACGCAAGGCTGTTTGTAACAAGGACTCAACCATAGACTGTCGGCAGCAATCGCACGGATTTCCGAAATCATCAAATGGGGACTAATCTGATCGCGCAATCGTTCAACCGCCAGAATTGCTTCGACCGCATGCTTACGGGGCACGAAGTACTCAGTTTGTAACTCTTTACCCGCGCTAGGCGTGAAGCCCATGCGAAAGTGCGGCAGTCGTTCATACCAAGGCCCGGGAACGCCCATTTGTTCCGTACAGTTCTCGGCGGAAAGCTCCGCAATGGGGTGGAGATTCCTGCTAGCACGTTTCGCCCCGAAGAATTCCGGGGTCGCGTCAAACCCTTGTCCCACTTCAACGCGACTTTTGATCCAAACTTCGTTGATCCGCTGGTTTTGCCAGTCGGTAAAAAGACTAACGCTGTAACCGCTTGATTCGATACCGTCAAAGTGCTCTCTCACTGCACTGAGCGGCAGGTTTTCGTACACGTACTGCCGCATCATGTAGGTTGGCTGAATATCGAGCGTGACCTTTGTGATTACGCCCAGCGCACCAAGCCCAACGACTGCTCCCAGAAACGCTTCTCCGTCCTGTTGGCGGGATAGCTTAACCACCTCGCCCGACGCCGTGACAATTTCAAGTGCTGAGACTGCCGTGGCCAGATTGCCATTCTTTTCACCCGAACCATGGGTTGCGGTGCTGCACGCTCCAGCAATCGAAATATGAGGCAACGAGGCCAGATTGTGCAGCGCAAAGCCCTGGCTATGGAGGAGTGGACACAGTTGACCATAAGTCATGCCTGCATCGACCGTCACGGTGCGCGCCTCCGGCTCTAACGCAACCACCTTGTCCATCGACTTCAAGGACAGGAAGTTATCCGTGCTATCCGCGATGTTGTTAAAGCAGTGGCGTGTTCCCAACACCTTCAGTTTGCTCCGTTTCTTAACGCAACCACGCACCTGTTCAAGCGAGTTCGCAGTGTACAGGCGGTCAGTACTGTATTCGAGATTGCCCGCCCAATTCTTGAGTTTGACCTTGGCTGTCCAGGTTAGGAGAGGTGAGACAGCCGGGCTTGCGATTACCGCTGAGAAGAACTTGATAAAGGTCCTCTTATTCATAGCTTAGCCAAAGCAGTGTCGATATTTGCGATCGGAATTCGGTATTCTTTACCATCGAGCGCGGCATTGTGCACCTCTTTTTTCTGTTTTCAGCACGCGGCTCGATTGGTCGAACTTGAATGCGCCATGCGGGTAACGCTGAGAGGCTATTTGCGTCATTCTTCGCCGAATACTGCGCTTTGGGACAAAAGACCCGGGGGAGCAATCACCGCCGTTCTATTGAGGAAGAAACGTGTAAAGCAAGATGTCTTCGGCATTTTGGGGTCGTCCAACTCGCGCGAACGACAGAGATAGAATGCATGGGTTTCGCGTGTCGAACCAACTCTCGTTATTCTTCGCGCTGGCCGTCTCATCGGCGTTTCCAGTTATAGCCCAGCGCGCCTCGGTCGGGAAGGAAGAACAAGCGAAGAAAATTTCACTCGGCCGGTAAATCCGAGGCGCCGGAAGGCGATTTTTTTCGACAAGCGCTGCGGGGGAGGCGATCCAATCAAGTGGGGTCATCTATTCCCGCCTCTCTTGGGATAGAGGTCGGAAAGCTGGGTCGCCCCCGCCGCTCGATAATTTACTATCAGGCCTTGGGCCTCGTGCGGGCATATTGCCCGATCGCGCTCGGTTTACTAAGCAGATCGCCCGTGGTGCTTCATTCGCTTTGGTGACATCGGGAAGGCGTACACTTCGGCTTGAGATTGAGATAAAAGGAATGAACACGACGATCGCTTAAGACCCGGAAGCCAACGAAGAAATGCATCTGCGGGGAGAGGTGCAAAACTTAAAGAGCGTGCAACGGTCGCAACAAGGGCACAAGCGAGCGCCAATGGCTCATGCAGTATGCTAACGAGCAGGAGAAGAGGATCGCCTTGATGGTGTCGCATTGCCAACTTGGGGTATTCCCTGTCGGTAGAACTGCACTAGCCCATGGTTATGAACTGATCGAGTAGCCGTAAGCGCGAATGGTTTCCACGGCCTCACTCCGACTCCCGGCGTCCACCTGTTGCAAGATTCGATGAATGTGATTTCTCACCGTAAACTCGGAAAGATTCAAGCGAGAAGCAATTTCCTTGTTGGTGAGCCCTTTGGCCACAAGAGAGACCAATTGCTGCTGGCGCAAGGTGAGATCAAGCTTTGTACTAGAGGTTTGGAGAGGCATCTCCCTGGCCGTTTGAGCGACGAGACGGAATAGCGTGGAGCAAAGCTGCGGAGGGCAGACGGCTTCACCGCGGGAAACAGCGCGTATAGCGGAGACGACATCTGAAGCGGAAGCATCCTGCAACAAATAGCAGAGCGGACGGCAGCCAGAAATGTTCTTCATCCGAATTCATCCGAATCCATCGCAATCAGTACGGCTTTAAAGGAAGCATGATCTCCTTTCTCGAGAGCAAAATAAGAATTCTCGAGAATCCTGACTATTTCTGAGCATGAGAAGGCCGGGATCATCTGCACCATTGTTCCTGTCGAGTCAATGGAATGATTTCTTAGCATTTTGAAAAGGATTCCTACCCAAAACTTCCCTTGCCAGTGACTATCGAGCTACACGAATAACCTTCAGTCATCCCTCAGTTGCAATGCAGCTGCATTTTCACCACCACACCGCGAGCCTCCGAGAAATTCCAATCTACCAACTTAGAGCCTTCAGTATCGGACGCGGCTCCACTCCCACAGAAAGGAGAAACACACGATAACCGTTGGTGGTGCATGATCTCAAAACAGCATGGTAGGAAAACTAAGCAAGGCTCTCTTTTTTTTCAACACGTTCGGCCTATGCGATCCAATATAGCGGAAAAGTTGCGTTGCAACGCTTACCGGATCAGAACCCGACTGATTCGGAGTCGGGCGATATCTGATGATGATTTTGCGCGAGATCATTCCGACCTTAATCGCATGTTCCTGCCTATCACCCATCGCGGCGGCCCAAACAGCCTCGTCGACTTCCTCGACAGTCCCGCCTTCTTCCATGGTGGAACACACTCAGGATTTTAGCGAGATCGTCGTTCCTGTTAGCTCAGTGAAGATTATTCCCTCCGTGAAACTTGGTATCTCCGGGAAGCCCGTCCCGACGCTCGGCATTGGTGCTAACTTCGGCACGGGCTTTTGCCTGGACGCACCGTGTCGTTTCATCGTGACGAATTACCACGTGGCAATGATCGCGCGGGCTCATAAGATCAATCGAGAAAAAATTATCAAACGATATTTTGCCACGGGTCCGCACGAGGAAGGCGCTACCGCGAACAATATCGGGAACGGGGACGTGCTTCCGTATGTCAAGGAACGGGACCTTGCCATTTTTGAGTTACGGCACCCGCTGCCCCATCATCACGGCCTTTCCTACAGTCTCGATGAGCCGCAAATTGGCCAGGAAGTTGACATCTACGGTTTCCCTCACGGCTTCCTTAAGGGAACCTTCAATCGTACTCGCAAACTAACCCGATTCCCCGCCACATTCAAAGCCCCGACGACATCGGGCTTCCTCGCCTTTGACTACCAGTGGCCCATCGATCCAATTCTCGTAAAGGGTGCGAGTGGCGGCATTGTCGTTGATAGGAAAACCGAAAAGATTCTGGGTATTCTGAGCGAAACAAATGCAACGACGGCGGTGGCCGTGCCGGTTCAAAGCCTGGTCGACTTCGTGGGCAGAGTACAACCCTTTCTAGCACAGAGAATATTTCCCACCAGAGTCTTGTCAGTCTCGGCAGACCTCTATCCAAAACTCATGCCAGCCCCTGACCACAATCCAAAATTCCTGCCGCGCCTTGCTGATGGGCTACAGCATCGACCCGAGGAACCTCCCGAAGTTATGGTGCTACGAGACAAAGCGCAAGTTCTGGCAGACAGTATGCGCAACTATATCGCGGTGCAGAGTTTTGAATGGGGCTTGGGAGACAAGGAGTCCGTTGCTGAGGCAGAGTTTCAAGTGCGCGTTATTGACGGTGTTCAACGATTCCGTAGGTATCCCGATGGCAAGAAGGAATACGAGGAGGTACCTAACCCTCGCTGGGGTGATTGGATACTCCCGGCTGACGAATGGTCGAAGCTGCCTAAGATGGTTGGAACGGAATTCCGGCTAAAAGTTCATCAAGCCGCCGACGTGGTTGTAAACGGGCAACGGATGAAGGTCTTTCAGTATTACGCCAGCGTCGAAGATAACTTGTGTCCCTTTGCACCTGTCGATGATTATGGTTTCTTCACAATCAGCAAGACTGTCGCCGTCGCTTGTTACGGGGAAGTTTGGACGGACGAGGATATGAACATAATCCGAATGTCGCAGAATTTAGAGCTCTCTGACAAGTTGAAAGCGTATCGGGGATGGGAGGAGTGTCAAGTCGTCCTTACCTACGGCTGGCTCAAGCGAGTGGATGAGCCTCCTCGGCGCGTTCCTCTGACCATTTTTATAGAGGCTCGCTACAAGAAAAAGCAGTTCTACTGGTGTCGCGGCCAATTTACAGATTACCGGATATTCGACAGCCGGGTGAAGATCGTGGCGAATTGACAGGTCCTTGACATATGTTGGTGAGCAAAGTCAGGTTTAAGGTCGTAGGCAAGCAAGTTCACCCTTCACTGCTTCGGGGAAAGATAAGAGATTCGGCGGCAGGGACTGCGAAGAATAGTATCCCGGCGAGAATT